>Ga0209726_10002457_pt1 | contig 27390 bp, 26 predicted proteins | sample Subgrocontami54m_FD_187453 | JGI IMG/M metagenome (GOLD analysis project Ga0209726, IMG submission 187453) | Subsurface groundwater microbial communities from S. Glens Falls, New York, USA - GMW46 contaminated, 5.4 m (SPAdes) (version 3) | ecosystem: Environmental > Aquatic > Deep subsurface >... | reverse complement strand
TATTGATATAACTGCAACTGTGAAGGTTTCCAGCCAAACAGGTGTGGAAATGGAGGCATTGACAGCAGTTTCAGTTGCTGCCTTGACTATATATGACATGTGCAAGGCTATTGATAAAGGTATGACCATCTCCGGCATACGGCTTATGAAAAAGACAGGCGGCAAGAGCGGGACATATATAAGAAAGAAATAAACATACCCAAGATATAAGACTCAAGTCCGTTGTCTGGGGTCTTGAGTCTAATATTATATTTACATCAATTTGCTATTTGGGTATAATTTGCCGTTATGGAAAAAGAAAAATTGGATCTCTTCAGAAATCTGCTTAATCAAAAATTGGAGGAACTGCTTACAGTGGCCGGAAAGGCTGTAGTGGAGATGAGCAGCGCAAAGGAAGAGGCCTTTCCTGATCCGACTGACAGGGCATCCCTTGAAACAGACAGGAATTTTCTGCTGCGGGTCAAGGACAGGGAACGAAGGCTGATAGCAAAGATACAGGAGGCGCTGAAGAGGATAGATAACGGCGCTTATGGAATATGCGAAATATGCGGCGAGGAAATATCAGAAAAAAGGCTTGAGGCAAGGCCTGTCACAACATCCTGCATAAAATGTAAGGAAGAGGAAGAGGCACAAGAAAAAACAAGAAAGACCCAATGAAAAAATTGCATTCTACAAGGGAGAACAGCGACGATGCCGGAACTTAGAAAAGATCCCATAATTGGAAGATGGGTAATTATTTCAACGGAAAGAGGGAAAAGGCCTTCAGAATTTTTGGTTCAGCACCCCCCTACCAAAAACGGTTTCTGCCCGTTTTGTCCAGGGAATGAAGATAAAACCCCGCAGGAGATACTGGCCTACAGGCCGGATGATTCCAAACCTGATACGACCGGCTGGACCCTCAGGGTTGTGCCGAATAAATATCCTGCCCTCCGCATAGAAGGGGATATTGACAGAGAAGGCGACGGCGTGTATGACAAGATGAACGGCGTAGGCGCCCATGAGGTGATAATTGAATCTATCAATCACAAGGATACCTTATCCGGCATATCAGAAAAACAGTTTGAGGATGTCCTGTGGGCATACAGAGACAGGATTATAGACCTTAAAAAAGACCCCAGATTTCATTATATCCTTATATTCAAAAATTATGGCGAGGCCGCAGGCGCCTCACTTGAACACCCCCATTCACAGCTTATAGCGCTGCCCATCATACCTAAAAGGGTTGTAGAGGAATTAGACGGCTCACTTGAGTATTACAATTACAAGGAAAGATGCATATTTTGCGATATTATTCGTCAGGAGATAATGCAGGGGGTGCGCATCGTGGCTGAAAATCAGGATTTTATTGCAGTAACCCCGTATGCGCCAAAGGCTGCATTTGAGATATGGATCCTTCCAAAGAAGCATGAGGCTGCCTTTGAAAACGGCCAGAGACATGAATACGAAAACCTTGCCAAACTCTTTTCCAATATATTAAAAAGAATGGACAAGGTCCTTAATTCTCCGCCCTATAATTTTATACTCCACACATCGCCTTTAAAAGACGGAAATAGTCAGCATTATCATTGGCACTTTGAGATAATGCCGACATTAGTCAAGGTTGCAGGTTTTGAGTGGGGTTCTGGTTTTTACATAAACCCGACCCCGCCGGAAGAGGCGGCAAAGTTCTTAAGGGAAGCAAAAATATAAATTGCAAATTGCAAACTGCAAAACGCAAAATTAAAATTTTAAATTTACAATTTGCATTTTGCAATGGAGCGCAGCGACAATGGGTTACGATATACTTGTAAAGGTGATAGAATTGACCGATTCTGAAGAGGCCCTTGAAAAAAGGCTTAAGGGTGTTGCCAGACTTCTGGCAGGGTCTTTTGCCTTTGATCAGTGCGCTATATATTTATTTGACCAGGATAAAAAAATTTTAAATCTTGCCGTAACAGCCGGGGACAAACGATCCGCCGGTGGCGGATGCCAGGAGGCATACAAAGAAAACGAAGGCTTTCCGGGCTTAGCCATTAAGAAAGGGAAACCTGTATTTATAAGTCAATCTAAATCAGCGAAAGGATTATGGCAGAAGGTTAATGACAAAGGCGCGAACGGCTTTGCCACTATAGTCTGCTGCCCGGTAAAGGATGATTTGCTTTATGGCGTCCTGTATCTTAAAAACAAAAGGGAGAAGACTCTATCGCCTATACAAAAAAAGCTCTTTTCTGTAATTGCGCTTCAACTTGCCACGGCTATTAAGCATTACGAGTATATTGTCAATTTAACAGATGCCAATACAAGGATGAAGGATATGCAGGCAAGATTAGTCCATGCGGAAAAACTGCTTGCCCTAGGCGAGATGGCCGCAACCCTTGCCCATGAAATAAGAAACCCGCTTATGTCCATCGGTGGTTTTGCCAAAAGGCTGCATCAGCAGACTAGCCTTGATCCTTCTCATGTTATATACGTAGAGAGGATTGTAAAAGAGGTTGAAAGACTTGAAAAACTTATGGACGGGATAGTCCGTTTTTCAAGTAAAAGCGGCTACGAGTTTTTATCTGAAGACATAAACAAGATTATGGAAGAGGTTATCCAATTTTTTGAAGACGATTTCAGGAAAAACAGAATAGATGTTATCAAAGATCTTTCCCTTGATATGCCGATGATAGAGGTTGACCGTCAGCAGGTAAAATTGGCTTTTAATAATCTCATGGCCAATGCCATCCAGGCAATGGGAGACGGCGGGACGCTTACCATAAAAACCAAGCATAAAGACAAATGGATAGTAACAGAGGTGAGCGATACAGGCGGCGGCATTGCCCCTGAAATAATGGGCAATATATTTAACCCGTTTTACACCACTAAAGAAACAGGCACAGGCCTTGGCCTTGCCATAACACATTCCATTATAACAAATCATAAAGGCATTATAGAGGTTAACAATAACATGGGGATAGGGGTTACCTTTACAATAAAACTGCCTGTCGCAATAACCGGTAAACTGTTAACTGTATTAAAAGGGAGGACACTATGAATGAAAAGATCCTTGTAGTAGATGATGAGGAAGGAATAAGGCTTTTATACAAGGAAGAACTTATGGACGAAGGGCTGGATGTGCATCTGGCAGCATCAGGAGAAGAGGCCCTTGCCAAACTTGAGAAGGATAAATTTGACCTCGTAGTCCTTGATATAAAGATGCCCGGAATGGACGGCATAGAGGTGCTCCGAAGGATAAAGGAAAAATGGAAAAACCTTCCCGTAATCTTATCTACTGCCTATCATCACTATAAACAGGAATTTGGCACATGGGCGTCCGACGCATATGTAGTAAAATCATCTGACCTGAAGGAATTAAAAACAACCATTAAGGACATACTTAATACAGGCAAGAGATGATACTCATTACCGGCGCAACAGGTTTTGTCGGCACGAACCTCCTTAAAGAGATGCTTAAGCAAGGGTTTCAGGCAAGATGTCTTATAAGAAACCCTTCAAAGGCAGAGGGTGTAAACCAACCGGGAGTGGAGCTTGTAAAAGGAGATGTGACTGACAGAGATTCTATAACGAAGGCGCTTGAAGACGGCAAGGTGGAGACAGCAGTTCATCTCGTTGGGATATTGGCAGAGACAGGGAGGGCAACTTTTAAGGCAATCCATACCGAAGGCACACGAAATATGGTGGATGCTTGCAAAGAAAAAAATGTAAAACGTTTTGTTCATATAAGCGCCCTTGGCACAAGAGAGAATGCGAGAAGCCAGTACCATAAGACAAAGTGGGAGGCAGAGGAGATAATAAGGGCTTCCGGCCTTGACTATACTATCTTCAGGCCGTCAGTTTTATTTGGCAAAGAAGATAAGTTTACAAACCTCTTTGCCAACCTTATTAAGGTTTCTCCATTTATCTTGATTCCGGGAAACGGCGGGAATAAGATGCAGCCGGTGTCTGTAAAAGACCTTGCTGCGGCAATGACTGCGGCAATAAAGGGTGCACAATTTGTAAATAAGGTCTATGAAATAGGAGGGGCTGAAAAGCTTACCTTTGATGAGATAATTGATGCAATATGCAGGGCGCTTGGAAAAACAAGGTTGAAGATTCACATCCCAATTCCACTTATGAAGATTGGAGCAGCGATAGCCGAAGCCATTCTGCCAAAACCGCCAATCACAAGAGACCAGCTCTTAATGCTTGAAGAAGATAATATAACTGATAACAATGCATTAGAGGCGGTCTTTGGCATTAAGCCTTTGAGATTTGAGGATGGAATAAGGGAATATTTAGGGACTTGAGACTATAGGTAATTGGCTATAGGTTTTTACCCATTGCCTCTCACCTGTCTTACCGGGGGGTTAGCTCAGTTGGGAGAGCGTCACGTTCGCAACGTGAAGGTCGCCGGTTCGATCCCGGTACCCTCCACCAAATTTCATTGATTTGACATCTTTGTTTTGCTACAATGTAAGCGCTATGAAGAAAACTTCCCAAAAATTGATCTCAAAAATAGCCTCAAAAAAGGTTTTGAAGCAAAACGCTGAAGCCTTGAAATATTACGGATACTACAAAAAAACCTCTGACCTTATTGATCGAGCTGATATTGCGTTGGGTAGAAAACCGGCGTTTAAGTCGGCTACTGGTTCAACGCTTAATTTTGAAATTAACCAGTATGGAATCGCCTCAACCACAACGTAAAAAGTTTAAGACGACGCAAGATTGGCATGATTATTTTGCTGCTGCGCAACAAGTAGGGCAACCCATAACTACCAAAGATTTATTTGCGTTTCGTAAGGCTTGCTACGAGGAAATTGAAAAGCATCGTGGCCACCCACTTCTAATTTATGCTACGAAATTTTTGGATGGTGTACCGCAGAACGCTCCTAATACGATTGACCTTTCCGACGTAGACGGCTTCACCGACCTTATCAATTCAGTAAAGGGCAGTAAATCCGTTGATGTGCTTTTGCATAGTCCGGGTGGGAGACCAGACGCAACGGAGCGTCTGGTTTGTTTATTGCGCGATAAGTTTGAAGAAATAAATTTTCTTATTCCACACTCTGCCTATTCGGCAGCCACGATGTTGGCTTTGTCCGGCAATTCTATCGTTTTGCACTCTATCGCAATTTTGGGCCCAATTGATCCACAAATAAATGGTATTCCCGCCCGTTCTATCAAGCGAGGTTTTGAGAAAGCAAAAGAGAGAATTGCCAAAGAAGGCCCCGAGGCTTTGCCAGCTTATATTCCGCTCATTGAAAAATACTCACTTGAACTATTGGAGCTTTGTGAGGACTCGGAAAAATTATCAAAAGAGCTTGTTTCAACTTGGCTCAAAAAATATATGTTCAAGGGTGAAAAAAATGTTGATAATAAAATCAAAAAGGCGGTGAGTTATTTTTCCGATTATGATACACATTTGATGCACTCGCGACCTTTGCCTATGGATAAGCTCACCGCCTTTGGTTTGAAAATTGAGCTTGCCGACGATACGCTTCAAGATTTGTTATGGGAGTCATACATCTTGCTCAACGGATTTTTCAATGTTAGTCCGTTTGTGAAGTTATACGAAAGCGCGCATGGCGTATCGTGGGGCAAGCAATTTCAGCAGATTTTAGTTGGGCCGCAACCTCAACAGAAAATCAAACCACAACAGTAATTTGAATTAGCCGTCGCCTTTCCGAAAACCCCCAGTCCGAAACCCGCCCGCATTCCTCCCCAGACCCCTCCTGCGGGCGGGAAAGAAGCCGAGGCAGGGCGAATCCATATCCCCAGTCAATTGTTTCGCCCTGCCGAGTCCGCATTGGTTTTCAGGGTTCTCTGCAAAATGAGTTCTAACTTTTTCTAACAAACACCACCATTTCTATCTTCTGGCCAAAAAACCCTTAACCATCTTTTCCTCATCTGCCTTTGTCTTTATCTCTTCATCCAGTCTCTTTTCAAGCAGCACATTAAGTATCCGGCTGTAGATCGGGCCTTCTGGCACGCCCAGCCGTTTCAGGTCGTCTCCATGGAGCAGGGTTTTGCATTCCTTTAAATGGGTTATAAAGTTTGATATTGCCTTCTTCGTGTCATTCAGTTTTGTTTTTGCCATGATGTACAAAACATCTTCCAATGGAAGCGGTTTCAGGAGATGATAAATCTCGCTGGGCATCAGGTTTTTTTTCATTTGCATTATATTTAATGCCTTTATAGCATCAGCTCTGGCGTTCAGCACATCCATCCTGTGCTTGCCTGCAATAGCAAACCTTTTCTCCATCTCCATGGTCTCATCATCCTTTAACTGGTCTATAATGGCAAGAAATAACACAAGCCATTCCTCAACTCTTTCTTCCATGTAAAGGAGTTTATACCATGCAAGCACATCTCTTGCCCTTTCAAGAAGCACAAATTCCTCTTTATTAAGGTTAATGGCAGGGTGGATAAACTTAATTAGGTCAAATCCCTTAATACGGTCAACAGCGCGGAGGAAGTTTTCTTCTTCAAGCATAGCCCTTATTTCATTTAAAAGCCTTTCACCGCTTATCCTCTGCAGGAGATTTAACTTAACTGCATTTTTTATAAGACCCTGTGTATGCTTGGCCATTGTAAAGCCGTATCGCTGTTCAAATCTGATGGCCCTGAAAACCCTCGTGGGATCTTCAACAAAGCTTAAGTTGTGCAGAACCTTTATGGCCTTATCCTTTATATCCCTCTGGGCGCCGAAAAAGTCTATAAGTTCGCCGAATTTTTTTTGGTTCAGCGCTACAGCAAGGGTATTGATGGTAAAATCCCTTCTGTATAAATCAAGTTTTAAAGATGATAATTCAACGGTCGGCAATGCCCCCGGCCTTTCATAAAATTCAAGCCTTGCAGTTGCTATGTCAATCTTAAATCCATCGGGGAATATGACAACCGCCGTTCCAAACCTCTCATGGCTTTTTATCCTGCACCCGAACCTCTTTGCAAATGCGCCGGCAAATGCAATGCCGTCGCCTTCTGTAACTATGTCAATATCCAGATTCGCGTATTTTAAGATTAAATCCCTCACAAAACCGCCGACAGCATATGCCCTGTATTCAAGCTCATCAGCCACCTTGCCTATATTTTTTAAAATATCCACTATCTTTGCCGGCAGCCTTTCCTCCATGAGTCTTGTGACTGCCTTATGTCTCCTGAGAAGCGCCTCTTCCGCCGGAAAAGGTTCTATCTTGAGTTCCTCATGAAGCAGCCTCAAAAGGTCTGTGCGGGTTATAATGCCCGCAATCCTCCCATTGTCTGTCACAGGGAGCAGCCTTTGGTGATGTCCGATAATTGCATCTTGAACATCTGACATGGAAGCCGATGGGGCGACTATTTCAAATTCAGGGCTCATATATTCCTTTACAGACACATCCTTTAAGCCGTGGTAGATGGCCTTTTCAACCACCTGCCTTGTTATAATCCCGAGGATGTTTTGCCCACTGACAACAGGTATTGCATTTATACCGTATCTGATAAGTATATCCTTGGCATCCATTATAGACGCATCCTCTGAAAGGGTTATAGGCGGGCTGGACATAATATCCCTTGCAAATCTTTTTGGCGTAATCCTGTCTTTTAAAACTACTGTAAGTTTCTCTCTGGCCTGAATCAATGTAATGTCCTTTAAGGTCGCGGATGCGGCAGTCGGATGACCGCCACCGCCAAGCATCTGCGCAATCTCGCCCGCATTTACCTCCTTTATCCTGCTCCTTGCGATAAGGTGGATTCTATCCTCCATGCTGATAAGGGCAAAGAGGCAGTTGATATTTTCAATGTCCTTGAGCCTGTGAACCAGAACAGCTATATCCCCCATATATTTATCAGCAGACGCCTCTGCAATCACCACATCTATGCCGTCAAAAGAATAGGTGGTTGCTGACTTAAGAAGGTCATTCAAGAGAGAGACCTGCTCTGCTGTAAGCTCTTTGGTAATCATATCTGACACAATATTCAGATTTGCGCCCCTTGAAAGCAAGAATGCCGCAGCCTCATAATCCTCCACAGTGGTGGATGAGAATGTCAGAGACCCTGTATCTTCATATATGCCAAGCATAAGCACTGTGGCCTCTTCAGACGTAAGCGGCATCCCCTTTTCTTTGATTATGCGGACGAGGATGGTAGTTGTGGCGCCGTAAGGCTGGGTTACTTCAACGGAGCCATGTATATCATCAGGGGATTTTGGATGATGGTCATAGATGTGAATATCAAGGCCGGGCCTGTTTATAATCTCCGCAAACTTGCCAATTCTTGCAGCCTGTCTTATATCAACCAGGATGAGGTTTGTAATTTCATCCATTTTAATATTTTTTATCTTCTCTATGTCAAAGAGATGGAATGTGGACTTTTCAAAGAAATCCCTTAAATTCTTTTCAAGCGAGCCGGGGAAGGCAAGAACCGCGTCAGGATAAAGTTTCTTTGCGGCAAGCATGGATGCAAGAGTGTCAAAATCCGCATTAACATGGGATGTGATAACCTGCATGAAAAGATGCTAACATATGGCTAAGGGATTGACAAGTGCGCATGCCTTTAATTGTAAATTCTCCTTGACAAATTGCACAAAGGGGATTAAGTTTTGATTCGTAGTGCTCCGGAGAGGCAATAATGAAACAGCAATTAACCTTATTTGCTCTATTTACAGGTATATTTATTGTCGGATGCGCAAATCTGCAACAGGAGCAAACCTTAAAGGATATCAAATCCCGTTTGTCTGAATTAGAAAAGGCGCAATCCAAAACCAGCGCAGGAATGGAAGAATTAAACAATAAATTTTTCCTGCTTCAGGAACAGGCCGCTGCTAACAAGAAAAATATTGATGAGATTAGGACCATGGCCGTTCCTGTTGTGCCGCCCGAAGAATTAAAGGTTGTCAAACTTGAGACAGAAGGGATAAAAAGGGAAACCGCTGCAAGAGAGGAGGTTGAAAAAAGGCCTTCTGCTAAAAAACCTGAATATGCGCCGGACCCGGAAGCGCTCTATAATGAAGCGCAGAATCTGTTTATGGCAGGCAGATTATCTGAATCAGCGGAACAGTTCAGTAAATTCATCCAGCATTATCCCAAACATTCGCTGGCAGATAATGCCCAGTACTGGGTTGGAGAGACATATTATTCTCAGAAGGACTATCAAAAGGCAGTAATGGAGTTTCAGAAGGTGGTGGATAATTACCCAAATGAAAATAAGGCCCCTGATGCGCTGTTGAAAGTGGGTTTCTCACATCTGGAGCTTAACAACAGGGATAAGGCATTAGCGGCCTTCAAAATGGTTATAGAAAAATATCCTTCGTCAGATGCGGCAGTAAAGGCAAAGGAAAGGTTGCAGGGATTCCAAAAATGATCGGGGAGGAAAAGATATGAAGACAAAGTTGATTCTTATTGCATTGTGTATATTATCTTTAGCGGCATATTCCCGGGCGCAGGAACGGGTTGAAGAATCTGTCCTGGCCCCGCAGGAAAAAGGGACTGTAAAGATACCGGATGAAGAAAATGTATATGTTATAAAGAAGGGCGATACCCTCTGGCATATATCGGAGATGTTTTTAAAAGACCCTTTCAAATGGCCTAATCTATGGAAGACAAACCCATATATTGCAAACCCTCATCTCATCTATCCCGGCAATACCGTTAAAATACTGCCAACGGGGCTTGTTGTGTCGGGAGAAAAGACTAAAGAAGCCGCTCCAGAGGCTGTCGTGGAAGGGCTGCCGGTTGAGAAATTACAAAGGCAAGAAGAAACGCCGCCTGCAGCGCTAAAGGCAGAAGAAAAGAAGGTGGAGGCTAAGGTGGAGGTTGAAGAAAAACCAACACTGCAGCCAACCCCTGATAAAAACATTCAGGGGCAGGCCCCTGAGATTGTAAAGGTTTCTTCTGCCATAATGGGAAGGCACGGATTTATATCTGTAAAAGATATGGAAGGCAATGGCATGATTATAGGCTCAAAGGCAGAGGGGATATTGCTATCTCAAGGAGACATTGTCTATATCTCTCTTATTAAAGGAACAGCGGTAACAGATGGCGATAAATTTATTATTTTCACAACTACAGGCAAGGTTAAACACCCTGTGACTGAAAAGCCAATAGGGTTTTTGACCGACACCATCGGTGTATTAGAGGTTATAAAGGTTGAAAAGGGCGGTGTAATTGCCGCAAGGATAGAAAAATCTTATAAAGAAGTATTAAAGGGGGCAAAACTTAAATCTTATGAACCACCCGTAAAAGAGGTAGTGGTAAAAAAGACTGAAAAGATAGTAGAGGGGTTGGTTATAGCATCAATGGAGGGCAAGGTGGGGTTGGCAGAGAACGATATGGTCTATCTGGATAAAGGGAAAAACAGCGGCCTTGATGTAGGAAATATCATGAATATCTTCAGGCCGACTATTACAGTGGATGACCCCATGTCTAAAGAGGAAAAAACAATCACATTGCCCCCGATAGAACTGGGAAGGCTTGTAATAATCCATGTGGAGGATGATACATCCACTGCATTTATCACAAAAAGCAGGCAGGTTATTTATAAAGGAGACAGGGTAAGAACGGCAGAATAGGGGCTTATAAATACTCTCAAAAAGGGATGGCGGCCAAAGGTTGCCATCTTTTTATTTTATCCATTGCCGGGTTAAATTATGTCATCTGAAATAAAATATTGGCTGGGCCTCGGACAGGTCAAGGGAGTCGGTAATGTAACTTACAAGACGCTCATTGATGAATTTCATGATCCCGAAACTGTTTTTGAAGCCCCCCTGAAAAGACTTGAAGAAATTCCGGGGATAGGCAAGAAAACCGCAGCAAACATAAAAAATTTTAAGGAGTGGGACTGGGTAGAAAAAGAGATTGGTCTTATAGAAAAACAGGATATTGTTTTTTTGACACTGAGACATTCAGATTTTCCAAAAGCTCTGCTTTCAATCCCTGATCCGCCGCCATATCTGTATGTAAAAGGGACAATCTGTAAAAAAGATGAGAATGCAATAGCCGTTGTCGGCACAAGGGTTCCAACACAGTATGGCATCTCTGCTGCGGAAAGCATTTCCAGAGAACTGGCCTGCTCCGGAATCACCATTGTCAGCGGCATGGCGAGGGGGATAGATGCTGCGGCTCACAGAGGCGCGCTTGCGGCGGCAAATGGGAGAACTATAGCGGTGCTTGGCAGCGGGATTGATGTGATTTATCCGTCAGACAACAAGAAGCTGTATGAACAGATTATATCAAATGGCGCTGTTGTGTCAGAATTTCCGATAGGCACAGCTCCTCTTGCCGAAAACTTTCCGCAGAGAAACAGGATTATAAGCGGTCTTGTTAAGGGGGTGCTGGTTGTGGAGGCATCGGAGAAAAGCGGCTCGCTGATAACAGCCGGCCTATCCCTTGATTACGGAAGGGATGTATTTGCCCTGCCCGGCAATATAACATCCTTCAAAAGCAAAGGGACAAATAAACTCATAAAACAAGGGGCAAAATTGGTAGAGGATGCAAGGGATATTCTGGAGGAACTGTCAATATCAGGAACTGGTATTGCAGTGGCAGGTTTGAAACCTGCCCCTACAGTTCCGGATTCACTACGGAAGATACAAGCCGGTCTTTCATCCGAAGAAGAAAAGATTATCAACCTGCTTGACGAACCGAGTTTTATTGATACTATTATTCAAAGGACCGGTCTTCCTGCGCAGAAGATATCTGCCCTGCTTCTGGATATGGAATTAAAAGGGCTTGTGCAGCAGCAGGCCGGCAAACAGTTTATAAGGAGGGGCGGGTGAAATCGCTTGTCATCGTAGAGTCGCCTGCAAAGGCAAAGACCATTGAGAAATTTCTCGGAAAGGATTTCACGGTTAAGTCTTCCATTGGTCATATCCGCGATTTGGTAAAGAAGGGGATAGGAGTGGATGTAGAAAATAATTTTGAGCCCATGTATGAAATTTCACCCGATAAAAAAGCTGTAGTTGCCGAATTGAAAAAAATTGCCAAAGGCGCGGATACGGTGTGGCTCGCAACAGATGAAGACCGCGAAGGCGAGGCCATCGCGTGGCATCTGTCGGAAGCGCTGGGTTTGAAGCCGGAGGAGACGAAACGGATCACCTATTCCGAGATCACCAAAGATGCTATTCAAAAGGCGATTGAACATCCGCGGGCCATTGACAAGAATCTGGTGGATGCGCAGCAGGCCCGCAGGGTCTTGGACAGATTGGTCGGCTATGAGATTTCGCCGATCCTTTGGAGGAAAGTGAAGCCTGCGCTTTCCGCAGGAAGGGTGCAGAGCGTTGCCGTGAGATTGATTGTTGAGCGGGAAAGGGATATAGACAATTTCAAATCCGTTTCGTCGTATAAGGTGTCCGCTGTTTTTTTGAACGAAAAAAACGAAATAGTGAAGGGCGAACTGTTGAAACGGTTTTCCACCAAAGAAGAGGCAAGGGTATTTCTGGAAAAATGCAAGGATGCGGAGTTCTCCATCGCCGCTATCGAGACAAAACCCGCAAAGAAGACCCCATCCGCGCCGTTCACCACTTCAACGTTTCAGCAGGAGGCTGGGAGAAAATTCGGATACCCGGTTGCGCAAACCATGCGGATCGCGCAGGGGCTTTATGAGAGCGGAAAGATAACCTACATGCGTACGGATTCGGTAAACCTCTCCGACACTGCGCTGGGTCAGGCGAAAACAGAGGTTGAACGATTGTACGGCAAAGACTTTGTGAATATCCGCCGTTACAAAACCAAGAGCAAAGGCGCGCAGGAGGCGCACGAGGCCATCCGACCGACCGATTTCGGCGTTTACGAAATTGAAGGCGATGCGCAGGAGCGGCGCATCTATGATCTGATATGGAAAAGAACCGTAGCCTCGCAGATGAGCGATGCGCTGCTGGAGAAAACCACAGCAACCATCCACGTGTCAACAACTGAAGAAAAGTTCGTTGCCCAGGGAGAGGTTCTGAAGTTCGAGGGATTTCTCAAGGTGTATCTCGAAGGAAAAGACGAGGAAGACGAGGAAAATGCGGAAGGCATCCTGCCTCCTTTGAAGATTGGCGAGAAGCTCTCAAACAGAGAAATAACTGCCACGGAACGGTTCACCCATCATCCGCCTCGCTACACCGAAGCCACGTTGGTGCGCAAACTGGAGGAGCTCGGCATCGGAAGGCCTTCCACCTACGCTCCAACCATCTCCACCATTCAAAAGAGAAATTATGTGGTGAAAGAAGACCGCGACGGCATGAAAAGGAATTTCAGTTGTCTCACGCTGAAGGATAAACAGATCACCGAAGATATCAAATCCGAAAACACCGGAGCCGAGAAGGCAAAGCTCTTTCCCACGGACATCGGCATGGTGGTGAATGATTTTCTGATGAATAATTTCAAAGACATTATGGATTTCAATTTCACGGCAAAGGTGGAGGAGGAGTTTGACGAAATTGCCGGGGGAAAATTAGTGTGGACAAAGATGCTTGCGGAGTTTTACAAGCCCTTTCATAAAACCGTGGAGCATACAGCGGAAACATCCGCGCGCCAGAGCGGCGAGCACATGCTCGGCAAAGACCCGGAGACGGGAAAACAGGTGATCGTGCGGCTCGGAAAGTTCGGGCCTATAGTTCAAATCGGGCATCAGGATGACGAGGAGAAACCGCGCTATGCCTCGCTTCGCAAGGATCAGCGCATGGATACCATCACCTTTGAACAGGCTATGGAGCTATTTAAACTCCCCCGCAACCTCGGAACGCACGAAGGCAATGAGGTTATCGTGAACATCGGCCGTTTCGGTCCGTACATAAAATATCGGGACGGATATGTGTCCCTCCCGAAAGACGAAGACCCGTACACGATTTCTCTGGAAAGGGTGAGGGAAATTTTGAACGGCCCCCATTTACCCAAGGTATTGGGCAAGTTTCAGGATGAAGACATAAGCGTGGCCAAAGGGAGATTCGGCCCGTATGTGAAATATAAAAATATCTTTGCGTCCCTCGGCAAAGGGGAAGATCCCTTCAGTGTAACGTTGGAGCGCGCCATTGAACTGGTGACAGCAAAGGAGAAGAAAGAGCTGGAGAAAATCATTAAATCGTGGGGAGAGGACGCGCGGGTGCGCGTGGTGAACAGCAGATACGGCCCATGCATTCAGGCCGGAAAAAAATTCTTCCGCATCCCTACGAGCAAAACTCCGCAGGAACTTACGCTGGATGAATGCCTTGCCATAGCGGGATTAAACGAGGAAAAGAAAAAATCCAAACCTGCAAGCGCAAAGGTAAAAACGAAAGCCAAAACCCGCAAGGCTGGATGAGAACCCCAGCCTGCTGAATACTTTTTCCCCTCGTAAAAGAATATTCCAAAAAGGCAGGAAAGGTAATAAGTTGTCCGAAAGAAGGATTCGGGTATAAGAGAGGGGAGGAGAAATAATGAAAATTACAAATTCTAAAAAACTCATGCAAAGGGCGCAGAAGGTAATCCCGGGCGGGGTGAACAGTCCTGTAAGGGCGTTCGAGGCAATGGGGGGGAATCCGCTCTTTATTAAAAAGGCAAAAGGGTCAAAGATATATGATGCGGATGGAAATTGTTTTATAGATTATGTGGGCTCATGGGGCCCGGCAATACTCGGCCATGCGCATCCTAAAGTGAATGCTGCGTTAAAGAAGGCTGTTGACAGGGGAACAAGCTATGGCGCACCGACGGAGATCGAGGTAATATTGGCTGAACTTGCGCTTGAGGCATTCCCTTCCATGGACATGGTAAGGTTTGTAAACTCAGGCACAGAGGCGACCATGAGCGCTATCCGTCTTGCAAGGGCATATACAAAGAGGGACAAGATAATAAAGTTTGAGGGAGGCTATCACGGCCACAGCGACAGCCTTCTTGTCAAGGCAGGAAGCGGCGCAGCAACCCTTGGCATTCCTGACAGCCCAGGCGTGCCGGCGGATATTGCCAGAAATACCTACACCGCCATCTATAATGACATAACCTCTGTTGAGGAAATTATTAAGAATGACCCTGATGATGTAGCCTGCATCATCGTGGAAGGTGTGCCAGGCAATATGGGTGTTGTGCCTCCGCAAGGCGGCTTTTTAAAGGCCATCAGAGATTTGTGCAATCAGTATGACACAGTTCTGATATTAGATGAGGTGATGAGCGGTTTTAGATTATGCTACGGCGGAGCGCAGAAGGTTTATAATGTTGACCCTGACATGACATGCCTTGGAAAGGTTATCGGAGGCGGGCTGCCTGTCGGCGCATTTGGCGGCAAGAAAAAAATAATGGAGATGCTTGCGCCGTCCGGCCCGGTTTACCAGGCAGGCACATTATCCGGCAATCCCCTTGCAATGACCGCAGGCATAGAGACCCTCAAGATTTTAAAAGGCAAAGGTGTTTATGAAAAATTAGAGAATACCACAAAAGGGTTATGCGACGGCCTTGAAGCAATAGCAAAGAAAAAAGGCATACCCGTGCAGATTGCTCGGGCAGGCGCAATGTTCACGCTTTTCTTTAATGACAGGCCTGTTTATAATTACACAGATGCAAAGACAAGCAATCTTGAAAGATTTGCAAAATATTTTAGAAAGATGCTGGGGTTGGGTGTCTATCTTGCCCCATCACAGTTTGAGGCAGTGTTTGTTTCCCTTGCCCACACAAAGGTAGATATAGAAAAGACATTGCATGCTGCGGAAAGGGTTTTTAAGGTATTGTAATTAGTGCCTGAAATGCCTTATCCCTGTAAACACCATTGCAATATTATGTTCGTCTGCCGCCTTTATGACCTCCGCGTCCCTCACTGAGCCGCCGGGCTGGATTATTGCTGTAATGCCCGCCTCTGCTGCCTTGTCAACATTATCCCTGAAAGGGAAGAACGCATCAGATGCCATAGCGCTCCCCTTTACATCAAAGCCCGAGTCCTTTGCCTTCATTATCCCAAGCCTTGTGGAATCAATCCTGGACATTTGGCCTGCGCCGATTCCGATTGTCTGCCTGCATTTGACAAATATTATTGCATTGCTCTTAACATGCTTGCATACCTTCCATGCAAATAATAATTCCTCAAGTTCTTCTTCAGTCGGCTCTCTTTTTGTAACTGTCTTTAAATCCGCAACACTTGCCTTGTCCTGCGTCTGTATGAGAAGGCCGCCTACAACCCTTTTTAAATCATATGCAGACGCCTGCCCCTGAATGAATCTATCCGGGGGCGGAGAGATGTGTTGAGGGATTGAGCCAATCTCCAGTAGTCTCAGATTTTTCTTATCCTTTAGTATTTCAAGGGCATCTTTATCAAACCCCGGCGCAATGACTGCCTCCAGAAATATCTTGCCCATAAGAGCGGCTGTCTTTGCGTCAACTATTCTGTTAAACCCGATAACGCCGCCAAAGGCAGATTGCTTATCGCACGAATATGCCTTTGTGTATGCTTGAGCGAGGTTTGTGTGGGATATGGCAACGCCGCACGGGTTATTGTGTTTTATTATAACACATGCAATCTCATGGAAATCCTTTGCAAGCTCTATTGCAGAATTCAAATCAAGGATGTTATTAAAAGAAAGTTCCTTTCCGTGAATCTGTCTTGCATTTGAGATGCACGGCTCATCAATCTTTAAGTCTTTATAGAATGCGGCAGACTGGTGCGGGTTTTCTCCGTATCTTAATCCCTGAACCTTTTTAAACTGCATTGATATTGCTTCAGGGAAGTTTGTATTGGTGTGTGGGCTTACGCTTCCGAGATAATTTGAAATTGCCGCATCATACCTTGCTGTAAGCTGAAAGACCTTTTTTGCAAGGTATAATCTTGTCGCCTCTGCTACTCCGCCGTTCTGTTTTTTCATCTCATCTATAATCATGCCGTAGTCGTCAGTGTCGGTTACAACAGCGACATCCTTGTGATTCTTTGCCGCAGCCCTTATCATTGTAGGGCCGCCTATGTCAATATTCTCAATAGCCTCTTCCAGCAAGCAGCCCTTTGCGACAGTATCTTCAAATGCGTAAAGATTCACAACGACCATATCTATGGGCGGTATGCCGTGCTCTTCCATCTGCTTTATATGCTCTTTATTGTCCCTTCTGCCAAGTATGCCGCCGTGGATCTTGGGATGAAGCGTCTTAAGCCTGCCGTCAAGCATCTCAGGAAAACCTGTATAATTAGATATGCCTATGACAGGCACACCGGCCTTTTTTAAAAGCTCCGCTGTCCCTCCTGTTGATATAATCTCTACGTCTAACTTTGTGAGATCCTTGGCAAACTCTTCAACCCCTTTTTTGTCTGTAACGCTGATAATAGCCCTTCTGATCTTTTTCATCCCACTACCCCTAAGTTTAATGTTTTGGGAATTCCATCCCTTTTAAAAACTCTTTTTGAAAATGCTGACTCCCTGACAAAGAAATATGTTTTGTCTGCATGGCAATACCCTCTGCCTCTTTTTGCTTTTCTTCCGAGCATAGGGCAAGCTTTGCGCCGTTAAGCGCTGCATCGCCGACAAATGCCACCCTATCCAGCCACTCCTTTTCCAATATGCCTATTTGGGCAAGGCTTTCCTTTTTTATATTGCTTCCAAATGCGCCTGCTATGAATATCCTGTCAATGTCAAAAGGCGCTACTTGAGCCTTTTTTAAAAGAAGTTTTATGCCTGCCTGAATTGCCCCCTTTGCCAACTGAATCTCTCTGACATCATTTTGTGTAATTGTTATCTCTCTCTTCGCGTCCTTGTAAAGTATAAACTCATTCCCCTGTTCTTCTTGACCCTTTATCCTATTTGCAAGATTGCCTTCAATTTCATTTCTATTTTTTATCCTGCCTGATTTATCTATAATTCCAGCGTTTAATAATTTTGCAATAGAATCTATTATGCCTGAGCCGCAGATGCCTTCAGGCATAACATTTCCTATCACATCCAAGATAGCCTTATCGTTTTTAATCTCTATCCCCTGAATTGCGCCATGTTTTGCTATCATGCCATATTTTATTGAACCACCTTCAAACGCAGGGCCTGCTGCTGTTGATGTTGCAAATATGGCCTTTTCTGAACCAAGCGCTGTTTCATTGTTGGTTCCTATGTCAATTAAGAGGCAATATCCTTTTCTTTTATGTATTTCAGTTGAAAGGATGCCGGCAACCGTATCTCCCCCTATAAAACCTCCTATCAGAGGGAAGGTATAAATATATGCCTCTGGATTCACAATAAGGCCAATTGCATCAGCCCTTATTTTCTTTGCCTCTTTAAAAGCAGGTTTATACGGGACCTTTGCAAGCAAGGCAGGCGATATGCCCAGGAAGAGATGCTCCATTGTTGAATTGCCTGCTATTGTGATAAATTGGACATTTTCCGGCCTTGTCAGGTTTCTAATAATCTCGTTGCATGCATCCGCTGCTGCTCGCTGGAGGGATTTAAGCGCCTCCGGATTATTAACCGTTGCCGCAATCCTTGAAAGCACATCCCTTCCCCATTTCATCTGGGGGTTCGGTAGAAATGCTGTCTTTTCCCCCTTGCAGCTATTTAAATCCACAAGAGAGCCGACAATTGTTGTAGTGCCTATATCAAAGGCAATGCCAGGCTTTTCCCATTTTATCATTATTTCGTTATAAGAGAACCGGCGCTGCTCAAAAGGTATTTTATGTCCTCATCCTCAAAGTGGAGGCCTATGCCAACATAGGGAGAGGCAAGCTTTAATTTGCTTACAAAATCATCATAGCCGGCCGCAACAAAAAAGTATTTATTCAGGTTGAGTGTCAAACCTGCCTTGAGATGCGGGTTCCTCTTTTTATCAAAGTCAAAGGCCTCGAATGTAAATCTAAGGCGGTCTTTAAACATGTAGTAATCCATCCCTACCCCGCCTGTTGATTCTATTATGCCTCCTCTAAGCGTTAAATCCTTAAACCGCTTTGCAACCTGCACGCTGAATTTAAGGCTTTCCGAGGTCTTAACCTCTTTTGTAGTAGTGGCGGTTGTTCCTACCGTGGTTTCCGTGGTCTCAGTCCTTCTCTTTCCCCTTGGGTCGTCTATTGCCTCTATAAGATAATATTTATCCGCCTTTGGCTGGAGCTTAAGGGAGAGGTAGCTCTTTGTGTCGCTTGCGTCAAAAAGATATTCACTCCTGTAGCCTATAAATGTTTTGAAAGACTCAACCCTGCCGAGGTAGCTGTTTATGCCTGTCAGGGTCTTGTTAAAATTGTCATGGACTGATGTGTCATTTATAAGTTTACCGAGGGTCCCTTCTCCTTTATCTATTTTTTTGACAATGCTGTTTATACTGTTTACCGAGTCGTCTATTTTCGGTTCAACATTCTTTGCAAGCCGGTTTATTGTGTCCATAGTCTCGCCTAATTTTTGGGTCGCTGACTTTAGATTGCTGAAACCGTCTTTTAGTGTGTCCTTATTCTCCGCAATCACCTGATTCAGATTATCCGCCACTTCCTTTAACCCCTTAATTATATCCGGCCCTCTTCCTTTTAAGTCCTCAGAAAACACCTCAAGATTGCTCACTATCCTTCCAAATTTTTCATCATTGGTTTTTACAATTTTATTAAGCCTCCCCGTAATCTCTTCTACATTGGTTATAATATTTCTGAGCGTTGTCTCACCTTCCTTACCTCCCAGTACATTGCCAAGGGATTCGCTCACCTTTTTAATGTCAACAGCCGCATCACTTAAGATAGTGATGAGCTTATCCATGTCCGTATAGGTGGTTATCCTTGTAAGCTCTCCGCCCGATTCTATTGATGGCGCATTGGGAGAGCCTGGGATAAGCTCAACATATCTCTCGCCAAGAAGCCCCTTTGTCTTTAATACAGCAGTGAAATCCTTGCCTATCTTTACATCAGGTTTTATTCTTAATGTCACCTTGGCCTTGTTATTCTGCAGGGCAATATCCTTTATCCTGCCAATCTCCACACCAGCCACCCGTACAGAGGCATCCTTGTCAAGGCCTGCCGCGGAGTCAAATCTTATGGATATTTCATAGCCCTCTTCTCTTCCAAATTGTATTCCGCCAACACGGAGAGACATGTAGACAAGGAGTATTATCCCTATAAGAACAAATATACCTACCCTTGCCTCTGGGCTTAACTTTAGCATATCACATTACCTTTATCGGGCCTTCTGCCCTTCCTTCTAAAAACTGTCTTAATATCGGGTTTGGGCAATTTTTCATATAATCCACATCACCTTGCTCCACAATCTTTCCCTCATGAAGCATGGCAATCTTGTCCGCTATCTTATAGGTTAATGGTATATCGTGGGTTATAACAATATAGGTTGTTTTTAAATCCCTTTGTGTATCAAGTATAAGGGTTGCAATATTATCAGACATGACAGGGTCAAGGCCTGTTGTAGGCTCATCAAAAAGGACTATCTCGGGGTCCATTGCAATAGCCCTTGCAAGACCAACCCTCTTTTTCATGCCGCCGCTTAAATCCGCAGGCATCATATTTTCAATATTCTTGAGCCCAACCTTTCTGAGTTTTTCCTTCACAACCTTTTTTAAATCAATCTCAGGCATCTCTGTATGCTCCCTTAATGGGAATGCCACATTTTCTCCCACTGTCATGGAATCAAACAGCGCAGCGCCCTGAAAAAGCATGCCGAACCTTCTCCGCACCTCATTCAGTTCCCTTTCAGTCATCTTTGTAATATCCTGGCCGTCAAGGAGTATCTCACCGGAGTCGGGCCGCAATAAGCCTATTATATGTTTTATAAGAACACTCTTCCCCTCGCCGCTCCTTCCGATTATAACTGTTATACGCCCCTTTTCTATCTCCAGATTTGTGTCGTCAAGAACCTTTTTGCTGTTAAAGGATTTTTTTAGGTCAATTATCTGTATCATAAACAAGCCGAGTGATTAAACTCAAAACTCAAAGCTCAAAACCTAAACTTAAAACCTTGAAACTAAAAATCTCTAAATTTTGACATTTGAGTTGTAGTTGTGACATTTGACTTTTGAGTTTTGAGTTATAGTCCTGTCTTTAAAGCATCGCGGATGTAAGAAAATAATCAGAAATGAGTATCATCACACATCCGAGAACAACTGATTTTGTGGCAGACTCACCTACACCAGCAGCGCCGCCGGCAGTATTAAAGCCGTGATAGCAGGCTGCAAGAGAGAGTATAAGACCGAAGACAGAGGCCTTTATAAGGCCGTCAAAGATATCCTGCGGTTTTACAAAATCTACGGTCCTCCCTATGTAAACACCGGAGTTTATGCCGAGCATCTTAACGCCCACAAAATACCCCCCCAGCACCCCTACGAAGTCAGTAATAACAGCAAGCACCGGCAGCATAAGCACCCCTGCCAAAATCCTGGGAGAAACAAGATATTTTATGGGATTTACAGCCATTGTATAAAGGGCGTCTATCTGTTCCGTAACCCTCATTGTGCCCAATTCAGTAGCCATTGCAGAGCCTGCCCTGCCTGTAACCATGAGCCCTGTTAAAACAGGTCCGAGCTCCCTTGCCATGCTCAGAGCAACAGTGGGGCCGACAAGGCTTTCTGCCCCAAACCTTTTCAAGGCATTGTAGCTTTGAAGGGCCAAAACAGCGCCTGTGAATGCGCCTGTAAGTATAACCACAAATAAGCTTTTTACGCCCACGAACTCCATCTGTCTAAAGATGTTCCTCAGTTTTAACGGCGGGACAAACATCCATGCCGCAGCCTGAAACAACATGAGGGCCATCCCGCCTGCTAAGCTTACTACCCTGCCTGCCCATTTGCCAAGGCCTTCAAAGAATTCTCTCATATATATATTCTGGGAACACGGCTGCTTATGCCGCAAAGTATCTCATAGGAAATAGTGCCTGCCTTTTCTGCGAGTTCATCTACAGTAATCTTGTCATCACCTTGTTTTCCTATGAGAACTGCTTCATCCCCTTGCTCTACGCCTTTTATGTGGGTAACATCCAGCATTGTAATATCCATGCATATTGCTCCGGCCACCTTTGCCCGCTGGCCCCTTATCAAAACCTCTCCTTTATTAGAAAGGGAGCGGGGATAACCGTCTCCATAACCGATAGGTATTGCGGCTACGATGCTGTCTTTTTTAGTTATGTATTTTCTTCCGTAACTTACGGAAAAACCCTTTGGCGCCTGTTTAATATGAACTATCTGCGTAACGAGTCTCAGGGCCGGCTTAAGGTCTATCTTTTCAATCATGTGCCCGGCTGGGTATGCGCCGTAAAGCATAATGCCGGGTCTGACCAGATTGAAGTGTGAATCCGCATGTTTTACAATTGCGGCGCTGTTTGCAATATGTGTTAACCTCGGATTAAATCCAATATCATGGACAGCCTTTATTATCCTCATGAAAAGATTTAACTGCTCTGTTGAAAACTCTTTATCTTCCTCATCTGCCTCCGCGAAATGGGAAAGAATGCCGTCCACCTCCAGATTGGCAAGCCCTTTCATGGTTTTAAAAAACGGCACCACCTGATAAGAAAGCAGTCCGAGCCTCCCCATACCAGTGTCAATCTTTATATGAACCTTAATCCGTTTTCCAGTTTTGCCTGCAAGACTATCTATTCTCCTTGCCGTCTCTATATCAAATATCACCGGCGTCAGATCATATTCTATGACATCCCTGATCTGATTCGGATAAATGCCGCCGAGAATAATGACGGCCGATTTAACGCCCGCCTCTCTTAACTCTACCCCTTCTTCACACATGGCAACGCCAAAGAAATTGCATCCCGCATGTTCCAGGGTTTTTGCTGCTTCTACAGCGCCATGGCCATAGGCATTTGCCTTGACCACTGCAAGCATCTCCACATCTTTTGCAATACTTTTTTTTAACTCAAAGTAATTTGATTTAATAGCAGCCCTGTCTACAATGGCTAATGTTGGCCTTCTTTCCAATATATCCAATCCTTTCACAGTTTACAGGCTATTTAATACCTTATTCGACCGATAGTGTAAAGTAAAATTTAATAGGATTTGGCCTGCCCCGATGGTCATCGGGGCGATATAAATTGGGAATTGGGAAGTGGGAATTGGGAAGTATTATCCTGTATTCTTGGCTAATGCCTGAAGTTCTTTCCTTTGTTTCAGTTTTTTAATAGCCGCGCTTTCTATCTGTCTTACCCTTTCCCTTGTTACCCCAAGCCCGTCTCCTATCTCCTGCAGAGTTAAGGAAGGCTCAGTTATAAACCTATTTTCTATGACATATCGTTCTTTTTCTTTTAGGGCTGAAAGGGCATTTGATATTTTATCTTTTACAATACTGTCTTCCTGGCCGACAAGAGCAGCATCTTCCGGGTTATATGATGTATCAGGAAGCATATCAAGATATCTAACATCGTCTTCTCCAATCTCGTTGTCAAGAGACAGGTCGCGACATTCCGCATCTTCTGATGGCAAATTCCCAATTCCCGGTTCTGACTCCTGACTTCTTTCATTATTCCTCTCAAGTTGATAAAAGAGTTTCTTTTTAAGGCTGACTACGCCTTTACTAACAAGACTCCAGTTCTTCAATATAAATGCCTGGATATGAGACCTTATCCACCAAACCGCATAGGTGATGAGGCGATAACCCTTGAACGGGTCAAATTTCTTTACCGCCTTCATCAGTCCTATATTTCCCTCCTGGATGAGGTCGGCCAGTCTTAACCCATAGTTCCTGTATCCCATAGCAATCTTTATAACAAATCTTAAATTTGAGGTTATGAGCTTATGTGCGGCGTCCAGGTCGTTATGTTTTCTGAAACGGACAGCAAGCGCAAATTCCTCATCTTTTGACAGGAGAGGGAATCTGTTTATCTGGACAAGATATGGTTGAAGAGAATTGGATAATATAAGTTGTGTCATAAAATTTGGATATCAAGATACAAAACCCCAGACTCAAAACCTTAGTCTATGGTCTGAAGTCTGGGGTCTTTTGGTTATTTAACCAACGACATACTTTATAAGCGGGTTTGCATACAACAGAATCAATGCAATGACCAAGACATATATGGCCAGCGATTCTATCATGGCCAAGCCTACCAGCATTGTGGTTAGTATCTGTCCGGATGCTCCGGGATTCCTTGCTATACCTTCCAACGCGCTTTTAAGGGCATTACTTTGTGCAAAAGCAGCTCCAATGGCAGCGATGGCCATTCCAAACCCGGCAACTAGGACAACCACTATAAAGAATGTAGTGTTGCCGCCACCGGATGACCTTATCCCTTCTTCAGCAGCCATTACAACCGGAGAATAGCCTGCAAGGAAAACGATTGCAATGACAACTGTTAATAGTATTTTTTTCATATTTACCTCCTTTCTATTAAATTAGTGTTGAGCGGTGAGTGTTAAGTGTTGGGTTTTTTACTTAACACTTTTCACTAATCACTTAACACTACATTGTACTAATGCTCTTCTTCCAGCGCCCCTCCGATATACATCGTTGCGAGCAAAGAAAATATGAATGCCTGTATAAAGCTCACCAGGATGCCTAACATCTGAACCGGCACCGGCACAAAGAAAGGGGCCAGGAGCATCAGGATCCCGATAATCAATTCGTGTCCCATCATATTCCCAAAAAGACGCAGGGATAATGACACAGGTCTGAACAGATGACCGAGGACCTCAATGGGTATCATTAACGGCGCAAGCCACCACACTGGACCCACAAAGCGTTTGATATACTTCAGCCCATGCTCTTTGATGCCGATTATGTGTGTTGCAAAAAAAACAACCAGTGCCAAGCCTGCCGTAGTGTTTAGATTCGCTGTGGGTGGCAGCAGACCCGGTATCAAACCTATGAGGTTCGAAATGAGGATATACAAACCCAGCGTTGCAATAAACGGAAAATATTTTTTGCCGTGATGCCCCATTGTCTCTTCCACTAAATTTTTAATGCCTTCAAGCAAAAGCTCCACAATGCTCTGAGCAGTATTGTTAGGAACCATGGTTAATCTTTTTGAGACAAAATAGCTGAACAGACCAAGGCATAAAATGATATAAAACATCATTGCTGTATGAGCTTGCAAGCCGAATAATGGAAGTATGATTTGCGGATGCATATCAGGCTGCCTCCTTTCTCTGCTTAATGCCTCTGCTTACTACTGCTGGGGCAGGCTCTGCAGGGACATGTTTTGAAAAATATATCGCAGCTAAAAGTGTAGTTATCATTATTATGCTAAAACCTATAATAAGCCCCACAGGGTCAGCGAGATTTTTTGAAACCAGTATGCCTATGATAAAAATGGTTGCAATAAACCTTATATAATACCTTGTTAGAACAAACCGCTGTGCATTGTCAGGCTTGAATAAAAAACCGCTTTTTACAGTCCGCGCCAATATAGAGAGATTTGCCATGCCAATGACAGTTCCGATAATAACACTTAAAACCATAAAAGTTGAGCTAACAATCGCAGTAATAATAAAGGCAATCGCAGAGATAATTAAATTTGCCCTTCCCACCTTTACAAACAGAGGATGAAGTATATCAAAATTAATCTGCTGAATGGCGTTAGGAACCATACTTCTTTATCAATGTATAGATATTTCTAAATCCTGCTACTATACCAATTATCAGGAATATTATTGTAAACCACGGGTCGGTAGAAAATACCCTGTCTAAATAAACACCTATATAGAGCCCTACAAAGGTGGCAACCACCATGGATATGCCAAGGGAGGACAGCCATGTCACCTTTTTAAGGAAGCCCTCATTCTTTTCTTCCATGTCTTCCTAAAAAAAGAAGTTACTTCTAACATGGATTAAAATTTAAGTCAATATTTTTTATTCCCTTTTTCCCTGGCAATAAACAGTTCAATATCCTGGTGCCGGAGGGGGGAATCGAACCCCCATGAGGTTGCCCTCGCGGGATTTTGAGTCCCGTGCGTCTACCAATTTCACCACTCCGGCATATTTGTTTTTAAACCTAACATAAGGATATTTTATCTGTCAAGGATAAACCATTTATAGGGTCACAAATTTATAAAATTTGGCAATGCAAAATTTTGGTTAAAATCTGTTAAATTTCTCTTGACAAACCTTTAGAGCAGGACTATAGTTTACGCCAAGTGGGATAAAGTGGAATAAAGTGGAATATCACCACACCAAGGATTTTGGTGTGTGTGGGGAAGAAAGGGGATAGACTGTGCTTAGAGGGAGATTCGAACACACCATTGACCCAAAGGGAAGAATTAGTATTCCGTCTAAATTCAGGGATGTCCTGCTGGATAAATATGATGAAAGACTTGTTCTTACTAACCATTATGACGGATGTCTTGTAGCATATCCATTTATCGAATGGCAGATTGTAGAAGATAAGGCCAGTAAACTTCCTACGCTAAAAAAAGAGACTGCAGATTTTTTAAGGTTCTTTATCTCCGGCGCAACTGAGTGCTCTATAGATAAGCTCGGTAGAATCCTTGTGCCGCCTGTACTGAGGGAGCATGCAAAACTGGAAAAGGATATTGTCCTTGTCGGAACGCTTATGAAGATTGAAATCTGGGCGAAGGCAAGGTGGAAGTCAATAATAGCGAGGGCAGAGGAGAATATTGATGAAGCCAGAGAGGTTCTTTCAGGGCTGGGGCTTTAAATGGTATTCAGGCATTTGCCGGTTATGCCGGAGGAGGTTGTAAAATTTCTTGCGTGCAAACATGGAAGGATATATGTGGATGGGACGGTTGGAGGCGGCGGCCATACCAATTCGATATTAAATGCCAGTATGCCCGCAGGCAAGGTTATAGGAATGGATTGGGATGAAGATGCAATTCAGGCAGCAATGGAAAGGTTTAAGGATTATTCAGAACGTTTGACTCTGGTCAGAGAAAATTTTGCTGATATAAAAAAGGTGATGGGAGATTTAAACATAAAAGAGGTTGATGGGATTTTATTAGACCTCGGTGTATCTTCATATCATATTGAAAGACCTGACAGAGGGTTTAGTTTCAGGTTTGATGCGCCGCTGGATATGAGGATGGATAAAAGGCAAAAAACGACTGCGTATAACATTGTAAATGAGCTTTCTATGAAAGAGTTGGAAAAGATTATCCGGGAGTATGGGGAAGAGAGATGGGCAAAGAGGATTGCAGTGGCCATTATTGAAAAAAGACGTCACGGGCCTATATCCAGCACAAAAGAATTTTCCAACCTCGTATCTTTTGCCATACCAAAGAAATTTCATCCGAAAGATATTCATCCTGCCACACGGACATTTCAGGCAATAAGGATTGCTGTAAATGACGAACTAAACAATTTAAAAAAAGCCGTTGATGATGGGGTAGGACTTCTGGAACTGGGGGGAAGGATGGTTATTATCTCATTTCATTCACTTGAGGATAGGATTGTAAAAGAGTCTTTTAGGAAACTTGCGAAGGGCTGCATATGCCCCAATGATTTTCCAAAGTGTATTTGCGGTCAAAAACCCAAATTACATATTATAACTAAAAGGCCGGTTACTCCATCGCCGGAAGAGATTTCAAAAAACCCAAGGGCAAGGAGCGCCAAGCTCAGAGCGGCGGAGAGGGTATAGATGGCTAACGTAGCAGCAAAGGATATATTTTC
>Ga0209726_10002456_pt1 | contig 27391 bp, 22 predicted proteins | sample Subgrocontami54m_FD_187453 | JGI IMG/M metagenome (GOLD analysis project Ga0209726, IMG submission 187453) | Subsurface groundwater microbial communities from S. Glens Falls, New York, USA - GMW46 contaminated, 5.4 m (SPAdes) (version 3) | ecosystem: Environmental > Aquatic > Deep subsurface >... | reverse complement strand
TCTTGCAGCGTCTGGTGGTCGATGGTGACGCATAGCGGCGTGCCGACTTCGTCCATGCGGGCGTAGCGTTTGCCGATGGAACCGGATTCGTCGTACTGCACGGCCGGGTTGTGTTTTTTGAGTTCGGCGTAGATTTCCCTCGCCTTTTCGGCCAAACCGTCTTTTTTCATCAACGGGAATACGGCCAAGGGCACGGGGGCGATGTTGGGCGCGAGTTTGAGCATGATTTTGGCGTCCTCAGCGGGGCCAGCGGCTTTTTGCTTCTGGCCTTCCGCGGGCTTTCCGCCCTTTGCGGCGTTAGGGCTGTTTTCCTCTTCGTTTTCTTTTCCGGCTTTGGTTTCCTTTTGTTCATGGTGGGCATCCAAAAGCAGCGTGAAGATAAGTCGGTCAAGACCAAAGGACGGCTCGATGACGTGCGGCACGACTTTCTGTTTGGTGGATTCGTCGAAAACGGCGTGGTCTTTTCCGGATTCCTTTGCGTGGGCCTTGAGGTCGAAGTCCGTGCGGTTGGCAAAACCGGCCAACTCCTTCCAACCCCATTCGGGATAGTCGTATTCCACGTCCCATGTCTCTTTCGCGTAGTGCGACAGTTCGTCAGACCGGTGCTGGCGCAGGCGGAGTTTGGTCAGGCCCATTGAGGCGAACCAGTCCAGCGCTTCGGCCATCCAGTACGCGTGCCATTTCGTCTGAATGATTTTTTGCTTGACGGCGTCACCAAACGTCATGAGTTGGCCGTTTGAATCGTTTTCGTGGGCGTGGACGATGGCGTTGTTTTTTTTACGGCCTTCGTCGCCTTCGCGTTTTTTGTTTTCCTTGTTTTCATGGCTTTGCTTGCCTTTCCCAGCTTGGTTTTCTTGGTTTTGTCTCTTTCCTTCCTGTTGCGCTGCGGTGCAAAACAAGGCTTTGTGTTTGGCGATTTTGTCGAATTCCGGGCAGTCGTCGAGTTTTTCGGGGTGCACGAAAAATTCGATTTCCATCTGTTCGAACTCGCGGCCGCGAAAGACGAAGTTGCGGGGTGAGATTTCGTTGCGGAAACTGCGGCCGCTTTGCGCGATGCCGAACGGCAACTGCTTGCGGCCGATTTGGTGGAGGTACTTGAAGTTGGCGAAGATGACTTGCGCCGTTTCCGGGCGTAAGTAGGCGTGGTTGTCCTCCGTCGCGCCCACCGAGGTTTTGAACATCAAGTTGAAGTTGCGGGCATCCGTAAGCGTGCCTTTGCAATCCGGGCAGGCCAGTTTGTGCGCTTTGAGCAATTCGTTGAGTTTGGCTTCCGAAATGCCGTCCACGCTCTCGTTGAGCTCTTGTTCGATTAAGTGGTCGGCGCGGAAGCGGTGCTTGCACTTTTCGCATTGCACGAGCGGGTCGTTGAACGCGTCGACGTGGCCCGATGCTTTCCAGATGCGCGGGTGCGTCAGGACGGCGCCGTCGAGGCCCAGCATGTCTTCGCGCTGCAGGACAAAGCGGCGCCACCAGCTCTGCTTGACATTGTTCTTCAACTCGACGCCCAGCGGGCCGTAGTCGAAAAAGCCGCCGAAACTGCCGTAGAGTTCGGCCGCTGAAAAGACGAGTCCGCGCCGCTGGCAGAGATTTATGACTTTCTGGATTTTGGAATCCGGTTTTTCTAGGGGTTTATCGGTCAAGGGAATCTCCTTTTTTTTAAATTGAGCCGTCAAAATTTGCTAAAATGAGGGCCTTATTTACTTTATTTTATGCCTTTAAATCAGCAGCCAAATGGCCGTTTCGCGTATTTCGCCGCTTACAATTCTCCCCGGTTGTCTTGTCGAATCGTGTCGTAGACGGACCACGCGTCGCAGCAAGCACAGCCTTTATCGAAGTCCGGACAACGTTTTCCAAATAAGTCTTCGATTTTATTTTCTAACCAGTTTTCGTTGACGGCTTCTTGGAAGCAGGCGTCGCATTCCCAGTACTCGACGCTTTTTTCTTTTCCCGTCCATTTGACTACGTCGTGGTTTTTCCGGCCAATGCGCATAACGCCCGTTTTTTTGTATTCCCCTTTTCCGACCGGATAATTCAAATTGCCGAAAAAATGGCCGCCGTGGTAATGGCCGTCTGGAAAAAGCTTGATTGGAAATGTCTTACCGCATACTAGGCATTTTCGGTTTCGTTTTTTTGTCGGAATTTTTTTGCGGGTCATTTTTCCAGTGATCTAAGTAAACGGCTTGAAGAAAGCCTTTCGCAATGGATACGCCTGTTGCGTGACGGAGTAGCAAAAACATATTTTTCCCGCCGAATCCGACCTTTTGACCCGTGTTGGCCTGGGCGTCAATTCCTTCAGTTCCATTGGGTTTTACGCCGGCGTGTAGCCCACTTTGTCGGCGGCAAATGAGCCAATCACTGGCAGCACGACGTCCGCGCCCTTGTAGGTCTTGAACGCCATGTACAGCGGCACACCCAAGATGGCTACTACGTACGCGAGGAACACTAACGTGCCTAAACTGGCGACGATTCCGCCCATGGCTCCCAACAACGCGGTCAACATCAGGACCGGGAGGTACAACACGCCGATGACCACTCCGTACAGCAGGGCCTGCGCACCGTGAAACTTGGCTTTGCTGTTTTGTCCCATCAATGCGATGAGGGCTAGGAGCCAAAAGACGTATCCGACGGCGGGCACCAGCAAGTCGTTCGATGCGGATTTTGCCGCTGCAGGCTTGGTTTCCGCGCCGGGAAGCGGGTTGGAGTCGGCCACGCTGGGCTGGACCGGAGTTTCGGTGTGGTCCGCGTCTTGCGGCAGCGGGTTGGAGCCGTGGGTTTCGGACGGCATTGGCGCGGCCTCCGTGTGTTCGGCATCGGAAGGCAAAGGATTGGAAGAATCAACCAATTTTATCACCATCTGTCAAAAAGAAGCCGCGATATAAATAGTCCCACTTTTATTGCTAGCGATTGTGGTTTATCGATTTTTGAAATCGCATGACGCCAATTTACTTGGGCGAATAACCGGTAAGTTTCGCAATTGTTAATCCCAAAATCGGAATAATGAACTCTTTTCCATGGTAGTTACGATAAGCGATTGCCAATGGAGCGATCCAGGAAAATATGATGAAGCCAATCAGAACAACAAATCTGACGTTATTGTCCGGGGAAACAATACTTAAGCCTATGAATATCCCATTTATCAGTGCCCAATACACGATTGCTTGCACGGCGTGAAATTTAGTTCTGGCATTATTTTTCATGAAGCCGATGATCAGACCAATGACTGCAATAAGAACAAAAATGCCGGGGAAGTAACCCACGGTGTAAACGACTTCTGTCGTATTATCTTTTGACGGTTTTGACTCCACGGTGGTTTTGAATCCGGTTTTTTCCGCGATGACTGGCCCGACGTAGGGTAAAACAGCATCCTGGAGTTTGTAAACTGCCCGCATTGCCTGGATTGGATATATGATCCAGAATCCTAGGAAAAATATTGTGCTCGTAAACCAGGCTATCGCTCCACCAACTCCAAAGTATCCCATGAATCCGAGGCTCCCTGCAAATAGGGCGGGAACACTCAAGATTCCAATGATAATCCAATACACGAATCCTTGGGCGCCATGGAAGCGCACATACGTGCGTGTTGAAAGCAGATTGATAATGCAGAATATGATGTTAAACGGAAAAAGCGGAAAGTAACTAAGGGCGGCGACTAATCCGTCTCCTCTTTCATTGGCTTTGAGTGAGTTTGTTTTTTCATCAGCCAATGCAATCTCCGTTCTCAACCACGAAATCCGGCCTTAAAAGCACGACGCCTTGCGAGCTTTTGCTGCCCATGACCAGCACTTCCGACAAAAACGGGCCGATCTGCTTGGGCGCGAAGTTGACGACGCACACGACCTGTTTTCCGACCAACTCCTCCGGCTTGTACGCCTGCGTGATTTGCGCGCTGGATTGCTTGACGCCCAATTCCGGGCCCAAGTCGACCCAGAGTTTGTACGCCGGTACTTTCGCCTCTTTGAAGATTTCCGCCTTGACGATGCGGCCTATGCGCATGTCGATTTTCTCGAAATCCGGCCACGTGGCCGTTGGCGTGTGGTCGGTGTTGGTCTGCTTCATGGTAGTTGCGTTGGTTGCACGTGCTTTTAACATTGGTGCCGGAACTGTCCGGCTTTTTTTTTAGGGGCGTAGGTGGAGGCTTATTTAGTCGATTGCTGCGCCCGGTTTTTGGGCTCAAGCGGCACGGGCGTGTGCTCTGCGTCGGCTATGGTTTTAGAAACGGCACTGCGTTGAGGTTCTGGATGCCGAAAAGTCGGATGATTTTTTCCTTTCCGCCGGGTTGTTTGGCCAATCGCAGGTAAAACGCTTCCGATTTTTCGAATTGGGCGTTGATGAACGCGGCGTGCTCTTTTTTCCAGGCGCCCTTGCTCGTTTTGACGTACTCCGCCCATCGGTCGATTTGCTGCGCGCGTTCCGGGTTCATGTTTTTAGACGCCACTGGTGGATGAGGTGTTTGGCCCCGTTAATCTTTTTTTCGTCGACTTGGTCTGAAAAAATGGCCCGCAGGTGGCGGGCGTCTTCCAGGTCTTTTTCGGACTTGAGCAGCTCTTCCTTGAAGGCGATGTTGATGTTCACGTCGCCGAACCAAACGTCTACGCCGGTCAGGGGCAGTTTCGCCCGGTTTTCCAGCTGGTGCTCGTCCAGCAGGTCTTTGGCAAGCTTCACTTCCATTTCAGGCAATAAGTGCCCTCTTCGTACGTAGCGCAGGCTGAGGTTTTCGGCCAGGTACTGGCGATAAAGGAATTCGGGTTTTTCCCCTTGGATGCATTCAAAACCGCTTTTGACGAGGTCTTTGTCCAAGCGCTTGAATTTTTCTTCATCCAACCTTTCCAAAATGACGTCGATGTCTTCGGTTCCGCGGGTCCGTCCGGATGAAATCGCCAGGAAGCCGGAGACGATGATGTATTTGGCGTGGCGTTCCAACACTCTGCAAAAATCAAGGCAAAACGCGTCCAGCACGTTGCGGTCGTGTACCAATCGCATGAATCCTTTCTGGCGGCTGCAACTTAAAAAAGCCCTGTGGCAACGCGCCGACTTTCGGTCATGCGTTCACGCTTCGTCAAGCAGTTTTTCCACGTCCAACGGTTCCGTGACCATCTTAAGCTGGCCTTTTCCGTCCCGCGGCCACTGGCTTTCCGGACGGTCGGCGTACAACTCCAACCCGTTGCCATCCGGGTCTTTCAAGTAGATGGATTCGGACACGCCGTGGTCCGCCATCCCTTCAATCGGCCATTTTTTTTGGAGTAGGCGCTTGAGCGCGCGGGCCAATTCTTTTCGGTCCGGGTACAAAATGGCGACGTGGTACAAGCCGATTTGCCCTTCCTGGGGTTTTTGCGCATGCGGGCGGCTCCACGTGTTGAGGCCAATGGTGTGGTGGTACCCTCCCGACGACAAGAACGCGGCCTGGGTGCCCAACTGCTGCGTGACGTCGAAGCCCAACAAGTCGCGGTAGAATGCGATTGACCGTGGCAAGTCGGAGACTGTGAGGTGGACGTGGCCGATGCGGATGGCTTTTTTAGAAGATGCCATAGCGTGGATGATGGCGGCGCTGCACTATATTGTTTTTTCTTTTTTGTTTTTGCTCTCGCGATTTTTTTTTAGGTTTTTTTCTGACTTTACCTTCTTTGCTTTTTTTTTCTTTTCCGGTTTTTTATTTTTTCCCGCTTGACGTTTCCTACCGTTTTTTTGCTTCAGACCAGGCCTTCGGTTTCTGTCCATCCCATCATGAGGTTCATGTTCTGGACGGCTTGTGAAGCCGCGCCTTTCAGCAGGTTGTCGATGGCGCAGACGAACACGGCGTTCTGTCCGTCAAACGCAAAGCCTCCTATGTGGGCGCCGTTGGTTTTGGCCGCGGATTTGAGCGTCGGCATTTCTTGCTGGATTTTGACCATCGGTTCCTCGCGGTAAAAATCGTTGAACAACGCCCTGAGGCCTTCTGCCGGCACCGTTGATGCATCCAGGCCAATCACATGCGCCGTGGCAACCAATCCCCGGAATGCGTTGACCACGTGCGGCGCGAACGTGAACGGACGCGTGACGAACTTGGAGACTTCGGGCAATTGATAATGGTTTTGCAGGCCGTACGGAATGACGTTTTCCTCGTAGTCGTACGTCTTGGTCTTGCCGCCGCCGGAATAGCCGCTTTTGCAATCGAACCCAAGTGCCGCAAAATGGTCTTTCAAAGGCAGGGCGGCCAGGATGCACGCCGTGGCATAGCAGCCGGGGTTGGCGATTTTCTTGGCCGTCTTGATTTGCTCACGGTTGGCTTCCGGCAGGCCGTAGGTGAATTCCGGATCGAAGCGGTGCGCCTGGCTCAAGTCGATTACGCGCGTCGACAACTGGGCGGCTGCGGTTTTGGCTTCTTCCGTCGGAATGGCGAGGAATACCACGTCAGCGTCGTTGGCCTGTTCCAGCGTCACGTTGTCGTAGATGACGTGCAAGTCGGCCGGCGCGTCGGGGTATACGACGTGCACCGATTTGCCCGCATGCTCGCGGCTTACCGCAACGACGCCGTCCACGTGGGGGTGGAACGCCAGTAGGCGGACCAACTCGTTGCCGGCGTAACCGGAGGCTCCAAAAACTACGGCGGTTGTCATCGTGTTTGCCTCGCGTTCTTTCCTTGCATTCCATTCGGCCTCATGCGACCACTTCGTTGAACGCGTGGAGAAATTCGTCCGCGTCGCTTTTCTGCAGGATAAGCGGGGGCAGCAGACGCAGCGTGTTATCGTGGGCCACGTTACTTAGCACGCCGGCGTTGCGCAGGCCTTCCAGCGTTGCTTTCGCGTGGGAGTCCAGCTGGATGCCTATCATCAAGCCCTTTCCTCGCACGAAGCTTACGGTTTTTTTGCCCATTTCGCGCACGCCTTCCATGATGTAGCTTCCTTGGCGCGCGGCGTTTGGCATCAGGTTTTCATCGTGGATGGTGCGGACCACGTCGTACGCCACGCCCGCAACGAATGAGTTGCCGCCGAACGTGGTGCCGTGCTGGCCGGGCTTGAAGTCCAAACCCCGCGCCAATGTCACGCCCATGGGCAAGCCGTTGGCCAATCCTTTGGCCGTGGTGGTGATGTGTGGCTTGATGCCGAGCGATTGCCATTCAAAGTAGGTGCCGGTGCGGCCGTTGCCGGTCTGCACTTCGTCCACGATCAACAAGACGTCGTTGGATTCGCACAGTTCCAGCAATTCGGCCAAGTAGGTTTGAGGCGGGACGATGACGCCGGATTCGCCTTGGATGGGCTCGACGATGACCGCGGCCGTTTGTAGCGTAATGGCCTTGCGGACCGCGTCGGCAGAGCCGTAGGGCACGAAATCCACGGCCGGCATCAGCGGTTCAAAGGCCGCGCGGTACTTGGCGTCGTACGTGGCGCTGAGGCTGCCCAAGGTGCGGCCGTGAAACGCCCCCTGGCAGGCGACGAACCGCTTCTTGCCGGTGGCGGCCATGGCCAATTTGAGTGCCGCTTCGTTGGATTCCGAACCGCTATTGCTGAAGAAACATTTTTCCATGGAGGAATTCCTGCACAATTCGGACGCCAGGCGCGCTTGGTTTTCCGTGTAGTACAAATTGGACGCGTTGCTGAGGCCTTGTGCGTGCCGGCGGACCGATTCGACAAAATTAGGGTGCGCATGTCCCAGCGGACAGGACGCGATGCCGGAAAGCATGTCCAAATAGGTTTTGCCGGCGGTGTCCGTGAGGCGGCAGCCTATTCCTGACGCCAAGTGCACGGGATAGCGCGCATAGGTGTCCATGATGAATGATCGCGTGTCGGCCGGTTCCGTGGCGACCGACCGGGCGCCCGTCTTTTTTTCTAGGGCGGTGCGGCTTTGCATGGGCGTTGCCGTTTTACCGTTGGCTTTTGTTGGTGCGGTTTTCATGCGTTCACCATGGTCTTGGGCAATTGTAAGACTTTGCGGATGGTCTTTGCGTCGGGCTTTTTGCCGTACCAAAACACGATCCAGTCCCCGGATTTTTGCGCGCCGTCCGCCTGCTTGAGGTACCATGGGTTGATGGGGTTGTGGACGGACGAACGCCAGACCAAGTCGGCGTATTTTTTTGTGACTTCCTGCCAGATGATCTTGGCTAAGCCTGTTGCCTGCGCTTTTTTGGCGATGGCGAATTTGTCCAGGTATGCTTTGCCGTTGAGTTTTTTGACGATGGCGATGCCGGCATGGCTTTTCTCGGCGATGACGCGCAAAACGGGCTGGCGGAAGTAATCCGCGACGAGTTGCTTGCCAAAGCTTTCCTCCAATAACGCGCGGATGGCAGGTTTGTTCAACGAGCGGAACGACCGCACGGATTGCAGGTTGGCGCCGCTGCGAAGCAACGTGCCCGATCCTTTGATGGTGAATAGTTCCTGCAACAGGCTTTGCGGCGCGCAGATTTCCACCACTGTCTGCGGCACTTCGCGTAGCAGCCGCTGGATTTCCTCGGCTTTCACGCGCATGCCTTCGGTGATGACCCCGAGGTGCAGCAGTTCGGGCAGTTCCTGTTCCACGTCGATGGTGGAGATGATTTTGCCGTCGCGGTCCAAGATGCCGCCGGTGGAGGTGATGAGGATGAATTTCTGCGGCTTGACTTTGCGCACCACTTGGCGTGCCAAGGAGTCGGCGTTGACGTTGTACCACCCGTCCGCACCGCGGGCCATGGATGCCAGGACGGGAATGAAACCCGATTGGCAAAGCGAACGCAACTGCGCCACGTCTACGTGGTCGACGTGTCCCACGCGTTGTAAATCCACGAAGTCTATGACCGCCATCTTAGACGCCTTGAGGATGTGCATGCCGTTGGCGTTGATGGCCCGGCCTCCTTTCTTGTTAACGGCACCGACCAGTTTCGTGGTCAGTTGGTCCAGCACCCGTTGCACGACTTTCATGGTCTGGGCATCCGTCACCCGCAATCCGTTGACTTTATTCACCACAATGCCTTTTTTCTGCAGCTCGCGGTCGATTTGGGAGCCTGCGCCGTGCACGACGATGGGTGACAGGCCTAAGCTTGACAAAAACGCCAGGTCTTGGGCAATGCTTTGCGGCGTCTGCTCCAGCGTCTTTCCGCTGACTTTTATTACGGCGAAGCGATGCGCCGGCAACTGGCTGAACGTCCGGTGGAAAAGCGCGACTTCGCGGTCCAAGCCGAACATGCGCAGCGTGTTGAGAACGACGTCCTTCATTGCGGAATCCTCGCTAGGCGTTTCAGGAACGCTCCGGCTTTTTCCAAACCCGCTTCGCTGACGTATTCGTTTGGCTTGTGCGCCTGCTGGATGTTTCCCGGGCCGTACACTACCGTGTTGATTCCGGCGGATGCTAAAGTCGCGGCATCGGTCCAAAACGGCACTTCGGTTTTGCTTGCGATGAATGGCTTTTTGTTGTCCAATGGTCCTTCCGCTTGCACGATGCGCATGGCCGTGCCGTTCGGCAACGCTTTTCCGATTTCTTTTACGACGATGCTTGCGTTTTGATAGCTTCGGATGGAAACCGTGGCGTTGCATGCACTGGCACGGACGTTGGCGCCGGCGGCTTCTGCGTGGATGGCGGACACGTTGACGTTCCAACCCGCGTGGTGCTGGAGCCGGTGCAGCGTTTCAACCGCGACCCCGGCGGCGCTGGGTTTCAGGCTGGACGAGTGCCCCGTGCTTCCCGCAAAGATTAATTCGGCTTGGACGTAGCCCGGATGGCGCGTGTACACGTGGTTTTCCGTAGGCTCCATCACCACGGCGCCTTGCAGGGTTTTGGCCAACGTTTTTCCAACCGCCGTCTTGAAGAATCGGTTGGCGCCCGTCTGGGGTCCGCACTCCTCGTCGGTCGAGAACAGCACGGCCACGTCTTGGGCGCCGTTTTTAGTGGCCTCCAAAATGGCGTGTATGCTGCCCTTGGTGTCGCATGCGCCCAACCCGTAGATTCGGCCGCGTTGCTTCCACGCCCGCAGCGGGTTGCGCGTCCACCCTTCAGCCCGCACGGTGTCCATGTGCGCGTTGAACAGGATGCGCGGCGTTTCCCACGTGCCCAAAACGGAGCCTGCCACGACGTGCACGGATGCCCCGCGGTCTTGCAGTGCGGTCGTGAGGTATCGTCGGATGTGTCCGTAGTCCGCCCCCGGGTTCTGCGTGTCGATGGCAATGAGGTCTTCCAGGCCCATGGGGTCTATTCGCTCTTTATTTTTTTTCTTTTTTAAATTTGGGTTATGGCCGGCATCGGTTTTTTTGACGTGGTTTTTTCCGACTTTTTTTATTGTTGTTTTTTTCCCGTTTGCTTAGGCTTTCGCTTTCTTTTTGATCTGTTTTTCCACGAGTTCCTTTGCCTGCCGAAAAGGTATGCCTTTTTCGATGGCCAGGCGTTCGGCTTTCGCTGTCTGCGTCAACGGCTCGCACAACGCCTCCATCTTCTCCGCGTTGGGCGCCACGGCGGCGACAAAATCGGCCATCAACCCGGGTGCTTGTTCGCATTCGACCAATGCATGCAACAATGCCTTCTTGGTCCATTGTGAGTCGCGGTTGTACCCGGTGAACGCGTTTTTGCCCGAATCGCACAACTGCGTCAGGCAGGCAATGGCCACGGAGGCTTTGGCTTTGTTCACTTCCAAAAAATCAGGGTTTTTCTTGTGCGGCATCACGCTTGAACCGGTGCAGAATTCTTCGGGCAACCGCACCAATTCCATGCCGGGCATGCCCAGCACGATGAACGTCTGTGACAACTGGCTGATGTGGTCCATGGCCTTGACGATGCAAAAGACCAGGCTGGCTTCGCTTTCCCACCGTTGCTGGACGGCGTCCAACGTGTTGGAAAATGGTTTTGAAAATCCCAGTTTCTGGGCCGTCTTGTCCGGGGCAATGTTGAATTGCGTGCCGAAGCCTGCGCACGCACCCAAGGGGCATTCATCATACAACTCCAACCACTGGCTGAACGCGCTTGAGTCCCGTTGGAAGGCCACGGCGTAGGATTGCAACCATTTACCGTAGGTGTACGGTACGGCCGTCTGGTGGTGCGAATACCCCGGCATGGCCACCGTCGCGTATTTTGCGGCCGTCTTTTCCAGGCGTTGGGCCAACTGTTCCAGGTTTTTCTGCCACGCTCTTGCTTTGTCGCGCATCAAAAGCCGCGTGTCGCATGCCACCAAGTCGTTGCGGCTGCGGCCGGAATGCAGTTTCTGCCCGGCCGGCGTGCGGGCGGTGACGAATGCCTCCACGGCGGAGTGGACGTCCTCGAAGCCATGTAGGGACGGCGGATTTTTTTCCGCTTCACCCAATGCTTTTCCGATTTGCTCCAATTCCTTGGCCGTCAGAATACCCTGCTCAAAAAGCATTTCGGCGTGCGCCCGGTTGGTCCGGATGTCGTACGGCAGCAGCAACGCATCCAACGCGGGGAACGCTTGCGCATCAAAGCCGGCGCAATAATCGATGACGTTTTTTCGCGGTTTTTTAAAAAACGCGCCGCCCCACAGCTTGTTGTCCTTCATCTTGAATCGCCTCGGACTATTTCCGCTTGGTTTGCCTGTTTTTCGGTTCATCTAAGAACAGCAGCAAGGCTTTTTGAGCATGCAGTCGGTTCCCCGCCTGCTCCAAAACGATGCTCTGCGGACTATCGAACACGTCGCGGCTGACTTCGAGGCTTTTTTGCGCTGGCAGGCAATGCATGAACACGGCATCCGCCGCTGCGTGCTTCATCAGCGCATTGTTGACTTGGAATCCGGCAAACGCTTTCATGCGCGCGTCTTTTTCCTTCTCGTCGCCCATGCTCACCCACACGTCGGTATACACTACGTCCGCACCGCTTGCCGCTGCAATCGGGTTTTGGCCGCACTCCAAAAAATCACCCACCGCCTTGCATTTCTTGACGATGCTGCCGTCCAACTCAAAGCCTTTGGGCGTAGCCACCTTCAGGCGAATGCCCAGCATGCTTAAGGCCAAGGCCAAGGAGGCGCAGACGTTGTTGCCGTCCCCCACGTACGCGACTTTTGCTTTCGGCCCTTTGTGTGCCAAGATGGTCTGCACGTCGGCCAACGCCTGACACGGATGCTCCAAGTCCGACAACGCGTTGATGATGGGAATCCGGCTATGCTGGGCTAACTTTTCCAGCAACCCGTGTTCGAACACGCGCGCGGCCAGAAAGTCGGCGTACAGGCCCACCATTTGCGCGGTGTCCGACACGTCTTCTTTTCCGCCGCCCAAATGGCTTCCGGCCATATCCATGAAGTTTCCACCCAATTGCTGGATGGCCGCCTGGAACGACAGCCTCGTCCGGGTACTTGCTTTTTCGGTGTAAAACGCCAACGCTTTTCCCTGCAACTCCTGCGCGTGGGCGGCCCTGTTTTTCTTGAGCGCATCCGCTTGCTTCAAGACGGTTTTCATCTCGTCAACGGACAGGTCCGTCACGGACAAAAAATGGCGAGGTTTTGTTGAAGCCATGCCGCGGTTCACTTAGGTTGGGTCGTCATCCAATGCGGGTGCCGCGCCGTTTGCGTGCTCAATGCGTACAGCGCCCCGAAGCCGGCGCTCAGGCGTTGGTCGAACGTGCTGTTCTTGCCGTAAGTAGCTTGGCCCCGCTGGTACATGCCATCGGGGGCCTTGCGCGCGATGACGTGCGCCGCGCCCTTGTACAGCTTTAGCTTGACCCAGCCGTTGACTTGCGTTTGCGTGGCGTCCATGAACGCGTGCATCGCATCCATGACCGGCGAGTCCCATAATGCCGAATACGCGTATTGCGCGAATTTCTGGTCCATCGACTCCTTGAGTTGGTTCAACTCGCGCGGCAGGCACACTTTTTCCAAATCCGCGTGGGCCGCGATGATGACCAACGCGGCGGGACACTCGTAATACTCGCGGCTCTTAAGGCCAATGACGCGGTCCTCGATGTGGTCGATGATGCCGATGCCGTGCTTTCCTGCCAACCGGTTCAGCTCTTCGATCAGGGCCGCGCCGCCTTGTCGCATTTTTTGGCCGTCCAGTTCCGCTTGTCCGAGCACGCCTTGCGCGAAGTGCAAGGTCAGCACTTGCGGCGCATCGGGCGTGCGGTCCAACGGTTTGACCCAATCCAACGCATCTTGTGGAACCTCTTCGTCCTCGATTTCGATGGGTCCGCCACACACGGATCGTCCCCACAAATTGGCATCCACGCTGTAACCCGTCTTTTTCTTGATTGGTACTGCAATACCTTTTTCCTTCGCGTACTCTAACTCTTCCTCCCGGTTCAACTGCCAGTCCCGCACCGGCGCCAACACCTTCAACCGTGGGTCCAAGGCTTTGATTGACACTTCAAAACGCAAGTAATCGTTTCCCTTGCCGGTGCTGCCGTGCACCACGGCGTCCGCGCCCAGTTTGTGTGCCGCCTGCACTAGGTATTTGACGATGAGCGGTCGTCCTAACGCGGTCGAGCACGGATACCTCCCTTGGTAGAGGCAGTTGGCCTTCACCGCCGGCGTGACATAGTCGAGCACGAACTCTTCCTTACCATCAATGACGTCCGCGGAGACGGCTCCCAGTTTCAAAGCCTTCTGTCTTGCCTGCTCCATGCCCTGCTCTTGGTATTCTTTCTGTCCCAAATCGACCGTGACGGTGGCCACCTGCAGGCCCAACTCCTGCAGCAACTTCATCAGTATGGACGTGTCAAGTCCCCCGCTGTAGGCCAGCACGATTTTCTTGCACGCCTGGTACTCCGCTTTGTCGGGAATTTTCTGCAGTAAGTCCATGAAATCTTCCACTCCCCGTGTCCGCATCGGTGTCGTCCGTACGCTGATTCCGAAAGCAAACGAAGGAGATGCGTCTTTTATTAAGGTTGCGACGCAAATAAAACAAAAAAATCAAAAAATGATCCAAATGAAACAACCGCTTCGCAAACCCAAAACGCCGCCGGTTTCGTCCGTCGCGTCCCGCGTCGCCGCCGCATTGGCCGCCGATTTGCATTACGCAAAATCCATCGAACTTCGCATCGCCAACCGCTCGGCCATCGCAATGCAGCTGGCCCGCAAACTCAAACTGCCTCCGCAGGCCGTCAAAGTCGCCGTCACCCGATGGGCGCAGCGGCAACAAGCCGCAAGCTCTTCCGTGGCCGAACGCACGCGCCGCATCCTCTCGCGCACCACCTTGCACCTGCAGGACGACGTAGGCGTGCTGGTGTTGGAAAACGACCCGCAGACGCACCGCGCGGTCTTCGCCTTGCAGGACGAGCGCATCCTGTCCATCGTCATCAGCGCCAAAAGCATCACGCTGATCGGCCCGCCCGACAGCATCGCATCGGTTGAGAAAAAAATCGGCGCCCATGCCTTGAAGCGTTTGGACGGTTTGTGCTTGCTGCAATTGTCGTCATCGGAGGAAATCGAGGACGTGCCCGGCGTCTACGCCGCGGTGCTGGACGCCTTGGCCCGAAAAGGCATCAACGTCCTGGAAAGCTCGTCGTGCTACACCGACACCAACGTCGTGCTGAAGCGCACGGATGCGCTCAAGGCCTTTGAGGCGCTGGAAGAAATATGCGGCAAGAACCGTCCGGCCTGACTTGCCTCCTCTTTTTTGCACTTTTTTCCGGTGCGTCCGTACCCGGAGGTTCATCACGCACTGCCAAGGGTTATTACCTTGCGGCTCCATACTGTCGGAATGGATAAACCCCACAAATTCAAGAAACCCCAGAATCCCAATTGCCAATGGGGTAAGCCCTCGGAATACGAACACAAGAAACGCCCTAAACGCTAACTCCGTTTCAGGCCTTTTTTTTTATCACCCGCCAGCGCAAGCCAATTTCTGACGCCGTTCGTTGGATGGAAAAAATCAGGAAAAACAGGCCGCCGTAGTCGGATGCCCAGACCGAATGCATTCCAGATTCTGGTTTTTTGCCGGTCAACCGGTTTTCAAAGGCGAAACAGGTCAAAGCCAACCGTCGCCCTGATTCAGCCGTGGGCGCGTATTTAATCTGAGAACCCGTGAGGTTGTGATGGAAAAGACGTTCGTGGTGGTTTTATTATCGGCGCTATTGGCCGGATGCTTGATGGGCCCGACGAGCGAATCCCCACCCGATAGACCCAACTTCGTAGAAACGCGCGAAAAGTCGATCCCGCGTGAGGTGGCGACGACTCCGGTAGAACTCGTCGGGTCGCCTGGAAAAACATTTTGGAAGAGCCAAGTTGATGCGGCCTTTGAGCCTGTCGACTGCCCCACTCCTCCCGAACGCAATTTTTCGGCTACGGTCTATTCGGGTCCTTTGTTCGATGCGCACATACACTTCCGAAGCATTCCCGACGGCGGGTCGGGCTCCGAGCTTTCCGGCGAGAACCTCGGAACCGGATACCAAATCGGCCAATGGGTCTGCATGCTGGAGTATGAAGGAACGAGCAAGGCTTTGACGTTTTTTCCCGTGTGGGACCCCATCGCCCGCGAATCACTGGATGTCGTAAAACGCACCATAGACCAATACCCCGACCGCTTCATCCCGTTCATCATGCCTCCGGATGACGACGGCAGCCCGGAGGGTTTTCCAACAGTGGACGCGGAAAAACTCAAGGAAATGTTGAACGTCTACCCCGGCCTTTTTCAAGGCTATGGTGAACTAGGTCTCTATGAACGCCCAGGAGGCGCGCCGGCACACCCGCCGGACTCCCCGCGGCTGCAGGATATCTATCCCATCATCCGGCAAAACAAGCTCGTCGTCTACCTGCACCCCGGCGAAAACCAAAGCGAAGCGTTCGAACGAGTCCTGACCGCCAATCCGGACATTACCTTCATTTTCCACGGCGATCAGTGGATTGACTGTGCATCCTGCGACGGCACGGCGGCCATCGTGGCCCGGATACTGGAAAACCACCCGAACGCCTATTATGGCGTCGACGAACTCTACGGCGACGAATTCCTCATGCGTCCGGAAGTAAGCAAAAAAGAGTTCATCGCACATTTTTCCGATTACGCCCCCTTGTTGGAAAAAGACCTGGCCAACTGGAAGGCGTTCATCGAACGCCACCCGGACCAAGTGTTATGGGATACGGACCGCGGAGTGGGCGCGCCTTGGTCATTGGATTTGGACGTGGCGTTGACGCTCAACGACTACAGCCGCGCCTTCATCGGCCGACTGGATCCGGACGTACAGGAAAAATTTGCTTACAAAAACGCGGAAAAAATATTCGAAAACCGCTAATTTCCATGGCGCAATACGGTATAATCGTGCCGAATGCGCACTCAGACTTGTTCTGGATGCGGCTGCCGCGAACTGAGTATAATAGCTAATCTCATAAATATGCGTACATTTTAGGCATGTTTTTAGGGTCGTCGAAAATATTCCGCAAACGATACTTCACGCCGCCAACCGATCGCAACGCCCGATTTGCCAAATCTTTTCGCGCCGGTTTCCAACATTGCTCCGTCGGATTCAACTCCGGCGAATACTTCGGAAAACGAAACAAACGAAAACACTTCTGATTCCGACGCAAAAAAGCGTCCACTAATTTTCCTTTATGGCAAGGGCCGCTGTCGACAAACAAAAGCAACCGGCCAAAACGCTTCAACGCCTGTTCGCAATGCGCCACGAACTGCTTCTGCCTTTTCAACTTCGAGAAAGTGTAAACCAAACAACGCCTCGTTCGCGTCGCGAAAACGTTCGTGTATTTTCGCTGGAAATTTATCGGCGCAATGGGGCGACTGCCACGGCGCGCCCATCCGCGCATCACATTCGGGAGGAGTCCATAAGATGCTTCGTCTTCGCTGCCCACGACAAAACCTTTCGCGCGGTAATACGCGGCGATACGTCTCGCTTTTTTTTAAACGCCTCGTGGACTTCTTTGCCTGGCGATTTGTAATGCCGAGGCCGGGGTATTTGCAATGAAAATCCGCACGCGATCAGCAGGCGCCAGACGTGTTGAGGCGTGTAGGAAACGCCGAACTTTTTACGAATTAGTGCGAGGACTTCTTTGGACGTCCACAAACGCGAAGGTGTTCGAGGGTTGCCGGCTTCGAGAAGTCGGAGAAGTTTCTCGCGTTGCTTTTTGGAAAGTTGGGGCGGGCGGCCTTCTTGTTTTACGGCGTGTGCTGCGTTTTTGCCTTTTTCTTCGAATCGATAAAGCACGTGCTGAACGGTTGATTTGGGTGCGGCGCATGCTTCGGCTATGGCGTCTAGAGTTTTGTTTTGCTTGCGGTGGATGGCGATGAGCCACCGGAGTTTGGTTTTCGCGTTGGTTTCTGCCGACATTTTTTGTTTAAGCTCTCGGAGTGAAACGTTCGGCAAAAACGCTTCCCCTCGAGCAAGATTCCAAGCCATACTAACAATAAGAAGTACGAATATATAAGTTATTCGCTATTAGATGCTCACTTTCAAGTCAAGCGCGTTTCAGGTTCGGTCGCCCCTTTCTTCCCAAGAAAGGTGCGGCCTGCCGCCAAAGAAAGGATTTGGCTCGCGAATCAGATACTGACCTTGAGGTCAAGGGCATTTTTGAGTTCACGGTATCTATTCCGAATCGTGACTTCGGTGACGCCCGCGACGTCAGCCACTTCTTTCTGCGTGCGCCGCTCGTCCGTGAGGACCGACGAGATGTAGACGGCGGCAGCCGCCACGCCCATGGGGCCGCGGCCCGAAATAAGGCCTTTGTCCATGGCCTGTTCCAGGATTTCGACGGCCTTCTTTTGGGTTTCTCCCGAGAGTTTCAAGCTGGTCACGAAACGCGTGATGTAGAACTGGGGGTTCGTCAAGGGAACTTTGATGCCCAATTCCTGCGTGATGAGCCGGTAGGTGCGGCCGATTTCTTTTTTCGGGATTTCAGCGACGGACGAGATCTCATCCAGGGTGCGGGGGATGCCGTACTGGCGGCAGATGGCGTAAATCACGGCGGAAACGACGGATTCAATCTGCCGTCCGCGGATCAGGCCTTTTTCCACGCACTTGCGGTAAAGCAGGGCCGCGGATTCGCGGATGGATTCCTGCAATCCCAAATGGGACGCGACGCGGTTCAATTCGGTCAAGGCGATGGCCAAATTGCGTTCGATGCTGTTGGAGATGGAGGCGCGTTTGTGCCACTTGCGCATGCGGTACAGCTGGGCTTGCTGCGAGGGAGCGATTTTGCCGCCGCGCACGTCGCGGTTGTACTGGTCGATTTCGGTGACCAGTCCTTTGTTGGGCGACATATATTTCAGGGGAGCGCCTGTGCGGGCGCGCGAATTGCGTTGTTCGGCATCAAAAGCACGCCATTCGGGGCCTTCTTGGATCAAGTCTTCTTCGACGACGAGGCCGCAGTTTTTGCAGACGATTTCGCCGCGTTCGGAGTGTTTGCGCAAGTCGGTGCTACTACAATCAGGGCATTTGAACGTCATCTAAAGTTTCACCTTTTGGAAATAAGGATGGTTCCGGGCTTGATTTCCTGCAGGGGTTCGGCCAGGTACAACGGGTCATGGATGGATGCGATGGTGTCCGTCACGGTTGCAGCTGGCTTGCCGCCCGCGTACAGGACGTGTTTTTTCGCCGCGGCTTTCTTGTGCTCGGAAGAAAGCAGCAACAGTCCGTTGTGGGTTTTTTTCAAAACCCTAAACTGGTCCATAATCGTAGTGCAGGAAAGGAAAGATTTATAAAAGATTCCTGCTGATTTTTGTTTATTAAGCTTTGCCTTGAAGCAAGACTGCGTTGACCGTTCCGTCTTGGCCCGGGCGCGAAGTGACTTTGGCTTTTCCCAGTTCGGTCTCGATAATGGCGCCTAACGTGATTAAGTTTTCGCGGGCAAAGTGGCGGTTGTCCGGGGATTCCTTGACGGTCACGATCTTGACTCGCTGGACTTTTTCGGCCGTTGCCACGTTGGCGTGCTGCGCGTGGCGGACCGATGCCTTGCTTTTTCCGCCGCGGACGCGGAACTCGCGGACTTCGTCTTTATCGCCGGCTTTGGCGCGGGCGAAGAAGCCACCCCAGTGGGCTTTGCGTTTGTTGGCGGCCTCGCGGCGGTGTCCGCCGGATCCGGACGACTTGCTTTTAGCAAATTTGTGGTATTGGACCATGCAGAACATCACTCTGGATTCAGGCGCGATTCAAGGCCTGATTTATGGCTTGCTTTTGTTTTTACGAAAAGAAGCAGTTTTTTTGTGCTTGGGTCGGGATTTAAAGCTTGCGGGTTTTGGGGCTCTGTTGGTATAAGTCGAACAAACCAAAAACAGCACGATGTGGTGAGGCAAAAAAAAGGAAACAAAGCGAAAGCAACCAGGTCAAAATGAAAAAAAGAAAACCACGACGTTTTGCCGTTGCCACTGCCACCGTGCCGCGTTTTTTTTTGTTTGCGGCCAAACGCTTTTTTTTTCCTTTTCACTAGATTTTCAACAATGTCAACAATGCCGGGTTTTGGGTTCGTGGTTCTGGCGCGGACGTTTTTACGGCTGCGCCTTGCTTTTTTGGCGGTTTTGGAAACTTTTGGAGTTGCGTTCTTCCCCTATTTTTTCCGCGCCGGAGCGGGTCTCGTCATCCGGCGAACTTCGGGGTAATGCTTTTTAAACCTTGTGTGGTAATGGTTGCGGTGATTTTGACCTTATGGCGTCGGATGTCTTGGGTAGTTCGTTGAATTTGTTGGCTAGCAATTTGAGCCAAGTCGTGTCGGACGTGGCGAAGAATTTCGTCGTCGGTTTGGCGGCTATTATCGTCGTCTTGTTCTTCATGGTGTTGGGCTGGATCGTGGGCCGCATCTTAGTGCGCGTGTTGCACGCGTTTTTGGAAGGCATCCAGCTGGAACACAAATTGGAAAAGCGCGGTATCCATGACGCGCTTTTGGGCTTTACCGTTACTGGCGTGCTCAGCACGTTCGTCAAGCTGTTGACGTACGTCGTGTTTTTGGGCATCGCGTCCAGCGTGGTGCAGTTGGCCTTCTTGGAAAACTTGGTCACGTGGGTCGTGTTGTACATCCCCGTGCTGATCCAAGGCGTCGTCATCTTGATGCTGGCGCTTTTGGCCGGCGACTACGTGACGGACCGCATCAAGGCAAGCAAAGTGCCTTTTGCGAAACTGTTCGGCATGGCGTTGGAAGGCTTCATCGTCTACACGGCGCTCGTGATTGCGCTGCCGTTGGTGTTGCCGAATGCGGACGTCGAGATCTTGAAGACGACGTTCTTCCTGATCGTCGGCGCGTTCGCTTTGGCTATCGGTCTGGGTCTTGCCATCGCCATCGGTTTGGGCACGAAAGACGTCGTTGCCGCCGTGGCCCGCAAGAAGCAAAAGACGCTGGAACGCATCATTTAATTTCGACGGAAGCGCCGGTCCAAGCGGGTCGGCGTCTTTCTTTATCTTTTTCTTTTTTTCGTTCCCCTATTTTCCTTCATGTTTTTCCCCGTTTTTCTTTTCCAGCGTGCGCTGGGGGGTTTGTTTGGCGGTCGTGTTTCGACTCTAGATGAACCCGTCCAGTTTGAATTGCCGGATGTTGAGGTTTTTCGCGGTTGCCCATTGCTGCCGGACGTGGGCGTGCATGGGGTGCGCCTTGTTCGTCCAGTGTTTCTGCAAAAAGGCGATGGTGCGCGCGTCGTGTGAGTAGCCGGAGCCGAAGTCTTCGCCGAATTCGTCTTTGAGCCGCTGGATGCTTGCGTCGCGCGTGACTTTGGCTAGCACCGATGCCGCCGAGACGACGGGGTATTTTTGGTCGGCCTTGTGCGACAGGACCAATTTGGCGCCGCCCGTGTAGAATCGCTTCATCCGGCGTTCGTACGTGCTGAGTGTGGGGTCGGGCGTGTCGATGTAGACGGCGTCCAAGACGTCGTTGGCGTTTTTTAGGGTTGTTTTTTTTCTGTTTTTTTCTTTTTTTCCGTGGTGTTCCATTTTCATTTTTCCGGCTTCAAACGGAATGGTTTTTTCCAACTGTTCCAGCGCCTCAGCCATCTGCTGCGCCTCGATGTCGTTGAGGGAAAATCGCTTCATGCTGACATTCAGGTCGGCGGCGGTGCGTTCGACTATGCTTGCCTTTCCGATGGACAGGATTTGGTCGAACAAGTCGCGCCTTTTTTGGGCCGTCAGCATCTTGGAGTCTTTCACACCGATTTTGGTCAGTTCGGCTTGGTTTTCTTCCTGGCAGGCGTAGGCGCAGACCACTAAATTTCCCAAAACCGGGCCTCTACCAGCTTCATCCAGTCCTGCTATCCATGCCATTGCGTCTAAGCCACTTCGAATGCATTAAAATAAGTGCGCCAAGCATAGTATTACGTTGCACGCTGCCGTTCGATTTAAGTCTGCGCCGTTTTTGGTTCATGGCTTGGAGGAAGACGCCATCGTTCAATCAGTCTGCCATCGCGTGCGGCAGCACCGATGGTTTTGCTCAGAAGGGGTCGTGGTATAACCTGGCAGCATGCATGGCTCCAGCGACTTTTTCCAGTCACATGGAAAAAGAGGAACTGGCCTTGTCACGACGAGGTATGAGCCCGAAATTTAGTTTCGGGCGATGAACGGATTGATTGGAGCGCGGATGTAGCCGTTTCGGTTGCGGATGAACGCCTTCGAAGACACCTTGAGATGAGGGTTCGAATCCCTCCGACCCCACTTCATTTTTCGGAACTAATTTGAGGGGGCGAGGAGCAGGGCGCTCCAGGGGGACGCTTCCCCCGGGGCGACCGTTCTGGATCCCCCCGACCCCACTCTTCTCTTTTCTATTAATCCCTGTTTAGTAGAAACAAAAACAACAAGCTTTAAAAAGATGTTACTGCAGGGTAGTAACTCATGGTTAGGGGTTGGGGTTCTGCATTTTTGGCTATCGTCAGCCTGGTCGCTTTGCTTTCCTTCGCGCCGGACGTTTCGGCCGGCATCTGTTCGGACAACGGCTATCCGAGGATTGGAGCCGACGGCGGACCGGATTGTTCGTTCCGTACCGATCCGGCCGTCTTGTATGGCTGCCCCATCGGCCAGACGGTGCAACATTATTGTGATGGTTCTCCCAGCAAGTACCAGAGTGGTTGCGTTGGCACTACCTATCATGATTTCAGTGGCGTGAGCGTGCCGTTGCAAGTCATCAGGACGCCTGGTTCGTGCACGTCACTGGGTGGCATCTGCCCGGAAGCGCGCCGCTATTACGATGATCCGCGTTGCGGTTATAGCCCCGGTCCTCAGCCGGTCATTCCGCCATATGCGCCTCCCTCGACGCCTTCGACGCCGTACAGTTCGTCGTATACTCCGACGGGTTTTCCTTATTGCGGCAACTTGGTGTGTGAATACGGGGAAAACCTGTTCAACTGTCCGATGGATTGTGGCTTGTTTGTGCCGTTCCCGTTCATTTCGTCGTGTTCCTTGTCGTCGTTCCCGTCCAGCGTGCAGGCCGGCGGCTATGGCACCGTTGCGGTGAATTATTTCAACACGCCGTTTGAGCCGCTGTCCACGTTGGTATACTGCGGCAACGGACAAGTAAGCCTCGCGTATGGCTGTTACGGTTTTTCGGGCGTCTGTTTTGCCTCGTGTCCGTATCCGCAGGTCGGAACGTTTACGGCTACGGCGAATGCCGGCGGAGCGTTCTGTTCGGGCACGCGCGTGACGGCTTATGGCTCTGGAAGTGGCGGTACTCCGCCTCCGCTTCCGGGTCCCGCTCCCGCTCCTGCTCCTGTTCCGGTGCCCACGAGCGTGCCGTCGCCTTCGTGTGCTGTTACAACCAATCCGTCTTCGTTGGTCAGCAATGGTCCGGCCACGGTGAGCGTTCTTTACAATAATTTCCAAGGTACGCCCAATGGCAACGTCGTGTGCGGCGACGGCCAAAGCGTGGCGCCGGTCTGCAGTGGTGCCGGCCAGGGCAGTTGCACCGCGACGTGCACTTATAGCCAGCCGCCGCGTCTGCCTGCCAAATTCATCGTGACTTCGACGTTGAATGGCGTTTCATGTCGCAATGGCGGCGTTTCCATCGAGGCGGCTCCGACCAATCCGGGCTCGCTTTTGGTCACCGTGGTGAACCAGTCGTTTGCTCCCATAGCGGGTGCGGCTGTGCAGGTCAATAGCGGCTCCATCCAGTTCACGAACGTGTCGGGTCAGACGCAGTACGCGTTTCCGGCTGGGGATTACGTCGTGCGCGCGTCCAAGCCTTTGTTCAATTCGGCACTGACTAACGCGGTCGTGCGTGCGGACCAAACGACGCAAGTCACTTTGCAATTGACGCAAGACTTTAATCCGCTTTGCAAAATTTCCGCTTCGCCCACCGCGGTGCGCGGCGGCTCGTCTTCCGTGATTACGGTTTCCTATTTTGACGCGCCGCAAGTTCCGTCCAATGTCTTGGTTTCGTGTGGCAACGGCCAATCGGCCGGCGCTGCTTGTTCCGGTACGGCCGCGCAAGGCACGTGTACGGCCGTTTGTCCGTATGCGGCCGAGGCGGATTTGCCGCGCTCGTTCACGATTTCGGCCAGCGTTGCCGGACGCGCGTGCAGCACGCAATCCGTGTCGGTCGTGCCAGCGCTTCCGGGCACCGGCACGCTTTTGGCGCGCGTGTCGTCCTGTACGGACGGCCGCTTGTTGTCAAACGCACAATTGCGCATTTCGACTCCGCAATCGTTGGTTCCGACGACTTTCAGCGGTGATGGTACCTACACGTTGCAGCCTTCGCAGACGGTTCGCTCGGACAACGGTTTCATCGTGCGCCTCGATTCGGTCCAACAGGTGCCTTCGGGCATCAATACGCCGTTGACGTTGAGCACGGGTGAGCAGAACTTTCCAACCAATGCGTTGGATTTGGCCACGGTAAGTCAGAGTTTCGTGCGCATCCAGTCGGCGCTGTCGAACGCATTCAAATTCGGCTCTGAAAACGTTTCCACTGTTTTCTACATGACGGATTCCGCGCCGGCTGGCAAATCAGCGCAAGGCGTCATTTTCTACCAAAGTCCCACGACGGGCTTTTTTGTCCCCTTCTTGCACCCCAACGCGGAAGGCTCCGTTTCGTACGCCTCGGGCCAGGCGATTTCCGGCGCCAACTTGAGCGGCGTGAGCATTGTCAACTCGACGAACCTGACGGGTTGCAACAGTACTTTCCCGACGCTGACTAACCTCGGCTCCTTTAGTACTTTGTCTTTGGTGCAGCCCGTGACGTTCAATGGCGGCACGCCTAGCGTGTCGGGTTACGCGATGCGCGGTTATGCCGGCACGGCGCAGGTTTCAGCGCAAAGCGTCAACAGTTCCTGCACGTCGGGCAACTACACGCTTTCGTTTTCCAACGCCGCGGGGCAGATCAGCCCGGGCTTGGGCAACGGCACGTACGCCTTGACGTATAATTACGTTGAATTCAATTACGGCGTCCCGGTCACGTTGCAGTTCTTCGCACCCGGCATCACCACCGGTCCGAACGATCCGCACACGGGCAACGGCTACGTCATCGCCGTGCCGGAATACCTAACGGATGCCAACGTGGTGCAAGGTGCCTGGATGTTGGACGTCGGCTTCGGGGATCAGACCATTCCCCGGCTTTTGGCTGCCAACTTACCGGCCGCTATTGGGTATGACGCGACGTTCAACGCTCGTGATATCCAGTCGGACAGCCAGCCGTCCGGTTTCGTCTCTCCTCGCGGCAGCAACGCCACGATTGCGCTGACGTCGGCGGTAATCAACTACGCGTTGAATTTGTCTGCTCCGGCGGCGCAGGTCAGTTTTCTGAATCCGCAAGGCGCGATTTTGCAGCAGAATAGCTTGCGGGTCAACGATGCGCTGTCGTCGGCCAACGTCTTTGCGCGCGTGGCCGGCATTTCCGGCAATTCCACGCAAGTCGAGGTCCGAAGCTTGACGCTTTCCACGCCGACGAGCACTACGGTTTTCTTCACTAATGAGTTCGGCGAGGCGCATGTGCCGTTGTCGCCGGGCACGTACAACGTGGAATTCGCGAAAGACGGCTTCAACGCCTCGCGCGCCACGGTGACGATTGATCAGGCCCGCACTAACCCGCAGGCCATCTGTTTGCAGCCGCGTTCGTGCGACTTTTCCGTCGAATTGGTCAGCGCCCCCACGTGCCAGTTCCAATCCGACCAATACCAGTTGCGCATCGTCAATTCGGTTAACGCGTCCAAGACCGTCACCTTGTCGTACTCTACTGCGGAAATCGACGGCCCGCCCGTCGTGGCGTTGGCGCCGCAGCAAAGCACCATTGTCAACCTCCGCGCCCGCAGCGCGTCGGCTGCCGTCTCCGGCCAGTCGTTGGGCATCGTCAACATCGCGGGCCCGGACTCGTGCACGCAGAGCTTCACCCTTCCGTTGTGCATCAGCCAGGACATTGTCCTGCAAGCGCCGCAGCAGCGTGTGTCCGTCACGCCGGGAAGCACGGTGTGCTCGGACGTCTTGGTCAAGAACCGGGGACTTCAGACCGTGAAAGTGGCCCTCACGGCCGCGTCAAGCTCCCCGAGTATTTCCGGCGTTTTCTCGCCGAACGAATTCATGCTCTCGTCGTTGGAAGTCAAGACCGTGCCGTTGTGCGTGAGTGGCCAATCCGGGTTTTCGGGCCAAGGCACGTTGAGTCTGGCAGCACACTCGCCGCTCGCCCGGGCTAACGAGTCGGTGGCTGTCGACGTGTTCGGCCAGACTTTCTTTTCCACGGACTTTTCAGGTTGTCCCATCATCGATGCGGGCCGCACGACGTATCATCCGTTGAGCGTGCAGAACAACGAGCGCGCCGGCGACTTCGTCCTGCACGTGGAGGACAATCCCGTCACGGTGCGCGACGACTTCGTCTTGTCACAGTTCCAGAAAGGCGACGTGCGCCAAGTGGTCATCGCGTTGGAGCCGTTCGGCAACCGCGCGGGCCGTCACCTTTTCAACGCGTTCTTGCAAAAAGAAGGCCGCACGGTCTTCCAGCAGGCGTTGTGTTTTGAAGTCCGCGGTTCCGCCGCCTCGTCGTTAGACGTTCAGCCCAACCCGTTGGATGTTTCCCGCGGCCAGAGCCGCTCGGCCCTACTGTCTGTGCGCAACGTGGGCAACTTGCGTTCCGAGTACACGGTTCAGAACGAAGGACAGCCTTTGTCCGTCCGCGTCAGCCCGCGCTCGTTCCAGTTGGAACCCAACCAAGAACAGCTCGTCGACGTCGCGGTGTCCGCCGGTTCTTCCCTTGACACCAAGTCGTACGTCGTGCCTTTGAGCGTGTACGCCCGCTCGGCCCTCCAGACGGCTGACGAGCAGTACAACGTCGACGTCCAATGTGGCACCGGTACCACCCGCTCGGTCAGTTGTCCGGCCGGTTCCGGCAGCTGCTCGGTCATATGCACCTACGCCAATTCCGGCACGTTCACGCCTTCGGCATCCGTCGCCGGCCGCACGTGTTCCGTCACGTCCAGTTCGGTGCGCGTCATCGACTCGACGGCGAACACCTGCATCTTGCAGGCCACGCCCAACAACGTGGATCGCGGCGCCTCTGTCACGGTCAGCGCCAGCTACAACACGCTGGGCACGGCTTTCAACGGCACGCTGTCTATCAACTGCGGCAACGGCCAAGTCGTTACGGCGCAGAACTGCAACGGCAATACCGGCGCTTGTAGTGCCGTATGCACGTACCCGACCGAAGGCAACTTCGTGCTCAGCGCGTCGGGCAACGGCACGAGCTGCTTCAGCGCCGCCGTAGCGGTCGGCAACCCTTCGTCCACCTCGTGCCAAGTCACGGCCGCGCAGAATACGGTCGTGCGTGGCGATTCGGCCACTATCCAACTCAAGTATTACAACTTGCCTATCACGTCCACGTCGACCGCTTTGAGCGTGCCGGTTTTCCAAGGCAGCCAGAACCTGTTGGTCAACGTGTTGGGCACGTCGGACACCATCAGCCTCAGCACGGCTGAACTGACCTTGTTGTCCATTGGTCCGCAGCAGGCGTTTGCCGGTACGTCGGTCCACGTGCCTCTGCGCGTGCGCAACGAGAACTACTTTTCCGTGAATGACGTCCAGCTGTTCGTCGACCGCTTGCCGTCGGGCTTTTCCGTGCCGCAGGTGGCCCGTTTCAACTTGGCACCTGGCCAGGAGCGCACGGTGGATCTCGTGGTCGAAGTCGCTCCCAGCGTCCCGCCGTCCACGGTGGTACTTTCCGTGGTGGCGCAAAGCGCACTCACGCTTTCTGCGCGCCAGAACCTGCTTTTGACGGTCGTGCCGTCCCCGGCGGACCAACTCAATTTGGACGTCAACGTCCAGGTGACGTACCGCGAAGAAAACGGTCAGCCCCGTTTCATCCTCGACGCGTCGGTGACCAACCGCGAACCCGTGGCGTTGCTGATCACGCCCAGCTTCGTGGTGAACGAAAATTGGCCCGCGTCTTTCCAGCCGCGCAGCTTGAGTCTGGCGTCTAACGGCCAAGGCCAAATCCAAGGCCAGGTGGTGCCGACGAACTTCGACCCCAACCGTACCTATCTGGCCACGGTGCGCCTGCGCTCGGCCGACGGCCGCGTCAAGGACGTACCCATCGAGTTGAGCCGTGAGGGTGGCAGTTTCACCGGATTCATCAGTTTCGGCGATGCATCCAAGTTCTTCAACGACCTGTTCTCCGGCCGCTGGACCGGCA
>Ga0209726_10002451_pt1 | contig 27407 bp, 23 predicted proteins | sample Subgrocontami54m_FD_187453 | JGI IMG/M metagenome (GOLD analysis project Ga0209726, IMG submission 187453) | Subsurface groundwater microbial communities from S. Glens Falls, New York, USA - GMW46 contaminated, 5.4 m (SPAdes) (version 3) | ecosystem: Environmental > Aquatic > Deep subsurface >... | reverse complement strand
CCCCCAGCCGATATTCCACACCGTCGTTCTTCGCGACGCGCACCCACCATGTGCCGGGCGGAAGATCGACGGCACGGCGCACATGCAGCACGCCGCGCAGCACGAAGCGCGCAGGCGCGACGGCGGACGCAGTGGCCTTGGCTTCCGGCTGGCCGGAATACGGATCGATGTATGGGCCGACCAGATCGCCGACCCGCGCGCAGGATGAATTGTCGCCATTCCAGTGGATCGGGACGAAGATCGAGCCCAGCCGCTGAGCATCGTTGACAACCACTTTGACCAGACAGGCGCCGTGCGCGGTCGACACATGCGCAAATCCGCCATCCGTCAGGCCGTAAAGTTGCGCGTCGCGCGGATGCAGTTCGACAAACGGCTCGGCCAGATGCCCAGCCAGCCGCGGGCTTTTGCCGGAGCGCGTCATGCTGTGCCATTGGTCGCGGATGCGCCCGGTATTGAGACGCAGCGGCCAGGCCGTCGAGACCTGATCTTTTAGCGCCGGCTTCTCCGGCGCCACAAAGCGCGCCTTGCGGTCGGGCGTATAGAAGCCGCCGTCAGCGAAGAAACGCGTGTCGTGGGTGCCCTCGCCTACCCGACACGGCCACTGCACCGGCTCAAGCGTGTCGTATTGCGCGTCGGTCATTGCCGCCAGCGCGCCGATATCGAAATCGCGAGTTCCGGCATTTTCGAAGGCCGACAGCGCCGCATGTTCGCGGAAGATGTCCGCCGCCGAGCCGTAGCGGAAAACCTCGCCGAACCCCATACGGCCCGCCACTTGCGAGACGATCCACCAGTCGGGCTTGGCCTCGCCGGGGACCGGCAGGAAGGCGCGCTGCCGTGAGATGCGCCGCTCCGAATTGGTGACGGTGCCGTGCTTTTCGCCCCAGGCGGCCGCCGGCAATATCAAATGCGCGCCGGCGTTGATCGTGTCGTTGGAACGCACATTCTCGGAGACCACAAAAAGCTCAAGCCCCTTGAGCGCCTCGCGGACGGCGCCGGCGCGCGGCAGCGACACCCCCGGATTGGTCGCCATCACCCAGAGCGCCTTGATCTCGCCGCGCCCGATCGCCGCGAACATCTGCACTGCCTTCAGTCCCTCGCACGTCGCCATGCGCGGCGCGCGCCAGAAGCGCCCGACCCGGTCGATGTCCGGCGCGTCAAATCCCATATGAGCAGCGAGCTGATTGGCAAGGCCGCCCACTTCGCGGCCGCCCATGGCATTGGGCTGGCCGGTGAGCGAGAACGGCCCCATGCCGGGACGCCCAAGACGGCCGGTGGCGAGATGGCAATTGATGATGGCGTTGACCTTGTCGGTTCCTTGCGCCGACTGGTTCACGCCCTGCGAAAAGCAGGTAACCGTTCGCTTGGTTGCTGAAAATAGCTCGAAGAAACGCACCACGTCCGCTTCAGATAGACCGGCGGCTTGCGCGGTGGCTCTCGCATCGGGGCCGATCTCACGTGCCAGCGCGAGCGTGAAGTCGAAGCCGTTCGTGTGCTTGCGGATATAGGACCCATCGAGCATCCCCGTATCTGCGAGATGAACCAGCAGGCCGCAGAACAGCACACTGTCCATCCCCGGCTCGATCGGCAGAAAAAGATCGGCTTCCTCCGCCGTTGCCGTGCGGCGCGGATCGACGACCACAATTTTGGCGCCGCGCTCGGCTCTGTTGCGAACCATGCGCTGAAACAGCACCGGATGGCACCAGGCGGCGTTCGAGCCGACCAGGACAATCATATCCGCGTGGTCGAGATCGGCATAGAGACCGGGCACCGTGTCGGAGCCAAAGGCGCGGCGCTGACCCGCGACCGAAGACGCCATGCACAAGCGTGAATTGGTGTCCACATTGGCCGAGCCGATGCAGCCTTTCATCAGCTTGTTGGCGACGTAGTAATCCTCCGTGAGCAATTGCCCCGAGAGGTAGAAGCCGACGGCGTCAGGGCCGTCGCGCTCGATCACGCGGCGAAAGCCGTCGGCAACCTGGTCGAGCGCAGCGTCCCAGCCGATGCGCGCGAACACGCCGTCCGCTTGGCGGCGCATCGGATACAGCAGCCGGTCGTCCAAGCCGAGCGTTTCGCCGAGCGCCGAACCCTTGGAGCAAAGCGCGCCGAAATTCGCCGGATGCAGCGGATCGCCGGCCACAGCCGCGCCGCCGCCATCCGGTTGCGCCAATACCCCGCAGCCCACGCCACAATAGGGGCAGGTCGTGCGCACCGCCGGGCCGTGGGATAAAGCCGTGTTCATCCGGGCTCAGTAGACGTCCTGCTGGTAGCGGCCGGAATTCTTCAAACTTGCCACGAAGGCGATGGCCTCATCGGTCGTTCGCACGCCGTGCGCTGCGACGATATCGATCAGCGCGCGTTCCACGTCCTTCGCCATGCGCTTGGCGTCGCCGCAGACATAGAGATGCGCGCCTTCGGCGAGCCACGCCCACAGATCGCGGCCGACCTCGCGCATGCGGTCCTGTACGTAGATTTTGTGTCCGGCATCGCGCGACCAGGCGAGCGTCAACCGGGTGAGCACGTGCTTCGCCTTCATGCCGGCAAGCTCGTCCTCATAGAAAAAATCGTAATTGCTGCGCTGGTGGCCAAAGAACAGCCAGTTGCGGCCGGGCGCTTTGGTCGCCATGCGCTCATGCAGGAAGGCGCGGAACGGCGCGACGCCGGTGCCCGGTCCGATCATGATGATCGGCACCGACGGATCGGCCGGCAGCGCGAAGTGTTGCGCCTGCTGGACATAGACCTTGATGCGGCCGCCCGGCGTCGCGCGATCGGCAAGATAGGTCGAGGCGACCCCCAGCCGATTGCGGCCACCGATCGGATAGCGCACCGCATCGACGCAGAGCGCGACGCGGCTTCGCTCGACCTTGGGCGAGGAGGCGATGGAATAGAGCCGCGGCTGCAACGGATCGAGCGCCTCAACAAAGGCCTCGGGATCGGGACGCGCGCCGGGGAATTTTTCGATCGCGGCCAGCACGTCCAGCGTCGCGGCGTCGCCGTCCGGATCGTCGCCGTTGGCGAGCGCCCTCGCCTTCTGCCGCCGCTCGCCGCCGGTGATATAGGAGAACAGCTGAAACAGCATATCGGGCGCCGCCCCGAGCGAGACACCGTCAACCAGGACGTCGCGCAACGCGCGGCCGCCGATCGGGAAATCCGCCGGCGCAGCGAGCGCCGCGATCACCGCATCGGCAAGCGCGCCATCGTTCGCAGGGAACACGCCGAAGGAATCGCCCACGGCATAGTCGAGCTTGCTCTCTGCGAGATCGAATTCGATATGCCAGGTCTCTTTCTCCGAGCCCGGCTTGTTGAGGCGCGTGCGCGCGAGAAAAATTCCCTCAACCGGATGGTCGCGCGAACGGCCCGGCGGAACGGACGGTACGACCGCGAGTGCCGGCGCCGGCGCGGCAGATTTGACGGAAACCGCCGGTGCGGCGGGGGAGGCGGGCGCGGCGTCAAGCTCGCTATAGAGCGTCTTGAGCATGCGGGCGGTTTCCTTGCCGCCGGGCACGCACAGATTGAGCCGCTCTTCGCTCCTGGCGAACAGTGCATTCGCATAATCCTTGCAGTCGTAGCCGCACTGGCCGCAATCCTGCTGGCCCATGGCGGCCATCAGGCGCCGGGGCAGCGGGCGACCCTCCGCGAGCTTCATGCGCTCGCGGAGCGGCAGCGTCTGGTCGTGCCAGGGCGCGCCCTCGTCTGCATCGCCTGTGTCCCGGCCTGCGGGCGCACCGGGCATCAGTGCCGCGGACTCGTCCGGCGACAGCGGAGTGATCGCGCCGTTTTCGAGCGAGACCAGGCCGGCGAAAAAACCGTTGAGCCAGGTGCGCTGCTCCGGCGAGAACGGCGCGCTCTCGGGGATGAGGTCTGGGACCGGCGGACGCGGCGCCATGCTCATGCCACCAACTCCCGCGCAATCATCGTCTGGAGCGCCGCGATGTCGTGGCGGCGCGTGAAGGCCAGGAAGCTCTCGCCCGGCGAAGCCCGGTGCGCGAGATACGCCTTCAGCATGTGTTCGACGGTCGCCGGCGCGTCTTCGGCCCTCACGTCGCGATAAAGTTCGCGGCCGAGTCCGGCGTCCGGCCCGAAGCCGCCGCCGACCAGGATGTGATAGCCCTCGACCGTGTCGCCCTCGTCGGATGTCTCGACCTTGCAGGCCAGGAGCCCGATGTCGCCGATATAGTGCTGGGCACAGGAATGGTGGCAACCGGTCAGATGAATGTTTACCGGTCCGTCGAGCCGCACCCGCGCTTCGCACCAGCGCGCGATCTCCTCGGCGTGACGCTTGGTGTCGGAGGCGGAGAAGCGGCAACCGACATTGCCGGTGCAGGCAACGAGGCCGGCACGGATCGAGGATGCATTGGCCGAGAGTCCGAGCGCCTTGATGCCGCTGACCGCGCCTTTGAGCTTGTCGGTCGGCACACCGGAGATCAACAGGTTCTGCCAGACCGTCAGGCGGATGTCGCCGTCGCCGAGCGCGCGCGCGATCCCGGCTAGGCCGCGCATCTGCGTGGCAGTGAGCTTGCCGACCGGCAACACGACGCCGATCCAGTTCAATCCGTCCTGCTTCTGCGCATGCACGCCGATATGGCCGGCGCGGTCGAACGGGGGCCGCGGCGCGATCGCTTCGCCCGGAATGCGCTCGAACTTGCGGCCGAGTTTCTCCTCGGTGAGCGCCAGCACCTTTTCCATTCCATGGGCGTCGATGACGTATTTGAGCCGGGCCTTGTTGCGGTTGGTGCGGTCGCCGTGATCGGTGAACACCCGCACCACCGCGTCCGCCACCGCTGTCGCCTCCCCCGGCTTCACCACCACGCCGGTTTCTCGGGCAAAATCCTTGTGACCGGTGATGCCGCCGAGCAGCAGGCGGAACCACACGCCGGGCTCGATACCGAATCCCTCTTTCACCGCGACGGCCTGGAAGCCGATATCGTTGGTGTCTTCCAGCACCGGGATGATACCGCCGCCGTCGAAGGCGACGTTGAACTTGCGCGGCAGGCCATAGAGCGCGCGCTCATTGAGGATTTGGAAATGCCACTCCCGCGCATACGGGCGCGTGTCGATCAGTTCCTGCGGATCGATGCCCGCGGTCGGCGTGCCGGTGACGTTGCGGATATTGTCGGCGCCCGACCCCCGCGAGCACAGGCCGAGATCCTGGATGGCCTCGACCATGTCGACCGCATTCTTTGGCTCGATATCGCGGATTTGCAGGTTGGCGCGGGTGGTGACATGGGAATAGCCGCCGCCATAGTCCTCTGCGAGATCGGCAAGGCCGGTCAGCTGCCAGTGCTTGAGGATGCCGTTCGGTATTCGCAGCCGGCACATATAGGAGTTCTGCGCCGGCGCGACGTAGAACAGTCCATAATACTTCCAGCGGAACGTGTCGGCCGGCTTGGGGAATTCGTTGTTGGCCGCCTGCTCCTTCAGCCGCCCATAGGCGTCAAACGGGTGCTGCTCGCGTTTAATTTTTTCCTGCTCGGAGAGCTTCTGGCCGGCTTTGACGGCGCGGTCCTGCGCGCGCAGGTGCGCGGCATCGGGACCGCTCGGCTCGCCGGCGTCGCTGCCTTGTGCCGCACCGCCGCGCGCGGCGCGCGCGATCTGCAGGCCGGAAGTGAAGCCCTCCAGATAGCGTTTTTGATCGGAGGTGAAATCTCCGGACATCACCCCTCCTTCACGCCGCCTCAACGAAGCTGTGGCGCTCGTAGAGGAATTCGAGCACGCGCTGGCGGCATTTGAGATAGGCCGGGCTTGCGGCGAGCTCGAGCCGCTTGCGCGGGCGCGCGAGCGGCACCTCGAGCAGCTCGCCGATCCGTGCCAAAGGTCCGTTGGTCATCATCACGATGCGATCGGACAGCAGCACCGCCTCATCGACGTCGTGGGTGATCATCAGCACGGTGTTGGCGAGCTTGGCGTGGATCGCCATCACGCTGTCCTGCAGGCGTGCGCGGGTGAGCGCATCGAGCGCGCCGAACGGCTCGTCGAGCAGCAGCACCTTCGGCTCCATGGAAAGCGCACGCGCAAGGCCGACGCGCTGCTTCATGCCGCCGGAAATCTCCGCCGGACGCTTGTCCTTGGCGTGACCCATCTGCACCAGATCGAGATTATGCATGACCCAGTCGTGGCGCTCGGCGCGCGACTTTTTTCCGGAAAACACCTTGTTCACGGCGATGCCGACGTTGTCGTAAACGGTGAGCCAGGGCAGCAGCGAGTGATTCTGGAATACGACCGCCCGATCCGGACCGGGATCGTTAACCTCACGGCTCTCCAGCAATACGCCGCCAAGAGTCGATTGCAGGAGACCCGCGACGATATTGAGCAGTGTGGACTTTCCGCAGCCCGAATGGCCGATGATCGACACGTATTCGCCCTTGTCGATGGTCAGCGTGATGTCGTGCAGCACCTCGGTTTCCTGCGAGCCGCGGGTGAACATCTTGGAGAGGTGATCGATCTGCAGATAGGCGGTCATGGCTCGTCCTCTCAATTGGCCGCGGTGCCGCGCGTGACGATAGTGGCGAGCAAAGCGACGATGCGGTCGAGCACGAACCCGACCAGGCCGATATAGACCAGAGCCACCACGATGTCGGGCAGGCGCGAGGAATTCCAAGCGTCCCAGATGAAGAAGCCGATACCGACACCGCCGGTGAGCATTTCGGCTGCGACAATCGCGAGCCACGACAGGCCAATGCCGATGCGCAAGCCGGTGAAGATGTAGGGCGCGGCCGCCGGGATCATGATCTTGACGAAGAACTCGAAGTGATTGAGCCGCAGCACGGCCGCGACGTTGCGGTAGTCCTGCGGGATGTTGCGGATGCCGACCGCGGTATTGATGATGATCGGCCAGACCGAGGTGATGAAGATCACGAAGATCGCGGAGGGTTGGCTGTCGCGAAACGCCGCAAGCGAGATCGGCAGCCAGGCCAGCGGTGAGATCGTTCGCAGCACCTGAAAGATCGGATCGAGCCCGCGCATGGCCCACACTGACTGGCCAATGATGGTGCCCAGCATCACGCCGATGATGCTGGCAAGGCCGTAGCCGATCATCACGCGCTGCAACGATGTCAGCACGCGCCAGCCAAGCCCGATGTCCTGCGGTCCCGCAACGAAGAACGGATCGACGATCAGGTCATGGGCCTCGGTCCAGATTTTGGACGGAGCAGGCAGCGTCGCGCCCGGCCGGGAGCAGAGGATCTGCCAGACGGTAAGGATCAGCGCGAGCATCACGAGCGGCGGAATCAGGCGCGCCGCGACGGCGTTCAGACGCAGTCCGAGCCTGCTGGCGAAACTTGCCTTGGGCACGTTGAGCCGCAGTACCGCCGCGCTGGACGCAGGCGCCGGCGCGGGTATCGCGGCGATGGCGTCAGTCTTGAGCAAGGGCATGTTCATCCAGTTCTCCGTCGGCGCGACGGGCCGCGTGCTACGCGCGTCCCGGCAGCGTTCACACTTCAACGCGCTTGATGGACAGGCTCCTGAGGTAGGCGGAGGGATTTTCCGGATCGAAAACCTTGCGGTCGAAGAAGGTCTCCTTGCCGCGCGAACTCGTGGCCGGAATGTCGGCGGCCGCGACCGAGAGGGCTTTTGCCGCTTCGCGCCACAGGTCCTCGCGGTTCACCTTGTCGACCAGCGCCTTGACATTGGTCGAGCTCTCGAACTTTCCCCAGCGGATGTCCTCGGTGACAAACCACGCGTCGTGGCTCTTGAACGGATACGAGGCGTGCTCGCTCCAGAACTTCATGTACTGCTTGGAGCCCTTCTCGACGCGGCCGTGCCCGTAGTCGATATTGCCTTTAAGGCGACCGATCATGTCGTTGACCGGGACGTTGAACCACTGACGCTTGCCGGTGATGGCGGCGAGCTCGTCCTTGTTCTCCATCTTCTCGCACCACTGCTGGGCCTCCATCACTGCCATCAGGATGGCCTGCGTCGCCTTCGGATGCTTGTCGACCCAGGCGGCGCGCATGCCGAGCGCCTTCTCGGGGTGCTTCGCCCAGATCTCGCCGGTGGTGCAGGCGGTGTAGCCGATGCCCTGGTTGACGAGCTGTTCGTGCCACGGATCGCCGACGCAGAAGGCGTCCATGTTGCCAACCTTCATGTTCGCCACCATTTGGGGAGGCGGCACGGTGATCAGCGAGATGTCCTTGTCGGGATCGATGCCGCCGGCAGCGAGCCAATAGCGCACCCAGACGTCATGGGTGCCGCCCGGGAAGGTCATGGCGACCTTTACTTCCTTGCCGGCTGCCTTCTTGCCGGCCCAAACCGCCTTGAGCGGGGAAGAGTCGGTGCCGATCTTGAGGTCCTTGAATTCGTTCGTGACCGAGATCGCCTGTGCATCGAGATTGAGTCGCAGCAGGAGGTACATCGGCGTCGGCACGTTGTTCTGCGTCACCTTGCCGGTGCTGATGAGGTAGGGCATCGGCGTGAGGATGTGCGCGCCATCGATTCCGTTTGCTTCCGACCCAAGCGAGATGTTGTCGCGCGTGGCGCCCCAGGACGCCTGCTTGGCGACTTCAACGTCGGGAACGCCGTGCTTGGCGAACAGGCCCTTCTCCTTGGCGATCACCAGCGGGGAGGCATCGGTTAGCGCGATGTAGCCGAGGATCGCCTTGGTCACCTCCGGGCCGGCCGCCTGCGCGATGTGAGCGCCGCCGGGGAATGCCAGGCGAACCGAATCCATCAGCGCCGCCACCGACAGGCTGGCGCCCGCGTGCTTGAGGAAATTGCGCCGAGAGGTCTTCTCCGAAGGAGGGGTGGAGGACGTCGTCATAAGAGCTCCTGCTTGCCTGCTGCGATGATCGCAGCCGCGTTGGGCTCTTTCCTTTCAAGCCGTGTGCCAAACCCGGCGCGAAAGGATTAGGCGATTGAGATCAAATGCTTATGCGGTGCGCTGGTTTTTCGGAGGGGGCCGCTGAGGCGTTGCGCTGCGCGTTCTAAGCGCAACCAGCCTGTAAAGTGTGCAGCGCACAAAAAATAGTCCGATGACTCAATCTTGGGCAGTGCCGGTTACGGCCGATCGATCCCACGACATCAAGAATGTCTACGCTGCTTATCATCGACATTGAGCGCACGGACGATCACCAGCGCGTCCAGCGGCCAGAGCGTCGATCTCGCGCAACGCCTGTTCACGCGCCGGCGGATTCACGCGGGGAATTTCTCCCTGCACCAACAGCGTGTCGATGCCCGGATCCGACAGCAGAAGATCGAGACACCGCAGATAGGTCTGATGGCTGGCGATGGCGGCATAGCCGCTGTCGAGCGGGTTGCCCACGATGCTGCCGGCGCGCGCAGCGCAAAGCGCGCTTCGCACGCGACATTGCCAAACGCCCCCTGACCTTGAATGCGACGCGGTCACATCCGGCACACCGCCCTCATCCCTGCAGCCTAGACTCGGGTCTGGATGCGCGATTTAATGCAATTCGGTGCTGCAAGGCATCCGCATAAGAAATAGGGATATAGGGAGGACGACGTGAAAAATTCGCGTTTCAGCCGACTAACCGCGCAGACCCTGGCCATTATCGCTTTTCTGGCCTGCAGTGCAGGCGCGAATGCGCAGACGACCGTCAGGATCGGGCTTGCCGTCCCGAATTATGGTCCCTATGCGCCAGTCTATGCCGCCGAGGAGCTCGGCTACTACAAGGACAACGGCGTCAAGGTTGAGATCACCGCCTATCGCGGTGGTGGCGCTGCGCAGGAAGCACTCGCAGCGGGTGCAGCCGACATTATCAATTTCTTCCCGCCCGGCGCCGCCCTGGCCGTACAGAAAGGCGTCAGGGAAAAAGTGGTGGGTGTCGGAGCTGCAACTCCGGTCGGCTGGCATCTCGTGGTGATGAGCAACTCGCCATACAAGTCGGTCAAGGACCTCGCAGGCAAGAAGATCGGCGTGACGGCGAAAGCCAGCACCACCGACTTTTATGCGCTCTGGGCTGCCAATCGAGCCGGCGTCAAGGTGGACACGATTCCGGTCGGCGCCGCAGGCCTGATCCCCACGCTCAAGTCGGGCCAGATCGATGCGGCCGTCATGCATTCTCCCCTTCCCTTCAAGTTGATAATCCCGGGTGAAGGTCGCTCGCTTGTCGATCTCGGCAAGGAGATGGAGCCGACGCTTCCGGACGTGTGGATTGCCACGCAGGCCATGATCGACGGCAATCCCAAGGCGGTCGAAGGCGCCTTGCAGGCGATCTACAAGGCGACCGCTTATATGAAGAAGAACCGCGCCTACTCGCTTGAATTTATCCAGAAGCTCACCGGCGAGAAGGATGAGAAGGTGATCGCGCTGGAGTTCGACGTGGTGATCTCCGGCCGCCCGACCGCGGCAAAGATCGAGCGGAAATGGATCGAGTCGTCGCTTGCGCTGGCCAAGCTCGGCGGCCTCACCGACCTGCCGTCGGTCGATGACATCTTCACCGACCGGTTCAGCCACGTGAAAGGCGAGTGACGGCGCAGGCCAGTCCAGGTCATGAACCCTGCGGTCGCGGGCTATTTGCTGTTCGCAGCCGCCCTGTTCGGCGGCTGGGAGCTGGCCGCGCGACTGGCCGTGGTCGATCCTGACCTTCTTCCACGGTTCTCGCACGTCTGCGTGCTGCTCTGGCATCTGCTGCAGGATCCCCGGTTCATCACCGACCTCGGGGTGACCGCAAGCGAGGTGGCGGTGGCGTTCGCGATTGCCGCGCCGCTCGCCATCGCCACCGGGTTTCTGCTCGGCGAGCGGGTCCATCTTGCCGAGATGTTCAACCCGGTAGTCCACTTCATCCTGGCGGTGCCGCAGTCGATCTTTCTGCCGGTCTTCATCCTCGCGTTCGGAATAGGCTTTGTCGAAAAGGTTCTGTTCGGCATGACGCATGCCTATTTCGTCATCGTGGTGAACAGCTTCGCGGCCGTCCGCTCGGTCCCGCGACCGCTGGTCTCGGCTGCGCGCGTGTTCGGCGCATCGCGCAGCCAGATCTACACGCGCATCTACCTGCCGGCGATGCTGCCGCTCATCCTGACCGGGCTTCGGCTGGGCATGATCTTCTGCATCATCGGCGTCATCCTGGCCGAGATGTATGCCTCGCGCAGCGGCGTCGGCAGGCTCATCTTCAGCTGGGGAGAAGGCTACCAGGTGCCCGAGCTGCTGGCGGGCATCCTGCTATTGTCGGTCTTGACCATCGCCGTCAACGAGGTGATGCGGCTGGCCGAACTGCGCGTCTCCCGCTTTCAGGCCAGGGCCGCGGCGACGTGATGTCGACACCCGTCATCGAAGTCAGCAAGCTGAATAAGACCTTCAGTGCCGGTCGCGCCGATGTCCAGGCACTGGCCGACGTTTCTTTTACGGTCGAGCAAGGCCAGTTCGTCACGCTGGTCGGGCCGAGCGGCTGTGGCAAATCGACTCTGTTGCAAATCATGGCCGGCCTGACCGGGCCGACCAGCGGCGAGGTGCGCATCGAGGGCGAACCGATCCGTGCGCCGATGCCTGAAAAGATCGGTATGGTGTTTCAGGATCCGACGTTGCTGCCCTGGAGCACGGCGCTGGCCAATGTGGAATTCCCGCTCGATTTGCGCGGCGTCGACCGCGCGACCAGACGCGGCCGCTGCACGGCCCTTCTCGAACTCGTGGGACTGCGCGAATTCGCCGACCATTATCCGCATGAATTGTCGGGCGGCATGCGCCAGCGCGTGGCGATCGCGCGCGGGCTCGCCCAGGATCCGCGACTGATCCTGATGGATGAACCGTTTGCGGCGCTCGATGAGCAGACCCGCACGCGCATGGGTCATGACCTGCTCGATATCTGGGAGAAGACGCGCAAAACGGTGTTCTTCATTACCCACAGCCTGGCCGAAGCGATCTACCTTTCCGATGTCGTTTTGGTGATGAGCACGCGACCGGGACGGATCCTCGATACCATCCCGATCAATCTGCCGCGCCCGCGCGAGATCGACATCATCGGCAGCGAGGCCTTCGGCCGGCTGCGCAACCGCATCTGGCACATGATTACAGAGGCCAGGGCGTGATGCGGCCGCGAACTCTCAAAGCACTGGCCATCGCCGCCGCGTGGCTTGTGGCCTGGGAAGGTGTCGTCAGATTGGGTCTTATCAATCAGATAATCCTTGCCGCTCCCAGCGATGTAATACGAGCGGCCGCCACGGATGGCGGACTGTTTCTCGACGCCTTTGCCACCACCGCCCTCGAGATCGGCGCAGCGATCGTCATTGCATGGGCGCTTGGCATCGGGACCGGAGTCATTGTGGGAGGTTCATACCGGCTCTCGGCGGCGGTCGCTCCGATCCTGTCCTCGCTGTTCGCCATACCGCTGATCATCCTCTATCCCCTGCTCATGGCCTGGCTCGGCATCGGCTCGATGTCGAAAGTCGTGTTCGGTGTGCTCTCCGGATTCTTTCCGATCGCGCTCAATACCATCGATGGCGTGCGCGCCATCGACCGGCGCTATCTCGTCTTCGCGCGTTCGATCGGAGCAACCAGGCTGCAGACCTATGCGCGCATCGTCTTTCCGTTGGCGCTGCCCTCGATCGTCTCCGGCTTGCGGGTCGGCACCGGCCTCGTGGTCATCGGCGTGGTGGTGACCGAGATGCTCGCTTCGCTCGGCGGGATCGGGTTTCTGATCTCGTATCATCGCACCTTGTTCAATACCGGGCATGTCTATTTCGGCATCGTGCTGGCGCTGGTGATGGCGGTGACTGTGAACATCGGACTGACCTGGGTTGAGCGCCGGATCGGACTCTGGCGGACGCTCGAACAGGCCAACGGGTAGAACGTCCTCATGGCTGAGTGGATGGTTGGCATCGATACCGGCGGGACGTTTACCGACCTCGTCGCCTTTGAGCCGGTTTCCGGCGAACTGCGGACGATCAAAGTACCCTCGGTGCCGGCTGATCCTTCGGCAGCGGTTATCAACGCGCTCAACGACTTGTTCCAGACCGGACTTAAGCCTGGCGACATCGGTTTCCTTGTGCACGGCACGACCGTCGCAACCAACGCCGTCCTGGAAGGGGCTGGCGTGCGCACGGGACTGCTGATCACGCGGGGGTTCCGCGCCGTGTATGAAGCGCGCGGCTGGGTCCGGCCGGACCCGAACGAGCTGCTCGACACATTCTTTCGCAAGCCTCCCCTGCTCGTTCCTCAGTCCCGCACCGAGGAAATTCCCGAGCGCCTTGACTATCAGGGAACGATGATCGAACCGCTCGACGAGGATGCGGTGCGCGCGGCAGCGCGGCGGCTCAAAGCCAAGGGCGTGACCGCGGTCGCGGTCTGTTATCTGTTCAGTTTTCGCAATGCGGCGCATGAGGAGCGCAGCGCCGAGATTCTGGCCGAGGAAGAGCCAAGCTGGCGCATCTCGCTGTCTTCGCGGGTATTGCCGGTGATCCGTGAATATCCGCGCCTGTCGACGACCGTGGTCGACGCCTATGTCGGCCCGATCATCGAGCGCTACCTGCTCAATCTCGACCGCAGCCTGCGTGAGATCGGCGTCACCACACGGCAAATTTTTTTGATGCAATCGAACGGCGGCCTCATGCGCATTACGATGGGTGCGCGTTTTCCGAACCAGACCCTGATTTCCGGCCCGGCCGCCGGAGTGGTCTCCGGCACTGCGCTTGCGAGCGCGACCGGGCGCCCCAATCTGGTGACGCTCGACATCGGCGGCACCAGCACCGACATCAGCGTGATCATCGACGGACGCGCGAACGAGACCAGCAACGGCCGCATCGCCGGCCAGGATATCGGCACGCCGATGCTGGCAGTCCACACGCTCGGCGCAGGCGGCGGCACCATTGCCTGGATCGGGCGCGACGGATTGATGAAGGTCGGCCCGCAAAGCGCCGGAGCGGTGCCCGGCCCCGCCTGCTACGGCCGCGGCGGCACGGTGCCGACGGTGACCGATGCCAATCTCGTGCTCGGCGCCCTTGGCACCGGCAGCGTGCTCGGCGGCCGCATGACGCTCGACCGGGAACGTGCCGAACGCGCGATCATGGATGGCGTCGCCCGGCCGCTCGGCCTCGACCTGGTGACCGCCGCCGCCGGCATTCTCAAGATCGTCAATACCAATATGGCGGTCGACCTGCGGCTGTCCTTCCAGAGCCGCGGAGCCGATCCGCGCCGCTTCGCTTTGCTGGCATTCGGCGGGGCCGGGCCGCTGCATGCCGCCTATCTGGCGCGCGATCTGGGCATTCCGGAAGTGTTCGTGCCGGCACATCCGGGTCTCACCAGCGCCATGGGGCTGCTGCAGACCAATGTGCGGCATCTCTATCTGCGTTCCGCAGTCGGATTGCTGTCGTCGTATCCCGTGAACGAGATCAACGGCATTTTTGCCGAATTGCGCCGGCGCGCCATGGACGACGTTGCCGACGAGGGTCTCGATCTGGCGGCCTTGCGGCTGCGGCAGCAGCTCGATCTGCGCTATCTGCACCAGGGATATTACCTCACGATAGACGTCCCGGATGGCGAAATAACCGACGCGCACAAGCCGCAGATCAAGTCCGCCTTTGACGACTTGCACCGGCGCACCTTTGGCGCCAGCGCCCCCGAAGAGGACGCTGAACTGGTAACGCTGCGGCTGGTGGCGGAGATTCCCGTACCGCATCTACAGCTGGCGCCGATTGCTGCCGGCGCCGGCGGTTCCGCCGCGGCTCGTATCGCAAGCCGCCCGCTTTACGATCTCGCCCGCGGGGAATTTGTCGATGCCGGTGTCTACGTCCGGACCCGTCTTGCAGCCAGCGATCGGATCGAAGGGCCCGCCATCATCGAGCAATACGACTCGACCACCGTGGTCCTACCCGGGCAGATCCTGACCGTGGACAATTTCGGCAATCTGCTCATCGCGGAGAATGCGTCATGAAGCTCGATCCGATCACGACCGAGGTGATCATCAGCCGCATCCGCGAGACCACGGCGGCGATGGCCCATGCTTTGTTTCACAGCGGCTATTCGCCGATCCTCCGCGAGTCGCAGGACGGCACGGCGGGACTGACAGATGCGAAGGGCCGCGTCATCATGGTCGGCGGCGGCTTGCAATACCACTCACTCCTCTACACCCGCGCCGTCGAACACGTCTGCCAGCGTTATCCGGTCGCGCAGATGCGCGACGGCGACAGCTTTATCTCGAACGATCCTTACAAGGTCGGCAACTCGCACGTCCCCGACATGGTCGTCATCACGCCGATCTTTCATGACGGCCGGATCATCGGCTTCGGCGCCAGCGTCGCGCACAAGGCCGACGTCGGCGGGCTGGTGCCCGGTTCGTCCGGAGCCATGTCGCGCGAGATCTTCCATGACGGCATCCTCCTGCCGGCGGTCCGCTACTGGACGAAGGACGGCGTCAATCCCGAGGTCGAAGCGATCCTGCGCAACAACAGCCGGGTTCCCGACAGCGTCATCGGCGATCTGCGCGGCCAGGTCGGGAGCACGCGGCTGGGCGCGGAAAGACTTTGCGCGCTGTTTGACGAGTACGGCAGCGAGACGGTTGCTGCAGCAATGGAAAGCCTGCTCGCTCGCACGGCCGCGCGCGTGCGCGGTGAATTCGCGCAGTGGCCCGACGGCGAGAATAGCGCTGAGGCGCTGCTGGACCACGACGGGGCCGATCGATCCAAGCCCGTACGCATCAAGGTGACCGCGCGCAAGGCCGGCGACCGGCTGACGCTGGATTTTTCCGGCACCGACCCGCAGGCAAAAGGTCCCGTCAACACGCCCGCCCCAACCGCTCAGGCAGTCTCATTGCTGGCGGTGATTGCCGCTTCCGACCCAACCATTCCGATGAATTCGGGTGTACTGGATGCGGTCGATTTCGTCATGCCGCCCGGGACGCTGGTCAATCCGCAGTTTCCCGCCACGGTAAATCACTATTTTCCGACATCGCACGTCGTTTACACCTGCGTGCTCGCCGCGCTCGGCAAGTTCAATCCCGCGCGTGCGGTCGCGCCTGCTGGCTTTGGAACCGGCGCCATTGCGATCGGCTACACCAAGGGTCGCGCCGGCAAGCCAACCGTGCAGTACGAGCTGATGGTGACCTCGCTCGGTGGGACGAGTAGCCACGACGGAACGTCGATCGTGCTTCCGATGAATCATTTTACGCCGGGCACCCCGGTGGAGATCGTAGAGACCGAGTATCCGGTCGTGGTGCAGCGCTATGACATATGGCGCGACTCTGCCGGCCCGGGACGCAATCGCGGTGGCATCGGACATGTCCGCGAGTACCGGCTGCTGGTCGACTGCATCCTGACGGCGCGCACATCGAACCATCGGCGGGGCGCCTGGGGGCTCAACGGCGGCGAAGAGCCCCCGCTCTCGCGCACCATCATCAATCCGGACACGCCGCAAGCGGAGGAAATGGATTGCATGGAGACGCGCCAAGTGCCGGCGGGCACAGTCGTGCGCCTCGAGCAGACCGGTGGCGGGGGCTATGGCGATCCTCGTGAGCGGCCGCGAGACCTCGTGCGTGAAGATATCGAGAATGGCTATGTCTCGCCGGAGGCAGCGGCGACACGATTTGGCCTGGGCGACAAGTGAGGCATTCCTCGTGCAATGCCTGACTCATTCAAAACCGCGATCGAATCCAGCCTGCATCTACACGGGACAGGGCCAATTTCCCTACGCGGCCTAGTTGAACCCCCATCCATAACAACGCTATCCTGCCAGTAACCTGCTTTCATCATGCGCGCGCCGGAAAAGACCTCCTCATGAAAAAGAAAAAAAACTCATCTGCGAGCATGGATGGCTTCGCTAACGCAAATTCGAAGCCTTCAGTTCCCCCGCGTCATCTGAGCAAATCGCTGGATGAGAGCATCGGCTTTCTCATCTGCGACACCACGCGCTTCATCAAGCGGGTTCTCTATGCGCGTATTTCCGAGCATGGCGTGCGCGGCGGTAGCTGGTTCTTCTTGCGCGCACTTTGGCTTAAGGACGGCATCACCCAACGGGCGCTTGCCCAACGCCTTGGCCTGATGGAGCCATCCGTATTGGAGATGTTGCGTTCCATGGAACAGGACGGCCTGGTCTATCGCGTCCGCGATACGCAGGACCGGCGCAAGGTCCTGGTGCACCTGACCGACCATGCAAAGCGTCTGGAGCGCAAACTGATGCCGATCGCCAGCAAGATCAACGAGCTGATGCTGCATCAGATGCCGCTTACCGCGGAAACCGCCTTGAAACAAACGCTCAAGAAAATCCGCCGCGTGCTTTCCGACGATGCTTACGCACAGGCGCTCGGAGCAGGCGATCTTATCGATGTCGCCGGTGTGAGCACGCGCGGGCAGGCGACCAAGCGACCGCGCAAGGCTGCCGCCCTGCGGCGCAGTCGGCTCACCGGACCGAGTATGGAGAAGACCAAGGCATCCTCAAAATTTCGTAAGTCGCAGCAATTACGGCCGTGACCTGGGGTATCGGGGGAACGGCAGAACAGCGTCCCGCGGCGATTAAGGCAAAAAGTCCGATCCCGATTGCCCTCGCCTGCCGCCGGCAATCGGGTTCTGGGCATTTCCCCGCTCCGCCACTCCTCGCCTACGCGTTAGCTCTGTTTGTCGTCCGGCGTGGGGTCGGCTGCGGCGCGCTCAGCCTTGCGCAGCATGGCTTTCTCCGCCTTCTGTCGCTGTTTCTCTTCGGTTTTTGCGCGTGCCGCCCTGTCTCGTTCGGCACGATCTCGTCCGTAGTTCGGTTTGAATGCCATTGAATCCCCCTAACGCGGACCGGTTGTTTTCGTACTTTAATACCCTTATAATAGACAAGTGTTCGAGCTTTTGCCTGTCCTTGTTATTTGCCCGCCAGGGCTCTTCCAAGACAACGTTGAATTCGGACGCAACGCTGCGCGATGTCGTGCAGCTCATTGACGCCGATCGGCGTTTTCAAAGGAGGCCAGACATGGCTCAAGGTACCGTTAAGTTTTTCAATTCACAAAAGGGCTTCGGCTTCATTCAGCCGACCGACGGCGGGCAGGACGTATTCGTGCATATTTCCGCAGTCGAGCGCGCCGGAATGAGCAGCCTCAATGAGGGGCAGAAGCTCAGCTATGATGTTGTGAGCGAGCGTGGAAAATTGGCCGCCTCGAACCTTCAGAACGTCTGATCGCTTCCCGGACGACAGATCAGGCCCGGCGCCTAGGCGTCGGGCCTTTGCACTAGACCGACACGCGAAAACGACAAGCTGGTTTGCATCGGCCGCCGCTACCCCTTTCAACCGCTACCAAGCGCAGAAGTCTTCAATGGATAAGATGCACTTCGATCGCACCGACTATTCAGTCGTGGTGAAGAACAGGGCACCTCCGCCGAAGGCGTGGAGATGGGAGATTTACCGTGCCGGCCGACTGAGCCCGATACTGCAGTCGACCTCCTATTTTCACACCATGGTGGCGGCTGGTAAAGAAGGAAAAGAGGCGCTCAAGCAGCTGTTGGACAAGATCCCTGCCTGACCACCGGGCTAGGTGATGCCTGCGGTGTGCATCGAATTCCCTGATATCAGCGAAAAATGCCAGGGCCCGTTGAACGCGGCGGCAGCTTGGCTGGGGAGAGCGGCGTCCGTCCGCGAATGAGGTCGGATGCTCGCTCGGCAATCATGATAACGGCCGCGTTGATGTTGCCGCCGATCGCATCCGGAATAACGGAAGCATCAACAACACGGAGCCCTTCAACTCCTCGTACACGCAACTCGCTATCCACCACCGCGTCGGCGTCTCCATCAGGCCCCATTTTGCAGGTTCCGAGCGGGTGGTGGGCGGTTTGTGCCGTGCTGCGGATGAATGCGTCCAGCTCCCCGTCGCTGCTTTGCCCCGTGATCGACGTTCGCATCCGCCCGATAAAGGGCTCAACGGGCGTCTGGCGACCGAGTTCATAGGCCAGACGTATGCCTTGCCGAAGCGCACGACGATCGGCTTCGGTTGCTAGCGGACATTGCAGAATGCGTATCGGCTCGCTTGGATCACGCGACGCAAGGCTCAGAAAGCCGGCACTTTCCGGACGAATCAACACCGCTCGGCAAGCGAACCCATCGGCAAAGGCGTCCTTGAACGGCGGCAGATACGGCTCCGCGGTCGCCGGAACCGCGCGGAACAGGAATTGGATATCGGGCTGCGATTTGCCTGCCTCGCTCTTGACAAACCCCGTCCAGCCGCTCGGCAAGTCGGTGGCAAACCCGGTGCCGAAAAAGTAAGCCTTCGCGAGCTCGATCGAGATGCGGTCAAGCCGCATCATGCGCTGAAACGGACCGGGTTGCTTGCGCTCATATTCGATGGCTGCACTGAAATGGTCGCGCAGATTTTTGCCGACCCCTCGCAGCGGAACTTTCACCGGAATATCGTGCGTGCCGAGTTCTTCCGGATCGCCGATGCCGGATAGCATCAGCAGTTGCGGCGTATTGATGCAACCGCCGGCGAGGATGACCTCACGCCGCGCCACAGCCGATTGCATCCCGGACCGTTGCACGAATTGCACACCGATTGCCCGAGTATGCGAAAATGACAAACTTGTCGCATAGGCACTCGTTTCGACGGTCAGATTTTTGCGCCGTAAGGCCGGCCGTAGATAGGCATCGGACGCGCTGCAGCGCCGTCCACGCCTGATGGTCGATTGCAGGTAGCCAAAGCCTTCCTGTTCCGCGCCGTTGTAGTCATCATTGGAGCGATGGCCGGCGGCTTGCCCGGCTTGAAGATAGGCCTCCACCAGCGGATCGGCATAGCGCGAACGGCAGGTGGCGAGCGGACCGTCGCCACCACGATAGTCATCGGGGCCGCCCTCCCACGTCTCCTGCCGTTTGAAGTAGGGCAGAACGTGCGCATAGGACCATTGCGATAGGCCATCCGCAGCCCATCGGTCATAGTCGTTCCGATGGCCGCGAACATAGGCCATTGCGTTGATTGACGATGATCCGCCGATCACCTTGCCGCGCGCGCACTCGACGCTGCGCCCATCGAGCGTCGGCTCCGGATTGGTGAAATACATCCAGTCGTGGCGGCGCTCGGCGAAGATCTTTCCCCAACCGAGGGGAATCTTTATCCAAAAATCCTGGTCCCAATCGCCCGCCTCCAGAAGCAAGACGCTGACGTCCGGATCTTCGGAAAGGCGCCCGGCGAGTACGCATCCGGCAGACCCTGCTCCAACGATGATGTAATCATAGTCCCGCGACCGCGCCATCATGGGTTCGAGAGATTGGGGAGGAATGTGACAATAGGCGGATAGAGCGCCATCACCAGCATCCCGAGGACGATGATCCAGACGAAAGGCCACGCCGCGCTATAGATCGTGCTCATCGGAACTTCCGGGGCGGCGCTTTTCATGGCGAACAATGTGTAGCCGAAGGGCGGAGAAATGCCCCCGACCGTCGCCACCACGAGGAACAGCGTCCAGAACCAGATCTCGTCGACGCCAAAGGTCTTCAGGATCGGCATGTAGATGGGGACCAGAACAAGCATGAGAGCAATCTGGTCGAGAAACATGAAAAGGACGAACGGAAGCGCCAGCATCGCAAAGATCATGACGGACGCAGGGAGCGCGAGCTCGGTAATGATTTGAGCCAACGCGCGGGGAGCTCCGGCAAAAGTCAATAGCTGACTGAACATGACCGCGCAGGACATAACCAGAAGAAGCAGCGAGGACACGGTCACGGCGGACCGGAGCGCCTCCTTCAGCATCTGCCAGGAAAGCCTGCGATAAAAGACAGCGAGAACGATCGCACCAAATACACCGGTTGCCGCCGCCTCGGTCGGTGTAGCGATGCCGAGAAGCACCAACCCCATCACCAAAAAGAAGATGAACGCGCAGGGCAGCATGCGCAATACCGCCCCTATCGCGCTGCCGCGTATGTTGCGATCGCTCAAGTCGGCTGCGATATCCGGAGCAAGGCTCGGCTTGGCCCAGACAGAAATCAACACGTAGATCAAAAACATTCCGGTCAGCAGAATTCCTGGGATTATTCCCGCAACGAGCAGCTTTCCTGTCGAAATCTGCGCAAGCGTCGCGATGATGATTGCAAGGACGCTCGGTGGAATGATCGGATCAAGGCTGGCTCCGCCAAGAATCGTACCCACGGAGAGGCGCGTATCGTATCCACGGCGAATCATCGAGGGGAACAGCGATCGCCCCAGCATGCCCGCAACGGCCATCGCGGCGCCGGACAGGGCGCCAAGTATGGCGGACAGCAGAATGCAAAGCACATATTGGCGCCCGCGAATGCGTCCGATCAGGCGGTCAAGTGAATCGAACAAAACCTCCATCGCACCCGAGCGAAATAAAATGTCGCCCATCAATATGAACAGGGGGACGGCCGCGAGCGCGCTCGTGTTCGCGGTCGTGAAGATACTGGCGGCGAACAGTCCGAATGCGGCGGGGCCCATGAACACCAGCACGCCTGCAACATTCAGAAGGAGGAAACTGACGAAGATCGGGACGCCGATCGCCAGGAAAACCAGCAGCAGGGAGACGCCCGCGCTAAGGGCAACCCACCACGTCATGAAATCAATCCTTGTGGGCGCACGGCCGCTTCCGGTCGCGCCGCATGGCGGACAAAATAGATAGCGGAACTCGCCATACCGTAAGGTATGACAACTGACAGCCACCACTTCGGGATCGGAAAATAGGTGTTCGTTGTAATCCCGAACGTGAAGTCACTCCACGCTGCTTGAGCCGCTATCCAGGCCGCGACTCCGCAGGTGGCGGCAGCGACGACTTGAACGATCCGCCTCAGCCGGACAGCGCCGCGGGGAGAAAGAAAATCCTCCATGAGGTTTAAGACGATATGTGATGAAGTCCGTGTGAGTTCAGGCATCGCTAGAAAAATCGAGGCACAAAGCGCGTAGGAGGCAAACGGGCTTGCCCAAACAGTTGGTGCATTCAGAAAATATCGCGAGACCACTTCATAGCAAAACGAGATTGCTATGACTGCAAGCGAAAGCATCGCCGCGGAAAAACTGACGGCGGACAATCCATCGTGCAGCGCCGCAATACGACTTGGCCAGCCGCCGGGCGAGCGTGCACTGTCTGGTGGCGGCATCGTGTCACTCGATCCGGGTCGACCGATCCCGACTTGCCAAACGCACCTTGTGAATTATCGGCAGCTGGGCTGTCGGTGCGGCCTCACGGGCAAGGAATCACACTTATCGCAGGAGTCCCTTGCTCTTTGCGAATTCACGGAGTTGGCCAATGTCTTTCGGGTTCCGCGGCATGGTGAAATCCAGCACGCCCGTGGTCCATGCCTCGGCAAGCTTTGCTTTTTGAGTAGCCCCAATCTCCGTCAGCTGCGCGCCTTTGGCCAGCAGGCCCGCTTGCTCCGCCGCAGCGAGCTTGGGCCACTCGACATACCAGGCGTCTTCCATTTTCACCGCTTCGGCATCCAGGAGCTTACGCTGGGCGTCGGACAGACCGTTCCAGGCATTCAAATTCATGAACACCGAATGGATCACCACGCCGAAGCTTGGCCGCATGATATGTTTTGCGACTTCGTACCAGCGGTAGCCCAATGGACCGATCACCGGCCAGGCCGCGCCGTCCACGACCCCCTTCTCTAGCGACGTATAAATTTCCGCCGGGGGAAGATTGACCGGAGAGGCTCCGAGCATCGACAGGATACCGGCATAGGATTGTGTCGCTCGGATCTTGCGGCCTTGCAGGTCACCAGCCGGTCCAACCGGAGCTCTCAGAATGATGTTGTACGCGCTGCCCTCCGGCACCACCGGCAGCATGATGAGCTTCAGTCCGAACTTTTGATAGTGTTTGTCGATTTCAGCCTTAATTCCCGATTGGCGCCATTTGGCGAGATCCCCGGATAGGCCTTCGACGGCGATCAAATAGGGTGTTGTCCCGAAATGATATGCGCCATGCGAGAACAAGATTTGGAAGACGTTGGACCCGGTCGGCTGGAGTTGCTCGAAAGGCGGAACGGTTTCAGGTCCGCTCAGGTTGAACTTCATGTCGCCTTTCGACGCCGTTTCGACATTCTTGAGGAATTGCTCGAACAGCGCGGCGCGCGGCAGGTAGCTCTGATCCCAGCTGGACAGTGCGCGAAACTCTATGGCGGAGGCGGGGCCTGCGGCCAGCGACCAGACGGCAGCCAGAGAGACGATCAATCTCATTCGCATTTTACCCCCCCATTATCCTGTTTCATGCGGTGTCTGCGCGACCTCGCGTTGACAACGCAGTCTTCCCTGTATGAAGAACGTTTGACTTAACCTAACATTGAATGGGAAAGCTTTTGGTGTGTCAAGCTGCCGGCCGGTCGCTTCAACGCCCGCAAAATCTGGCAATATCGTCACAGGCTGCGGCGTTGGCCGCCGGCGCTCGGCCGCGGTCTGGACTGGACGGGAGGCACATTTGAAAACGACGATATCCGTTGCGGGGATCGACCTTGAGCTGATCGACGCCGGCAGCGGTTTTCCGCTGCTATTCCTGCATGGCGGGCAGGGATTGCTGCCCGATCATCAATACGTCGATCTTCTCAGTAAGAAATTCCGGGTGATCGCGCCCTCCCATCCGGGGTTCGGGAAGTCCGGCTTGCCCGACTGGCTGGATAGCGTGGACGACATCTCATATTGCTACTTGGAGTTGATGGATAAATTGATGCTCGGTCAGTTTAACCTTGTCGGTTGTTCAATCGGCGGATGGCTGGCCGCGGAGATCGCCACAAAGGTCCCGGAACGAATTCGCAAGCTGGTGCTGGTTGGGCCTGTCGGCGTCAAAACCGGGCCGCCGGACAAGTTGGACATTCCCGACATCTTTGCAACGCCGCAGAACCAGCTCCAGACGCTCTTGTTCCACGATCCTTCAAAACAGAACCCGGATTTCTCGAAGATGTCCGATGACGAGCTTGCCGTGCTGGTGCGCAATCGGGAAACGCTCGCGTTACTGACATGGGAGCCCTACATGCACAATCCGAAGCTCAGCCACCGGTTGCATCGCGTGATTGCCCCAACGCTCTTGCTGCGCGGGGCGCATGATGGCTTGTTGTCGGCAGAGTATCTCGAAGCTTACGCACAATTACTTCCTGATTCACGAATCGAAACCATCGCCGATGCCGGACATGCTCCGCAGATTGAGCGCCCAGAGGCATTTACCTCCGCGGTTCTTTCGTTTCTGAATTCGTGAATCCGAAAAAACAGCAATCCGGGGACGCCGCCATGAGGGCCTGGCACTTCAGCGAAAACGCCTATCCTTACCTGCCTCCGGCGGAAGAATATGAATCCATTCGCGTGACTTTGCCCAACCGTCTCTACGATCCGGAGAAAGGCGCCGCGCTCTACGACCGGTTCATAGAAGAGTGGCTGGTAGCAGAGAGTGAAGGCATGGAGATCATGCTCAACGAGCATCATCAGACGGCGACGTGCGTCAATCCCGCAGCGCCGTTGATGCTTGCCGCCTTGGCGCGACTGACCACGAAAGCGCGGCTTCTCATTCTCGGCAACCCGATATCGAACCGGCGGCAACCGGTCAGGGTCGCTGAGGAGATGGCGATGATCGATGTTCTGTCGAGAGGGCGCGTCGAAGTGGGTTTTGTCCGCGGCGTGCCGTATGAAATATCCGCGGGTAACAGCAATCCGGTGCGCTCAAACGAACGTCATTGGGAGGCGCTCGACCTGATCATCAAAGCCTGGACGACCCACGACGGTCCTTTCAGCCATGAGGGTCGATTCTTCCACCATCGCATGGTGAACATCTGGCCGCGTCCTTTTCAGCAGCCGCACCCACCCGTTTGGGTGAGCACGACGAGCCCGGGTGGGGCCGCGCGCGTCGGCGCACGCGGTTTCATCCAAGCCACGTTTCTCACCGGGTTCGGCGGCACCAAAGCCGTGTTCGATGCCTATCGCCGTGGCTGGAAGGAGGCGGGCCGGAAAGGCGACGTTCCATTGGACCGCCTGGCTTATGCGGCGCTTGTTTACACGGCCCCCAGCGAAGCCGAGGCAAAGGCGGGCGCGGAGAAACTCTTGTGGTACGTTACCGCAAACAAGGTCCCGCTGCATTTCAGCAATCCGCCGGGCTACGTTCCCATTCAGGCAAACGTTCAGATGTTGCGCGGCGGAGAGCACCCGCTCAGCGCGTTCGCAAAGACCGCCAGCGTTGAAAGCGCCATTGAGGGCGGTCTCATGTTCGCCGGCACACCGGATCAAGTCCATCGCCAAATCAAGACGCTGTATGACCGTGTCGGCGGCTTCGGACATCTGTTGATCATGGGCCAGGCCGGGTTTTTGGATCATGAGGAGACGGTTCTCGGCATCCGCACGTTCGCGCGCGACGTCTACCCTCGCCTGAAAGATGGTTGCTAGATCGTCTGTGCCGCGCGCGTCGGCCCGCCTTGACTTGTGCAGGCCGCATGCGGGATGTTTAGGCGCAAAAGCACTGCATGGAGGCTTCGAATGCGCGGCCATCACGACATAGGCGGGGCCGAAGCTGGTCCAGTCGATCGCGAGGAGCATGACCTTGCTCTGTGGGAAAAGCGCGTCGATGCCATGATGATGCTGCTGTCTCAGAAAAATCTTTTCACTGTCGATGAGGCTCGTTTCGCGATGGAGAAACTGCCGCCCAACGCATACGAGAACCTGAAATATTACGAGCGTTGGATGGCGGGAATTTGCGATTGTTTGCTGCGGCGTGGGGTCATTTCCGCTGATGAGGTTGGACGGAAAATGGCGGAAGTTAAGGCACGCCAAAGTGAGTCTGCGTGAGCGCTCCGCTAGAGACCGAGCCGCCGCTCGCGCGCTTTCGCGTTGGCGATCGCATCAGCGTTCGGCGCGCGTATCCGCCCGGCCACATTCGAACGCCGTGGTATATCCGCGGCTGCGTTGGTATCGTCGATGTTTTGTACGGAAGTTTTCGCAACCCCGAAGAGCTTGCATTCGGCAGGCCCGGCTTGCCGCCGCAGCCGCTGTATCGTGTGCGATTTCAGCAGACTGCGATCTGGCCGGATTACGCTGGCGCGCGTCACGACACGATCTGCCTCGATCTGTATCAACACTGGCTTGAGCCGGCCTGAGGAACGCACGCATGTCCGATAAGCCACCGATCGACGACGCGCATCATGCTCACGATCATGGCCATGAGGGCTACGATCACCACCCTGCCCGCGCCGATGACGATGAGCACCTCTCCTACTATCAGATCATGGAAATCGCGGTCCGCGAGCTGCTGATCGAGAAAGGCGTCTTTGCAGCAGACGACGTGCGAAGCGCGATCGACCGTATGGACGCCCGCACGTCCGCGCAGGGCGCTCGGATGATCGCGCACGCGTGGGTCGATCCCGATTATAAGACAAGACTATTGGCGGACGGGAGTGCGGCCGCAAAGGAGCTCGGAATCGACGTGGGCCCGATGCGTCTCGTCGTGGCCGAGAACAAGCCCGATCTTCATCATCTTGTCGTCTGTACGCTGTGTTCTTGTTATCCGCGCATGGTGCTTGGGATTCCGCCGGATTGGTACAAAAGCCGCAGCTATCGGAGCCGAGCGGTTCGTGAACCGCGTGGCCTGTTGCGGGAATTCGGTACCGAGATCGCGGACGGTGTCGAAGTGTGCGTGCTCGATTCGACGGCGGACATGCGGTACCTGGTCATGCCCATGCGTCCCGCGGGAACCGAGGGCTGGAGCGAGCAGCAATTGGCTGAATTGGTGACCCGCGACAGCATGGTCGGCGTCACGCGACCGACCTTATAGGTCACGCAGGCCACGATCGAACTTCGGCCGCCCCGACAACTCAGGCAAAGACCAGGCGGCCTTGCTCGTCGCGGATCAGGCCTTGATTGCCTTTCGATGAAGGCATGTTCTTTGGCCCGATTTCGATTTCGCCCGCTTTTGCGAAGCCCTTGAAAGTATCGACTTCGACGACGCCCTCGCTGTCGGTGATCACGGCTTTGGGCGCCTTGCCCTTTGCCACATCGTCCATCGACTTCCGCCAGATCCGTCGTAGCAACGCCACACCAACATCCGTTGATACCAGATGCTCGGTTTCTCGCGGCGGGATTGCTCCTTGCATTTCCTGCATGACAAGGTCTTCGAGCGGCGGCCGCCCCTCCCAGGCCGGATATTTCCGGTAATCGTAATCCTTTTTCACGACCGTGCCGCGATCGACTACTACACCCCGCTTCACGTTGCTGCCTTGCGGGAAGTAGGAGCCACGGAAATTGCCTGAACGAAGCAGCGTGTATCGAAAAATCTCGAAATGGGTATCGTCGATGATCCTGAGCATGCCGCCGGATTCACGGCGATCCGCGGTGAAGTCCGGTGCCAGACCCGCCGTAATCCCGCCGAACCGCCAGTGGGTGGGAAGCGCTATGCTCCAGGTATTGACATATTTGAGCTCGGGATCGGAGGTGCCATGGATGACCACGCTCTTCATCCCGAAATGGGTTTCAATCACGTGAAACCCTAACTGGCGCCAATCCGTGTTGACGGTGAAATTGCAATATGGCCGCATGTCGTCGGGCACCGTACCCGGCACCAGCATATGGAGCACGTAGGAGTGTCCGATATCG
>Ga0209726_10002443_pt1 | contig 27516 bp, 34 predicted proteins | sample Subgrocontami54m_FD_187453 | JGI IMG/M metagenome (GOLD analysis project Ga0209726, IMG submission 187453) | Subsurface groundwater microbial communities from S. Glens Falls, New York, USA - GMW46 contaminated, 5.4 m (SPAdes) (version 3) | ecosystem: Environmental > Aquatic > Deep subsurface >... | reverse complement strand
GAGGAGCTTATCACCGATATTTTTTTAACGGAATATTCGGGTGATGACGGTTTTAAGGCATATGTGAGGCTTGCCTGTATTGATTCTGGATTTAGAACGGACGAAGTTTATGAGGTTTGCCGGAAATGGCGCGATAGATCGCGGCCCACGAAGGGTGTCGACCGGCTGAACGGTGCGCCTTATATCGTTTCAAAGATCGACAGAAATCCCCGAACCGGCCAAGTAATTGCCGAAGGCCTTTCTCTTTTCCGCATCGATACGACGCTTTTTAAGGATAAAATTTCGCGTCTTATAAACGCCCAAAAAGAAGACAGAAGCCAGTGGCATATCTATAAAGATATTTCGGATCAATATGTCAGGCAAATGTGCTCCGAGCATAAGGTCATTGTCAGAAACAAGCGCAAAGGGCAGGCATGGGAGCAGTGGGAGCTTAAAGGATCGGCGACACCGAATCATTTTTGGGACTGCGAAGTAAACGCCTTGGTCGCGGCGGATATGCTCCGGGTCAACACCCTAAAACCCGCCGATATTGAAAAAATAAGAACGGCTCATAAAAAAGAAAGAAATACGTCAACAGGGGAATCAGGCAACTGGAATATTGGAAACACTTCCGGGTGGTTCGCCAGATGAGCTGGCTTGGAGAAGATAAGAATTGGTTTACGCCCGAACAAAAGAAAATTCAGCTCAAGCTTCAAGACAAGAAAAAATCAGACGAGACGCCGCTCGAAAACGAATACGCCGTATCTTATATTCCGCTCCGGTGTCCGAATAAAAAATGCCAGTCAAAAGATGTCAAATGCTACAACTCGTCGCCGCCTATCCGGTATCACTTTTGCCGTGGGTGCGGGTTTCGTTTTAAATCGGTCGAACAATGAGCTTTTGCCCTCTTAACAAGCGTTTTATTAAAAAATGAAAATGACCTTGATTACCCCGACCCCAATGGTACCCTCCGACCGAGTTGAGGAAATGAAAAAAAACGAAAGACGTTCTATAAGGAGACGTTGCCATGATGAATGTTGAAGTGGTCGATTTAAGGCTTGTGAACGGGGACGGAAAATTAAAGGCTTTGGTTGCGGTTAAATTCAGCGACAGTTTGATTGTCCGTGGATTTTCCGTTCTTGACGGTAAAAAGGGGGTATTTGTCAAACTCCCAAGCAAGCTTGCAAAAGACGGGCGGTGGATTGACACGATTGCCGTTGATGATTTTCTAAAACAGGCCATCGAAGACAAGGTTCTTGATCAATATGAATCGGCCTCCAAAGAGGAGGCGTGATGTCGCGTGTAATCCGCATTGATCGTGATGTATCGGCTGTTATCAAGTGCAGTAAAAAGCAGGGCGAATCAAACAATAGCGCAGTCAGACGGCTGCTTGGAATAGGAGGTAAAAAAGGATCTTGTAAGCCGAAAAAGAGGCTTACATGAGATATGTTCACCCGGATTACGACGCTGTGATAAACGCCCAGGGCGGTTATGCCGTACTTGAGCGTTTAGGATTTAAACCCGAAACACAAACAAAGGAGGATGAAATGGCAAAGAAGAAAAAGGCCGCGGCGAAAGCGGCGGCAAAACCGGCAACGAAACCCGCGGCAAAAGTCGAAAAGGACGAAACGCAGGGTCAAAGCCGAAAACAGCTTATGGAAGAAGTGAAGTCGCGCGGAATCAAAAATTTCCGCGTCATGAATAAAACCGAGCTTTCCGAGATTGTCGGCGGTGCGAAAGCAGATCGCATCCAAGAAATTATGGAACAGGCCGTCAAACGCTGGAAGTCGGGCTGGGGAACAAAGCAGGAGAAATAAGCGGAGTGGCCGGAGCCCGAAAAGGCTCCGGTTAACGCACAAGCCCGGTCACAAGTCCGGGTACAACAAGGGGGCAATATGAAACAGGCTTATTTGAAAGACGAAATAACACCGGCCATACGCGTGGCGCTGGGCTTAAATCAGGCGCTTCGGGACCGCTTGGCGGCCGAAAAAAGGAAACTACGAAAGCTGATAAAAAGCTCGAGGATCAGATGAATTATCAAATCACAGCGTATCTAAAAAACGGCGTTTCGCGCGAAACGTCTTATGAGAGACTTCTCGATTCCCTCGGGCTTCGGGAAGAATACTTTTTAGCGGAACCGCTTGTTAAAGGCACGCCGACTCAGGCCTGTTACGTGGCGATTCTCTTGAAAAACCAAGTAGCGGAAATTGTGAAAGTGGAAATTCACGACGGGGAAGGCAGGCGGATAGCTGTATTTGGCCTGTTAAACGAGCTTTTGAACGAAAAAGACCCCAAATAAGTCTTTGCTACGTTGTAGCAACGACCCCCTTTTAAAAAATTAAATCACGTTTAAGATAAGAGCTTGGGCAACCCCCAAGCTTTTTTGTTTTTACCTCGTCGGCCTCATGAACCGGCGATCCTGACAACCGAATACAGTCCTTCTCGAGAAGGCAAGACAAGCAATCCACAAGATTGCTGTCTTGCCTTTTTTATTCGGTTGTCAGGAAACCTTTTGGAGGAAGTGATGGCCGTATCTATTCAGACAATGCTCGATAACGTGGAGGCCGCGATCAACGCGCGCCTCGCGGGCGGAGCTGTTCAGTCTTACACAATCGGCGGACGAAATATCCAGTATTGCTCATTAAAAGAGCTTTATGACATTCGTAACCTGATTCGAAAAGAACTCAATAATTCCACACCCGGGTCGTCAACGAATTACGCAAGCTTCAAGGACCCGGTATGAAAAATCCAAAAGAAGAAAAACTCTCGCTCGGCGATCATATCGGAAACGGCCTCGACAAAATCATCGGCATCTTAGCGCCCAAGACCGCATATCGCCGCATGGTGTACCGCCGGGCGGGAGATATCATGGCGTCCGGCTTTTACAAGGGGGCGGGTTATGACCGCTTAAAAAGCTCATGGATCCCGGGCCGCGGATCCGCGGATCAAAACCTTATTTTGGATCTTCCGATTCTTCGGGAAAGAAGCCGCGACCTTAATGGGAATGATCCGCGAGCTTCAGGCATTACAAAAACTTTAGTCAATAACACCGTCGGCACCGGCATTCGTCTTCAGTCAAGAATCAGCGCCGAAGACTTAGGCATCACCGATGAACAGGCTAAGAAGCTTCAAGACCAATGCGAAAAGGTTTGGGAGAAGTGGTGCGGCACCGCCGATGCGGCCAACCGCATGGATTTTTATGAAATTCAGCGTCTTATCGACCGCCAAATTTTAGAAAGCGGCGAAGCCCTTTTTATTCCGGCGATGTTGAATGATCCGAGGCGGCCGTATTCGCTGGCAATCGACATCATTGAACCCGACCGCTTGAGAACGCCGTTTGCGTTTATAGGCGATAAAAACATCAGAGGAGGTGTGCGGGTCGGCGACCGCGGGGAACCGCTTTCGTATTTTATCAGCAAAAAACATCCGGGTGATTTTCTCTACGGCGGCGGTTCTTATGATTTTCAGTACACCGAGATTCCCGCATTCAACAGCCAAGACCGGAAAAACGTTATTCATATCTATGAAGTCGAGCGTCCGGGGCAGACCCGCGGCATTCCTTTTTTCACGCCGGTCCTTGATTATTTTAAGCATCTTGTCGATTACGAAGAAGCCGAGCTTGTCGCCGCGCGGATATCGGCTTGCTACGCCCTAATCATCGAAACAGAAAATTCAGCCAGCGCATCGATTGCCGCATCCGACGAAACAAATTTAAATAACCAGCGCCTCGAAAAACTTGAGCCGGGCATGATCAAGCGCACGGCCCCGGGTGAAGAGGTGAAATCTTTTAATCCCGCGCGGCCTTCAGGGAACTTTGACCCGTTTGTATTCTCAATTTTGCGGGCGATTTGCGCCGGCCTCAATCTTCCATACGAGATCGTCTCAAAAGATTTCTCGAAAACGAATTATTCGAGCGCACGTGCCGCACTTTTACAGGCCTACCGTTATTTCAAACAGCGGCAAGTTTCTTTATCGAGCAAACTTTGCCAGCCGGTTTACGAAATGCTTCTCGAGGAAGCGTATCTGCGGGGAGAGCTTGATGTTCCCGATTACTACGCGAAACGATATGACTACAACAAAGCGCGATGGATTACTCCCGGCTGGCAGTGGGTGGATCCCTTGAAAGAAGCCGAAGCCGCCGAGCTTTCGATCAATAACGGCATATCGACCTTGGCCGACGAATGCGCCTCGCGCGGGGACGATTGGGAAGAAAAAATTGAGCAAAGAGCGCGGGAAGTCCGAAAGATTCAGGATCTCGAAAAGAAATACGGCGTAAAAATCATCAATCAAGACAAGCCGAACACCCCCAAATCAAAAACTTCGGACACGTCAGATCCGAACAATCCAAATCAAGGTGGCGATTAATGAAAAACATAATTCAGGATGTCTATTCCAAGGCTTGGGCGGTCCGCGAGGAAACGCTCACAGTTATTACACAAAGAAACCTCTCTACTGAAGACGCCACAAAGGAAACTTTTGCCGCCGCGCTGAAAAGCCGGCCTGAATTCAAACAAGAAGGCTACAGCGTTGTGAACGGTATTGCCGTTATTCCAATTCACGGCGTCATCATGAAAAACCCTGATTTTTGGGATCTTCTTTTCGGGGCGGTTTCCACAGGATCCATTCAAAACATGGTGACCGCCGCAATCGCGGATCCAACCGTTCAATCAATCGCGCTTGATATCGATTCGCCCGGCGGGACGGTCGCCGGTACCGCTGAAACAGCGGATCTGATTTTTGCCTCCCGCGCGAAAAAGAAAATCTACGCTTTTGCCAGCGGTCAGATGGCATCCGGCGCTTATTGGATCGGCTCGGCCGCGGACAAGATTTACGCCACGAAAACCACAGAAGTCGGATCAATCGGTGTTTACACGACCATGATCGATATGTCGGTCTTGGCGCACAACGCCGGTATCAAGTTTGAAATTATCAAGGCCGGTAAATATAAAGCCCTCGGTCATCCCGCCAAACCAATTTCGGAGGAAGAAAAGCAAATCGCGCAGACAAGGATCGATGACATTTATTCGGTGTTTGTCGACTCGGTTGCGCGTAACAGAGGCGTGTCCGTCGACAAGGTGATGCAAGTCGCAGATGGGCGCGTTTGGATCGCTGAGAAAGCGGTTGAAATGGGCCTCATCGACGGCGTGGATTCAATTGATTCGATTTTAAGCAGTGGAACAAGCGGCAGGGTTTTGGGTAAGGGCTCACAGCCGGTCGCCGGTGTTGAAACAAACAAAAACCCCGGCGGTGAAGCCGGCAAACCAACAAAAACGGAGGATCAAACAATGGAACTAAAAGACATGACGCTCGAGCAGTTTCGCGCCGGCAGGCCGGACCTTGCCGCGGCGCTTTTGAAGGAAGGCCACGACAAAGGGGTCGAGGAAGGAAAACTCGCCGCCGAAAACGGTTTCAAAACGAAGAATGATTTCGAAAAGGCGCGGGTGGCCGGAATTAACGCCAAAGCCAAAGAAATTCAAGGCGTGGATGCGGCCGCCATCGAGTGTATCGCAAGCGGCGACTCCGTCGAAGCCGCCGAAACAAAGATGAAGGAGGCGAAGCTTAAGGTCATTCAAGCCGGAGCCCCCGGGGCCATGGGTGGCGGCAATGCCGGCGGAGAAGGCGGCGCAAAGGATCACTTGGCGCTCGCCCGGGAGTATCAGGCTGTCCACAAGTGCTCGATGGAGGACGCGCTAATCGCCACGGCCCCCAAAAGAGAACAGAAATAACCGAAATCTTTCAAAAGGAGGAGAAATCAAATGTCTCAACAGATAGAAGGTAATTTTAAAACGTTTCAGGCGGGGTCGGCGCTCGCGTCATTTCGCCGCGTGAAATTGAATTCATCGATTCAGGCGGTGTATGCCGGGGCCGGTGAAGACAACTGCGGCGTCACCCAGCAGGACGTGAATAGCGGCGACAACGTGACCGTCGCTTTGGAAAGCCCGGGACGCACGTTCAAGCTCACGGCTTCGGGTGCCATCACGAAGGGGGCGATTATCTACGCGGATTTGAACGGAAAAGTTTCCGCGACCGTGAATGGTACCCCGCTCGGCGTGGCGCTCGAAACCACGACCGCGGACGGCGACGTCTTCGAAGCGTTGATGGGTTATGTCATGCAAGACAACGCCGAGCAGCTGCTTGTCTTCTCGAAGGAAGGCATTACGGACGCGACAACCTCGCCGATCATCGTTACTGCGAATTTCAAGTTCCGCATTATCGATTGGTGGCTTGTCTCGCGTGATACGACCGCCGCGAACGTGAAGCTTATCAACGGCGTAACGGATGCGACGGCTGTTGTGGCCAAAGGCACGACGAACGACGCGATTGTTCGCGGCGGCACCATCGTCGCGGCACAAAAAGATATCACGGCTGGAACGGCGCTCAAAGTGAACGCCTCGGCCGCGGCCGCGTTCGATGTCTACGTCCATATCAAACGGTCTTAAAACCACAACAACGAAAAGGGGAGGAAATTTAAATGCCAATTCAATATCCAGGCGGCCGCGCTACACCGAGACTTGAACTCGGGGTGGCGGTTCAAGAGTTTATTCAAGTAGCGGATGAATTTGTCGGCACGAAGATCATGCCGATTTTTCCGACGAAAAAAAAGGCGGCGACGTTCTCGGCCATCACGCGTGACTACATCACCCAAGATGTGGACACAAAAAGAAGCACCCGGGGAAATTACAACCGGGTCGGCTCGGGCGCGAAAGACAAGTCCTACAGCTGTCTCGAAAACGGTCTTGAAAATCCGCTGGGCGACGATGAGCGCGCCTTGTACCAAACGGATTTTCAGGCCGAGCTCGTAGCTTCAAAGGTGCCCGCCCGCGGGGTGCTTCAAGCCCAAGAAAAGAGGATCGCCGGGAAGATCTTCAACACCACGACATTCACCGGATCCGCGCTTTACACGGATAATTCGGCGAATCCGTGGGCGACGATCACAACCGACATCATCGCGCAGATATCCACCGGCAAGCAGAAGGTTCGCGCGAACACGGGCCTTTTGCCGAATGCGATCGTGATGAACTATGCGAACTTCGAGAATTGCAAAAAGAACACCGCAATCTTGAACCGCATTCAGTACAACAAGGTCGCAACGGACGCGGAAGTGGCGGGGTACTTGGCGGCACTCTTCGGGATCGACAATGTCCTGATTGCCAAGGGCATCCGCAACAGTGCGCTTGAAGGCCAGACGTTTGTGTCGGGAGATATTTGGAGCCCGACCTACGTCTTCTTCGGCCTCATTGACCCGAGTGGTACGGATCTTTCCATGCCGAGCGTTGGCCGTACGTTCCTCTGGACAGAGGATTCGGCGGATAACGCGCTGGTTGAGGCCTACCGCGATGAAACGATCCGATCAGAGGTATTCAGAGTCCGTCAGAACACCGACGAAAATCTGATCGACCCGTATTTCGGCCACCTCATGAAGATCGCCTAATCGGCGAATCTTAAGAAAGCGTACTTGCTGGCGCGGTTTTACCAAGACTGCGCCAACAAGTACGTTTCTTTGAGGAGAAAATATGGCCAAAGAAATGAAATACGTCGCCCGAGACGGAACGGTCTTTCCAACCGCTTATTTTATTCCGATCCGCGTAACGCTGGATCCGGTCAATAAAACGGCTCAAGTGGTATTCGCCGGATACGAGAGCGAAGCGTCGCGTCTTGAAAACCCCAAAGCAGACATCGCGGCAAAAACCTATCTTGTGAGCCCCGATATTTACGAGAGTTTTTTCGGAATTGCCGCGATCGAAGGCGACGGCAAAAACGCCGTCAAAAGTGCTTACACTATGGCCGCCGAAATAAAAGAAGAAGATGGAAAAAGTTATTTTGACGGAGCCGTCGATGTTTAAAGGAACCGAATAAATGTCTTTATCCGCAAACACAGTTTGGGAAGTCCGTACAACCGGCAATGACAATAACGGCGGGGGTTTTGTCACGGGCTCGGGCGGGACGGATTATTCCCAGCAGAATGCCGCACAGCTTGCCCTTACGGACCTTGCGAGTAATGGCGCAGGAACCACGATTACGTCAGCCGTTGGTGGTTTCACCGCCGCGATGATCGGAAATATTATGCGGATTTACGCGGCGGGTGCGGGCTTTACGACCGGCTGGTATCAGATCACCGGCTTTACGAACGGCAACACGATAACGATTGACCGAAGCGCCGGAGCCAATGCGACGGGCGGCAGCGGAAACGTCGGAGGCGCCAAGGCCAGCGTCGATGTGAATGTTTGGGGTATGCAGCTTGTTCCCGGAAATAAAGTTTATCTAAAAAATGGGACTTACACGATCACTTCGACTTGGAATTCCGCTACGGGATCAGACGCATTGCCGATCGAATGGGAGGGCTACAACATCGCGAGAGGCGATCTTCCAACAGGAGCCACAAGGCCGTTTATTACAAATCCTAGCGGATTTCAGTTTGCGATGGGCTGGTACAACAATATTTCGAGCATTATTTTTAGCACGGTTGATAACACCGGCTATCAAATCGGATATGTGACCGTCGCCAAAGACTGCAAGTTTATCAGTACGAGCGCCGTTTCAACGGCGGGCGCTTGCTGGGTCGGGCAGCAATGCCGGTTTATCCGATGCGAAGTAACCGCCCCCTTGTGCCGAGGTCTTACGAGCTTCAACGACGTTTATCTCCAAGGCTGCTATATCCATGATTGCGTCATCGGAATAAGGCTCGCCAGCAATCCCACGGTTATTGAAGACACCGTTTTTAAAAACTGTCAGACAGGTATTTATACCAATTCCTCGAATTTTAAGATCATCAACAATACCTTTTACGGCGCCCAGACGCCGACCGGTATCGGAATTGACTTCGGTGGAAATGGCGCACATTTAGTAGCGAACAACATTTTTTACGGTCTCACGACGGCGGTAACCAGTAGCGTCAATCAAAAATCAGTTTTCATGATGAATAACAACTTTTTCAACAACACGACAAACCGCGTGAATGTGGACGTCGGGGTTGGTGATATTGCCTTGAATCCGGCTTTCGTGGATGCTCCGAACGGTAATTTTGCAGTCGGCCCAAACATGAAAGCCATGGGTGCGCCAAGTGTATTTAATGCGGCTTTGTCCACGACGTCCTATGTGGATATCGGCGCGGCGCAAAGACAAGAGCCATCGGCGGATTATCCCGTAGTCGGGAATGTCCGAAACGGCATCGTCTATAACAACGGCGGATCCGTCGGAACGCTGGCGTTACCCGCGCCGGCAGATGTAAAAAACACCATTCAATACGGCGCAGGCGGCAATGAGTTCACCGGCTCTTATGTTCCAGCGCCTCTTGTAACTCCGTCGCTGGGTGCCGTCAATTTTGATACGAAACTCCTTGATGACGCAAAATTTGCGTTTTTAAATTCATCCGAATTTGCCGAAGTTATCACCTACACGCCTTACGGCGGTTCGGCCAAATTTATCAATTCGATTATCGTGCGCGAGCGGCTTGAATCCAAGGGCCCGGATCACACTATTTCGCTCAATCGGGGCGCTGAAATTTACATCGCCAATGATGCGGCGCTCGGCGTTACTTCCATCAATAAAAACAATGACAAGGTTTCCTTTCCGGTTCAAGTCGGCGGGTCGCCCGTCATTTGGACGGTAGTCGAGATTTTACAACATGACGATGCCATGTGGCATTTGAGGGTCATTAAATGATCAAGACACAAGTCGATGCCTCGCGTGTTCTTTCAACTCTCGGCAAGCTCCCGACGGCCGTTCGCTTTCAGTTTGGCGACGCGCTCGATCACATCAGTCTTAAATTCTTAAAGAAACTCCGCAACGAACGGCTTTCGGGCGGTGAGGGAATAAAAGCACGTCCGGGCGGTCTCTTCAGACGTTTTAAGAGAGTTTTTCTCGTTCCATCCGATAACCAAACAATGGGCGTTGAGATATTCACCTCTTCCAAAATCGCAAAGCTTCATGAAGAAGGCGGGGTTATGCGCGGCACGGGAGGCCTCAGGCTTGCCGTTCCGATTTCTGCGAGCGCAGGAACAACCGAGACGTCTACAGGAGCCATCAGGCGTCAGTTTGGCGGCACTGCCTATAACCGCGATGTCAGACCGAAAAAGAACGTCATGCCGGTGAATGTAGGCGGCAAAACCTATCTCTTCCGAAAAAGAAGAAAGGCCGAGGACGTATTACCGCCGTTATTTGTTCTTAAAGAAGAAGTCCGCCTTAAGCCCCGCCTTGGTTTTTACAAAACTTGGAAAGACATGGAACCCGAAGCGATTCGGATCGTTAGCGGCGCTCTCACGAAAGCGGTAAGGGAGGCGACAAGCTAATGCCGAATACCGTCCGTGAAAATATTTTCCAAAACATAAAATCGGCACTTTCTCTTATTTCAGTTGCCAACGGCTTTGACAACAACATCGCAAGCGTCCAGCAGTGGGATGTAAACGGCAACACTTTGGCATCTGTTCCGACAATTATCGTCAATTCCGGTCCTGAAGACGGATCAGACAACGCCTATCCGCTTACGACATGCAGTCTGAAAGTTTTTCTCACTCTTTGGACGCGCATCGACGAAGGATCTCCAAACGCGCCGGATACCGTTTTAAACAGTCTCTTAGGGGACATCAAAAAGAAATTAAAAGAGGACATCACGCGCGGGGGAAACGCCATCGATACGTCAATCACGGCGGTCGAGCCGTTCGACACGATTGAAGGCCAGGGGGAAGTGGGGCTCGTGATAACGGTTGAAGTCAAATACCGCCACGCTCAAATAAATCCGAAAACGGTTATGTAAAAAAGGGAGATCAAAATGAGATCAGCACTTGGAGTTATGTACGCGAAGGTCGAAGGAACCTACGGCACGGATTCGGTGCCGACGGGTGCGGCAAATGCCATCCAGGCATTTGACGTAAAGCTGGATCCCCAGCACGAAACGTTGGAGCGAGACGACTTTGCAGTCAGTAAATCCAAATTAAAGAGTTTGGGGGGCAAAAGAAAATACGAGCTTTCGTTTTATGTGGAACTTAAAGGCTCGGGTGCTGCCGGCACCGCCCCTCGCGGGGTCGGGGATCTTTTGAAAGCGTGCGATCACACCGAAACCGTGAGCGCCGGTGTCAGCGTCACCTACGCGCCGCGTTCGGGGTCGCTCCAGTCCTGCACGATCTATCTTTTCATGGACGGGGTGCGCCATATTCTCATGGGCTGTGTGGGCGATATGGAATTTTCGGGTGTTGCCGGTGAAGTTGCAAAGCTCAAATTCAAAATAAAGTGCCTCTATGCCACGCCTACAGATCAAGCGCTTCCGGCAAGCCCAACGTACGATTCGACGGTGCCCGTGGTTCTAAAGAATCTCACGGCGACGATGGACGCATACGCCGCGATTATTCGTGAGCTCATGTTGAAACAGGGCAACAAGATCACCGAGCGCGGGGATTTGACGGCGACTCACGGGATCCGCGGTTTTGACGTCGTTGACCGAAATCCCGAAGGCGAGATCACGGTTGAGGCGACAACGCTTGGCACGAAAAACTGGTACACGAAGTTTGAAGCCGATACCGTGCAGGTTTTAAGCCTTGCTATCGGAGCAAGTGCCGGGAATATCTGCACGATCACTGCAAATCAATGCCGCCTGAATAACATTCCTTATGACGCGTCAGACGGCATCCTTGTTCATAAGCTGCCGTTTCAGATGGCGCGTTCGGCTGCGGATGATGAGTATGCGATTGTTTTTACATGATTTCTAAGTAACTTTAACCGAAAAAGAAAGGGTAAAAATGATCATTCCCGATTTGACGGACAAGCACGAAGTGAAGGTGAAAGACGCGGTATTCAGCGTGAGGGCGTTGCCCGCGAAAACGTATCGCAGTCTCATTTCAAGGCTCTCTTTTTTGAGGGAGATGAGTAACAAAGTCACGAAGGAAAGCTTCGAGAGTTTGAAAGCGCAGGATCCCCAAAAGTACGAAGAGGTGAACGAAAAGCTTCATGAGGTTTTTAGAGATTTCATCAAGCAGAGCGTCACGGGGCATACCGGCATCACGAAAAAGGACGGGTCAGGCGTTCCTTTTGTTTCTGACGAAAAAGGCCTCGTGTCCGAGGAGACATTGGACGCTTATGAGCGTCTTCACATTACCTATATTTTGGCGAGTGAAGTGATTGCCTTGAACACCATGACAGGGCAAGACCTAAAAAACTAATCATCGCTGTCTTGCAGTCGGAGCTCGTTAAATCCCACGAATGCGAGACGGCCGCACCGGCGGTCCGGGAAATCATGGGCTGTGACAGACCAAAGCCGGAAAGTGCTTGCTTCAAGTTTGACGGCATCGTGATTGATCGGTGTCCGGGTTTTTATCTAAAAGAAGGCGGACTCATCAAATTCGCCTATGAGCTTCACAATTGGCGTGAAAAAGGTTTTTTGCCGTATCCGGGCGGATATCTCGATCAGCCAAACCGGATTGTTGAGATTTGTAATTACATGGATTATTTGTTCGCGGAAAAACTTAAACGGGAAATAAAGTCATGAGCGACACAACGCTAAGCATAAAGCTTCTCTTGGACGATAAAGACGCCTTGGGGAAACTTAACGGCGCTCTAAAACAAATTGGCGATAATTCAAAAAGCTCCACCGATTCGATGAATCTGGGCTGGGCGGGGTTTGCTTCCCAGCTTTTTATCGTGGAAAAAGCCATCGGGCCTGTCATTGAGCTCATGAAAAGTGCCGTCGTTGAAGCCCAAAAAGATGAGGAAGCCTTTCACAGGCTTACGATGGCGCTTCAAAATCAAGGTTTCACGACCGATGCCTTATCGAAAAAGTATGAGGACTTAGCAGATAGTCTTTCCCGGTCGACGCGGTTTAGTAAAAGCGCCCTAGAAGAGACAATCACAACCCTTATAAATCTCGGCAACGTGGGCCCGAGTCAGATGGATAAGATTACGCGGGCAACGCTTAATCTTGCGACGGTAACGGGCCGGGATCTTCCGCAAGCAGCCCTCATTATGGCAAAGGCCGCCGAAGGCAATCTTACGGCTTTAAAGAAATGGGGCATCGAGCTTGACGAAAATAAAACAAAATCCGAGCAGTACGACCAGCTCTTAGAAATTCTTTCCACGCGCTTTGGCTCGGCCGCGACCGAGGATGTAAAAAACTTCTCGGGCGCACAGGCGCAGCTGGGGAACGCCATCCATGAGGTTTTAGCGGAGCTCGGGAATTTCGTTATTAAGTCGCCGGGTGTTCAGGCGGCTATGGCCGGCATGACAAAAGGAGCGCTCGATCTTGCCGAGAGTCTTAAGAAGATCAACGCAGAATCCGAGGGTGATCGCTCGAAAAAGTTTATGGAGGCGAATAAACAGAATCCCGATATCGCCCGGTTTTTACAGCAGCAGAATGCTTCAGCCATTGCCTCGGGCGGGGAAGCTCAAAATAATCAAGCGAGGCCTTCTTCGGAAGAAAATTTCTTAAGAGGCCTTACCGATTTACACGCCCAAGTCAATGCCCAGTTAGAAGCCGATCAGGTTCTTCATAATCAGCGGATGGATGAGATCGACCGGCTATTTAATGATTCAAAGTTAAATCAGCTAATTTCAGGTTCCGAGACCGCAAAACTTATTAAAGAGCAGGAAACACAAGCTTATCTCGAAAAAGAACAAAAGAAAATCGATGCATTTTTAAAAGCCGCGGATCTTGATAAAGCCACGCAAGCAAAGTTACTTCAATACAAAAAAGCGATCAGCGAAGCGGAGCTTGAAAACCACCAAAAAACACAAGAAGCGGTTTTAAAGGCCGAGCTTCAAAAATTTAAACTTCAGTTTCAGCTGGCATCGGCTGTGGCCAATTTAAGCCAAGAGCTTTCGATTGCAACAGGATCAAGCGCCCTAAAAGGGATATCGGTGGTTTTAAATGCCAGCGTTGCCGCTGCAAAAGCGATTATAGCGATCAAAGCAGCCGTGAACCCGCTTGCGCGAATCACCGCCGCCATCGAGCTTGCCGCCGTCATTGTGAGCGCGGCTAACGCTTTTAGCCAGATTAATGCCGCCGAAAAGGCGCTGAACGAATCAAAAAATAAAGAACTCGAGCTTCCCAATATTCCGGGTCTTGCCGGTGGAGGCACCGTCACGCGCACGGGAGCCGTTCTTGTGGGTGAGCGGGGACCTGAACTACTGAATCTACCTCGCGGCGCTATGGTTTCTCCAAATCAAAGTTCAGGCGGGAATGTCTATCACATCCAGATCGTGATCAATAATCCTGTTTTTACTCCTGACAATCTGGCGGATCAAGTTGTAAGGAATATCGGGCCCCGGCTGTCGCAGTTTATCGACGTTGAAAGGGAAAGACTTTAATGGCTGATGAAATCGACATAAATATTGGGACGCTTGATCTCGACAGCAACAACAACGTTGCGGTCGAAGATATGAATATCAGTGTTGCCAAAAGCATTCAAGAATTTGATCTTCCGAAGTTTCACGGATCGGTTGTGCCTATCGGGAAACGGAAAACATTAAACGTTAGAATCCGCGGGACAATCACCGGCTCAAACTACGACAACCTAAGATCGAAACTCGATGATTTAAAAGGCGCGTTTGAGGGCTCATCCGAACAGAATTTGACGCTGGATGATGATCGAATCCTTAAAGTCCAGTACCGGAATTTCGCGTATTCATATAAGACGCTTCGGACGTTCGCAGATTTTTCGGTGGATCTGGTGGCGTCCGACCCCTTTTGGTACGGCTCAAGCGTCACGACTCATGACGAGAACCCGGCAATAAGCACAACCCCTTTTGTCGTCAATAACCCGGGAAACGCCCCATCGAGGGTCAGGGTTCGGATTTCCAACGCCTCAGGCAACATCATCGACAACTGCAGGCTTGAAAACCAGACGACGGGGGAAACCATGCAGTACCGGGCAACGGTTTTAATGGGGAAAAATCTTGTAATCAATAATCGAATGGATTCGGAGGATCTTTCCGTCACAAATGACGGGGTCGATGATATCAAAAACTTCGAAGGGGATTTTTTGACGCTCAATCCCGGAGATAACACGCTTGTTTTTACAGGCACGGGAAGTACAAGGATCGAGATCGAATTTAGAGCGGCATATTACTGATCGAAAAGGAGGCGGATAGTGGACAAGATCATCATCGATAAAACGACAAGAATCATACGGGCGGTCACGACAGACGAGGATCCGCTGATATTGCCGACCGAGGAAATCGTTCCGGCTGGCTTTAAGGTTTTTTTGAATGTGGAGAATCCGAAGCTTCTGGCGGATAACCAAACAATCGTCGGGGCGACGCCGGAGGAAGTTGAACTGTACGCGGATATTCAAAACCCCGGAAGAAAGAAAAAAAGAGAACTTAGCCAAGCCCTTGATGAAACCGTAACTATTCTCAATGACCGCGGCGACGACAAGCTTGCGGACGTTCTTCAAAAGCTAAAGGACTACATCGGATAAATGAACGTCAAGGCCGGTAGTTTTACAACGAATACCGCGACAGGAAACCAAGCCGTTACAGGCCTCGGTTTCCTGCCGAAGCTTATTCTATTCTTCAGCGCCGCTGCTACCGCCGAAGACAGCGGGCAGTCTGATCTTAACCCCTTTTTTGGCGCGGCAAAAAGTTCAACGAAAAGATGGTGCGCCTCCGCGCACGACGATGACACCTTGGCCACGGCCAACACTTGCAAGGGGTTTCGGAGTAATAAGTGTATCGTCTCCGCGCAACCCACAGACACGACGCTCATGGAAGCGGATTTTGTTTCGATGGATTCGGACGGCTTCACGATTAATTGGACGACTGCTCCGGCTGCTTCGCGCGTGGTTTATTTTCTCGCAATCGCGGGCGATGACGTGGACGTCGAAGTGGGGATATTTGATTCGCTCACCACAACCGGCTCTCAGGCGATTACGGGCGTGGGTTTTGCGCCGGTTGGACTCATTGTGGCGAACGGCACTATTAATACAGCCGAAGGTTATGTCGGGGATCTTGTTTATACCATCGGGTTCGGCTCCTCCGGCCGGAATACGGTAAATGCCATTTCTTGCGACGATGCGGCGATCACCTCTGACACCGAAGGCTCGCAGGTCGCAAGCTCCATCTGCAGACGCCATCAGTTCACCGTTACAAAAGAGGCAAGTCTCACCTCGCTTGACTCGGACGGTTTTACACTCAACTGGTCAACGAATTCAGCGGCAACAGCCACGCGCTGGGGATACGTGGCTATCGGCGGCGCAAACGTTCGCTGTTACGCCGCCTTAGACGTCGAGCCGACTTCAACGGGGAACTTTTCCAAGACGGGCTTGGGTTTTTCGCCGCAAGCGATTCTCTTTTTATCTCAATCGAAGGCTCCAAGCGGTGTGATTACTGCGCAGGGGAATTTTTGCATCGGTGTTGGAGTGAGTTCTTCCGAGCGCTTTGCGACGGCGAATGATTCACGCGACAACCAAGCAAATATGCAGGCGCATAAGAAACAAGCGTCAAACCGCTGTTTGCAGCACATCACCGCAGGCGCCTCACTGCCGCCGACCGTTAATGCGGATGTGGATGTCGTTTCGATGGACGGCGACGGATTTACTTTAAACCAGACAACCGCCGACGCAACGGGGAGAGAATACAACTTCTTTGCCATCGGCGCCGCCGGACAGCCCTCGCGCGTGCGCCATGACAACACACCGCACCAGCGCACAAAGTTTTTTAATGAAGTAACAAGATAGGGAGAAACCATGGCCGCCACCGACGCTAAACCGATTCCGATAAAAAACCAAGCTTACAGAGCATATTTTGCAATCTATGACGCCGACGGGGACCCGGTGGCCAGTGCCGCGGGGCTCGATTCAGAAGTTTCAAAAGACGGCGGGGCCTTGGCCGACTGCACGAACGAAGCAACTGACATAGGGCAGGGAATTTATTATCTCGATCTAACCGCCTCCGAAATGAACGCCGATGGCGTTGTCGTTATCGTGAAAACGACGACCAGCGGTGCGAAAACGACCGTTTTGACCATGTACCCCAAAGAGCCCGGCGATATTGTGGATATCGCGTATAAGAAAAATATTGCCCACGCGAACTATATGTTTCTCATGGTTGACGATACCGACGGCAAGACAGCCGAAACGGGGCTTACGGGCATTACGTGCCAGCGTTCTATAGATGCGGGAGCGTTTGCGGCTTGCGCTAATAGCGCTTCCGAAGTTGGAAACGGCTGGTACAAGATTGATCTTGCGGCGTCTGATTTAAACGGCGATGAGATCATTCTTCGTTTCACGAAAACCAGCGTCGCCAGAAACTGGGAACACAAAATAAGAACGGTGGCCTCCTAAATGACCGCACGGATTGTATCTCCATCAAGCGTCGTTGTTACGCCCGATCACGGCATAATCGGGAATTATTCTTCCGGGACGCCGGTAGTCACCATTTCTCCGTCAAGGTATGCCATTGAGATACGCGACAAGAATTTTCAGCTTAAAAGACGCATTGAATCTCACGTCACCGCTCTTTCGTGGGAGTGGAACCGTATCGGCGGGTGCGGCCGGGCGACCATTAAAGTTGACGGGAATTACAAAGGTTTCCAGGTTAACCCCGATGATGACGTAAGAATTTATCTTCCGAAAGCGGGATCGGGGGCCCTCCTTTGGTACCGCGGATACGTGGAAGCCGTGTCGCCAATCATTCAGACGGGAAACTCAGGATCCATCACGATAGAATGCACCGGCTACTTCGGCTGGCTTGACCGGATCATTGTTCATGACTCGGGGGCAAGCAAAGTTTATACAAATCAGGAAGTGAGCGCCGTTGTTCAAAACATCGTCGACAACTTCATCGTCGGAAACTCCGGGATCACCCGCGGCACTATTCAATCGGGCAACTTTTCGCCGGATTCGATTTCTTTCAAAACGACCGCGAAGGAAGCAATAAGAACGCTTTTTGATTTGCTCGGGACGGTCGAATACGGCATCAACGAGAACTTGCAGTTTTTCTGGTACAACCAAGACCCGATTTTAAAGCACGTCTTTTATCTCGGCGACAAAGTAGTGAAGATCACCGACAGGGTCGATTTTAAAAACATCGTGAACAAGATTTACTTTGAAGGCGGCGAGGCAAGCCCGGGCGTTGTTTTCCAAGCGACAGGGCAGTCGCAGTCGAGCATCAACCGCTACGGCAAGCACGAGGAAATTATTTCCAACGGCTCGATCTACACTTCAAACGTCGCAAGCCAGTTCATCACAAGCATTCTTCGTCAAAGAGGCATTCCGGCGCGGCAACTTTCTATCAGTTTGAAGAATACAACGAAACGATTTGAAACGTCTTTACCGATTGGCGCAGCTTCCATTGTCGATTCAGAGAATAATCAGACAGGTGCCGTTTACGGCACGACCGCCGCAGGCGGATCAAATAAGTATTACGGCTCTGTTTTAAACGGAGGATCCGGCCAGCTCTACGGCGGTGTCGCAAAGCATCAAGTCGACCGCGTGCAATATCAGATGAGTCCTGAGGACGGGCGGGTTCATGCGGAAGTGCAGTTCGGCACGTCCATCGGTTATTCCAGAGCATCGGCCGCATTACGAAAGCTTGAACTTGAACAAAACGCACTAAGGCTTCGGAGTCTTTAAATGGCAGGGTCAACCACTTATCCGCAAGGCGTCGACAATAAAACAGCACTCCAAGACGGCGTCGACATTATTCAGGCAGATGACGTTAACGATGCTTACGTACCGGTTGACGCAATTGAAACCTTTGTCGGCGCATCAGGAAAACCGCAAAGCGGCTCAATTGATCTTTTGGAGTATCTTCGGTATCTCGCGGATCCGGCAAATGAAGCAAGGGTCGAATGGGTCAGCGCCACGTCGCTTAAGATCAAGGCCGGTATTATCTGGTGTACCAACGCAAGCGGTTCTATCCGTGTTCCGCGAAAACTAACGGCAGATATTACGCTTACTTTTGCGGATCTCGACACCGGCGGCGAGGCGGCCAACACCCGATACTTTGTGATAGCGGCCGCCGATGCGTCGAATACCACCATCACAGGAAAATTTAGCTTAAGTAGTACCGCGCCCACCGGCATAACGACTTTCGCGGTCCTCGCCTCTTTTCAAAATAACGGTTCTTCGGATATCGATAAATGGTCAGTCAAGAATTTCAGAGAGCGCAGGAAGCCCGGAGAGCGGATGGAGTGGTACGGCACCATCGCAAGCCTGCCGGAAGGATGGAAGCATTGCGACGGCGCGGCGATTTCAAGAACGCGCTTTCCCGAGCTTTTTGCCGAAATCGGAACAACCTACGGGACCGGCGACGGCAGTACGACTTTCAACGTGCCCGATTCACGCGACAAGTTTCCGGTGGGGGCCAAACAAGACGATTCGGGCGCCGCAAAAACGAATTTAACAGGGGCGCTTCTAAAAGTTGGAGGCGATACCAACCAGCCGCCTTTAACCGGAAATGATAACTCAGGCGCGTTTCAACCGGCGGGATCAAATCCTCCGTTATCGTGTTCATTTTCACCGCATAAACACACATTCATTCCGCCGTTTGAAGCGGTGGCCGTTGCGATCAAGGTGTAGCCATGCATGAGATCAAAGAAAATAGTTTTATCTGCATCGAAGACGGCGCAATTCCTCACAATTTATGCGATCAAATCACGGCTGGTTTTGAGGGCTCGCCCGGCGTTGTTGCAGGCCGTGTTGTCGATCAAGACGGCGCTCATGTTGTTAATAAAAAAGTAAAAATATCGGCGGACTTGGATTTCAGTAAAGAAGCTGGCAAGGATTCGGAGATCGATAGATCGCTTTTTGGTCTTGTGAATCTCGCATTCCAAAGATATGTGGAGCAGTTCGGCGTACTCAAGGCCTTCTCAATATACGACACAGGGTATTTTTTAACACGGTACGAAAAGGGACAGGGCTTTTACGATTGGCATATTGATGCCGGCAACGACGCGACGATCAACCGCCTTTTTTCATGCCTCATCTATTTGAATACGGTTGAAGAAGGTGGCGAGACTGAATTCTTTTATCAGAAGCTTTCCATTAAGCCGGTCAAAGGCCGGATGGTTCTTTTTCCGGCGTCTTGGACGCATCTTCATCGCGGCACTATGCCGGCGTCGGAGGATAAATACATTATGACAACCTTTTTGACGCATAAGGTTTCAAACCTCATGCAGCTTAAAGAATTATAAAAGGGGGGTTTTATGCTTAAGCCGACAGGAGAAACATTTACCGCCGAGGTTGACGGAAGGACGAGGGAGGTGATCGTTTACACCCGCGAATCAACGGTCACGCAGAGAGTGGACATTGCTGCTTTAAAAGTACGAAAGGGCGTACTCGAAAAGGAGCTCGATGAAGTAAACCAGATCATTTTAGAAATTGTTACCCAAGAGGCATGAAATGAAGGACTGTACAGCGGATTCAGACGCAACTTTAAATCGAAAAAAACAAAGCAACGGGGAATCCATCAAAATTTTATGGTGGCTTCTTGCGACAGTGACGGGCGTTTTAGTTACAGGAGCTTTCTTTTGGGTGACAGGAATTACGACAAGGCTGAATACGGTCGATGCCGCGCAGGTTTCAAACATTGAACGAATCACAAGGCTTGAGGAGACTTTTAAGGGCTTGTCAAAAGACATCGCCAAAATTGACCAGAAGCTTGAAACCACAAATGAAAAGCTCGACAAACTGTTAGGGAGGAGCATGACATGAAAAAATGGATCATTGCAGGTCTTTGTTTATTTAGTTTGTGCGGTTGTGCGGCTTTAAAGCCGGTCAATCATTGCCCGGTTGCAAAGATTGAGGTTTATCAAAAATCGCCCAACAAGAATTTCACCCCAAACAAAGGCGAAAGGAGACGGGCTCATGAAAATGCGATATCTACTATTTAGTGCTTGGGTTTTTCTTTTAGCCGGATGCGCTTCAGTGACACCGAGGTTTCCGTCGCTCACTGCGCCCGAGAAGCCCCGAACGGTTTACAATTGGAACGAAGAGGTTGTGACCGAGCCCACGGTAATAAAGACTACCGGCGACAGCGCGGTTGTCGTCCAGCGTACCGAAAAGAGGCTATCGGTCGGGCTTGATACGACACCGAAAAAGGTCGGCTTCATTGAAAGGATCGGGAATTTTATCGGCGGTTTAAGTTTCTGGATTTTTGCTTTGATCGTTCTAGCGCTGATCATAGCGCCGGGCGCGACAATCGGATTTCTATTTAAAAAATACGCTCAATATAAAAATGCCATGAAGCAGACCGTGGCCGCGATCAAGGAAGCCCGCGCAGTTGATTCCCAAGTGCTTCACGATGCGCTTAAATCAAAACAAAGCACCGACACGAAAAAGATCGTCGGCCAAATAAAAGCTAGTTTATAGCTCTCTTAACGGGGTCAAATTGAGTCGCGCTTCCTTTATATATATAGCCCTTGAATCTTACAAACGGCAGAGGTACCATCCCCTCGTTCGTAAAGACCGCAATTTTTTTGTTTAAAAAGGATACCAAATGGTAACGATTTTTAGGAGGCTGGTGCTGAATGTCTAATGCATTACCCGCTTTAAAGACATCGTATCCATACGTGCCGGTTACGCCAAACGCTCCGCGCCAAAGGATCGAGCGCCCGGTTGTGGTGGAGGAAAATCTCGGCTTTGAGGAGATGTCGAACCGTTTTATTTCGTACATGAAGGTGCGGAATTATTCGGAAAGAACGCTTGTTAAATACCGGGCGGAGCTAAAGCACCTTTTTACGTTTCTTCGCGGATCAAGAGGCCTTGAGTATCTGGACGATGTGACAAAAAAGGATATTTTGGAATATGAGAATTCTGTCTATTCCACGACCCGGATAAAAGACGGAAAGCCTCTTAGTCAGGAATCCAAGGTCGGCAGGATCGTCGTTCTGAAAAGCTTCTACAAATTTTTATCGAAGACGGAACTTCTTCCTTATAACCCCGCCGCCAATATCGACATTCCGGTTGTCCGAAACAGCCGTCTGCGCGAAGTCTTGAGCGAAGAAGAAATGTTTAAGCTTCTTGATTCCGTTAAAGGGGCAAATCCGATTGAGGTGCGAAACCGCGCAATGCTTGAGTTTCTGTATTCGACGGCGGTAAGAGCAGAAGAGCTTTTGAATATAAACATCAGGGATCTTGATATCGAAAAAGAAGAAGTCCGAATCCGCTACGGTAAAGGGCGTATGGGTAAAAGAGAAAGACTTCTCCCAGTAGGCAAGGTGGCCTTGGAGTGGCTTAAAACTTACATCGAAAACATAAGGCCGGCACTTCAAAAAAGCAATGACGAGGGGTACTTGTTTCTTTCGCGCAACGGCAGAAAACTTCTGATCATCGATCCGAACCGGATCGTTAAATTTTACGCCAAAAGGTGCGGCATCACGAAAAAGATTGTCTGTCATTCGATGAGGCACAGTTGTGCGACGCACATGCTTAAAAGGGGTTGCGATATCCGCTTCATTCAGGATCTTTTGGGCCACGATTCGATTGAAACGACGGTCATCTATACAAGGCTTGTGATCGACGACTTAAAGGAAATCCACGATAAAACGCATCCCCGCGAGCAGGTGTCTAAATGAAGGCGCTCTGGAATTATTTAGAGTCTTTATCGAAGGGCGGCGCTCGGCCGCGGAGCGTCGATACTTACAGGAAAGAGCTTGGACTTTTTGCCGAGTTTCTTTTAAGGGAACGAAAAAAGGATTTATTGGAAGCGGACACCGAGGATGTCGAGGCGTATCTCAAAAAACGAAAGCCGGTTTTAAGTGCTTGGTCTTTTTACAATTGCTTTGGAAGGATCCGCGGGTTGTATAGATACTTGGAAAAAGAGGGACTCATTTCAAAGAACCCGGCCGTGCCCATAAAAAGCATTAAAACGCCGTCGCGGGAGAGCGCCGCATGACAAAGACCAAAGAAATTCAAGATTATTTGACGTATCTGTTTAATCGGGGTCATAGACCGACAAGCCTCAAGACGATAGGGAAGGACCTTGATCTTTTTGTGCGGTTTCTGAAAGAGCAGAAAAAGGAAATCCTCAAGGTGGATCCGGTTGATATCGAAGCGTATCTTGAAAAAATAAAGCCCACCATCAGCGACCATACTTATTATCACCGCTTCTCAACAATCCGGTGTTTTTACCGCTATCTCGAAAGGGAGCTCCTTATTTGTTATAACCCCGCGGCCGCGATTGAAGGAATAAAAACGCCCGGGAAATTGCCAAAGGTGGTGCCGAACGAAAAGGAAGTCGACGAATTTCTCGGCAAGCCGCGTCTGTGTACGGCTTATGGAATAAGGGACAGGGCGATCTTCGAGCTTTTTTATTCGGCGGGTCTGCGCAATCAAGAATTGAGGGATTTGAAGCTCGAGGATGTCGACCTGGCTCAAAGGGTTGCGACTGTCCGGGAGGGTAAGGGCGGGAAGGGCCGGATCGTGCCGTTTGGGCGTAAGGCAAGGGAGGCCATTGAAGTGTATTTGACCAAAGTCCGGCCAACCTTGCAAAAAAAGCCGACCCATTATTTGTTTTTAACGGATCGGGGCAATCCGATAAGCCAGCACATGCTTCGTTACACAATGAATCGCTACCGGGATCCCGAGAATAGAACAAGCACGCCGCACACGTTGAGGCACGCTTTTGCGCTTCATATGCTTCGAAAAGGGGCCTCGATTGTTCATCTTCAAAGGCTTCTTGGGCATGACCGCATTACGACAACCACGGTTTACACGCGCCTTAATCCCGAGGATTTGAAGAAGGCAGTCAAAAAGTACCATCCCCGCGAACTCGCCGCCGAATAATCCCCTTCCGGTGCCGTTTCTGGCAACCATTATCGCTTTACTCTGTGATTAATACCACTATGTTGTAATCACAGGGATAACTCAAGATACCATTACCTATATAGACCCAGGCATCGGGGCGGACAAGCACGACGAAACGTTAACCGTCACAAAAGACGGTTTTATGAAGGCGTGGAAGGGGAATGTTACCGCTGATTCTACCTTAGTGAATGCGGCCAAAGCGCGCGTAGGATCTCAGACACAAATACTTACAGCTAGCCAAACCCAGCAGATAAGAGGCGCGTTCTGGGGGAGCATCCTAAGTCTCATTGGATCGGTTTTAAGCTGGATTCCGATTCCTGGGCTTCAGCAGATCGGATGGATACTTACGGTCATTTCCACAGCCGTAGCGGCCATAGAAGGGGATTTTGTCACGGCCATAGGCAATATCGTCACTCTCGGCTTTAATAGCATCGTAGGTGCATTTAAAACGGCTTTTGACGGGGTCCTTAAGACTTTGGGACCTGTTGGCGATATGTTCCGAACGATGGGGCAAGCCCTTAACACCGTCTACAGTGGGGTTGTCGGATTTTTTAATAGCGCTATTGGGTTCTTGCCGGGCATTGGACCTGCGCTTCAGGGAGCGGCGGCCGCGGCGCACACGACCATCGGCGCACAGATCGTCAATACGGCGCTTTCGACCGGCCTCAATATTGGGGTTTCCCGGGGACTAGAAAGTTTGGGCGTTTCGCCCCAAATCTCCAACTTTCTCGGCTCATTGGCCGCAGGAGCAATCATTGGCGGTCTTAAACCTGAAACGATGGCTGGCGGACACGTCGCCGTTAGCCAAGCCCAGAATATCCAAGCATCCGTTCAATCAGCCGTTGTTCTTAATAATGTGGGGCGTTTAGGAACGGAGCTTGGACTTGATCCCAGTTTCACCAATATCATTGGTTTGTCTCTCGGAGCGATTCAAGGGCACCTTATAACAAATCCCGGATCCAATCTTGAGCTGGCGTTCAGCGAAATTAGGCCGGATCTGATTGGTTCGCTCGCTCAGTTTGGAGTTCAAAAACTCGGTATCTCACTCGGCGTAGATCCCCGCCTCTCGTCCCTCATCGGGTCGCCGATCAGCGCGGGTATTGGAACCATCTTTGGGCAAGGAGTAACCACAGGCACGCAGATCATAAATTCAATCAATGATGGTTTGATACGCGGCGCTACTTCTCTCGGTATTGAGTATGCCACTCAAGGTGTTGACCCACTTCTCGGATCTCTAACTTCAAGGGCAATAACGGGAGCAATTGAAGGAGTTTTGGGTGGCAATATCTTTGATGGTATTTTCAGAGCTTTTTCGCAATCAGCGCTTAACGTAGCAAGACTTGGTGTCTCGGGCACCGACTCATGGAGTCAGACACAGTATCTTCAAAGAGTGATTAATTTTTCAGATATCGTACAGCAAAAGGGGCTCGCGCAGGCGATTGAGGATTCGGCGACCCAGGTGTTAACAGAAGATTCGATCAGCTCAATCCTCAAGTCATTCCAGACGGTAGGAGCGTTTATCCAAGATCAGATTCAGGGTAACAAACCTCAAACGGTTCAGCAGGATGGAACCACATACAAGAAGGTTTTGCTTGCCAATGGGGACTACCAGATCTATACAGCGGACTATAAGAATCTTGTTGAAGTGAAAATGGGGAATACAATTCTTCGCGGAACCTTTGGTAAAGACGAAGCAGGGCACCTGGGCCTCAAAAACGGCACTGTTTCGGTCTACGATGAAAATGAAAGACTTCAGTCTAAAACCTATATCGAAAACGGCTGGAATATCAAAGACGTTCATTATTCCGTCGATCCTCTATCCGGTCAAGACGTGGTCGACTTGACCGTGAAGCCGATCAAAGGGAAGCTTGGGGTAACATTTGATGAGTTTGGAAATTACAGAGATGCTGATATAGAAAATATGAAAGGTGATTTTAATTTCTCAATTAAAAACGGTGTTGTCTCATCTGGCCAATATGGATTCCGATTTATGGGTGACACTGATTTGACATGGATGAATCAGCAGGGGCTAGACATTAACAATTTGAATAATTTCTCAATGAGTCAGACCCTTGACGATAATGGTCAATTTACAACATCTTTGAGATGGGAAGCCAACGATTCAACAGTACCGGAAAATTGGATCGAGGCATTAAAGTCGCCAGAGGCTGCGGAACGCATTTTAAATGCGTTTCAGGGATTTGGATTCAGAACTAATGCTGAAATATCACAGCACTTAAATAATAACGCCGAAGTTCTCAGGACTGTTGCAAAAAGTGGCACAGTTATTTCTGTGAGAGGCAAAACTCCAGCAGCAGCTATGATAAAAACAATTTCAATGGGACCGATTAATCATACTGCAACTCTATACGAAGATAATGGTGGGCAAAAATGGGTTTTTGAAGAAAAGGGTCCGATGTTTTGGCAAGGCCTTCGTATAGTCAAGCTTGATGACTGGATCGCGCAATATCAATCAGAGGGCGCGGATATTAATATTGGCGGTTTAGATGAGGCTGGTGTCAACCAAGATCTTAAACAAGCTATTGAGCGTAATTTCTTTTATTGGAATCGGGACGAAAATGGCAATTGGACAATGACTAATGAAGTCATCGAGATGCCATATAACACCTTCAATTTAATTGGGCTGACTTCTGGGGGAAATATTTGTAGTAGTTTGATTGTAGAGTTGTATAAAGATAGCGGACATCCTTTATTTGAATTGACGGAAACGGATGCCCAACATCAATACTCTCCAAACGATGTTTATAGACGACTTAAACTTTTAGGTTATACTGATTAGTCATGAATAGAGAAAAAATATATCTCAACGCATCATACGCCATTTCGTTGATTTACATCTTTCTCGGTGTTATCATTCACGACTGGACATATCATATGGTTCCGTCGATACCGGGTGAAAAAAATGCTCGCGGGATTTTTATTGAGATTTTTTTGATTTCCTACGGCCTCATTATTTTTACTGTCAGCTTTTTACGAGCGAGAAACAGGACAAAGAAACTAACGTTAGCTGCTTTATTCTATGCAGGACTGAGCATTATTTTTGTAATAGGAGCTTTTACGTCGGCGGCCGATCGTTCCCCGGAACACTCTTTTTTATATAATATGGGCCAATTTCTTAGCGTTGCGCTGATTCTTTATGCACCCGTTTTATTGCTTTACCTGTTTAACAAAAAAATTGGAAAAACTCAATGAAGTCTGCCGTTTTATCGTTTTTTTCTTTTTTACGATGGTAATTAGTGCGCAAGCACTTAACACTGAGGTTGACTTGCTTCAAGAAGGAAAAAGGAGTCTTGAAAATGGTCAATACCAAAAGGCAGTGAGTTGTATCGGTGAGCTATTAACAAAATCTGGTAATGAGTCCCAAGACCCAAAAGTATTGGCTCTACACTTAGCCAGCCAAGCATACGGTATGATGAGTCAATTCAAAGATCCGGCCTATAACAAAACGATAGAAAATAATCTTCTCAGGGCAATTGATCTTGATCCCGAGTGGCAATACCCAAAACGCTTATTGGAGCAATTTCGCGGACAAAAGAAGCCGTCATATTTTAGATAAGTATAAGAATATAAGTATAAGTATAAGGGGTCAAATCTTTTCTTGACTGCATGTCACTTCTCTGCTAACTTGTTCCCATGTCCAGGCCTCTTCGAATAGTATATAAGGGGTCAAATCTTTTCTTGACTGCATGTCACTTCTCTGCTAACTTGTTCCCATGTCCAGGCCTCTTCGAATAGAGTACCCCAACGCTTTCTACCACGTCATGAACCGCGGTGCTGGGCGTCA
>Ga0209726_10002435_pt1 | contig 27554 bp, 24 predicted proteins | sample Subgrocontami54m_FD_187453 | JGI IMG/M metagenome (GOLD analysis project Ga0209726, IMG submission 187453) | Subsurface groundwater microbial communities from S. Glens Falls, New York, USA - GMW46 contaminated, 5.4 m (SPAdes) (version 3) | ecosystem: Environmental > Aquatic > Deep subsurface >... | reverse complement strand
TAGAACGAGCTAACTCGTTCGGATGGTGGAGGCCACGATGGTAGATCAGCCCGCATTGCTTCCTATGCCAGACCCAATCGAGAAATCGCCGATTTTCGCTCGCCCATCGGCGGTCAGCCAGATGTTACCGGGCTCTAGATCCCGATGGACGATGCTGTGGCTGTGCGCGTACTCGAGGCCCCGGCAGACCTGATCCACGATGCGCAGCGCATCTTTCGCTTCGTGTTCGATGCAGTGGTGGTGAAGAGATTACTCACGGGATTGCGCGGACGGCGACCTCGACAGCGAGATCACTGTCAGCCTCACCACGATAAGTGCCGCGCGTCGGCGGCACGTCGCCGTAGTCTCGCCCGATGGCGATCTTGATGTGGTGTTCCGCCGCCAACAGATTGTTGGTGGGATCGAAGCCCCGCCATCCGTGAGTCGGCGAGTAGATCTCAGCCCAGGCGTGGGATGCGCCCGCCGCCGGTCCGCGATTGTCGCGATTGGCGAGGAGATAGCCGCTGACGTAGCGCGCCGGTATCCCCACCGAACGGCAGAGACCGATCAGCAGATGTGTGAAGTCCTGGCAGACGCCGGCCTGACCGTCGAGAACCTCGCTGACAGTGGTGGTAATGGTCGTCACATCCGGCATGTAGGCGAGCTGGTTGTAGACGAGCTCGTTGAGCGCAACCGCGGTCTCGAAGGGCTCGTCCGTCGGGGACGGTTGAACACCCGCTGCCAACTCTTGAAGGCGCTCCTCCCGAGAAATGAGCTGAGACGGGGCGAGATAGTCGTAGCGCTCCTGCGGCGTAAGAGGCCGCGGGGACGCCGAGGGAGGGACGAACGGATCTTTCAGCAGCGTCGTGACCTGGCTCTCACCAATAAGCTCGATTGTCTCATGAGACGAGGCGATGGTCACCAGATGGCCGGGGTTGCCAAATCCGTCGACGTACGACCGAATCGGACCACCAGGCTTCACCCGGAGCTCGAACCGGTCCCATCGCTGGTCCTCGTCCGACAGCGGACCTAGGCGGCACTCCATCACTTCCTGGACTACAGGATTTGAGTAGGTCAGTCGCGTCGTGTGGGTCACCGACAGGCGCATGGTTCGCTCACTGTTGCTGTTGCTGCTGTTGCGCAGCCATGATGAGCGCCGCCCGCGCCGCGCCGCCGACCCGACTGGGCGGCGCTTCGTCGCGCAGGTAGGTGCGCGTCACCTGATCCGCCACGTCGGCAATGCGTTTGAGCACGTCGTGGAGAAAGTTCTCGAGGCCTTCTTCGAGGACTTCATCGATAGCGGTTGTCTCCAGTCGCGAGCAGAGACGACCCATCGTACGAAGCGACAGGCTCGACGGCGCCAGGCCTGCCGCGTCTGCGATCTCGACGAGCGAGCGCCGCGCGGCGTCGAGGCTGAACCGAACGGACTGGGGGAAGACCGGGTTCAAGAGCAAGAACTCGAGCACGCGGGCTGGCTCTACTCGGAGGGAGTAGTACCGAGCGTAGGCCTCGGCAGCGCCGCAGGATCGGAGGACCGTGAGCCAGCGCACGACGCCCTCGGCAGACGGCGTGCTCTCGACGCTGAGGAGGTGGGCCTGCAAGTCCAGAAAGCGCACAACGTTGGATGCCCGCTCGAGGTACGTGCCAAGACACACGAAGTTCCAGGGCTCGTCGTGGGCAAGCGTGCTATCCGCGAGCCCCTGAAAGAACTGAGCCCCCTCCCGCACCTGGCGGTAGAAGGCGTGAGGATCTTCCTCGACCTCCCGCGCGAGCTGCGGCGTCACCAGCCAGAGGTACATCGAGTTCACCTGCTCCCACATCTCGCTCGATATGCTCTCCCGCACGCGTTGCGCGGCTGCTCGCGCGGATCGGACGCACGAGACGAGGGAGCCTGGGTGGCCGAGGTCGAGCGAAAGGTAGTGGCGAACATCGCTGGGCAGGACGTGCGAGTCCTGAGTGGGCCCTTCGCCGTGCCGAGCTGGACCAACGAGCGGCTCCCAAAAATCGGCGTTGTCGACGCCGAAATCGCCAGCGTCGAGCTCAAGGTGCCAGGTGACATCGATCAGGCGACCGACGGAGATGGCGCGCTCGACGTACCGGCTCATCCAGAAGACGTCGTCTGCGACACGGCAGAGCATCAGAGCGCTCCCACGCGGCGTGATGGGCCTTCGGCGGCCAACACCCACGTATCCTTGCTGCCGCCTCCCTGGGAAGAGTTGACGACCAAAGACCCCTTGCGAATGGCAACGCGGGTCAGGCCGCCCGGCGTGACGACCACCTCAGATCCGAACAACACGAACGGGCGCAGATCGACGTGTCGCCCTTCGAAATGGTCCTCGACCCAACACGGGTGCCGAGATAGTCCCAGCGTCGGCTGCGCGATAAAGCCGCGGGGGTTGGCCCGGATCAGCGTCGCAAACTCCTCGCGCTCATTCGCGGTGGAATGAGGGCCGATCAGCATCCCGTAGCCGCCGCTCTCGTTGACGGACTTCACGACCAGCTCGGAAAGATGCTCGAGCACGTACTTGAGGTCTTCGGACTCGACGGGAAGGTAGGTCGGAACGTTCGGAATGATGGGTTCTTCGTCGAGATAGTAGTGAATGATGCGGGGTACATACGCATAGATGGCCTTGTCATCCGCCACGCCCGTCCCCACAGAGTTTGCGAGGCTGACCCGGCCGAGGCGATACGCGGCCATCAAGCCAGGGACGCCTAGCACTGAATCGTCGCGAAACGCAAGTGGGTCCAAGAAGTCGTCATCTACACGCCGGTAGATGACGTCGACCCGCTTGCGACCGCGCGTTGTGTGCATGAAAACCGCGCCGTCGTCGACGAACAGGTCCGCCCCCTGGACCATCTCGATGCCCATCGCCTTCGCGAGGAACGCGTGCTCGAAGTAGGCCGAGTTGTAGATACCGGGGGTGAGCAGAACGACCGTCGGATCCTCCGACTCGGGCGCGATGGCGCGGAGCACTTCAAGCAGGCTCTGCGGGTAGCCCTCGACCGGGCGGACGTCGTAGTCCTCGAAGAGCTGCGGCCACGTCCATTTGAGCACGCGGCGATTCTCGATGACGTATGACACGCCTGACGGAGTGCGGAGATTGTCCTCCAGGACGAACAGCTCGCCCGTGGCATCCCGTACGAGGTCGCTGCCCATGATGTGCGTGTAGACGCCAAGCGGCACGTCAAGTCCGTGGAACTCCCGCCGGTACCCTCGTGAGCCGAGCACGATCTCGGAATCGATGACGCCATCACCGAGAATCCGCTGGTCGTGGTAGAGGTCCGCTAGGAAGAGATTGAGTGCGCGAACCCGCTGCTCGAGTCCGCGCTCGATGCGTCGCCATTCCTCCGACGGAATGAGCCGTGGGACCAGATCGAACGGCAGGATCTTCTCGATGCCGCTAGGATCCTGGTTCACCGCGAAGGTGATTCCCTGACCACGAAACGACCTGTCGGCCGCGGTCTGTCGCCGAGCGACCTCTGCCGAGCTCAACGTGGCGAGCCGGCGGACGAGCGGCAGGTAGTACGAGCGCGGCAGGCCGGCCCCTTGGAACATCTCATCCCAGAAGTCCCCAGGGTCGTAGGTGGGCAGGTAAGTGTCGCTCTCGGAGAGCTCCGCGTCGACTTGCGTCATGATCGTGACGCGCTGATGAGGCTCACTCAGTTCGAGCGCCCACCGCAAGTGCTGGCTCGCGCTGAACGCTGGCGGAAAGCATCGAGAGGTACTCGCGCGGATCTTCTTCGTCCACGATCGCCCTGTGCGCCAACTCGAGGAGCTCGCGATCGTGGCCCGCGTGGGTGGAACCGGTGAGGTAAGCGCAAAGGGCTTGCGCCTGCTGAAATGCTTCCGTCCACTGTGTCGTGAGAGCCTCGAACCGAGCATCTGGGGCCAACAGAGCACCTCCACACCGTGCGATCGCCGTCCTCAAGCCTTCGCGGGTCACATATACGCGAGCACCGCATCTGCCTTCCCTAGCATAACGCCGGCGCGCGGGTAATCGGTCGGGGCAGAGGCTCCAAGGTTGGAACAGCCGCCATTGGTACATCTGCACGAAATGCCTCGATTTGTGAACAGGTTCTCGACTTCTGCACAACCTACGGAACGTGCGGCTCAGAAATGGCCGATACAATGATTCAGAGTGATGTCGATCACTTGTGTCGAACAGTTTCCTAACACCGCGTTAAACTGCGGCACAGACCTTAGCGATATTCTTCTAATAGACGCGACAGGTCTTATTCATGGAGCCCCGTCGAGCTAGGCCGCTGGCACGGGTCGCGCGTTTGGAATAGCTCATGCTCACGAGCCAAGAGGAGATAACCGTGACGTCAGGGAAACAACAGACCACCACCTCGTTGCTCATGCGACTCGGCTTGGTGTTCGCACTGCTCGGGCTGGTGAGCCCGCTCGGCGTTGCGAGCGCGCAGGAACAACCGACAGTCGCACTAACTCCGTCGGCCGCCTATGGCTCGGTCTTGACCGATCCGAGCGGTTGGACGCTTTACACGTGGGACGGCGACCAAGAAGGCGTCAGCAATTGCTACGACGCTTGCTCGATCGTCTGGCCGCCCTACACCGTCGATTCTTCGGTTTCGGCTGGTAGCGACGTTCCAGGAACCCTCGGTCTCATGGACCGGGGCGACGGCACGTGGCAGGTGACCTTCGAAAACTGGCCGATGTACTACTTTTCGGGCGACGCTCAGCCCGGCGACGTCAATGGCGAGGGCTCGACCGGATTCGGCGCACGCTGGTACATCAATTCGTACGGCGCGCCAGCCGAGGTAGCGGCGCCACAGCGGCCAGCGCCCCCGCCGCCCCCGGTTGTGGCTCAGCCGCAGATGCCACCCGTCCAGCAGCCCGCGGCCGCCCCTCCACAGATCCCATCCGGCCTCAGTGCCATTCCCGACAACGCCGCGGGTCGAGGCCCGGTCCAGAGCTTGCCACCGAGCTACGGCCCGGCCCCGCAGTACGGCTTCAACCCCGAGGGCAACATGCTGGGCATGCCGTTTCCGCAGTTTGGTGGGCAGCCATTTCCGCCCCCACCCTTCAGCGGCGGCTACGGACCCAACTCGTACGGATACGGCGGGGGTGGATACATCCCTGGTTACGCTGGTGGCGGCTACTCCCCCATCGTTTCCCTGCCCGCGCCTCCCAACGGAAGCGTCACACTGACCTGGATCGCGAATCCGATGGCGCAGGTCTACCGCATCTATCAGACCACCTCTGCGCAGCCGTTCAACTTCAGCGTCCAGCAGACGATCAATCAGAGCCCCGGCAGCATCGTGTCGAATGCAACCGTGAATGGGTTGACCCCCGGCGTTGTGTACCTCTTCGAAGTGCGAGCCGTCGATCTCTCGGGCGGCGAGATGCTCACACCCGCGCTCGCCACGGCGCCGCAGACCATAGGCCCGATTGCCTTGCTGCCACCGTCTGGCGTGACCGTCACCGGAAGCACCACCACGAGTGCAACGCTCTCATGGGCGCCAATTCCCGGAGTCCCAACGTATCGGATCTGGCAGGCGTCCAGTCCGACCGGTCCCTTTAGCGCTGCCGCTATTGGCAACGTAAATAGCACCAACGCGACGATCACCGGCCTGGCGCCGAACGTCACGTACTACTTCCAGGTCAGCGCGGTCGATACCGCGGGCCATCAGAGCCCACCGTCGGGCACGGTGGCGGCGACGACCACTTCCCCGCTTGTCGCCCCAGCCAATGTGAGCGTGGCGGCGGTTACGCCGAGCTCCGCCACCCTTATGTGGTCGATCGTCCCCGGAGCTGCCTCCTATCAGGTCTACCAGTCGCAGGGAGCAGGCGGACCGTTTGCGATTGCGGCCACGGCTGGCTCTGCGACGAACAGCTTTACGATCAATGGGCTTGCGCCTAGCACACCGTACTTCTTCCAAGTAGCATCCCTGGATAGTCTCGGCAACGCGAGCCCCGCGTCAGGCACGGCGATGGGCATAACGGCAGCGGCAGTACCACCACCGGCGCCGCCGGTGGTTGCTCCAAGCGCACCGACGGGCGTGTCTGCGACGGCCGTCTCGTCTTCCAGCATTAGCCTCACGTGGAACGCGTCAGCGGGCGCTTCTTCCTATAACGTCCTCCAGTCATCCAACGGCGCTGGCCCCTTTTTCGCGGTCGGCACTGGCCTGACGGGAACAGGCATGATGGTGACCGTGCTCAATCCGAGCGCCACCTACTACTTCCAGGTCAGCGCAACGGACTCGCTTGGCAACGCCAGCGCCGCGTCGAACGTGGCCAGCGCGGCGACTAGTGCGGTAATCCCGCCCGTCGTGCCCCCGCCGCCGACACCGGTCGTCAACCCGGCGCCGCCGCCCGTCGTGATCGCACCGCCCGCGACGACGGTTCCGCTCGTGGCGCCGTACCTTTCTGCCTCAGGAGCCACGGCTACGAGCGTGAACCTGAGCTGGGGAACAGTGCCGGGAGCCACGAGCTACGTCGTCACGCAGAAGCGGATCGGCGCATTCCCTGCGACAATTGCAGCGAACACGTCGGCCACCAGCACCACGATTACCGGCCTCCAGTTCGGCGCGAGCTACTCCTTCGAGGTGGCGGCAATTGACGGATCCGGCACTCAGGGCCCCTCGTCCCAGCCGGTCGTGGTGACGGCCCGCTAGAGGCATAGAGCAACAATCAAGGCGCGGCGGAATCACCCAGGCATCAGTTATGATGCCTGGGTGATTCCGCATGAAGAACGCTGAGCTGATCGCGCGGACCCTCGAACAAGCGGGGGTCCGTTGGGTGTTCGGCGTCCCCAGCGGCCCGGTCCTCCCCCTCATCGAAGCCCTCGGCCACAGCGACGTGCAGTACGTCCTCACCGCCAGCGAAACGTCCGCGGGTTTCATGGCTACGACTATTGGCGCCATGACGGGCATCCCCGGCGTATGCGTGGCGACGCTCGGCCCGGGGGCCACAAATCTCGCGACCGGCGTCGGCGCTGCATGGCTGGACCGCGCGCCTGTCATCGCGCTCACGTGCAACGTTCCAACGCCGTGGCTCGACCGACGTATCCAGATGCGGATCGATCACCACCAGCTCTTTCGGCCCATCACCAAAGCAACCCTGCCGCTCCGCGCGGACAACGTGGCCCAACAACTGGGCAAAGCCCTCGCAATCGCGTGCGATGAGCCCCCGGGTCCCGTGCACCTCGACCTGCCCGAAGACGTTGCACTGGCGCTAGCGACCGAGGCATCGAGCCCGAGTGTCGACCTCTCACCGGGGTTTCCCGACGTGTCGGACGAGGCCGCCGCGGTCCTCTCCAAAGCTCTGGCGGGCAGCCGCCGACCGCTGATCATGACGGGCCTGACCTTCACACGGAGTCGCGCCCGAGACCGCCTTCTCGAGTTCATCGAGCGCCAAGGTATTCCCTTCATCTCGACGATGCATGCGAAGGGGTTCCTGCCCGAGAGCAGTCCATACTGGGCCGGAGTGCTGGGGCGCGCACGGCGATCGACCGTGCAAGCCTTTATCGATCGAGCGGACCTGATCATCGCCGTTGGATACGACCCGATCGAGATCAACTATGAGGAGTGGGCGCGCGGTATCCCCGTCGTGCACATCAGCACGGAGGAGGCCGACGTCGACGCGACGGTTCGGCTGACGAACGTCGTCGGCGCACTCGACCCGATCCTCGATCGGCTGGCACACCTTTCGCCCGTCCCGAACGATTGGACGATTGACGAGCTCGCAGCCCATCGCCGCGAGCTGTCGAGTGCCCTGCGGCCAGCCACGTCCTCGCAGCTCGTAACGTCGCAGGTTCTGGACCTGCTTCGGTCCAAACTGCCCCCCGACGCCATTCTCGCCTACGACGTCGGCGCCCACACACACCAGATTGCGACGCAATGGGAGACGGACGAGCCGTTCACCTGCTTCTCGACGAATGGTTGGTCGTCCATGGGCTTCGGGATGCCCGCTGCGTATGCAGCGAAGCTGGCTAACCCGCACCGCACGGTGGTCGGCGTGATCGGCGATGGCTGTTTCCAGATGACGGCCGGAGAGCTGGCGATGGCGCGACGGCTCAACCTGCCCGTCCCGATCGTCGTGCTCGACGACGGCTGGCTCGGGCTGATCAAGGTGAAGCAAGAGCGAAAGGGCTACCAGTATTCGGGGGTGGCGCTTGGGGACGTACCCGAGGCGCCGTCGCACTACTTCGGCGTGCCCGTCCGAGCGGCGAAGAACGTCCGTGAGCTGGGTGAGGCGCTGGACTGGGCCCTAAGCCTGAATGCCCCGAGCGTGATCGAGGCTCAGGTCGACGTCAACCTGTATTCGAACACCGTTTACGACTAAGCCAGGCGACTCGGTCGCTGGGCATAGTCTAGCACCCCACGAACCGCTTCCTCGAGCTCCACGCAATCGAACGGTTTTTGCAGCACGGCGGCGATGCGCTCATCGGCCGAGCGGTCAAAGCGCATCGCTGTAACGACGATGACGGGCACGTTGGTCGTTTGCGGGTCGAGGCGAAACCGGCGCAGGAGCTCGCGACCATCCATGCCGGGGAGGCCGAGATCCAAAGTCACAAGGTCCAGTGCTTGTTCCCGCGCCAGATCGAGCGCTTGCTCACCGGTCGACGCGGTCACAATCTCGCACCCGGTTTCTTCCAACAGGATGCTCAGCATCTCCGTCATCGTCGGGTCGTCCTCGACGACGAGGATTCTCCGTACCGTCTGCTCTGCCACCAATGCCTCAACCATTGGCTAGAACTATAAGACCCAACGCCTCCCAATTGGCACTATGGTTCTTGGATCGTAACCTGAACGCGCTGGATGCGGCGACCTTTGGTAGCGAGAACGCGAAGAGTCACGTGGTCGGTTTCCACGACGTCGCCTGCCGTCGGCACTTTGCCCAACCGGTCGTAGATGAGCCCGCCGATCGTCTCGTACTCGGTCGCGTCGAGATCGAGGTTCAGCGTCTCGTTCACGTCGTGGATGCTCACCCCAGCGTCGATGATGGCCTCACCCTCCGAAATTACCTCGATACGCTCCTCGACGACATCGTACTCGTCATGGATCTCGCCGACGATCTCCTCCAGGAGGTCCTCAATCGTGACGAGGCCAGCGGTTCCACCGTACTCGTCGGCCACGATCGCCATCTGGATGTGCTGAGTCTGAAAGTCGTGGAGGAGCTCGTCGATCTTCTTCGTCTCCGGGACGACGTGCGCCGCACGCACGAGCCCGGCCACCGCGCTCTCGTCACGCTCGTTCCGTAGCGCCTCGGCGAGCTCACGGAGGTGCACCAACCCGTTGATGTGGTCCAGGTCGCCCTCGAACACAGGGACTCTCGAGTGGCCCGTGGCAATCAGGAGATCGACGGTCGCGGCGACCGAGAATGAAACTTCGACAGCCACAATGTCTGGGCGCGGGACCATGATCTCGCGCACGTCCCGGTCGCTCAGTTCGAAAATGCTCGTGATCATCTCGCGCTCATCTTCTTCGAGGGCCTCCGTCTCCTCAACAGCGTCCACGAGCACACGTAGATCCTCCTCCGTCGTTGCAAGGCGATCCTCGGCCTTGGACTTGAAGAAGACGCGGAGCATGCGATCGGCGATGACGTACCCCGGCCACACGATCGGAAGCGTGATTACGCCGATCGTGCGAAGGGGCGAATAGAGCGCCGACGCGACTCGCTCCGGCCAGAGAGTAGCGATGCGACGGCCCATCGCTTGAGCGATGAGGACGAGGATCGCAGCCGCAAGGGCGGTGAGGACTCGGGCCCCTACACCTGTCAGGGCGGTCTGCATGAAGTCGATCGTGATAACAGTCGCGCACGCAACAGAGAGGGTGTACAGCAGCGAGATGCTGGACAGGAACGGGCCGGGGTTGTGGACCACCTCGAACATCGCCTGGGAGCGCGAGGCGCCCTGCTGGAGCAGTCGGCGGAGACGCGTGGCGTTCAAGTAGCCGAAGGCCGATTGGGCTGCCGAGGCGACGGCGACGAAAACGACGGAAACAGCGAAGAGGACGAGTTGAAGCGGCATGGCGGTCAGTGTTGGGCCCGGCGGGCCGACGACACTACGTCGGCTCGCTCGGGCTCGGGAGGTTGGTCGGGCGCGGAGGGTTCGCTAGTCAAAGAGCACACTAACTGACAGATTCTCGTGAATCCGTCTGATGGATTCCGCCAACAGCGGCGCCACCCGCACAATCTGGATCTTTTGGTCGCGGCGGTCGCCCGGAATCGGCACTGTGTCCGTGGTCACCAAGTGATTAAGCTGCGAATCCAAGAGCGCCTCGACCGCGCCGTCTGCGAACACCGGGTGGGTGGCGCAGGCCTGAACGTCCGTGGCTCCTCGCTGCCGTAGGACCGCCGCTGCCTCGATGATGGTGCCGCCCGTCGAGATCATGTCGTCGAAAATAACCGCTGTCTTGCCCCGAACGTCCCCAACCATCTCGAGAACCTCGGCAACGTCTGGCCGTGGCCGCTGCTTCGCGATGATCGCCAGAGGAGCTCCTAGCCGCTGCCGGAAGTCATTGGCTCGGCCCACGCCGCCCGCATCGGGAGACACGACGACGATTCCGTCGCCAAAGTTGCGGAAGTGCTCTGCCAGGATCGGGGCAGCCCTCAGGTGGTCGACAGGAATGTCGAAGAATCCCTCGATCGCCGGCGCATGGAGGTCAATGGTCAAGACGCGGTTCACGCCCGCCGTCGTGAGGAGGTTTGCCACGAGCTTCGCAGAAATAGGCTCGCGGCCAGCCATTTTCTTTTCCTGCTTCGCATAGGCGTAGTAGGGGATGACCGCCGTGATGCGACGCGCCGACGCCCGCTTCAGGGCATCGATCATCAACAAGAGCTCCATGATGTGATGATCGACCGGGATCGAAAGCGATTGCAGGACGAATACGTCAGACCCGCGCACGTTCTCCTCGATCCGGATGCGCGTCTCCGCGTTGGCGAAAACACCTACGAGTGCTCCCCCGAGCTTGATCCCCAAGCAATTCGCCACGTCCCGGGCGAGCGCGAGGTTCGAATTCCCACTAAAGAGCTGGAGCTGCCCTTCGCTATCTATCAACTCTTGTTCTCCGTCGCCGTTTCGAGCGGCTCGCCCGGGCCGTTCGAAACGCGGTTCTTCCTCTGGATGCGGCGTGCCGGAACGCCCACGACTACCGCGTCGGGAGGCACGTCCCTCGTCACCACGGATCCGGCGCCAGTCATTGCGCCGTCACCGATCTCGACGGGGGCGACCAGCATTGTATCGCTCCCGATGAACACTCCAGAGCCGATCACCGTTCGGTGCTTGTCTCGGCCATCGTAATTGCACGTGATGGCGCCCGCTCCGATGTTCACGTCGGATCCCACATCCGCATCGCCAAGGTAACTAAAGTGATGCATCTGCGTGCGCGCGCCGACGTGGCTGTTCTTCACCTCAGCGAAGCTGCCGAGCGCAACGTCTGCGTCCAGCACCGCGCCGGGCCGCAGCCGCCCGAAGGGTCCAACCGTGACTCCATCGCCAAGCGTTGCGCCTTCGACGACGGACCACGACACCCGCACACCGTTCCCGAGCCGCGAGTCCACGATCTCGGTGCCCGGCCCCACCACACAGGCATCGCCGATCACAGTCCCACCACGGAGGTGTGTGTTCGGGTGAATGACGACGTCGCGGCCGACGACCACGCTCTCCTCGACGTACGTTGAGGACGGGTCGACGAGCGTTACGCCCGAGTCCATGAGCTGATTATTCACGCGAGCTCGGAGGAGCGCCTCGAGCTCTGCCAACTGTTGGCGCGTGTTGACCCCCAGGATCTCGGACGCATCTGGAATCTCTATCACCTGGACGGAGCGGCCCGACTGGGTAGCCGCGTCGACGAGTGACGTGAGATAGATCTCGCCGCTCGCCGAAGGGCGAACCGTCGGCAGTGTCGCACGAAGCCAAGCCCCGTTGAACGCGAAGAGCATCCCGTTCACGAGGTTGTTCTCGCGCTGCTCGGGCGTTGCGTCCGCCTCCTCGACGATTCGGGCGACCTGGCCTGGCCCGTTCAGCACCACACGACCGTATCCTCGGGGCTCCTGGACACGAGCCGCCACGACGGCGGCGGCCGCGGGTGGCACACGCCCGGCCAAGTCCCTGAGTGTCTCTGACGAGACGAGGGGAGTGTCGCCCCCGAGCACGAGAATGAGCTCCGCGGCCTCATCCGCGACCTCGAGCCCAGCCCGTACGGCGTCACCGGTGCCGTTGGGCTCTGTCTGGATCGCGATCTGTACGTCGGAAGGAAGCGCGGCGCGGATATCGTCGGCCTCGGGTCCGAGAACGACGACGACGTCTCGCACTCCGGCCTTTCGCGCGGAATCGATGACGCGGCGAATCATGGGGACGCCGCCGATCGTGTGGAGAACCTTGGGTAGCGACGATCGCATGCGAACGCCGCGGCCAGCGGCGAGGACAAGAGCGACGGAAGCGAGGGACCCAGGCACGGGCGGACTGTCTACTTCCAAGCCTGGGACGTCCTCCTTAGAAGCGCTGACGATGGCCTCCGAATGCGGTCACGCACCTCTGTGGAGTTCTAAGGGCTGCGGAGCCAGGATTCGAACCTGGGACAAAGGATCCAAAGTCCCTTGTGATACCGCTTCACCACTCCGCACCGGTGCCCGCCGGTATCGTACCGAAGGCCCCGGAAAGGTGTCAACTACGATGCCCGCGCCACTCGCGCGGAATTCGACACGACGGTCACCAATCCCTTCATGCCGTACTCCTCGTGACCAGGGAGGTGGCAGACGAAAGCGAACTCTCCCGGCTGGTCGAAAACGACCGTCGTCACCCGACTCGCGTAGGGTGGGACGCTGACCTCGTTCGGCCGTCCCTCGTGCCACGCTTCAGTTCCCTTCCGATGCACCTCATGGATCGATGCGGGGCCGACGATCCACTCGTGAGCGATAGGGTCGTCGTTGTTGAGCGTAATGTGGATGGGCACGCCTGCCGGCACGGTGGCTCGATCCGGACTGAACCGCGAGAAGTGGAACGCGATGGCCGCCTCGTCCGTCGGGGTCACGGTCGGCGCGCTGCCACTCACGAGAACTGCGAGTAGAAGCGCGCCGACCAATCGGAGAACGGTCATCGAGATGCATTCCGCCGACGCAGAATGCCCAGACCTACGGGAACCACCAAGAGCAGCAACAGCGGGAGGCTCCGGATGTCCAGGAATCCCTGGAGCAGCGTCGGTGCCGGGCGCGGATCGAGGTCGAATCCAGCTGCGAGACGCGAAGGTGTGCCCTGACCGCTCGCGTCGACCGCGAGATCGTATGCGAGGTCCGCGGGGTTGCTGTTGATGCTGAGCTTGGTGAGCCAGGCCGAGGACGGGATCCAATCCATCCGCTCATCGGAGCGTAGGTCGTCCAGAAGCTCTTTCCTGGCCACTGCATCGTGGGTTAGCGACATGCCCCGACTCCCGTTGGGCATGATCGCGGGCTTTCTGTCCGTCAAGAGGAAGACGTCCGCATCGATGCGGTCGCCGGCCTGCTTGCCGAGACCCAGGATTCGAAGGGGCACCCATGGATTCGTCGTCGGAATCGTGATCTGCACCGGTGTGCCGTCACCGAGCTGCTGGCCGCGCTCCGCGGCGGCGTCGGCATCGAAGATCGCCGCGAGGAAGATGGGACTCCGTCGCGCGTAAAAGTCGAGGACCTCCGGCGCATCGGGCGACAGGCTGAAGCCGTGGTCCGTTGCCCATCCCGCGACATCACGCGAGCCACCCTTGAGAACCGTGAGATCGAGCGCGTCCACGCGGGTCTGCAGGAGGATCTGGACGTCACCCGCGGCCGCCGGAGCCGCTGACAGGGCCTCGAGCGCCCGCCGTGGGGGCTGAGTCTCGATCTGCAGGCGTTGCAGCGTCCACGAGCCTCCGCGCTCGACGTTCGATGGTACGCCGGGCAGCGGGATCAAGGTGCCAAACTGTCCCCCACCCCCGAGGAACTGGAACGCGGTGACGTAGTGCTCTACGCCGTCGTGGTAGGCCGCGAGTGTCGTCGTGCGACCCAGGTTGACCGCTCCGTTGGAGCCGATCAAGCCTGCGCACGCCGCAGCCGGGCCCGCAGTCACCACGAACGAGGTAACAACCGCCGTGATACTCGCCAGTAAGGTCATCAAGCGCCGCATGGCGTCTCCTTTCCTGGGGCATTTGCCCATCAGGAGAATAGACGCCATGGGAGCTCGCGAAGTTCCAACATCTGAGTGAACCTGGTCACACTCGGTCAGGGCGATACCAAGTCGTGCGCGGTGAAGGGCACCCCGTCCTGCCACGTAACGTCGGTGCGCAGCGGTAGGTGGTCTTCATCCGACCATCGGGGAGCATCACGAGTGTGCCGCGTTCGAGAGAGGGAACCGCCGTACGTCCGATTCGGCGGACGAGCGAAACATTCGCACGGTGGCTGGGGGGCCAATAGCCCTCTGAGCGGCTCTCGCCGCTGCTCGCGAGGCGTACAGTGCGAAGACGGAAGGTCCTGCTCCACTTAGGCTGACCGCGAGTGGCGACGTCTGTGCAAGTGAGTCCATAGCGCCCGTCACCGCCCTCCATCGCGCGGCCGCGGGGCGAGTGAACGACGAGCCCACATCCGCGTAGGCGATCCTGCCCAACTCAACAGCAGCGGCCTGCCGCCGAGCACGCTCGGAGTCGCCGAAATCGCCCGTGGTCAACGCACGGTACATGTTCGCGCTCTTCGCGACATCGTCTGCCTCGATGGGGACGAGAACTAGCCAATGTCTCGGCGCGTCGCGCAGCGGCCGGAGTGCCGTGCCGATACCCGTCGCGAGAGCCGTTCCGCCGTGGAGAAAGAATGGGACGTCCGCCCCCAGCTTCGCTGCCAGTTCCGACAGGTCATTTATGCGGAGGCCGGTCTTCCACAGCGTGTTGAGTCCCACCAAAGCAGCCGCGGCGTCCGCGCTCCCGCCTCCGAGCCCTGCCCCGATCGGAATTCGTTTCCAGCATTCGATCGAGCACCCAGCCCCTATGCCAGCGTGCTCGCGTAGCAGATTGGCTGCACGAAGGATCAAGTTGTCCTGATCAACGCCCATACCATGACAGTGAAGGACCACGTCGTCGTCCCGAACGATGCGAAGACGGTCGGCAAGGTCGATCGTCTGCAGTATCGTCGCCACCTCGTGGTATCCGTCGGGCCGGCGGCCTAGGACGTCGAGGCACAGGTTGATTTTCGCGGGTGCGCGAATGACCAGAGGTTCCACGCTATTCCTCTGCCTGCTTGATCGTCCGGTAAAGGTCCGCCCACTCCGCCAAGGTCAGCGACCCTGGGCGTCGCCTCGGGTCGATACCAACCTGAAGTGCGGCGTCCTGCGCGTGGTCCGTCGGAATGCCCAAGCCTTGGCCCAATGAGTTGTGGAGCTGCTTCCGTGGTTGGGTGAATCCGGCGTGCAAGAACTCGAGGAAGGAGTCAACGGAGTGGACTGGAGCTCGCGGCTGATCGAGAACGTCGAGCCGAACGACCGCCGACCAGACCTTCGGAACGGGGAAGAACGACCCGGGCGCGACCCGTCGCACGATTCGGGCGTCTGCCATGAGCGAGATCGCAGTGCTCAAGTAGGACGCTGAATCCTGCGCGCCCGCGATTCGCAGAGCGACCTCCTGCTGGACCATCGCAACGATGCGCTTGGGTCGCGGCGGGTGGAACAGAAGCTTGAACAAGATGGGCGTGGCCACGTGGTACGGCAGGCTCGCGACCGTCAAGTACGGCTCGAATACGAGCTGATCGAATTCCGCCGAGAGTGCGTCGGCATGAACGACTCTGAGATTGTGCGGATTCCCAAGGGTCGCCGGGAGCTCGGCTGCAAGCTCACGGTCGAGCTCAACAGCTACAACTTGTCCGGCGACCTGCACGAGCTCGCGGGTGAGCATGCCGAGGCCCGGGCCGATTTCGAGGACCGTGTCGCTAGGGCCAGCCTCCGAGGCAGAGACCATGGCGCGCGCAACACCGGACTCACGGAGGAATGACTGAGAAAGCCGCCGGTTGGGGCGTCGATCAAGGGCGCGGAGCGCAGCTCCCGGACCGGTTGGAGTCGTCGGGTTCGGGTCCATTACGCTCGTTCAAAGAAGGCCGTGCACCTGCCGTCGATCGGAACGCTCCCCGCGCCTCCCTGGCTGGCGTGCTCCGGCCCGGCACCCCTGCGGCACCCAGAGAGCACCGTTTACCGTTGCTTCCTCCCGGACCTGGCGGGGTTCACAGGTCTCTGCCGCGCAGGACCGAACCATCATCACCGCCCGACCAAGAGCTGTCCGGACAACGCCCGACCTCGGGCAGGAATTCAACCCCGCTAGAGCGGATTGCGGGTACAGGGCACCGCTAGCTCCCCGTTTAGCACGACCTCAGCAATTGTACGGCATTGGCTGGACGCCCCAGCCCCACCGATAGGCGATTCTGTCAAGTTCCGGAGACGGTGACGGGAATCCGGATCTCGTCGGATGGGCTTCCATCTCGCGGGCTCGGCCAGTACAGTCGGATGGTCACCGCACGATCCGTCGCGGACGGAGGCAGGTTCAGTGTGGCCTCGAACGGGCCGTGGAGACCAGTATCCGGGCTTGCCGCCTTCGCCGAGACCTGGGCAAGGCGGGCCGCGCTCGCGTCCAGCGCCTCCACGACCACGAGACCCTCAAAGGTCGCGGCAGATCCACGAACCACCACGGGTGCGCGGACCCGTGTTCCGGGCTCGGGCTGCAGGACGCGAATTGCCTGTCGATCCGACCAAACGCCCGCCGGCAAACTCAACGCCTCTCCCGTTCGCAGCCCTGCGTCCGGCGCTATACCGTTTGCAGTCGCCAGGTCGTTTGGTGGCACCCCGAATCGCCGCGAAAGTGTGGACAGGGAGTCGCCCGGCTGGACGGTGTATCGAGGCGCCGGACGTGCTTGCGTTGGCGCCGTGCTCGGAGAGCTCGTAGCTGCAGCCACTGCCCGAGTCATAGTCGGCGAGCCTGCCGCGATCACCGTGGACGTCATCTGCGCACCAACAGTGACCTCGCGAACCACGGTGAGTACAGGGGGTACGGTCGATGGCGGCGGCGCGACCGCGGCCACGCGAACAGGGGTCGCCGTTAGGAGCGGGCGCGCGGGAGCTTCGTCGGCGGCCATCAGACACGCGCTGGTCACGCCGACGAGGACGGCCAGCCCGACGAAATGAACGAGGACTCGATTACGCAGGACGGAACCCCGGGGCGGACATTGGATTATCGATGCCCGGTTTCGGTCCGCCCGGTTCAATTCTAGGCCAGCCCTATGGCCCGGGCCCCTATGCCACGCATCGAAGAGTGTCCCAAACGGCTATCAGCTTCCGGACACAGGCGGCGCAAGAGCGAAGGGTGTTCCGCTCTTTAACTCGGAGGACCCTGTGAAGGGATGGCGGAGAGGGTGGGATTCCCCCGCGAACCGTTCCTGGCAGTCTCACAACGTCTATTTTAGACACGAAATGATCTTTTGCGGCCCTCTCGCGTCCGCCACAATCCGCGATTTTCCGTCGCCGTTGCTACACGAGGGCATGCTTGACGGAGGGCTCCAACGCTACTGAAAAGAGCAGAGTTCTGCATTCTGAGCAGTGAGGAAAAGGGGCTCACGTTCGACTATCTGCTTTGTTGTCTTGGATATAAGTCATCCAGTCGGTCATCCGTTTGATCGCGTGCGTTAGCCCCTGGCGCTGCTGGCCGTCCTTCCGGGAGAGTTCCCCAATTGGCGCTTCAACTAGCCATGGGACTCATTCCTCGCGGACGGTTGTGTGTACTATTCGGCTAGGTCTTGGGTGGGAGTCGAAGTCATGGCCACTACGAAAGAAGAGCTTATCGAGCTGGTGCGCGCCCTCGATGAGGACGGCGCGGTCGAAGTACTGGACTATGTTCGGTGGCTGCTCTCCGACGAAGATGACCCGCTTACGGATGAAGAGCGGTTCGACGTGGAGCGGGCAGAAGCGGAAGTCGCGGGCGGCGATTATGTGACGCTTGACGAACTGGAGCGGAAGCTGGGTCTGTAACCCCGCATGGCCTACGACGTTCGGCTTCATCGTTCCGCCGCGGCCTACCTCACTCGGCTCGACCGTCGGAACCAGGAACGGATGCGGGATAGGCTTCACCTTCTCGCAAACGACCCCTTCGAACACTCCAAGCCGCTCGCCGGGGAACCCGGACGGCGTTCCTCCCGTATAGGCAGCTGGCGAATCATCTTCACCGTGGACACCACCGCACAAACTGTGATCGTGTCCCGGATTGGCCCTCGCGGCCAGGTGTACCGAGATCGCTAACTGCGCTTGGCGGTTCATAGCCCCGATCATTTCGCGGGCCTTGCTGAACGCTGCGCGGCACCAAAGTTGACTGTCGCCAGGACGACGCTGATTGAAAGCCGTCACCAGGAAAGTGAGACTGACAAGGGTGCCGAAGACCCGCCAGGGGTAGATACCGAGTTCGGGCCCGCATCAGTCGATGATAAGCGAGATCAGCCCAGAGGCAACCCAAGGGCGGCGGGAGCCAAAGTTAGCTTAGGAGCTGCCCCTGCCGCCAATGAACTCGCCGGAGGCTCGCTCTGACTCGATTCACCCAATTGCTAATTGTTGTTCTCCGTATATCCCTGGCTGGAACAGCCAAGCGTCCTTCTTCCGAGACGGACTCTCGGAGGATCCGACAACGCTCCCGTTGCTACATGGCTTCCAGTCGGGCTTTTCAGAGGCAAGAAACGCCATTCCCACGCACAAAATCGCCCCTTCGGGGCGATGAAGAGAAAATGGCGGAGAGGGTGGGATTCGAACCCACGAGGGGTTGCCCCCTACTCGCTTTCCAGGCGAGCGCCCTAGGCCGCTAGGCGACCTCTCCAGGGTCAGACTTCATTCACGATTCTACCGGGCGTGGAATCGTCCCGGCAAAAGCAGCCCTCTGGTATGATCTTGCTGCCTTCTGGGAATGCCCGCGGGAGGAGCTGAGCATGGTCGCAACCTTCGCCTACGAGACACCCGGCACCGTCCAGGAGGCGATCGCGGCCCTCGGTCGCCACGGTGACGATGCGAAGATCCTCGCGGGGGGCCAAAGCCTGATCCCGCTGCTAAACCTCGGGCTAGCTCAGCCGTCGGTCTTGATCGACATCACGACCATCGGCGATCTCGAATTCATCGAGGAGCGCGACGGGACCGTCGCTATTGGCGCGATGACGCGCTACGTGATGGTTCAGCGCAGCGAGCTGGCTCGGCGTGCGTGTCCCCTCCTAGCGGAAGCGCTGCCCTTCATCGGGGATCGTCAAATCCGCAACCGGGGGACCATTGGCGGCAGTCTGGCCCACGCGGATCCTGTGGCGGAGGTCCCAACAGTTGCCGCGTGCCTTGGCGCAACGATGCGCATAACGGGGCAAGCGGGCGCACGCGACGTGCCGGCCTCGGAATTCTTCGTCACGTATCTCACCACGGCCATAGGACCGGGTGAACTGCTCACGGAGGTTCGATTCCCAGTCGCTGCCCCTCGAACCGGGGTATCTTTTCAGGAACTGGTTCGACGACAGGGCGATTTCGCGATCGTAGCCGCGGCTGCGACCGTGACGCTCGGAGAGGCGGGTGAATGCCGTGACGTGCAGCTCGCCCTCGCTGGCGTAGACGCCACTCCGATCCGCGTCGATCGGGCGACCGACGTTCTGCGGAACCAGCAGCCCACAGCCGAGCGAATCCGTGACGCAGCTCGAGCTGCCTGCGACGGAATCGACCCTGAGAGCGACATCATGGCGTCGGCCGAATATCGTCGAGCCATGGCCGAGGTCTTCGCGCGACGCGCCCTCGAGCAGGCCGCCCATCGGGCCAGTGTAGGCGCTTAGAAAGTAGGGACTCGTGGAAGAAGAAGATCGAACCTCAAAGACCGTTGAAGACTACTTGCTGAACATTTACACCATCTCCCACGAGGGTCGGACGGTGATCGCTGCCCGCCTTGCGGAGGCCCTCGATGTTGCCCCGCCCACAGTCACCGCCACACTCCATCGCATGGTCAGAGACGGGCTGATCACCGTGACCTCTCAGAAGGAAGTCGTCCTCACGGAAGCCGGGCACAGCCGCGCCGAGACGATGGTGCGCCGTCACCGTCTCGCGGAGCGACTCTTGATCGACATCCTTGGCATCGATTGGGCGGACGTGCACGAGGAAGCTCATCGATTCGAGCACGCGATCTCACCGCGCGTCGAAGAGCGGATCCTCGCTGTTCTCGGAGATCCCACGACGTGCCCGCACGGCAGCCCTATTCCTGGCTTTGCGCCGCCTTCGACCACAGCCGCCCAGCGGCTCGAGCAGGTGAACCTTGGGGATCACGTGGTCGTCGAGCGGATCTCGGAAGAGGCGGAAAGCGATCGGGAGCTTCTCGGGTTCTTCCAGCGGTCTGGGCTGCTGCCTGGGCGGGAGTTCAACGTCGCGGAAGTCGAGCCCTACAACGGACTCATCGTCCTCTCCCACGATGGAGAGTCGATCCCTGTCAGCTTGCCGGTGGCTCACAAGATCTGGGTGCAGGTGACTCGCCCCGCGGTCCTCGCAGAGAGCTCAGCCCGCTAACAGTCATGCAACGCGGGCTCAGCTTTTGGAACCGAACCAGCGGTACACGGTGTGTACGTCTTCGAAGCCCTTGAGTGGGTAGCTCCCGATGGGCCGCGCCAGTGCCTGCTCTTCCTCATCCAGCTCTTCCCAGAACTCCCGAGTCATGACTAGAACCTCGTTGGTCTTTTGCTGGGTGAGCTCGTCCTTGATCGTCTGCTCGTGGTGGCGGACCTGCTCCAGGGAGAAGACCGCGTGGATATGATTGCCGATCCGGTCGCGCTGTTCTGTCAGGGTTGACGGGCCCCAGTGCAGGGCCACAGAGATCTGGGCCTTCATCGGGATCTGTTGCGTGAGGGTGGGCACGAGCTGCACGCCCGCTTTGAGGGCCGCACCAGCGCTCCCGAAACACGCGAAGTATCCGTCCCCCGTGCACTTTAGGAAGGCGTCGACTTCGCCCTTTAGAAACTGTTCGAGCGTCCTGCCCATGGCGAGAACGAGCTTGGCGAAGTACTGCCCTTCGGACTTGACGAGGCCGGTCGAGTCCACCACGTCCACAACCAGGTAAGCGTCGGTCCGCACCCTCAGCATGCTCGTCTGAGGAATAAAGAGGCCGCCCTCGGCCACGAGAGACGTGTCGATAATGGACGTGACGTTTTCTTCATCCGGCTCGTTGGGGATGATCGAGAGGCTCGTGTGGCCGACCATCACTGAGGATGGGATCGGGAGAGGGATCAACCCTGCGACGCGCTCTCCGTCGAGAAATGTGCCGTTCCGACTGACATCTTCGATCATCAGGGATGAGCCAACGACGTGGATCACGCAGTGCTGACGTGAGATCGCCGGGTCATCCATGACGCACAAGTTGTTCGACCCGTCACGACCGATGGAGAAGGAGGGACCGATGATGGGGAGCTGCATGCCCCCTCGATCGTCGTTCATGCTGACGACGAACGCCAGCGGATCAGTCGAGATGCTCATGCAAGTCCATTTCCAAGATCCGCGGTGGGCATGCGTTCGAAGAATGCCCGCTGGGTCATCCGGTACTCTTGACGTCCAATTCTAGGCTTGAGCCAGGCCTCGCGCGTGGCGGGCGCCCCGCGAGATCTGGTCCCCCACTGTTGCGATTGTACACAGATCTCCGCCTCGCAGACACCGGACAAATCCGTCGCAGGAGTGGATTTTTTGATCTCAGATTTTCGACCTTGCATCAAGATCAGCGAATACGTTACAAGGAAACGCTTGGGGGCGAGCTTCGATGCAACAGTCACTCGTGTCTTCGTTTGGGGAGCGTTTCTCCCTATCCGCGCCTACACTGACGGCGAACGACCACCCCGTATGGCTCGATGAGGAGCCAGACGAAACCGCGCAGGCGCCGGAATCGCTGCTCGCGCCACCGTCTGACGTCATCGAGCCCTCAGACGACCCCGTTCGGATGTACCTCCAGGAGATCCACGAAGTCCAACTCCTGACCGCCTCAGACGAGAAGCGGTTGGCGTGCCGACTCGAGGAGCTCGTCGCACTGAACCGTGTGCGCAAGCAGATGGGTCTTCAGGACTGCACCCGATCTCTTGCCGCACCGGCCGTTGCCATCTACCGGCAGGTCGTGGCCGATCTGCCTATCGCCTACGCAATCGAGCGGCTGGCGGTTCTCGACAGCTCAACGGTTGCTTCACTGCTGCAGGACTCTGGAATGCGCGAGCTCGTGGACTACCACATCGATGGGCCCACGATCACGGCTGTGTCCGAGCAGCTCGAACTGTGTCCAGCCGACGCGGCAACGCGCATCGTCGCCTTCTCGGTCGCGACGCGGCTGCTGCCACGGGTGATCTACGAGGCGATGGAAGTTAGCTGTACCGCGCAGCTTCCGACTTCCCAGGACATCGAGCGGCTCTGTGATGACGCCTTCGACGACGTCGTAGAGCACTTCGCGGAGATCGAGCGGCGCGCAGATGCCGCGCAGCGTCAGCTCATCGAAGCCAATCTTCGGCTCGTGGTGAGCGTCGCCAAGAAGTACCTTGGTCGGGGAATGTCGCTGCTGGACCTGATCCAAGAGGGCAACCTCGGCCTCATGCGAGCCGTTGGGAAGTTTGACCATCGTCTCGGCTTCAAGTTCAGCACGTACGCCACGTGGTGGATCCGACAAGCCGTAGGTCGATCCGTCGCCGATCATTCGCGAACGATTCGAATCCCAGTTCATATGGTGGAAACTGTGAGTCGATTGACTCAGGTTTCCATAGACCTCACCCAACGCCTCGGAAGGGAGCCAACCCCAACCGAGGCGGCTCTCATGATGGGGCTTTTAGACCAGGAGACCGAGCTGGCTCTTATAGGCGAGATCTCTCCGGACCTCGACCCGTTGGATTGGCCGGATCCCGCACGGCGTGCGCGCATCCTGGAATCGCAGATCTTGAGCCATCCCGAGGACCTCGCGGATGAAATTCGCGCCGACGTAGCCCGAGCATCCAATCGGGTGATGCAAGCCAGGCGTGTCCCGCGCCAGCCCATCTCCCTCGAGACGCCGATCGGCGACGATCTGGAGCACTGCCTCGGCGACATGATCGAGGACCAAAACGCGGCGATCCCCGTCGACGTGGCAACCTACGAGATCTTGAAGCGGCAGATCTGGGACTTGCTGCACGACCTGCCCGATCGCGAGGCGCAGATCCTGATCCTGCGATTCGGTCTCGTCGACGGTCGCCCGCGGACGCTCGAGGAAGTGGGTCGCGAGTTCAATCTGACTCGCGAGCGGATTCGTCAGATCGAAGACGACACGCTCCGAAGGCTACGTCGTCCCAAAGAGGCCAACTTCCTGCGCGAATTCCTCCAGTAGCGGCGTCTCCCTCGGGCGTGACCGTGCCGGCGAGGCCCGCGGCAACCGTGGTGCTCGTTCGTCCATCGGACGGGGCAGATGCGCGTTGGGAAACATACCTCCTTCGCCGAAGCTCCCAGAGCCCAGTTCTCGCCGATCTATGGGTGTTCCCCGGCGGGACGGTGCGTCCAGACGACCGCGATCCGCGGGCGCGCTCGCTTTCGCCAGCCTTTACGCCCGACATGGCACACACGGCGCTGGCTCGTCCTCCTAGCGCCGCTGCTTCTACTCCCGAGGAAAGCTACAGCTACTTCGTGGCAGCCGCGCGAGAGCTGCTCGAAGAAGCCGGCGTGGTCCTTTCCGCCGATGGTGCGCTTGGTACGGGCGGGTCTAGCGCGGCAGGATCCTTGGAGGCGAGTCCCCTCGCAGATCAACGACAAGCTATCGAGCAGGGCCGGTCGCTGGCCGAGGTCGTGGTGGAGCTTGGCATGCGCTTCGACCTAGGCGCGCTGACCTACTACGCGCATTGGATCACGCCCGAGCCTCTGCCCCAGAGATTCGACACGCGGTTCTTTCTCGCCGAGCTTCCCGCGGGTCAGGTTGCGAGCCCCAGCCCATTCGAGATGGCCGAAGGGATTTGGATCGACGTACCTACCGCCCTCGATCGGGCCCGGGAAGGAACGCTCGCGCTCCATTTCGCCACGCTGAACCATTTGCGGCGACTAGCCCCATTCACCACAATCGACGAGCTGCTCGCGTTCGCGCGAATCAAAGCTGTCGTGCCCGTGATGCCCTCGGTGAAGAACAGTGACGGCCGGATCACGCCGTTCCTCGAGCCCGATTTACGGGACGCATGGTAGAGGAGATGCAGAAACCGACCCCGACTCAAGAGACGCCGCTCGTACGGCGCCTCGTCTGCCCGAACCCCGGCGCCTTCACCGGCCCAGGGACAAACACATACTTGATTGGCGCGGGCGAGCACGTCGCCATCCTCGACCCGGGTCCTGAGGATCCCGCGCACATCGATCGCATTCTCGAGGCGGCCGAAGAGGCCCACGCATTCATCGATTTGATATTGGTGACGCACCATCACGGAGACCACCTTCCCGGGGCCTATCTGCTGCGAGACAAGGTGCATGCGCCGTTGGCGACCCACGGACGAAACCGAAGCGTAGACCGCCCCCTGAGCCACGGCCAGCGCATTCCCCTCGATGGATTCACCCTCGAGGCGCTGTTTACGCCTGGCCACGCCGGCGATCATTTCTGTTACTTGATGAACGACCAGTGGCTCTTCTCAGGCGACCTGATCGTCGGAAGAGGAACGGTCACGATCCGGCCGCCGGACGGCGATATGGACGAGTATCTGGCGTCGCTTCACTCGCTCCGCGCGTACGGCATCTCGACCATCCTGCCCGGGCACTGGCCACGCGTCGACGATCCCCAGGCCAAGATCACCGAATACATCGACCATCGAATGGAGCGCGAGCGCGAGGTCATCGCGGCATTGCGCGCCGGCGACCGAACCCCACCGACGATGGTGAAGCGCATCTACGTTGCGCTCGACCCGCGGCTCCGCGCCGCGGCACAGGGATCGGTCACGTCACACCTGATCAGCCTGCAGCGACGCGGGATGGTGCGTGTAGTACACACAGAGAACGGCCACGAGTACGAGCTGACATCGCGGGACGTCTAGCCACGCGCAGCGCTGCAGCGGCTCTCGTCTTCAGCCTTTGGCGGTACCAGGCGTGGTCGGTGAGCCTGCCCCAGCGGTGCGCCTGAGCTGGACTTCGGGATCGCCAAGCCCCTCTCGAAGGTACTCTTCGGCGAGCTCTTGATAATCAGGCGCCGCCATTCGTACCCACTCAAGGGAACGGCCGGAGAGCTCCTTTTTCACGACGGCGGGGACACCCGCCGCCAAATGGTGGGCGGGCACGACCATGTTTTCGCCGACGACCGCTCCCGCGGCTACCATCGCCTCTTCCCCAATGACCGCGCCATTCATGACCACCGCGTTCATGCCGACGACGGCCCCTGCTTCGACCGCACACGCCTCGAGCACGACACCGTGCCCGATCGTCGCCCTTTCGCCGATCAACGTGAGATGCGAATCGTCGACGTGAACGACGACGTTGTCCTGAATGTTCGCACCGGCGCGGACTTCGATTGCGCCGAAGTCACCCCGCAGCACGGCCCCATACCAGATGCTCACACCCTCGGCAATCGTCACATCGCCGATGATCGCGGCATTCGGCGCGATGAAGACGCCGGCAGCGATCTGCGGACGCTTTCCACGCCATTCGATGATCATGAATCCTCCATTAGGTAGCGTCTCGACGCCACCGGCTAACGGGACGCTTCAGGGTCGATGGTACAATACGCTACACCTTCGAGCCCCGGCCCGCCGCGGACTACGACGCGCCGTTGGGGCTTCGCGGAGACTTCCAACAGCGAGGCAAGCATGAACCGCGAGCGACGTCAGTACGTCCGCTTTGCATTCTATCGAGTCGGTCCAGAATGGCGACGGCTGAGCCCGAGCGAGCGGGAAGACGCACGCGCCGAATTCGCCGACGTCATCGAGGGCTGGGAGCAGCGCATGCTGCTGCGTACCTACTCGATGATCGGGACCCGCGCTGACTGCGATTTCCTGGTATGGCAGGTCACCGAAAACCTGGACAATTTCAGCGAGCTTGCGGCCGACATCAACTCATCGGAGCTCGGCGCCTACCTGGAAACACCCTACAGCTATCTTTCGATGACGAAGCACTCGATGTATGTGGACGAGCACGTGCACGAAGGACAGGAGGGAAGCCGCCTCACTATCGCTCCTGGTGGCTCCAAGTACCTGTTCGTCTACCCCTTCCTGAAGACTCGCGCCTGGTACCTGCTTCCGCAGGCGGAGCGGCAACGCATCATGAGCGCCCACATTGCCATGGGGCATAAGTATCCAACGGTGAAGATCAACACGACCTATTCCTTCGGACTCGACGACCAAGAGTTCGTGCTCGGGTTCGAGACGGATTACCCAGCCGACTTCTTGGATCTCGTCCAGGACCTGCGTGAGACAGAGTCGAGCTCATTCACCCTGCGCGATACACCAATCTTTACGTGCGTTTCGATGCCGATTCGTGAGATTCTGGATGCGCTCAAGCGCGATCAGCGCGTGGGCGTGCCATTAGCGGCACAGGGGCAGATGCGCGTATAATTTAGAGCGAATGAAGCGTATCAGCAGCATCGAAAAGGCACTCCGTCTCAGGGCGGAGTGCCCTTTTTTTGCCCAGCACCGCGCTCCCACGGAGGCTAGAACCCATTGGTAGAAACCATTGCACTCGGATTCGATGCTCTTGAGCTGAACCCGCTCATCGCACGCGCAATCGAAGATGCAGGCTACAAAGAACCCACACCCGTCCAAGCAGCCGCCATTCCCGCGTTTCGCTCGGGCAACGACGTCATCGTCCAGGCCCAGACCGGTACGGGGAAGACAGCGGCGTTTGGCATTCCGATCGTCGAAGTTATCGACCCATCAGTCTCTGGCGTGCAGGCCCTCGTCCTCGCGCCAACTCGCGAGCTTGCGACCCAGATCCATGCGGAGCTGACCCGGCTCGCGAAATACCGCGAGATCGGCATCTGTGCCGTCTACGGCGGCGCGCCGATAAAAGCCCAGGTGGATGCCATTCCCCACTCGGCCGTGGTGGTTGGCACGCCCGGCCGCATTTTGGACTTGGTACGACGCCGACACTTGAACCTGGCGACTGTCTCGATCCTGGTGTTGGACGAGGCGGATCGGATGCTGGACATGGGCTTCTTGCCCGACGTCGAGCAGATCATCCGATGCACCCCGCGAGGACGGCAGACGGGACTCTTCTCCGCCACGATTACAACGTTGGTCCGTCGACTGGCTGCCCGCTACATGCGGAACCCGGAGTCGATCACCATTGCGGCAGAAGAGCGTACTGTATCGACGGTCCGTCAGCTCTATTACGAGGTGGCCGAGCGAGACAAGGCGGCCGCCCTCATCGAAGTCATTGAGCGCGAGGAGCCGCAGAGCGCCATCATCTTCTGCCACACTCAGGTGGCCGTAGACCGCGTGACGCGACAGATGGAGCGCCGCCGACTCCCGGTTCGGTCAATTCACGGGAGCCTGAGCCAGCAGGAGCGGGAGAGAACCCTAAATGACTTCCGCGACGGTACCGTCCGCTACCTCGTCGCGACGAACCTCGCCGCCCGCGGCCTCGACATCCTCCACGTGTCGCACGTCATCAACTACGACATTCCGGAGGACGCCG
>Ga0209726_10002434_pt1 | contig 27555 bp, 31 predicted proteins | sample Subgrocontami54m_FD_187453 | JGI IMG/M metagenome (GOLD analysis project Ga0209726, IMG submission 187453) | Subsurface groundwater microbial communities from S. Glens Falls, New York, USA - GMW46 contaminated, 5.4 m (SPAdes) (version 3) | ecosystem: Environmental > Aquatic > Deep subsurface >... | reverse complement strand
GCCGGCGCTGCGGGGCGCCAACCATCCTGTCGGTGAACCTGTCGGGTCGAGGCACGCTCGCCTCCTTCACGACTATTCGGGTGCCGCCGACTGTCTTCCTGGGGCAGGAGCCGTATGACGTCGCGGTCATCGATCTGGACGAGGGGCTGCGGGTCACGACCCGCCTCACCGTTCCGGATGGAAGAGAGGCGGGGATCGGCGATCCGGCGATCTTTGAAGAGATGCGCCCGTATGGGCCGGTCTTTCGGCTGATCTAAGAGTGGGAATAGACGACAGCATGCTGACGATTGCGGGGATCCAGATGGGGTGTGGGGCCGACCCTGGGGCCAATCTGGAGCGAGCGCTAGGGCTCGGCAGGATCGCGGTCGAACGGGGGGCGAAGGTTATTTGCTTTGCGGAGTGCTTTACCTGGCCCTGGTTCCCACGGCAGGTGGATCAGTCGCAGTTTGCCACCGCCGAGCCGGTTCCCGGACCGCTCAGTGAGACGATTGCCGCATTTGCACGGGAGTGCCAAGTCGCCGTGGTCGCGCCGATCTTCGAGCGTGGGGACGATGCCGCCTATTACAATACGGCACTCGTGTTTGACGCCGATGGGACCCTACTGGGTCGCTACCGGAAAAATCACATCCCGCAGCTCCCGAACTATCAGGAACGGTTCTATTTCCAGCCTGGGAATCAGGGATTCCCCGTATTCCATACCCGATACGCCACGATCGGCATCCAAATCTCGTGGGATAATTTCTTCCCCGAAGGGTCGCGTCTGCTTGCCCTTCATGGGGCCGACGTGATCTATGCGCCGATGTCCGCCTCGGTGGTCGAATCTTCCGCCAAGTGGGAGCGGGCGATTGTCGGAAGCGCGGTCTACAACGGGGTCTTCGTATTTCGGGTCAATCGCATCGGGGGTGAGGACGGGCTGCCCTTTTACGGTAGGAGCTTTTGCGTTGATCCGAGCGGCGACTTCGTGGTGGAACCAAGCGGCGCCAGCGAGGGCGTGATCCTGGCCGAGATCGACCTGGGATGGGTCAAGACGGTCAGGGGCATCTGGCCCTTCCTCCAAGACCGTCGCCCCGAGATCTACGCCGGACTGGTCGAATAAATCCCCCGTGCCCCCTTTGCTAAAGGGGGGCACGGGGGATTTCATGATGCATGGGTGGCCCCCCTGGCCATGACAATTCAACCGAAAAGGTTAAGAGAACACCATGGCGTTGATCGCACCCTTTAGAGGATTACGGTACAATTCTGAGATCGTGAAAGATCTGAGTCTGGTCATGGCTCCGCCCTATGATGTCATTTCACCGGAGGGGCAGCGATCCTTTCACGCCCGCCACGAACAGAACGTGATCCGCCTGATCCTGGGTGAGACGCTGGCGGGGGACGATGCTGAACGGAACCAATACAGTCGCGCGAGAGACTGCTTCCGGCGATGGCAAGCCGAGCAGGTGCTGGTTCGTGACCCGTCGCCAGCCGTGTACCTCTACCAACAGACCTTTCAGTCCCATGGCGCCGGGACGCGTACGCGATACGGTCTGATCGGACTGGTTCGTCTGGAGGAGTTTGGTAGTCGTACGGTCTTCCCTCATGAGCGAACAATGGGAGCAGCCAAGGCGGACCGACTTCGTCTGATGCAGGCCTGTCACGCAAACTTGAGCTCGGTCTTCGGCATCTATCCCGGTCGCTTTCTCGAACTGGATCGGCTGGCGGCGGCCGCCGAGGAGTCCAAGCCGGCCATTGACCTCACCGACTGGGACGGCATCCGCCATCAGGTCTGGATCTGTCAAGATCGCGCGGCGATCGGGAGACTTCAGGCGGAGTGTACGTCAACGCCGATCTTCATCGCGGATGGTCATCATCGGTATGAGACGGCGCTGGCCTTCCGAGATCTCATGCGAGCGAAGGAGAAGGGTGACCCCTCCCAGACGCAGAGACGGCCGTACAACTACGTGATGATGACGCTGATCAGCGCCGAAGATCCCGGCCTGGTCATTCTTCCGATTCATCGGCTGCTCAAACATTTGCCGGGCGATAGCCTGGATGGATATCTGGCCCAGCTTGCCAGGCAATTCACCGTCGAGAGGCTGCCTGTCCCCAGCGACCCTGCGGCCGCTGCCTCGGCCCTGCTCAGCCGGCTGCGACAGACTAAGGACGGAACGTACTGTTTCGGCCTGTACGGTGGAGAGGAGCGTGCATACCTCCTGACGATCACCGATGAACAGGCCCTGGAGGCCAAGGCGGAGGAGGAGAAGCCACCCGTCTACAGGCGACTGGATGTCACCATCGTTCATGCGCTTCTGATCCAGGGGCCGTGGTCCAGGCAGAGGTTGGGTGATCTTCCGGACGATGCGATCAGTTATAACCATGATGCCGCGGAGGCCATCCGGCTGGTCCAGCAAGGGGGGTGGGCAGCGGCCATTGTGCTCAATCCAACCAAGATCGCCGAGGTCCAGGCAGTGGCCGAGGCCGGTTTACGGATGCCGCCAAAGTCAACCTTCTTCTACCCCAAGCTTCTGACCGGCCTGGTAATCCATCCCCTCATGCCCGATGAGGTGGTCGAGGTATAGGCCGCTGAAAGGCGTCCAGCCGCCGGCACTCAGCTAATTTCCACCACCCCATCCCTCGCCAATGAGGACCGCCTGCTCCAGTTCTAAGCGCACTACGAAACGAAAGCCAGCCCTCAAATTCCTGGCTCTTGGCAGGAAAGTGTTGGTAGATCCCTTCCCACCGGCAGCATCCGATCGGACCGCTTGGCTTGATGGCGTCGGGTATCAGTAGTTCGGTTCTGGGATCACCCCCCACCTTCATCCTCCCCCTCAAGGGAGGAGGAAATCCATAAGGGGAGGAATCCACAAAAGGTGTCCCTTTCCCCCATGAGGGGGAAGGTGAGGATGGGGGGTGGAGGACCGAAGCGTAGCTCATACTTTCGCGGCATGAGCCAAACTCCTTGACTTGATTGGATCGAGCGCGTAATTTTATACTTACTTGGCTTGTGCTACGCGAACGTGTGCCATTCAATGCCGATATCAGCGCCAGCGCAGCGGGAACATGGAGCGCTATGATTTCAGGATCCTTGGAAAACGATCATCCCATCCTCCTTACTGGCGGGGCCGGATTCCTTGGCTCTGCGGTGGTCAAGGCCTTGAGGGAACGCGGCTTCACGAGGCTGTTCGTCCCTCGAAAGGCCGAGTATGACTTGACTCGCGAGCCTGAGGTCGTTCGGCTCTACCACGACACGCAACCTCGCGTGGTCATTCACCTGGCCGCCGTGGTCGGAGGTATCGGCGCCAATCAGCAAAATCCCGGCAGATTCTTCTACGAAAACCTGCTCATGGGCGCCTTTGTCATGGAGCAGGCCCGCCTTCACGGCGTCGACAAGTTCGTAGCAATCGGAACGATCTGCGCCTATCCGAAGTTCGCCCCAATTCCCTTTCAGGAAGAGCACCTCTGGAACGGCTATCCCGAAGAAACCAATGCGCCATATGGGCTGGCCAAAAAGATGTTGCTAGTACAGTCCCAAGCCTATCGAGCCCAGTACGGATTCAACGCCATCTATTTGCTGCCAGTCAATCTGTACGGTCCAGGGGATAACTTTGACCCCGCCTCGTCGCATGTGATCCCGGCCCTCATCAAGAAGTGCTGTGACGCCATCACCGCCGGTCAGCGAGAGATCGTCGTCTGGGGAACAGGCAAGGCCACGCGGGAGTTCCTCTACGTCGAGGATGCCGCCGAAGGGATCGTCCTGGCCACCGAGCGGTACAACAAGCCGGACCCGGTGAATGTGGGGGCCGGCTTCGAGATCTCGATTCATGACCTGGTCCACCTCATCGCGCGACTGACCGGTTTTACCGGGACCATTACCTGGGACACCACCAAGCCGGACGGCCAGCCACGCCGCTGCCTGGACACTTCCAGGGCAGAGCGGGAATTCGGGTTCAAGGCCAGGATGTCCCTTGAAGAGGGCCTGCGCCGGACCGTCGAATGGTATCAGCAGGCTCATCGTATAAACCACCGTAGCGCTCAAGGGGTAACGCCTTGCGTATCGGCGTGAACGCTCTGCCGCTGGTCTCGATCATCACCCCATCGTTCAACCAGGGACGGTTCATCCGAGACACCATCGAGAGCGTCCTTTCCCAGGATTATGCCGAGTTGGAATACCTCGTCATGGATGGCGGCTCCACTGACGAGACCCTGGACATACTGCGGAGCTATGGGGACCGGATCACGTGGAGGTCTGGCCCTGATGGAGGCCAGGCCGATGCAGTCAACTCAGGCGTTCGTCTCGCCAAAGGCGAGATTCTTGGATGGCTGAACTCCGACGACACGTACCAGCCTGGTGCCGTGACATCGGCGGTTGAACATCTTACCGCTCACCCGAAGACAGCCGTCGTGTACGGTAACGCCCACTACATCGATGAACGGGGCGAGGTGATCGGGACCTACCCGACCGAGGATTTCGATCTGGATCGGCTGGCCGAGGCGTGTCTCATCTGCCAGCCGACCGCCTTTATGAGACGATCGGCTATTGACGCGGTAGGGATGCTGGATTCGACCCTTCACTACTGTATGGACTATGATCTCTGGATCAGGGTGGGCCATCACTTCCACATCGATCGGATCGACCGCTTCCTCGCCAATAGCCGCCGCTACCTGGAGACCAAATCGTTTGCGCACCGGGAGCAGTTGTTTCAGGAAATCTACACCGTGGTCGAGCGATCATTTGGACGCGTTCCGCCGCACTGGAAGATCTGTCGGTCCTATTACCGGCTCGTGGATCTCTCGTGGCCGCTCGCCCGATGGGCGCTGTGGCCGGCGAGACGCATCCTGCCTCAAGGGTCCCAGCACTGGCTGCGGAAGGAGTTTCCCCTTCTCGTGGATCGCGTGAGCTCCCGCTGGGCGAGCCCTGGAGGTAGGCGGTGAAGCAGGTACTCATCACCGGGATTACCGGCTAAGGAAGGAATTCTGTGGAGCGATTAATGGAAGGCAGTTCAGCATGATTCATAAGACTTCGCTCCCAAAAGATATTGAGGAGCGGCTACGCTCGCTTGGCCCAGCGCTGCAACAATGCTCCGGCGTCCTCTTCGCCTACCTGTTTGGCGGGGCGACGGTTTCACCTCTCAAGCCCCTGAGCGACGTGGATGTGGCCGTGTACCTTGATGACTCTGTCGATCTGGTCGAGGGGCGGCTGGAGGCCATCGGCGCAGTGACCACGCACCTGCAGACCGACGAGGTGGACGTGGTAGTCCTCAACACGGCGCCGACGGCCTTGACGGGACGGGTCCTTCAGACCAGACGGGTCATCTTGGACCGCGATCCGTTTCGCCGACACCTCTTCGAGTCACGTGCGCTCCGAGAGTTCTTCGACTTCCGCATCTTCGAACACCGCCTCCTGGCCAGGAGGTACGGCAATGGTTGACAGGGACCTCCTCCTGCGGAAGCTGGCGGACCTTGACCAGTATCTGGGCCAAGTATCAGAGTACCGGGACATCACCATCGACCAGTATCGAGGGGACTGGAAGACCCAGCGCATTGTCGAGCGGACGCTCCAAATGACCATCGAGCTGTGCGTGGACATTGCCAACCATATCATCGCCGACCGGGGACTCCGGGTCCCGGCAACCTATTCCGAGGCGTTTGACGTCCTGGGCGAGGCCGGACTCCTGGACGCAGCTCGGCGAGATGTCATGATCCGCATGAGCAAGTTCCGCAATGTGATCGTCCACGACTATGCGCGGGTAGACCCCACGATTGTCGTGCAGATCCTGCGTGAGCATCTCGAAGACTTTACCCGGTTCAAGGCAGCCGCATTGAAGTGGATATAGCTCCTTTTGCCCAAAAAGAGACTTTGTGGAACGCTCGGGGTGTGCAAGCGGGCCGAGCCACCGATGGATCGATGCATATAAGGAGTGGTTTGACCGCGAACTCTGAGCATCGTAAAACCGTTCGAAGGATGAAGAAATAATCCGGAAGAATCTGCTTCCTGAGAATATCGAATGGAAACTATGGACCAAATAGATAGCGCCAGGACAACTTACGCGGCATTGCTGGAGTCTTCGCTTAAGCGGGTTGTAGCGGTCCTTTCCGGCATTGAAGGAATCAAGCGATCAGCCTTGTGGGATCGTATGCCCGGGGCCGGGCCGATCTGTTCACCGATCTCGACATCCTGGTGGTGATGGACACGGATCTCAGCTTTATCGACCGCCTTCGCATGTTGTACCCGCTCCTGGCCCTACCTGTGGACCTGGACCTGCTGTGCTATACCCCTGGGGAGTTAGAGCGGATGCAGGACCGACCGTTCATCAAACATTTGTGTCGAGAGGAGGTAGTCCTCTATGAGACGAGCACCTCGTGAAGAGGGCGCCAGATGGCTGCAACAGGCCGTCGAGGATCTGCGGTGGGCCGAGGATCTGGCAGATCGACTGGGTCGGATGGAGGGTTGAGGACCGTCTGGAGATGGGGATCTCCCTGAGTCCTCATTTTCGAAATTGGGCTCTTGGCAGGCAAGTGTGGGGGCCGAACCATAGCCCATACGAAGGGACGTCATTGCCCAGACAGTCTCCCTCGCTGGTCATTGCGAGGGAGCGGAGCGACCGAAGCAATCTCACAGTCGTTGGGTCGCGTCGTCGCCGGGAAAAACCGTGAGATTGCCACACTCCCGCTGGTCGATCGCAATGACCCAGGCGGGGATTGAATCTACTGGGGGTTCATTCCCCGCGGCGTGCCGCGAGTTCGTCATACCGGCGGAAGCCGGTATCCAGCGCCTGATCGGTAGGGGCGGGGTTTATCTCCGCCCGGTAAGCGGGAGGGCGCACGAGGTATTGGTTGTATGAAGCTGACATCGATGAGCGAGGTGTTAGGCACCTGGAAAGCCTCACCACCCTGGCCGGTTAGCAATGGGCCGATCGCTGCGAAAACTCCAATAAACTTGCCTACTGCCAATGAATGTGGTACGGTTATTGCCGTTGCAGGCAGTTATGCGCTGCTGCTCTCACGATTCAAATAGGTTACACTGTTATCGCATATGCGGCGTTACTTAAATCTATGCTGAAGCGAGTTGCAGTGGTCCTGTTCAGGCTTGAAGGAGTCAGGCGGGTTAAGATAGAGGCAGGGCGGCGATCATGGACCCTCACAGCGAAATCTAGGGTGCAGTGACCATGTCCGTCACAGAGACGTTGAAAGAGATCAGCACCCGCTACCACCTTGGGGCGGTGTATGTCTTCGGCAGTCGAGCGACCGAAGTTGCCGGCCGGGTACGCGGTGAGGCGGTATCGTCACAGGTGCCTGAGTCGGATGTCGACATCGGGATACAGCCTCTCCCCGGCTACCGCCTGACGGCACAAGAGCGGCTCAGACTCTCCATCGAGCTAGAGACCTTCTCGGAGTCGGCCGTGTGGATCTCGTAGTGCTGTCGGAGGCCGACCCGTTTCTGGCACTGGATGTCATCCGCGGGGAACTTCTGTGGTGCGTCGATCCTGATGTGCAGGCCGAGGATGAACTGTACATCTTGCGGCGTGCTGGGGGCCTGGCGCCATACGCCCGTGAGCGCTGTCGACTGATCCTCTCAGGTGAGACGAGATGACCCCAGGGCAACTGAGTGCCAAGGTCATGCCGGAGCATCCAGAACGACTTGATCACGAACTCTGAGTATCCTGAAGGTTAAGGCCGGCCGCGTTGCCGATCATGATGTACCATGGGTGTAGTAAAGGAGAAATGTGATGCTTGCCGAATATATTGACAAGGCTATGGAGCAAGCCGTGTATGACATTGTTGAGGACGAACGAACGTACTGGGGAGAAATTCCTGAGCTTCAAGGTGTGTGGGCGCGTCATGCTACGTTAGAGGGCTGCCGACGTGAACTGCGTGAGGCGCTGAGTGACTGGATTGCGTTGCGCTTACGGCTCGGTCTCCAGATTCCCATTATAGGGGGCATTGATTTGAATCGAATAGCACAACCCGCCTAAGGGTACAGATGTCAAAATTGACTCCCATCTCTTGGCACGGACTGGTGAAACGCCTGCGGGAACTCGGATTTGAGGGTCCTTACGCGGGTGGACGTCATCCCTAAATGCGGCGAGCAGACGTTACTGTGATCATCCCTAATCAACACGAAGGCGATATCAGCGTTGGCTTCCTACGACGCATACTTCGACAAGCCGGTGTCTCCCGTGAAGAATGGCTGGGAGGTTAGCCCACGAGGAGTCGCTCACATTCTAATGGCTTCACAACGCCATTCCTGGAGAGGCCAAACGATTGGCCAGAGAGGGTGCATGGTATGAGTCGACGACGAGCGCTGATTACAGGGATCACTGGGCAGGATGGCTCATATTTGGCCGAACTGCTGCTGTCTAAAGACTATCACGTTGTGGGGATGGTTCGGCGTTCCAGTACCGAGAGTTGCGAGCGAATCGAACATCTCCGCGACCGGATCGAGCTACGGCAGGCGGATCTTTTAGACCAGCTCTCGATCATTAACCTGATTCAGGAGACCCGGCCGGATGAACTCTACAATCTGGCGGCTCAATCCTTTGTGCCGACCTCGTGGGAGCAGCCGCTTCTGACGGCCGAATTTACGGCATTGGGGGTCTGTCGGATCCTGGAGGCGATCCGCTTGGTGGACCGGCATATTAGATTTTACCAGGCATCGAGCAGCGAGATGTTCGGAAAGGTCAGGGAGGTTCCGCAGACGGAAAAGACCCCTTTTCATCCTCGAAGTCCCTACGGCGTATCCAAAGCATACGGCCATTATCTCACAATCAATTACAGGGAAAGCTACGACCTTCATGCCTGTAGTGGGATTCTGTTTAATCACGAATCGCCGCGCCGAGGGCTGGAGTTTATCACCAGAAAGATCAGCCACGGCGTAGCCCGGATCAAGTTAGGTCTGGATAAGGAGTTGCGGCTGGGCAATCTGGACGCCGAGCGGGATTGGGGCTATGCGGGTGATTATGTCGAAGCGATGTGGATGATGCTCCAGCAGGAAATACCGGATGATTATGTCGTCGCCACAGGGATCAAGCATTCCGTCAGACAGTTGGCCGACATCGCGTTTTCCCATGTGGGACTCGACTATCGGGACTTTGTGACGATGGACAAGGCCCTATTGAGACCGGCGGAGGTCGATCATCTGTTAGGCGACGCAACAAAGGCCAGGGCTCAATTAGGATGGAGGCCGAAGGTCCCGTTCGAAGAAATGATTCGGATGATGGTCGAGGCCGACCTTGAGAAAGGCAAAAGACAGATTGCCAAACGCTAAACCCACGGTTCTGATCACCGGTATCAATGGATTTGTCGGAAGTCATCTGGCCGACCTGCTGGTGTCCGAAGGCTATTCGGTCTCAGGAATCGCCTTGACCCGCAATCTCAGACACCTCTCGCACGTTGAACACCAGATTGCTATAGCCTACGGGGATATTCGAAATGCAAAAGAGGTTCAGAATGTTCTGGCTGAGGTGAAGCCGGATTGCATTTATCACCTTGCCGGTTCGTCGTTTGTTCCCGATGCGGAGGCCGATCCAAAAAGTGTATACGATGTCAATGTTCTGGGAACGCTTAATGTACTCGAAGCCGCTCGATCAACCCATCTGAGTGCCAAAATTCTGATTGTTAGCTCGGGTGAAGTGTACGGCTATGTGCCGGAAGCGGCGCTGCCGGTGAACGAGGAATACCCCCTCAAACCGACCAGCCCCTACGGCGTCACAAAGGCCTGCGCTGATTTGCTGGCGTACCAGTATGCGACCGCCTATCAAATGGATGTAATCCGTGTCCGGCCCTTCAATCATATCGGGCCCCGCCAGTCGGAGAAATTCGTATGCTCGAGTTTTGCAAAGCAGATTGTCGAGATCGAACAGGGTATCCGCAAACCGATTCTCAACGTCGGCAATCTTGAAGCCTGTCGAGACTTTACCGATGTGCGCGACGTGGTGAGGGCGTACAGGACAGTTCTTGAAAGGGCCCAGGGCGGAGAGGTGTATAATATCGGCAGTAACAAGGCCTGGAAGATCGGGGATATCGTCGGGATACTTATCGGGGCAAGCAGGGTGAAGGGAATCGAACTTGAACAACAGTCGCTTCGGGTTCGTCCGAACGATATTCCGGTGATGCGCTGCGATGCGTCCAAAGTTGAACAGGCGATCGGGTGGCGGCCCGAAATTCCAATCGAACGGACGCTGCAGGATCTCCTGGATTACTGGAGAGACACGATCATTGTTCATGCCCATTAAGTCTTGCATAAGTAGTGCAGGCAGTCCCCTTCTCCTGTTTTGCGAGAAGCAACATGATAACGATCATTGAACAGAGACGGACGCAACTCAAAGAAGCTCTTGAAAAAGCGATCCAAGTCCTGAGGGAGGAATATCATCCCCTCCGGATTATTGTCTTCGGATCGCTGGCGACGGACAGGGTTGGTGAAACCAGCGATTTAGATCTTCTGATCGTGAAGGAAACCCCCTTGCCTTTTTACGAGCGACTTCGTGAGGTGGCTCTGCTCTGCCCGTTGAAGGTTGGAGCGGACATTTTGGTGTACACCCCTGCCGAAGTTGAGCAGGCATCCCGGGACAGCCAGTTTTTTAGAGAAGAAGTTTTGGGAAAGGGTCGGGAGGTCTATCGTGCGCCCGTATGAGCGGTGGCTGAACCAGGCATGGGATGATCTTCAATTTGCTCGCCTTGGTCTGGAACAGGGGTTTCATGCACAGGCATGTTTTCTTTCCCAGCAGGTCATTGAAAAATGTCTGAAAGGGTACCTGGTTTCACGGGGCCGATTGTATCCTAAAACATACAAAGTACCTTGAGGAGTTCAGTCGAAGACAATCGAAATGGGTATCCTTAAATTTATCGCAGATGTGAATGTGGAGAAGACCATCGTGGATTTTCTGCGCGCGGAGGGATACGACGTAAAATGGGTTCCGGACTTTGACTGCGAGATGGCTGATGAGAGCCTTCTGGGGCTGGCAAACAAAGAACGAAGGATCCTGATCACGAATGACAAGGATTTTGGAGAACTTACTTTCCTGCAAAAGAAGCTGTCTGCGGGTCTGATCTTGATCAGGGTCAAAGGGCGGAAGACGAACGATAAAGTCAAACTGATGCGAAAGGTCTTGAAGGATCACCGTGATAAGCTGCCGAACCATTTTGTTGTCGTGAACAGGACAAAGTTTAGATTTATACCCATGGAGAGAATCCGATGACCGAAAAAGGGCTGCTCAGACGAATTGTCATAGACCCAACGATCATGTTGGGGAAACCGGTTATTCGTGGAACCCGGTTAACGGTAGAGATCATCGTAGAGAAAATTGCCTACGGTGCCGCGTTTGAAGATATCATAAAAGACTATCCCTTCATTGCGACGGATGATATTCGGGCCTCTCTTCTTTATGCCGCAAAGAGCGTAGCCCACGAGGAAATCTACGCGGCGTGAGTTGAAATGGAATCCTTCGCACTGAAGTCATCAGACACTTTTAGTACATGAACCCAAAGTTGAAAAGGCAATCGATCGGGTGGCGGCCCGAAATTCCAATCGAACAGACGCTGCTGGATCTTCTGAATCACTGGAGAGACACGATCATGCATATGGATCGGAAGAAGGCTTGAGTAAGATCATTGCTTGGAGCAAGCGTATGCAACTTGCGTGTCAGGACTGCCATCGAGGAGACGCGCTTTGCGCATTGGCGTAAACACCCTCCCGCTCTTTCCCGGCCAGATCGGGGGGATGGAGACCTATACGGTCAACCTCCTGACCCACCTGGCGGCGATCGATCGCCAACATGCCTACTACCTCTTTGTGGCCCGCTATAACCGTGATCTTTTCAATGCGCAGTGTCAACACTCAAACGTCGTCACGGTGCCGACCTTGAGTTTGCAGGGTCTGCGCTATGCTGAACGGGGAGCGGCGAAGATGGCGGGGTCTGCAGGACGGCGAGCGCCTCGCCTTTCGCGCTGGCTGGTTAATGCCACCGCAAACGCCCATATGCTGTCCAATATCCGCAAACGCAAAATCGATCTCTGGTTCTGTCCACTGATCAATTTGGCGCCCGGGCGTATCTACATTCCCAGTGTTGTCTGTATCCCCGATCTTCAGCCGGCATTCCACCCAGAGTACTACAGAAAGGACCTTTCGGACTGGTACCGGAAACGGCTCCCCGCCTCCTGCCGGGAAGCCACTAAGATCATCACCCTCTCCGAATTCTCTCGATCGACGATGGTCGAGCGGTACGACATCTCCCCTGAAAAGATTCACGCAATCCCGCTTGCCGTAGGGGATGAGTTCCTGTTCTCGAAAGATGAGGCAGCCCTTGAGGCTGTTCGGTCGAAATACAACCTTCCTGCCCAGTATGCCTTCTACCCGGCCAACACCTGGCCGCATAAAAACCACACCGCCCTGCTCAAGGCCCTACATCTACTTCGAGCAAAGTACAGCAATCAACTCCCGTGCGTGTTCACTGGGGTGGCGCGAGGCGGGCATGAAGTCTTTCTGGAAGCCGCCAAAGAACTTGACCTCACTAGACAGGTCCTGCTGCTGGGCCATGTTGAAAGGGGTGATATGCCATTGCTATATCGGGGCGCCGGCCTCCTGATCTTCCCCTCTCTGTTCGAGGGGTTCGGCATTCCTCTCCTGGAGGCAATGGCTTCTGACTGCCCTGTGGTCTGCTCCAATGTGACCAGCATCCCCGAGGTCGTTGGAGATGCGGCCCTCCTGTTCGATCCTCACGATCCTGAGGCGATCGCCGATGCGATGCATCGAGTGCTCACCGATACAGAGCTGCGGCGCACACTTGTACGAGCTGGGCGGGAGCGCTGCCGCCAGTTTTCCTGGGAGCGGACAGCCCGCGAAACCCTGAAGGTCCTGGAAGAAGCTGCTTCCGTCGGAGCGCCACCCCGAATGGCCTCGCAATGATCCATAGGAGTCCGCTGTATCGAACGGACGCTGCTGGATCTTCTGAATGACTGGAGAGACACGATCATCGTGAATTCTGGAACCTCTGATAATGACTCAATCCAAGTGGATGCGTTGATCGAGGCTCAAGAATGACGGCCATGCTTCTCAGAGCCTGGCGTTATCGCCACTTCATTCTCTCCTCGATCCGGACTGAGTTTCGCGCGCGCTTCATCCGCAGCCGGCTTGGCGGGTTATGGATGATCATTCATCCCCTGACGCAAGCCGCCATCTTTGCGCTGGTGATGGCCGGAATGATGGGCGCCAGGCTCCCGGGTATGACCAACAACAAATTCGCGTATGCGCTCTATCTGTTGTCCGGCATGCTCGCATGGTCGTTGTTCTCTGAGGTCATCAGCCGCTGCCTGACCTTGTTTATCGACAACGGGAATCTGCTCAAGAAAATCGTCTTTCCCCACATCAGCCTTCCACTGATCGTGAGCGGCTCTGCACTCTTCAACAACCTGCTGCTGTTTCTTGCCATTATTGTGCTGTTTGGATTGCTTGGTCATGTGCCCGGTGTCCAGATGGCCTGGGTGCCGTTGCTGATGCTGATCACACTCACGTTAGCGCTCGGTATCGGCCTCATTCTCGGCGTGCTGAATGTGTTTATCCGAGATGTGGGACAGGTCGTTCCAGTGGTATTGCAACTTGGCTTCTGGTTCACACCCATCGTCTACACTCCGAACGTCGTGCCGGAAGCCTTTCGCCCATTCCTTCACGTGAACCCCATGACCACCGTCGTTCAGAGCTTTCAGAATGCCATGCTCTTTAATATGGCTCCTGATTTTGTTGGTCTTGCCTGGCTTGTACTGGTTACCCTATTATTGTTGGGCGGGGCGTTCATCATGTTCCGGCGTGCCAGTGCCGAGATGGTGGATGTGCTATGAACGCATCTGTTTTAAGAGTGTCGGGAATTGGCAAGGCATTCCGAACGTACCGGTCTGAATGGCAACGGATTTTCTCATGGTTTGGCGTCTCTGTAACGCCGGCAGCCGAACACTGGGTATTGCGCGGCGTGTCGTTTTCCGTTGCGCCCGGTGAGGCCGTGGGCATTGTCGGGCAAAACGGGGCAGGCAAGAGTACCCTGCTCAAGTTGATCACTGGAACGCAACGTGCCACTGAAGGCGGCATTGAGATCAATGGACGCATCGCCGCTATCCTGGAACTCGGAATGGGGTTCAATCCTGAATTCACCGGCCGGCAGAATGTGAATCATGCTGCTGGGCTCATGGGATTCAGCCGGGAAGCGATCGAGCAAACCATGCCGGAAATAGAAGCCTTTGCTGAGATCGGGGAATACTTTAACCAGCCAATGCGGACGTATTCCAGCGGCATGCAGATGCGTGTCATCTTCGCCGTCGCAACCGCATTCAGGCCAGAGATCCTGATTGTTGACGAAGCCCTTTCGGTAGGCGATACGTATTTTCAACACAAAAGCTTTGACCGTATTCGACAGTTCAAGGAACAGGGCACGTCACTGCTCTTTGTTACCCATAGCATGGGAGATGTCCGCGCCTTGTGCGACCGTGTCATCTTGCTGGACAAAGGGCGCGTGCTCAAAGACGGTCAACCTGACGAAGTAGTGGACTACTACAACGCACTCATCGCCGAAAAAGAAAACGCAAAACTTACCGTGGAACAGCGGCGCGGAAAGAACGGCTGGCTGCTCACCAAATCTGGTACCGGTAAGGTACGCGTAACAAGCCTAAAGCTCCTGGATGCGGCGACCGGCCAGGAGCTTGCTGCAGCGCACGTGGGACAAAAGGTAGAGCTGGTTTGCGAAGCGTCGATTTATGAGGACGTCCCGCATCTGGTATTGGGCTACATGATCCGAGACAAGCAGGGGCATGTGGTGTGGGGAACCAATACTTGGCACACCAAGCAAATACAACGGGGCATACGCAAAGGAGAAATAATAACTTACAAGTTTCCATTTGAATGCGCCCTTGGCCCCGGCTCGTATTCAGTCACTACCGGTCTAACCGCAACCGATACCCACCTTGCTGACAATTATGAGTGGTCTGATAATTTATTTGTGTTTGATGTTGTAAATGTGGATAAACCAATATTCATAGGAAATGTGTGGCTCGAAGGGCAGTTTTCAATTCGATATAAAAATAGGTGATAGTGAATTTTCAAGATTGTCATACTGATCTGCATGAGGGCTTTTAAATGGAAGATTCCTTCTACATCGATCTTGAGAACAAGTTTCGTGGCTCCAGAGCCTTAATAAAGGACCGTTTGACGGTCTATTTGCCCATCATCAAGGCGCTATATGCTGTATGGCCCAACGGAAGGGCCGTTGATTTTGGGTGTGGAAGGGGTGAGTGGCTCGAGTTGTTAGGCGAGCATGGCTGGCAAAGAGAAGGCATTGATTCTAACCGCGCCATGGTCGAGTACTGCAAATCTGTAAATTTGCCTTGCAATCTGGGCGATGCTATTGAATTTCTAAAAACAGCCAAATCTGAATGTTTCGCGCTCATTACCGGGTTTCATATTGCCGAGCACCTTGGATTTGATGTATTGAGAGAATTTCTAAAACAGGCTCATCGGGTTTTAGCGCCAGGTGGAATCCTTATCTTGGAAACACCTAATCCTGAAAACCTGATGGTTAGGGCATGTAATTTTTATGTGGATCCAACGCACCAAAGACCCTTGCCCCCTGTGCTTATGCAATTTTTGATTGAGCATGCGGGCTTTTCACGCTCAACAATCATGCGTCTGAATGGACCCAAAGTACCGACAAAAGAGTCTGATATGGCTGAGCATCTTTCCTGGGCGATAGGTGCTTACCCGGATTACAGCGTCGTAGCACAAGGAAAACCGACTCCAGAAACGGCAGATATATTCAAACACATTGACGATCAAGCAGAGCGTTATGAAGATGCATTCTCGTCATTGAGTAAAACTCTTCAATTGAAGCAGGCTGAGTGGGAAGTGCAGTTGCAGGCAAGTCAGCAGGAGGCATTGAGGCTGTCGCAGGCACTGGCGGAACGAGAGCAGGCACTAAGCGAGTTACAAGTTCGCACCTCATGGCTGCAAAACGAATGGGATGCGGCCAAGCAGCGCGTTGAAGAGTTCAGCCAGCGTACCGGCAGGCTGGAAGGCGAACTCGACTTTGAGCGCCAGCGTACCGGCAGGCTGGAAGGCGAACTCGACTTTGAGCGCCAGCGCACGGTGCAGCTTGGAGCCGAGCTACAGGCCGCCCGGGAGTATGAAAGCCTCCTCTCAGCCCACAACCAAAGGTTGCAAGACGAGACGATGCGGCTTGGAGCCGAGTTGCGAGCCGCCTGGGAGCATGAAATCCGCCTGCAAGCCCACGCCCAATGGCTGCAAAACGAATGGGATGCGGCCAAAGCCAAAATTGATGAACTCAACCAATCATCACGCCACTGGTGGAGCGTGGCCGACGGGCTTAACCGGGAACTGCAACGCATTTGTGCCAGCTACTCCTGGCGCATCACCTGGCCAGTTCGCAAAACCTTGATGGCTGCCAAGCAGGTGGCGCCATTCCTCAAACGCGCGGTATGTTTGATGCTGCACCGGCCGCAACCGCTGTCTGAGTTGTCAGAAAATAGTATTGCGACGGCGTCCCCACTGAATACGCCAGAAGAATCGATAAAGAACCTCTCGCCCCGCAGTAATCGCATTTATGCTGACCTGAAAAAAGCCATTGAGACGAGGAAGCACTGATGCGCATCCTCGTCGATCTCCAAGGAGCTCAAACAGAGAGCCGCTTTCGTGGTATTGGTCGCTATTCGCTATCACTTGCGCTGGCCATGGCGCGCAATGTCGGCGAGCACGAAATTTGGCTGACCGTAAGCGCAGCATTCCCCGAAAGCGTTCTCACTATTCGCCACGCTTTTGAAGGGCTTATCCCGCAGGAGCACATTCGCGTGTTTGAGGTACCCACCCCTATAGCTGAGGTAAATTCCGCCAACGCCTGGCGGGCCCGGGCCGCTGAGAAAATCCGCGAACATTTCTTGCAACAGCTCAAGCCGGATGTGGTGCATGTTTCTAGCCTTTTTGAGGGCTACATAGATGATGCGGTGACGTCAGTCGGCGCCTTCACATTAGGGATCAATACGGCAGTCACCCTTTACGATCTGATCCCGCTGCTTGATCAAGAGACCTACCTGCCCACCGACACGCAGCGCGATTACTATTTCCGTAAGGTTCAGTCCCTAAAGAACGCTAGATTGCTTCTCGCGATCTCCGAATCCTCACGCTGTGAGGCGATCAATGCGCTGCAGTTGGCGGAAGATCGCATTGTTAATATTTCGTCAGCCATTGACGATAGCTTCCACCCCATCGCTCTTTCAGAAGTGCGAACTCAGCAACTTCGCCGTTGCTATGGCATTCAGCGTAAAATGGTCATGTCTGCGCCCGGCGGTTTTGATCAGCGCAAGAATCTTGATGGCTTGATCGATGCCTACGCTTTGCTCCCTTCGGAATTGCGTGCCAGCCATCAACTCGTGATTGTCAGTAAAATAAGCGATGGTGACCGCGCGAATCTACAGCGATTGCGCAAGCAAGCGGGGCTTGCTGAAGATGAACTTGTTTTAACTGGTTATGTATCCGATGATGACTTGGTTTCGCTCTACAACCTGGCAACGCTATTTGTCTTCCCCTCAAAGTACGAAGGTTTTGGGCTACCCGCGCTGGAGGCTATGGCATGTGGTACGCCAACGATCGGTTCTAATGGTTCCAGTGTTCCCGAAGTGATTGGTTGGGACGATGCATTATTCGACCCGGCCTCCGAACAATCTATAGCCAACAAGATGGCGCAGGTCTTGACGGATGGTGGCCTACGCGGTCAATTACGAAAACATGGCTTGCAGCAAGCCAAGAGTTTTTCGTGGATGGCAAGTGCCAAACGCGCTATTTCAGTGTTTGAATCGCAGCAACCATCGCGCTCCACCAACAAGTGTGAATCAAGTGACACGGCAGACCGAAGCGGGCTTACCCCTTTACTGGAGTCGTTAGCAGAGATAACTACATCACTTAAGGCGTCAGATAGCGACTTGCTTGCTGTGGCAAGAGCTATCGCATTTAATACAAGTGGCGATATTTCAGGGCAATTACTGATCGATATTTCAGAACTGATACAGCGAGATGCGAAAACAGGGATCCAGCGCGTGACCCGATCCATCCTTCGAGAACTGCTCGTCCATCCACCTGACGGCTATCGCATCGAACCAGTGTACGCCACCACTGACCGACCCGGCTACCGATACGCCAGACGTTTTACGCAGCAATTTCTTGGGCAACTTCCCGATGACAAGGAAGACGAGCCCATTGAGACCCAACCCGGTGACATTTTTTTGGGGCTTGATCTGCAAGCTCATGTGGTGAACGCACAGAATCCGCATCTGGAGATGATACATAGAAATGGTGTAGCAATCTATTTCGTCGTGCACGATCTACTACCCATAACTATGCCCCACTATTTTGCGCCTGGAACTGCTGCAGTTCATGAAAAGTGGCTGCGTACCATCTGCAACTTTGACGGAGTAATTTGCGTCTCACAAACGATAGCGGAGGAGGTTGCGAATCGGTTGTCATCTATCGGTCAAGAACGGATGCGTCCCTTCAGAATTGGCTGGTCTCATAACGGTGCCGACTTAGAAAACAGCGCCTCAACGCGCGGCCTGCCCAATGACGCTGAAGCAGTGTTGGCTAGCCTGACAACCAGGCCCAGCTTTCTCACGGTTGGTACGATTGAGCCGCGCAAAGGCCATGCCTTAGCGTTCGCAGCGTTCGAGCAGTTATGGCAAGAAGGGGTTGATGCGAACTTAGTCATCGTTGGTAAGCAGGGATGGATGGTTGAGGCGCTAGTGGAGAAACTTCGCCGCTGCCCGGAACGCGGTAAGCGTTTATTCTGGCTGGAGGCTATCAGCGACGAATATCTGGAAAAAGTCTACGCTGCCAGTACCTGCCTGATTGCGGCTTCTGAGGGCGAGGGCTTTGGACTGCCACTGATCGAGGCGGCGCGGCACAAATTGGCCATCATAGCGCGTGATATTCCTGTATTCCGTGAAGTAGCTGGGCCCTTTGCCAGTTACTTTTCTGGTAAGAGCCCAAACGCTCTTGCTGAGGCGGTCCAGAACTGGCTCGATTCATGGAGGACCGGTGACGTCCCTTCTTCCAGCGGTATGACGTGGTTGACTTGGGCAGAGAGCACGAAAAACCTAGTTGCCTTAGTCACCGATTCAGAACATCCGCGTTGGACATGCGTTTCACCAACAGATTGCTTGTCGCAAATTTCGAAAGAGGAGGAAGGTAAGTAATGCAGAAGATTGCTCAACCATGTCCTGTCTGCGATTCACATTCTCATGGGCTCCTGTACGAACCCTGGATAGAGGAAACAGACCCTGCCAGCTCTATGGAGCAGCTTCTGGTATTGCTGGGACACTTTGAGCGTGTTTTTCGGCATAGGGATGACCTGACTCGTTTGATTTATAGTGGACCCCGAAATTTGGACAGTGTGATAAGTTACACTTGGGAGCCCAAAAGAGGAGGTCCAAGTGGAACGTATGCGCAAGAGGTATCCGCCTTCCTTTAAGGCCAAGGTGGCCTTGGAGGCGATCAAGGAGCACAAGACCTCCGCCGAACTGGCCAGCCTGTATCAGGTCCATCCGGGCCAGATTCGGAACTGGAAAGCGGTGGTCCTGAAGGGGCTGGTGGATCTGTTCAGCGACAAGCGAAAAAGCCACGACCAGGACACCGAGACACTGATTACCGAGCTGTACCGCCAGATCGGGCAACAGAAGGTGGACCTGGACTGGCTGAAAAAAAAATCTGGACTTATCCCATAGGGAGAAGATTGCGCTCATTGATAAGACGACGCGTGAGCTGTCCATCAGTCGCCAGACGGAGCTTCTGGGTATCTCCCGCTCCAGCGTCTACTATACACCGGTGGTCGATGCCTATGATCTGGTGCTCATGCGCCTGATCGACGAACAATACACCCAGACGCCCTTCTACGGGTCCAGGAAGATGCAGGCCATCCTGAAGAAACGGGGGTATCCGGTCAACCGGAAGCATGTGCAACGATTGATGCGGGAGATGGGTCTGGAGGCGATTTATCCGAAGCCGCATCTGAGCTGGCCCGGGGCGGAGCATCCGATCTACCCGTATCTGCTGCGAGGCCTCATCATCACCCACCCGGATCAGGTGTGGGCGGCGGATATCACGTACATCCGGCTGCACCGCGGCTGGCTCTACCTGGTGGCCATCATGGACTGGTTCAGCCGGTATGTGCTTGCCTGGGAGACCTCGATCACGATGGAGACGGGGTTCTGTCTGGCGGCCCTGGAGCAGGCGTGTGTGGCCAGCGTCCCCGGCATCTTCAATACCGACCAGGGCGCCCAGTTTACCAGCTCCGCCTTCACGGACCTGCTCAAAGGCAAGCGGATCACTATCAGCATGGACGGTCGGGGACGGTGTATGGACAATATCTTTACCGAACGGCTCTGGCGCTCGCTCAAGTATGAAGAGATCTATCTCAGAGAGTATCACGGTGTCACTGACGGACGACAGGGCATTGCTCGTTACTTCAACTTCTATAATCAGGAGCGGCCTCACCAGGCGCTCAATTATCTGACCCCGGAGGAGGTGTACTGTCAAAGAGCGGGGTGACCGGGAGAAGAGCATGGTGCGCCCATCTCTCTTCCAATACACGTAACTTCAGACCCCACGGTGTAACTTAAATATCTCTAAAACTTGTCTTGACAAGTGGGTCCACCTTATGTCATCAGTCATCGACTGCGCGAATAAGGAAAACCAACATGTTGAAAAAAATCACTCAAGCACTGAAACAAAATCCGGTCGCAGTATTTCCACTCACCCCCCTGCCCTTGCCGGACGGTGTTTCGGAGCAACAGCTATTCGAATTCGTAACCTCCGTGCGTGTTCAGGATGCGCCAGAAGCTGAAATGCACGCCTATGGAACCTGTGATTTCCGCCGGTTTGTTTACACATGGGGCCTCGCGAGCGACATCAAAGGGAAATGTCTTGAACTGGGTGGCAATCCGTATTTCACGACCATGCTGCTAAAGAAATTCACCGATCTTGATATTAGCTTGGCGAACTATTTCGGCCATGCAAATAACGGCGAACACACGCAGGCCGTCGATTACCTTGAATTAGACAGCGGTGAGAAGAAATCCGAGAGTTTCACCTTCCAGCACTTCAACATCGAGAACGACAGCTTTCCTTACGCTGACGGCGAATTTGATCTGGTGATATTTGCCGAGATCATCGAACACCTCCTTAACGATCCCTGCAAGGTTCTGCGCGAGATCAAGCGCGTGCTCAAGCCCAATGGCACCCTGATCCTGACCACCCCCAATGTGGCCCGACTTGAGAATGTCGCCAGACTGATCAGCGGCACCAATATCTATGACCCTTATAGCGGTTACGGCCCCTATGGTCGCCACAACCGCGAATACAACCGGCACGAACTTGACCAGTTGCTGCGATTCGAAGGTTTTGAGCTGACCGCCTGTTTTACTGCGGATGTTCATGCCAATAATGCCCAGGCGTTCTGCAACGTCGAAAACATCGCCGACTTGCTGAGATTCCGCGAGAACGATCTGGGGCAATACATCTTTGTTAAGGCGGTGGCCCGACCAGATAAATCAAATCACTACTGTCCGGTTCATTTTAAGCGCAACTCACGCAAAGCCTTTATTGATGAGGCTTTCCGAGCATGTCAAGGTGTAAACGATTTCAACTCACGTCAGAAAACCGTATTCTTATAAAACAAGAAGTTACAAACTCTGAAATGCTGATTTCACATTTAACCGGACAGTAGTGAAATCAAATGTCAAAAGACCAAGCTGGCTGTATCGCAGCTATCCTGAAGGCGAACTTGTTTAAAGCCGTCCCGCCAGCGCCGACTTTTGAGGGTCAAGCCATGCTGAATAGCGCAAGCCATCTCCGAGGCCACCGAACTCAAGGTTTGCCCCATAATTTTGCTGGGTTGATGTGAATGCTAAGTAGATATCTTTCCGGTTGGTCTGGTCTCGTCAAGGCCGCCCTGTTGTTTTTCTTGGCCGCAATCACCTTTACCCCATGCTATTACGGGTTTCTTGACTAGAGACGATGCCGAGCGCCATCTTGAGGTGTTGAGCGGCGGGATTCGAGGCCGCCCAGCACAAGCTGCCGATCATCGCGCGGGATATTCCGGTGTTCCGCGAGGTGGCAGGCGAATATGCCTTCTTCTTCAGTGGTCTTGAGTCGCAAGCCCTGACTGATGCTATTAAGCAATGGCTTGCGTTAAATGCTGAGGGAAAAGCGCCACAATCGGTGGCTATGCCTTGGCTGACTTGGGAGCAGAGCACGAAACAACTTATTGATCAGATGCGATGAGTTTCGCTGTTATTGGACACAAGGGAAAATGCTTTGAAGGATCAGATGATCTCGGATCTCAACTGCATATCGACTACCAAAATATTTGTATATAACAGCAATGACAAGCAACAAGCGCTATTCTAAGTTACTGCAGGGACTTGCTTTATGCCTTGTTGTATCTTTCATCTGGTGTTGGGAGTACAACCGGATGTCCTTGCTTGCTTGGCAAACGCCCTTGGGTTACGGGGGTGGGGATGACTCGTTTGCCCTGGCATTTGCAAAAGCTTTTATGGATGGGGACATTTTCCCTGTTTTGCCTAAGTGGGTGGCACACCTTAATGCCCCCTTTTCCGCCAATTGGAATGACTATCCACTGATAGAAGAATTGATCTTCGCAATCATGGGGTGGCTGGGGAAGGCAGTGGGCTTGTTTCCAGCCGCCAATTTCATGGTATTGCTGGCGCATCTGTTGGCGGGGTTCTCCTTTTGGTATGTGGGTAGAGAATTAAATTACCGTCCCGCATTGGCATTTTCTGGTGCCATCCTATTTGCCTTTTCCCATTATATTTTTGCCCGCAACTTGGGTCATATTGTCTTGACGTATTATTGGCATGTGCCGTTAATGCTTCTGGTAAGCTGGTGGGCTTATTCATCCAGGCCAATCCAAATTAAGAGTCGGCAATGGTTGGCCGCAATCGCGATTGCGGCGGTTTCAGGTGCATTTAATCCCTACTACACAGGGATGTTTCTGCAGTTTCTTGGGTTCGCGGTGTTGCTTCATCTTGCCAGAAAGCAATATCACCTAATCAGCTTCCCCTTATGGCTGATTGGGGTGACTGCGGCAAGTTTTATAATTATGAATGCTGATACTCTAAGCTACTCATTGCTTCATGGAGCAAATCCTCAGGTAGTAACCCGCAATTTGGCTGCGCTGGAACTCTATGCGTTAAAGATTCCCGAACTGGTATTTCCTCCCCCATATCACCGATGGCATGGCTGGGCTGAATACGGGCAGAGCCACTACTTCTTTCCCACGATGATTAAAGGCGAAATGGGAAGCCCTTATCTTGGAATAGTGGGGTTGGTCGGGTTGGCGTGGTTGGCTGGTGCTGGTCTGTACCGCCTCCTTCAAGGCAAGTTGCAGTTAATTCCCGTGCATGCATGGCAAACACTTTGGGTTTTGTTATTTTCTCTTATTGGAGGCATTAATCTTCTTTTAGGAACATTCGGATTTATTCTGTTTCGGGGTACTAACCGTTATAGCATCGTTATTTTGGCAATAGCATTACTCTTCTTGGTACGCCAACTTTCCCGGAAATGCCCAGAGAAATGGGTCGTGTCCCTGGCATTTGGAATTGCAGCCATTGGCCTGTGGGATCAATTACCACCAAAAGTTTCAGCGGCACAAATTCAACAAACGGCTGATCTTGTACAGTCCGACCGCAATTTTGCAATAGAATTGGAATCACAAATGCAGCAGAGTTCGATGGTATTCCAATTGCCGGTGGCTGCCTTTCCAGAGATTCCTCCAATACATCAGATGGCTGATTATGAACATTTTAGACCATACTTGTTTACGCAGCGCTTACATTACTCATATGGCACCAATAAGGGCCGCGGCGATGCCGACTGGCAAATTGAGCTAAGTAAATTAGTTCCAGCGGACATGGCCACTAAATTGGAAGCTTATGGATTTGGTGCGATTATGATTAACCGTAAGGGATATGAGGATAAGGGAGTACGGTTAATAAATGAACTCGTCAATACAGATAGGCCTGTGCTAGCGGATAACGGGGAATTGGTTGCGATCCGTTTAAAGCCCGCAGCACTTCCTATTCTTCCTGAATCATTACCTGTTTATAGTGAAGGCTGGTCAGAGGATGAGGGGGATCACCGATGGGCCGTGTCAAGTCGTGCCGAGATCGACATACTAAACAATGGCAATTATCCCAGGATGGTTACTATCGAGTTTACCTTAATGACTCTAAAGCCGAGAAACGTGAAGATCGGTGTGAATGGCAAAACATTGCAGACTTTCTCGTTTGGCCTCAGTGGTGCAGCGGCACATTTAAAATTGACCCCCGTTACCCTGGTTCCAGGTCAAAACTCCTTGTTTGTTGAAACAGATGTTCCGCCAGAAATTCCGGGAAATGGAGATCCACGAAAAATATCATTTGGAATTTCTAATTTTGTAATGGAAACAATGCGATGATCGCTAATGCTTTTAAAGCGAAACTATCTGCCTTGTTCCTGCTTGGTGGATTGGCTCAAGCCATTCTGCTACCGACAATTCATGCGATTATGAGAAAGTCCGCAATGTCCGCAGAAGCAGCCGACAGCAGTGTCTTTATCGCTTTGCTCATCTTTACTGGAGGCTTGCTAATCTACGCAAGTCTAGGTGCGAGAAAAATAGAGGAAGTCTTAAACACGCAAACACAGTTTTGGACTGGCCAAATATTTCTTCTAATTTTACTTTTTTCTGCCGCGGTCATCACAGTACTTCCCGGCAGCGAAGGGTATTATTGGTTTGGATACGGTCAAACAATTGCAATTATCAGTTTATTCCTTGTTCCAATATTAATTGCGTTATTCTATAAGAATAGCTATAAGCTCGATTATATATTATCAGTCCTTACGTACAGCCTTACGCTTTTAGTCTACCTCCCCTCTATTCTACAGCCACCATGGGGCGTAATAGATTGGGGGCATTCGTTGTACGTCGTAAACGAGCTATTGGCGCCACAAAGTGGAAGTTATCCAATAGTAAATTTTACGGCACAATACACATCAATACTTGGATACGTTTTTGATTTATTGTTCCGATCTCGTGGAACCATAGATCAGGCGGTCTGGTTCCTAACTAGCCTTGCAATATCAGTCATTGTAATTGCACTCGCACCACTTATACGAGCATTCCCGAAAGAAAAAAGATATTTGGCGATTGTTTTTACTGTACCAGCCATTTTTATTGTCAAGCTGAATGAAGATTCCTATTCTGGATCAATAAGTGCGCTATTTTCGGCTATCCCTATTCGCTTAATTTTTCCGTCTATCATTGCTTTACTACTCACCGCGAATCTATTTCGAACTAGAAAGACTGCCAGCAGCATAATGCTTGGCCTCGTCTGTTCGATCGGAATTCTTAACAATTTCGAAAGCGGCATCGTCTCAACCATAGCCGCCTTATTTGTCGTTGTCTTATTAAATAGGCCTCAAAAATGGATCTATCGAGTTGTTCTATTTTGTGCATCAATAATCGCCTTTTTTGTTCTCGCCCGATTAACCTTTCAATCGGTTTATGGGGGGGGTAAGCTCCAAGCGTTGACCGCCTTTGTTGGAGGATTTAGTGGTGGGTTTGGAGCAGTTCCTATGCCAAGTTTTGGACTTTGGGTATTTGTCTTTGTGTTTCTATCATTGGGCGTAATTATTTCGGCGCTATATATTCATACCGTTGAGAAAGAGGGTAATCGAACAGATGAAAACAAGTCGTGGCGCGTCGCAGTAATTGTGCTTTTTTGGGGCCTTTTCGGAATCGGAATGTCTCCATATTACATAAACAGGTCGGTTGTCTCAGGGCAGCTCCAATACATCTTATTTCCGCTCTTCTTATCCAGTGCTGGCTTATTTCTCCTCATTGCCCAGTCTTACGCGCGTGCAGCACTTAGGAACATGGTTTTAATTATTGTCGCACTCCCGGGGGCAATTTCAACCGCCAGCCTAATTCAACATCCGTCGTTTCACCTTGCGATAGAACGATTGAAGCGGACGGAAATTCCAGTAAGTGAAAATTATAAATTACCAACCATTGAACTGAAAAAGACAATCTCACAAATAAAAGAAAAGTATGGGGTTGAAAAGATCGGCTTATTTACAGATTTCGGCTCTATTTTCGCTGGGCCATTATCGGTGCCATCATATCTTCCCGTTAACAATCAGAATGACCTGAACACAGTGAAAGAGTCGCTAGCGACAGAAATATGCTCTTCCCTTGGAAAAGATAAGAATGCTTTTTTGATTGCCAATATCCGACTTCACGAACAAGCCGAGCAAATAATCCAAGACTGTGGGTATGTCTCCGTGAATGAATTGGATTCGGACAAACCATTTATTCTCCAGGTATATAGAAAAAGGTAGCTTGAGCTTAGAGAGCGGTGTTGGAATTGACCCGCTACCTTCATTTAAATCCGGTGAGGAGTAAGATCGTAAAGGATCCGAGGGACTATGCCTGGAGCAGCCTACCTGAAAGGAGAAGGACAGGGATTGGATGGCTGTGTGGAGGGGCTGTTTAAGCTTTGATTGGCCTACCCGGAGTTTTGGAGATATCACTGCAGAGATAAAGAACACAAATAACCTTAGAAAGAACTTAACATATGACTTTCTTAATAGATATGAGCCTGTCCGACAAACCTCATGCCCACATACGCGCACTTCGGTCTGGCGATCACCCGCCTCCTCGCGTACAATAGCTCGACACCATTCACGCATGGAGGGCGAGCATGAGCTATCACTTTCTGCCATATGCACAAGATCAGATGTACCTGATGCCTCCCGCGGTCACAGACTGGGTCGCAGAGGGCAGTCTGGCTCGGTTTGTGTCGGAGATCCTCGAGGAGATGGAGAAAGACGGCACGCTCGCGTCGTTCTACGCCCAGTACCGCGAGGATGGCTGGGGCAGCGCGGCGTATCATCCCCTGATGATGGTCAAGGTCCTGGTGTACGGCTATAGCGTGGGGATCACGAGTTCCCGTCGGCTGGCTCAGGCCCTCGAGGAGCAGGTGGCGTGTCGGTATCTCTCGGCCAACCAGTCCCCAGATTTCCGCACGATCGCCGATTTTAGGAAGCGGCACCTCAAGGCCCTGGAGGGGCTGTTCGTGCAGGTACTCCGGCTCTGCCGGGAGGCCGGACTCGTGACGATGGGGCGCGTGGCCCTGGACGGACGGAAGGTGGCCGCGAACGCCGCCCTGGACCAGAATCGTACACTCGCTGGCATCGAGCGGGAGGTCCACCGACTCCTCGAAGAGGCCGAGCGAGTGGATCGGGCCGAGGATCAGCAGTATGGGCCGGATCGTCGGGGGGATGAGCTGCCTGAGGCGCTGCGCACGCAAGCGGGTCGACTGCAGCGGCTGCGAGAGGCCAAGCAGCGACTGGAGGCAGAGGCTCGCCAGGCGCAAGACGCGCAGGCGCAGCGCATTCGTGCGCGGGAGCAGCAGGAAGCCGAGACCGGTCGTAAGACGCGGGGACGCAAGCCGACGGCGCCTGTGCAGGTCGTGGACCAC
>Ga0209726_10002426_pt1 | contig 27642 bp, 21 predicted proteins | sample Subgrocontami54m_FD_187453 | JGI IMG/M metagenome (GOLD analysis project Ga0209726, IMG submission 187453) | Subsurface groundwater microbial communities from S. Glens Falls, New York, USA - GMW46 contaminated, 5.4 m (SPAdes) (version 3) | ecosystem: Environmental > Aquatic > Deep subsurface >... | reverse complement strand
GGCTGGAGGGCGGGTTTTCAACCCGCCCAGATTACGGCTTTTGCGAGGATGGGCGGGTTGGAAAACCCGCCCTCCGGAGTTGTGCGCAATCCAGGTTAGAAGCTGTTTCGAAACGGGGACAGGCCCCCCAAGGCAAACGGGCCAGTCCCCGTTTCGAAACAGCTTCTTAGCGCGCCCATGATCCAGTGAGAGTTTGTGAAAAAATCTCTCGCAAAGTCGCAAAGACGCCAAGCAACAAGAAAGATGGCCATGAATTCTTGGGTATTCTTGGCGCCTTGGCGACTTTGCGAGAGACGGTTTTGATTTTTTCACATGCTCTGAGCGTTCAACGGCAAGCCAGCCAACTTCACTTCTCAACCTTCTTCTCATCCGCTAACAAAATATCGCGCATCTCCATTCGCGCGCGATGCAGCCGGCTGCGGATCGTGCCGATCGGCACTTCGAGGATCTCGGCCATCTCCTCGTATTTCCGCCCTTCCATGTCTTTAAGCACCAGCACGGTGCGATGCTCGGCCGACAGGCGATTCAAGGCCCGATGCACGCGGCGTTCGTCCTCCGCCATCTCCATGGCTCGGCCCGGTTGCGTCGCTTCCGACCGATCGGCCGGCTCCGCCACTGCCCCTGTTTCCAGCCCCGAAGTCAATCTCAGCACCGCCCGCTGCTTCCGCTTCATGCTGATGGCGTTGTTGATCGCAATGCGATACAGCCACGTGAAGAACAAAGAGTCGCCTTTGAACGCCGCGAGCGACTGGTACGCACTAAGAAACGTCTCCTGCACGACATCCCGCGCGTCTTCGGCATTCGCCACCAGCCGATAAACCGTATTGTACAACCGATCCTGATAACGGGTGACCAGCACGCCAAACGCGGCAGTGTCCCCTTCCAGGCAGCTTGAAATCAACCGGTGGTCGTCGACGTTCACGGTTTACATTTCTTTAAGTTGGACGCGAAAAGCAAGCGCGAAGTTCCGCATTTGGCATTCGCGGCTTGCCGAACAAAGGACGTCTGGGTGTCTTTTTGTTGTAACGCCTTATTGATTATAATATTATGTCAAAAAGTCTTTCGGCAATTGGGCATGGTTCAACACCGGGTAAAGGGTCTGCCGAGCCGCCGGCGCCCGCAGACAAGAAACCGACGACATGAATACAGATTCATCCGCAGATTGCGCAGATTGCGCAGATTGGAAGAAAGACAGGGAACGCAGTGGCACGAACTTTGATTTTTGATTTGACATGGATCCAATGTTGACAAAAACGTTTGTGTGTGTGGAAGATCGTGCATTGTGGGCTAGTCGCCCATTTTTGGTGTCGCAAAGGCTTATGAATATGATGGTTACGGAAAAGCGCCACGACTGGACCGACTAGGCCAAATGGCCCAGTCGATTGCACTGTCGCATGCTACCCGCAGCCGCCCGTTTTTGAACCATGCCGGCAGTTGGGCAATATCGCGTCCACGCGTCGCCGCCCGTCGATTGCCGCCATCTGGCTCGCTGTATCCGTGCAACGCATTCCTTAAACTCCTTACACAGTAAGTGATTACGGCAATAACATTCGTTTCATCTAGGCATGGTTCAATTCTTGTCATTTCTGGGTGACAGTGCAAACGCTGCAGGGACTACACCATTCTGTCAGGTGATGCCGGCATTTTTTTTGATGTAACATTGGATGGATCAAGGGGATAGGAAGTTGAGTGCGTGCCAACTGTGTCGAAATCCTGTCGTCTCGAATATCACCTATGCCTGTGTGCATTTGTGAACCATGCCTTCATCTATTCGGACTCGCTGGTTGATGGCAACAAATCTCCTCGCCCCCGCCAGTCCGTTGGACCCATACAATGATAATCCACGATTCGGGAAAAGTCACAGGCTGCCGACCGCGGCGAACTCCCCCTTCCCCCCCTTCGCAAGGGGGGGAAAGGGGGGGGCCCCGGCTCAATAGGTATCATGGATAACTCTTCAATCGTCATCCGCGGCGCCCGCGAGCACAATCTGCAAAATGTCGATCTCACCTTGCCGCGCAACCAGCTGATCGTCTTCACTGGCGTTAGCGGTTCGGGCAAATCTTCGCTGGCTTTCGATACGCTCTTTGCCGAAGGACAACGCCGCTATGTCGAATCGCTGTCGGCGTACGCCCGGCAATTCCTGGCCCAACTGCAAAAGCCCGATGTCGATTACCTCGCCGGGCTGTCGCCGTCGATCGCCATTCAGCAAAAATCCGCGAGCAAAAACCCGCGTTCGACCGTCGGCACCATCACCGAGATTCACGACTACATGCGCGTGCTGTTCGCGCGCGTCGGCCAGGGTCACTGCCCCCAGTGCGGCCGACCGATCACCGCGCAAAGCCGCGAACAGATTCTCAATCGCATTCTCGCCCTGCCCGCCGGCACGCGCTTTCTCATCCTCGCCCCGGTCATCCGCGGTCAAAAGGGCGAATACAAGGACCTGTTCCAGGACATGCTCAAACGCGGTTTCCTCCGCGCCCGCGTCGACGGCCAACTCGTCCGCCTCAGTGACAATCTGAAACTCGACCGCAAGATCAAGCACCACATCGAAATCGTCATCGATCGATTGCAGGCCGAAGCCAAGATGCGCCCGCGTCTCGCAGAAGCAGTCGAGCAAGCCCTGCTGCTCGGCGAAGGCAACGTCATCATTTCCATCGAATCGGCGAGCCGGGAGCGCGAATCGGCGAGCCGCGAGCGTCAGCGACCGGAGGATGCGGAACCTCCGGTCGCTGACGCGCGTGGCTCGCCTGACATTTTATTGTCGGCCCACTACGCCTGCACCCACTGCAACCAAAGCTACGAGCCGCCCAGCCCGCAACTGTTCAGCTTCAACAGCCCGCACGGCATGTGCCTCGATTGCGACGGCCTGGGCAATCGCTACACCTTCGATCCCGATCTGCTTGTGCCCGATCCGTCGCTGAGCTTTTACGACGGCGCCGTGCCCATCGTTGGCCCGATGCGCGGCATGGGCCATTGGCGCAAGCACATCTTCGAAGGCGTCGGCGACACCCTCGGCATCGATTTGAAAAAGCCATGGAACGCGCTGCCGGCCGAACATCAGCAATTGCTGCTGGGCGGCGCCGGCGACCGCCACATCACCTACACCTGGAAGATGCGCGGCGGCAACGTTTGGAAGCACGGCGGCCCTTGGGATGGCATCGTGCCGCAGCTTTTGTCGAGCTTCAAAAAACCCGCCGCAGGGCCGCGCCGTTTGCAGCTCGAAAAGTACATGCGCGTAGTCCGCTGCCCGACGTGTCAGGGCCAACGCCTTAACCCGCAGGCGCGCGCGGTAAAGGTCGCCGGCAAGACGCTGATCGACCTCGAAGCGATGCCGCTGAGCGATCTGGCGGCGTGGCTCGATCCGCAAGCCGGTTCGCTGGAACAACAGCTCGACGCTATTCAAAAGAAGATCGCCGTCGAAGTGCTGAAGGAAATTCGCGGCCGGTCGGGGTTCTTGCTCAACGTCGGCCTCGAATACCTGAGTCTCGACCGCTCGGCGCCGACGCTGTCCGGCGGCGAATCGCAGCGCATCCGCCTCGCCGGGCAGATCGGCTCCGGCCTGGTCGGCGTGCTCTACATTCTCGACGAGCCGTCAATCGGCCTGCATCCGCGCGACAACGACCGACTGCTGCGCAGCCTCGAACGATTGCGCGACATGGGCAACACCGTGCTCGTCGTCGAACACGATGAAGAAACGATGCGGGCCGCCGATTACCTCGTCGATTTCGGCCCCGGCCCCGGCGTGCGCGGCGGCAAGGTGGTCGCGGCCGGTTCGTACATGGACGTGCTGAAGAACCCGGACAGCTTGACCGGCATGTATCTCGCGGGGAAGAAGGCGATTCCGATCCCCAGTTTGCGGCGTACGCTCAACGGCAAGCACGTTCGCATTGTCGGGGCGCGGCACAACAACCTCAAGAATATCGACGTCGACATTCCGCTGGGTGTATTCGTGTGCGTCACCGGCGTGAGTGGTTCCGGCAAGTCATCGCTCATCAACGACATCCTGATGGAAGGCGCCCTGCAAACCCTGGGGCGAGCAACGCGAGCCCCAGGGGTCGAAGACGAAGAAACTGATAACGAGGACCTGCCCCACCGCGTCGGCGCCCACGACAAAATCGCCGGGCTGGAGCAGATCGACAAGGTCATCGACATCGACCAGTCGCCGATCGGCCGCACGCCGCGCTCGAATCCGGCGACCTACATCAAGGTCTTCGATCAGATTCGCGACCTGTTCACGCAGCTTCCTGAAGCGAAGATTCGCGGCTACAAGCCGGGGCGGTTCAGCTTCAACAAACCCGGTGGCCGCTGCGAAGCGTGCGAGGGCAACGGCTCGAACCGGTTGGAGATGGATTTTCTCGCCGACGTGTGGGTCAAGTGCGCGGTCTGCGAGGGCCGGCGCTTCAACCGCGAGACGCTGCAGATTCGCTTCAAGGATAAGAATATCCGCGACGTGCTGGAGATGGACGTGCAGGAGGCCTTGGAGCATTTTCAGAATATCCCGAAGATTCGCGCCATGTTGCAGACGTTGCACGACGTCGGCCTGGATTACATCAAGCTCGGGCAGCCCTCCCCTACCCTCTCCGGCGGCGAAGCGCAGCGCATCAAGCTGGCGCGCGAGCTGTGCCGTCGCAGCACCGGCAAGACGCTCTACCTTCTCGACGAGCCAACCACGGGCTTGCACTTCGACGACATTCAAAAGCTGCTCCAGGTGCTGCACGGCTTCGTGGACGGTGGCAACACCGTCGTCGTCATTGAGCACAACCTGGATGTCATAAAAACCGCGGACTGGATCATCGACCTCGGTCCCGACGGCGGCGCCGGCGGCGGCAAAGTCGTTTGCACCGGCACTCCGGAAGCGGTGGCGGCGTGTGCATCGTCATTCACCGGGCAGGCGTTGAAACCGCTTTTCAACGGCAGCGCGGCGCGAGCGCGAAACGGCAAGCCACGGCGGCGAGTCATCGAAAATCAACAATCGAAAATCGAAAATATTGTGGTTCAAGGCGCCCAGCAGCACAACCTCAAGAACATTGACGTGTCAATTCCACGCGATCAGATGACCGTCTGCTGCGGGCCGTCCGGTTCCGGCAAAAGCTCGCTCGCCATGGACACGATCTTCGCCGAGGCCCAGCGCCGCTACGTCGAATCGTTGTCCGCTTACGCCCGGCAATTCCTTGGCCAGATGCAGAAGCCGCGCGTCGAGCACATCAGCGGCTTGTCGCCGGCGATCAGCATCGAGCAGCAGACCACGAGCAAAAGCCCGCGCAGCACCGTCGGCACCGTCACTGAAGTGTACGACTACCTGCGCATCCTGTACGCCCGGCTCGGCCAGCCGCACTGTCCCGCTTGCAAGATTCCGATCGGCACGCAAACGGCCGAGGAGATCATCGAGAAGATCGTCCATCTTCCCGAAGGTACGAGGCTATACCTGATGGCCCCGCTCGAACGACGCGGCCAGGAGAAGTACGACAGCCTGTTCGACGAGATCCGCCGGTCGGGCTTTGTGCGCATGCGTGTGGACGGCAAGTCGTTCAATGTCGGCGAGCCGCCGAGCATCGACCATCGCCGCAAACACGTGATCGAAGTCGTCGTGGACCGCTTGATCGTGCGCCAGGCGCAGCGGAGCCGGCTGGCGGACGCGGTAGAAGCCGCCCTCGATCTCGGCAAAGGCGTCATGCACGCGACCTATGTCGATGACCACCGTGATGAGGCGCAATGGAAGGTCGAGCGCTTCAGTCAGCACTTCGCCTGCGACCAATGCCGGCGCAGTTTCGAGCCGCTCAATCCGCATCATTTTTCGTTCAACAGTCCGCTCGGCTGGTGCCCGGTGTGCGAGGGCTTGGGCACGCAAAAAGGCTCCAACCCGGCGCTGTTGGTTCGAAATCCACAATTGTCGATGCGCCAGGGAGCGCTGACCGCCTGGCCCGAGCTGACCGCGTCCCAACCATTCACGCGCTTTGCCGAGGCGATTGCGCGGCATGTCGGTTTTTCGCTGGATGAACCGTTCGAGCAACTCGCTGCCGAGCATCGCCGCGCCATTTTGTACGGCACCGGCGACGCCTGGATCGCGCTTGATTCCATGGCGAGCCGGGAGCGTAAGCGACCGGAGAAAGCGGCCAAAACTCCGGTCGCTAACACTTCCGGCTCGCCGTCGTTCCAGTACAAGGGCGTCCTGCCGGCGCTCAGCGAAGCGGCGCGCGTCAGCTTTGTCTACCGTCACCGGCTCGACAACATCGTCAGCGATGTGCCCTGCTCTGCTTGCCAGGGTTCGCGGCTGCGCGAGGACGCCGCCGCCTGCCGGTTTGCGGGCCAAACGCTCGGCGCGATTGGCGACTGGCCGTTGCGACAGACGCTGAAGTTCTTCGAAGATTTGAAACAAAGTAAAGAACACCAGCAGATCGCCGGCGAAGTGCTGCGCGAGATCAAGAATCGCCTGAAGTTCTTGGTTGATGTCGGCCTCGATTACGTAACCCTTAGTCGGGGCACGCCGACTCTGTCCGGCGGCGAATCGCAGCGCATCCGCCTCGCCAGCCAAATCGGCAGCGGCCTGAGCGGCGTCTTGTACGTTCTCGACGAGCCGACGATCGGCCTGCACCCGCGCGACAATCGCCGGCTCTTGCAAGCGCTGGCGCATCTGCGCGGCCTGGGCAACACGCTGATCCTCGTCGAGCATGACCGCGAAGTGATCGCCGCCGCGGATCATTTGCTCGACTTCGGCCCCGGCGCCGGCGATCAGGGCGGCGAGATCACGGCACAGGGCGCCCCGGCGCGCGTCCAGCGCCAAAAGGAATCGCTGACGGGCCAATACCTCAGCGGCAAGAAATCGATCCCCGTGCCGACGAATCGGAGAACCAGTAAGCAGACGGCAGTTGGCAGGAACCAGTCCCAGGCTAACTGCCAACTGCCACCTGCCAACTGCCTCCTGGTCAAGGGCGCTCGCCAAAACAACCTCAAGAACATTGATGTGTCCTTTCCTCTGGGCTGCTTCGTCGTCGTCACCGGCGTCAGTGGCTCGGGCAAATCGTCGTTGGTGCACGAAATTCTTTCCAGTGCCCTTTTGCGCAAGCTGCACCGCGCCAACGTCACGGTCGGCGCTCACGACGACATCCTCGGCCTGGAGCACATCGACAAGGTCATCAACGTCGATCAGACGCCGCTCGGCAACTCGCCCAGCTCCAATCCGGCGACGTTCACCGGCGTGTTCGATCTCATTCGCCAGTTGTTCGCCCAGCTCCCCGAATCGCGCGTCCGCGGCTACTCGGCGAAACGATTCAGCTTCAACAAGCCGGGCGGCCGCTGCGAGACGTGTGAAGGCAACGGCCAAAAGAAGATCGAGATGCACTTCCTGCCCGACGTGTGGGTCGAGTGCGACGTCTGCCAGGGGAGCCGCTTCAATCCGGAGACGCTGGCGGTGCGTTACAAGGGCAAGAACATCGCCGACGTGCTGCGGATGCGCGTCAGCGAAGCGCTCGCCCTGTTCGGCAACATCCCGAAGATTCGCCGCATTCTGCAAACGCTCGCCGACGTGGGCTTGGACTACGTCGCGCTGGGCCAGTCGGCGCCGACGCTCTCCGGCGGCGAGGCGCAGCGCGTCAAGTTGGCGGCGGAGTTGGCGCGCCCCAATACCGGCAAGACCGTCTACATCCTCGACGAGCCGACCACCGGCCTGCACTTCGACGACATTCGCAAGCTGCTCGACGTGCTCAATCGCCTGGTCGATCTGGGCAACACGGTCATCGTGGTCGAGCACAATCTCGACGTGATCAAGACGGCCGATTGGATCATCGACATGGGTCCCGAAGCGGGGGAAAACGGCGGCAACGTCGTTGTGCAAGGAACGCCCGAAGACGTGGCCTCGTTTACCGTTTCGCACCCCCCCGCCCCCCCCCTTTCGAAGGGGGGGCTGGGGGGGTCGCAGGACAAGCCGGCATCAGTATCCCACACCGCACGCTTCTTGAAGGAAATCCTCGCCGCCGGCCCCTACGCCGAGCGCCCCGTCTACGATCCGCACGCCGCCGAGAAAAAACAAGCCGGCGACGTTCCCCTCGAAAAAGTCGGCCAGGACGCGTCGATGCCATGGGAGACCGACGGCCTGCGCTGGCACACCAAGGACCGCGTCTCGCACGACGGCAAGCCGTGCCGTTGGGAAGGCGACATTCTATTGTGGGTCGAAGAGCAGATGCGTCGCCATGGTGAATTCGCGGACACGAACTGGAAGCAGCCGACCACCATCGAGATCGCCGCCCCCGTCAAGATGCAGGGCTGGTTTTTCCACGCCCACACGGCGATGGAATGGGTCGTGCGCCTTGTCTTCCGCGTCGCCAAGAACACGTTCAAACAGGGCGATCTCGACCGGCAGCTCGGCATTCCCACGCTCGACGACACGCCGGGCCTCGAAGTCTACAGCAATCAGCCGCGCGTCCACGTGGCCAACCGCAAGGGGCCGTGGCAGGAAGTGTGGATGCTGATCCATCGCAAAGCCGAGATCGACACGCCGGGCTTTCACGAGTTCCTCAAGAAGGCGGTACAATCGTTCCACAAAGCGCTGCTGCGCATGGCTACGAAGCCGGAAGACGTGATGCCGTGGAAAGTCAACGGCGAGCGCTGGCACCTGGGCGAGAAGGGCTTTCCGCCAGGTCGCCGCATCCAGTGGGACCGCGCGTTGCTGCCGCGCCTGCTGGAAGTCGTCCGATCAGTCGAGCCGAAGGTGGAAATCGTCTGGGACAACCGGGCGATGATCTCGCTGCGCGTGCCGGAGGCGTCGTGGGCTTGGGCCTACTGGCAGACAAAGAATGCCGCCGCGCTGGAATGCCGGTTCCGCGGCAAGAAGGGACAATTCAACCTCAGCCAGGTGGAGGCCTTCGGCAGCACCCCCGAATTGGCGCCGAGCAAGGACGGCGAATGGCTGCGGCTTTCGTTTCAGCACGAGAACCATGTGCATGCGAATGAGCTGAAGGACGTGCTGCGCGAACACCTGCGCGGCTTCCGCGAGGCGTATGGAAAGAAGTAAATCGCGCGAAGTGGCATTTCATCCATGCATACCCCAGCTCACGTTGGTATCATGATTCTGAAATCAAACTGAACCCAGCGAGGCTGCCATGGTTCGCCAGTATTTGCTCGGCGCGCTTGTGTTATCTGTCACGACGTCGCCTGCCGTGGCGCATTACAACATGCTGCTGCCGATGTCGCCATCCGCCAAAAAGGGCGACGAGGTCGTGTTCGTCTATCAGTTCGGACATCCGTACGAGCACGAGTTGTTCGACGCGCCCAAGCCGGCGAAGGTCAACGTGCTTTATCCCGACGGCGAGACGCACAAAGACCTGACGGCGACGCTGGAGCCTTTCAAGCAGGTCGGGGCCCAGGACAAGCGGATCATGTCGTGGCGCTTCCGCTTCACCCCGCAGCAGCGCGGCGATCACACGTTCTATTTGGAGACGCCGCCGATCTGGCTCGATGCCGACAAGGAATTCGTGCAGGACATCGTCCGCGTCATGCTGCACGTGCAAACGCAGAACGGCTGGGACAACGACGTGGGCCAGGGATTCCGCCTGGCGCCGCTGACGCGGCCGTACGGCTTGCTGCCGCACATGGTCTTCCAGGGGCAACTGCTGCGTGACCGCGTCCAGAACGGCGCTGACGAGATCTCGCCCACCATCGAGATCGAGCGCTACAATCCGGCGCCGCCCAAGGAGCTGCCGGCCGACGAGTTGATCACGTTCAAGACGCGCTTCGACCGCAACGGCGTGTTCACGTTTGCGTTTCCGGAAGCGGGCTGGTGGAGCTTCACCGCGCAGCGCAACGCCGGCATGCACGAGCACAAAGGCAAGGAGTATCCGCTGCGCCAGCGGCTCACCATGTGGATTCACGTCGAGGATAAAAAATAGCATGCTTTGGGCGGTGCACATCAGCGACGGCGTGCTCGCGGCGCCGTGGTGGCTGGGCGGCTATGCGATCGCCGGCGTGCTGCTGCTCGCCAGCGCCTGGCGCGTGCGCGACGAGGAAATTCCGCGCATCGCCCTGTTGACCGCGGTGTTCTTCATCGTGTCGCTGATCCACGTACGAGTCGGCTTCACCAGCATTCACCTGCTGATGAACGGGCTCGTCGGCATCGTGCTTGGCCCGCGCGCGGCTCTGGCAATCTTCTGCGGGCTGTTTTTGCAATACTGGCTAATGCCGGTGCCCCATGGCGGCCTGCAAACGCTCGGCGTCAACACCTGCGTGCTGGCGTTGCCGGCGGTGTTGGTCTGGGGGTTGTTGCGGGCCAGCAACCGCTTGCCGTGGCTGAAGCATCCGTGGTGCCGGGCGTTCCTTGTGATGCTGAGCACGGCCACTTGGCTTGTTAGCCTGGTGTTCAGCGTGTCGCTCTTATGGACCAATTCACACTTGCAGGTGGAAACGCTGAAGTTCGACGCCGCTTGGACCGTGACGACGCAACCGCTGGTGATGTTGGGCGCGGTCGCCGTCGCGCTGGTCGCGGCCTGGGGCGAGCGCCGGCTGGAGAACGCGCCTGAGTTTCCGCTCGGTTTGCTCTTGGGCGAGCTCGCGGTGCTGGCGACGGTGGGCCTCAACTGCGCCGTCTTGATCCTCGGCGGCGAGCAGTTTTGGCAGTTGCCGCCGCTCGTGCTTCTGGTCGCCCATCTGCCGATTGCGGTGTTCGAAGGGATTGTGCTTGGGTTCACGCTTGGGTTCTTGGCGAAGGTGAAACCGGAGCTGATCGGGATGCGGTCGTTGAGTCAGGAAGCGCGCTCGGGGTGAATTTGGAGTGCGGCGCTTTTCCGCCGCTTTTGTTGTTGCTTTCGGGACTGCGTCACTGCAAAAAATCCAAAAACAAAAGCGGCGGAAAAGCGCCGCACTCCAAAGCGCCGCGGCTACTTGCCCTTGTCCCAATCTTGCGAAGATGGCATAGTTGGGCACCACAATCGCACGGAGGCGTCATGCGGCTCAAACAATTCCGCCCACTTCTCCTTCTTCTTGTCGGCGCTGGCTGCAATCGACAAGACGTCGATGGCTTGGGACGCATCGGCCGTCGAGTGCTCGAGCGCACTCAGGCAGCCGCATCGCCGCTGCGCGAACAATTCGATCACACGATGAAGGGCATCGGCGCCGTCGGACTTCGCCAACGTGTGCAGCAACGATTGCAGTGGGACAAGGCGCTGGCGGATACGAGCATTGACATCGTCGTCACCGAGAGCGCAGTGGAACTGAAAGGAACGTTGAAGCGCGACGAGCAGCGTCGCCGGGCGGTTGAGTTGGCCGAGACCACCGCCGGCGTCGAGCGGGTCACGGATCATTTGCAGATCGAGTGAACGCCGCTTGCGGCTTGGCGGGGATCCACGGGATTCGCTGCGCTCATCCCGTGGCTTGCAGGAGGCTCTTTCATTTCAGCAGCGCTTGCGCAGCGATCGTTGCCACCTGGCCGCGCAGCTTGGTCACGTTGCCTTTGCCGTCCGGATGCACTCGGTTGCTGAGGAAGATGACGGCAGTGCGGCTTTGGGGATCGAGCCAGATCGAGGTGCCGGTGAAGCCGGTGTGCCCGAAGCTGACGCCCTTGGGAAACGCTTCGCCGCGATTCGACGAAAAGCTGGTCAGCATGTCCCAGCCGTAGGTGCGCAGGCCGGGTTCTTTCTTGCCAGGGACCTGGCGCGGCGCCGTCATCAACTGGACGGTGCTTTCCTTGAGAAACACTCGGCCCTGATGCTTGCCTTGATTCAGCAGCATGCGGGAGTAGACGGCCAAATCATCCGCAGTCGAAAACAATCCCGCGTGGCCGGCGCCGCCGCCGAGCCAATGCGCCCGCGGATCGTGGACTTCGCCTTGAATCCATTGGCCTGCGCGCTTTTCCGTTGGCGCCGCCCGCTCCTGCAGATTTCCCTGCGGCCGATAGCCGGTTTCTTTCATGCCGAGCGGCCTGAACAGACGCTGCCGCGCAAAGTCATCGAGCGCCATGCCGCTGACTTTTTCCACCACTTCACCGAGCAACAAATAGCCGACGTCGCTGTAGGTGAATTTCGTTCCCGGCGCCGCGACGGGATTCAGCGCCAACAAGCGCTCGCGCGCCTTGGCTCGGCCATCCTTGTAGTCGGCCAGGGCATTGTCGGCGATGAAGCCGCTCGTGTGCAGCAAGAGATGTTCGAGGGTGATGTCTTCGGTTTCCTTGCGGCGAAACGCGGGCAGGTGCTGGGCGAGCTTGTCCTTGACGTTGAGCTTGCCTTCTTCGATCAGCAGCATGATCGCAGTTGCGGTGACAATCGGCTTGGTGAGCGATGCCAGATCGAAGACGGTCGTGACCGTCATGAGCGTCTTGATCGGCACGAGAGCGCGATGGCCAAAGGCTTTGCGAAAGATGACTTCATCCTTGTGCAACACCAGCACGACGGCGCCGGGCAATTCGTTGCGGCCGATGGCAGCCTGCACGGCGGAGTCGATGCCATCAAGCGGCGCGTCATGGGCGGAAGCCGGGTTCGAACTGCCCAGGATTGCGAGCACGAAAATGCTTGCGCAGGAAGCAGGCGAGCGCATGGGTACGGACCTGGACGATGCCGTCGGAACAAAAGATAAGTCTATTTTCGCACTTTGACGTCGCGGCCATTGGGAGCGTTGCCAATTTCTTTGGTGGCTAGAATGTCCGGGAATTCGAAACCGCTGACTTCAATAAACTCGTTTTGAGCCGGCGTGCTCCCCACGCCGGCCTCGAACACGATGGCCGCCAGCGGCTTTTCGGCGCCGGCACCCGCCGTTTTCAGATTGAGAAGCCGCATAGGCCTGCCTTTCATGCCGCCGGCGTTGACAATATGGATGGCGCTTCGACTGAAATTCCTGAAGGTTGCAGCCGCGATCGTCAGGCTCGGCGATTCGTAGTTGATGACGACCAGATCCTTGACGCGTTTCTTCCCGTCAATCGCCCCATCGATGGTCAGTCCGTCACCGATGATCTTGAAGTTGCGTGCATTCTGCAGCAGCAGAATCGGGACGTCTTCTTCTTTGCGGTGGGGCTTCCAAACGACCTCTTTGCCTGGGGCGACCTGGATGGTCACGTCGGTGGTGATTTCGCCTTGCATGCGCGGCAATTCAATCCGCAGGCTCTCCACGTGTTCGGCGTCGTGAAGCTGAATGACGTCGCCGGGTTGGGCGGCGCGTAGGGCCTGCAGGATCGAGCGATAGCTGGCGCCGGAGACGGCGTCCTTGCTCACATCCAGCGGCCGGCGCACTGGGGCGACCGGGACGGGTTGAGTCGTGACGGCGTAATAGATGATCACGCCGACGATGATCAGCAAAGCGCCGCCGCCGATGAGGCTGAAGATCAACCAGGCGCGGCGCGGGTTCTTGACGGCGGCAGTTCGCGAAAGCGGCCGGGCGGATTTGGCGCCTTGGGGGGCGGTGTCGCCTTTTGCGGAGGGGTCTTCGGTATCGACCGACGCCAGACTCTCCCACGGCGCTTCTTCTTCGACCGCTACGGGCTCCGGCTCCGGTTCAGTGACCGTCTGCGCGGCCCGTGGCGGCGGCGCTGGCGCCGGCTTGGTGGGCGGGGGCGGCGCGGCGGCCCTTGGCTTGGGGGCCGGTGGCGGCGCGCCGGCCGCGGGGACGCGCGCCGGCGCGGCTGTCGGTTTGGACGGCGCCGACGGCGCCGGAGTCCGCGGCGCCGTCGCTGCACCGGACATCTTCTGTTTCGCTGACATCCCTTGCAGCGCCTTGGGCACCGTCGGCGCGCTCGTCTTGACGATCGCCGTGTCCATGTGCTCCGCCGCATTGCTGGGGCCCACGGCCGCCGGGCTGAGATGCGGCATCTCGACGTCGGGCGGCGGACCGATCGCCTCTTGCGTGTACGGCTCGAGCGCCTGCGCCACCTCGGCCGGCGTCTGGTAGCGCTGACCTAGTTCCTTGGCCATCATCTTGGCGATCACCGCGGCCAACGCCGGCGGCACTTCCGTACGAAACTCCGTCACCGGCTTGGGTTGACGATTCTGATGCCACAGCAGCTTCTGGGCCACCGTGCCGTCGCCGAACGGCGTGCGGCCGGTCAGCATGAAATAGAAGGTGGCGCCGAGGCTGTAAATGTCGGCGCGGACGTCCACGGTGTGGCTGTCGATGGCCTGTTCGGGGGCCAGATAGTCGGCGGTGCCCAGCACGTTTTCGTCGAATTTCCTGGTCAGCATGTCGTCATCGTCGTTGAAGAAGCGGGCCAAACCCATGTCGAGGATTTTGACGACGCCGGTGCGATCGACCAGGATATTGCCCGGCTTGATGTCGCGATGGATCAGCCCCGCATCGTGCGCGTGCTCCAAACCGAGCGTCGCCTGGCGGATGTAATGGCACGAGCGCGTGATGTCCATCGGTCCGGACTTCTTGACGATTTCCTGCAAACTGGCGCCGTCCACGTACTCCATGACCAGGAAGTGCAACGTGTCGTCTTGGTCGATGTCGTAGGCATGGACGATGTTGGGATGGTCCAGGGCGGCGACGGCGCGGGCCTCGCGATAGAAACGCTGCAACGCCGATTCGTCCTGGGCTTTGGCGGTCGGCAGCACCTTGACCGCGACCCGGCGCCGCATCAGCTTGTGCTCGCACAGGTAAACGCTGCCCATGCCGCCCGAGCCGAGGCTTTCCAGCACCTTGTATTTGCCGATGGTGAAACGACGCCACTTCCCTTGCAGAATCTGTTCGGCCTGGAATTTGGTCAGGATGCTGTCGCGGATGAGCAGAGCGGCCGCTTCGCCCGGCTTGATGGGCAGGCTGCCGTTGGATTTGGCTATCTGCAACCAGACGTCGAGGCGTTTGTCGTCGGCGACGCCGCTTTTGCGGATCAATTCCAAAAATTCATCGGTAGTGGCTGGCGCAGCCATTCGCTCATCCTGCGGGTCGGCCGGGAGCGCAACCTCCCCGGTTGGCAGAGGGGATACCCCGGCGCAAACAACTATAGGTCATGCCGGGGCCGGTTTGGGGAAAAAATGAGGACCGCCGCCCGGATGGCCTGTAAATGGGGAGACATGAGTTATTCTAAGCGGGATTCGGGCGGGTTCTAAGGGAATTCTTCACAAAGGGGAATAATTCGCGGCCGGGGGGTGCCGCCGCAACGAGAAATGAAGATTGCTGCAAAAGATAGCGCCAGCTGCCAAAAAGGCGGAGCCACGGGGCTTGGCCCCGTGGACTGCGCCGCCGCGATACTCACTTGGCTTGTTTCCTTTCTTGCTCCATTTTCGCTTGCCGCATTTCAATCAAGAGGGCCACGATGCGCATGTGGATGTCGGCCGTCTGGTTGATGACTAAGCTCTTCCCTTCCGGGAAATACTCGATCGACCCGTTGCCGCCGACCAATTCCCAGCTCGTCGGCTCGATCGTCTTGGTGATCACTTGAATGAGCGACACCGCTTCCTTGCCGGCTTTGGCGTCCATCAAGTCAGCCACGGCGTGAACTTTGACAATCAGCTTGGTGTCAACGGTCTTTGCCGGCGCCGATTCCGATGGCGTCGTATTTCCGCTGCCCGGAGCGCCCGGCGGCAACGTTTCGGGTTCATCTTTCGGCCGCTTCAGCACGAACAGCACCAGGTCGGAGCCGGGCGTCGTTTTGAATTCCTTGGGAGTCTCCGACACGCCACCTGCCTTTCGGTCCCAGCGCGTGCTCCAGCAGACTTTCAGCTCGTCGCCGCGCAGCTCGTAGAGGATGCGCTGTTCGCTCGGCTGGGGACCGGCGCTTTGCACGATGAGGAGATTGCGCGGCCCGTCGTTGTCCAGCACGAATTCGTATTGCGCATTGAAAAATCGGCGCGGCACGGCGTCCGGCTGGCCCGGCTGATTTGGCCCCGTCATTTGCCAATGGCCGTCTCGAATGTTCAAGGAAACGGACTTCAGCTCGCGCGGCAAAAACGCTTCGCCGTTGAACTCGCCGGAGACAGCCTTCCAGTCTCCCTGCAGTTGATCCAGCCGCTGATAGATTTGCTGGCGCGTCGGCGGGCGCATCAGCGTCCAGGTTTGGTAGGCGTCTTTCGGGCCCTTCGGACGCGACTCTTTATCCGGGCCACCATAGAAGTAAAGGCGCAGTTGATTGCCGTCGAGAACGTAGATCCCAAGTACGGGCCTATTCTGGTCTTCCAACGTGTAATCGAAAGTGCCCGGGCCGATGGTGAGATGAAACTTCTCGCGGTTAGATTTGGTCGTCCAGAGCGCTTGGTCGGCCGCAATTCGCAAGAAAGATTTGCCGTTCTCGAGGCCATCGTACACCGTGGTCTGGCCGGCACGCGGGGGTGGTCCACCGCCGCCCTTCGGTACAACGGCACCGCCGCCCTTCGGTCCTACGTTGCCGGCGCCGAACGCTCTCACGCCGCCGGTGTCCAACGGTCCCGCGCCGGCACCTTCCTGCATGCGGTACCGGGTCTCGATTTGCAGTACGCGCCAAAGACCCAGCAGCGTATCTTTTGCTTGCGGGTCTGTCTTGCCGGCTTTGGTTCTCGGTTGAGCGACCGGGAGAAGGGGTGGCGCTTGTTCCGCTTGGTCCGCACTGTTGGTTGCCGGCGGCTCGTTCGCATTGGCGTCGGTCCACAGATGGCGTGAACCCAAGCCAAAACCCAAGGCGACGGCGCACAGCAGCGCCAGCGCCGCGATCTGTTTCAATTTGCTCAGGAACATCGCCGCCACCATTCCTTTCACAAGAGAGGCGATCGCGGCGGACGATGGCGCCGTCGCGCTGGCCGCTTGAATCGTGCTCGCCAGAAGAGCATGCGGGACCGCCGCGCCGGCAATCTGTTCCGCCAAGGTGATTGTTCCACCGCCCACCGCCAGCGCGACGCCGCGCGCTTGCAATCGTTTCGCCAACAAGCGCCGCGCGTACGCCAACCGGCTCGACAGCGTGCCTTCCGCAACGCCAAGCTGCTTCGCCGCTTTCATGCGGCTGCATCCCTGCAATTCGCACAGCACCACGGCGAGGCGATACTTGGCCGGCAGTCGTTCGATCTCCTCGTCGAGCACGGCTTGAACGTCGTGATTCGGTTCGACCGGAGCGACCATTTGCGGCGGCATGGCATCCACCTGGAGTTCGCGACGGCGGCGGCGCAATCCACGGGCCTTCAGCGCCGTGCGCACCGCCACGCCGTACAGCCAATTGCCGACGTAACCGCGCGGCCGTACCGCATGCGCTTTGCGCGCCAGCACCCAGAAAGCGGCCTGGAAGGCGTCTTCGGCATCTTGGGCGTGGCCGAGAATGCGCCGGCACACGCCGAGCACCATCGGCCCGTGGCGCTGCACGAGGACCGCGAAGGCCGTCTGATCGCGGCGCGTCAAAAACGCTTCCAGCAGCGCCGCATCGTTGGCCTGGGCGTCCTGGCGGTACGATTGTGCCCGTAAGTCGGCGACGACGCGTTCGATAATCTTGGCCTGCATGAGCTGCCCTCTTATTCATTCATTACCCTGTGGCGCCCCGGCGCGTCGATGAATTTCTTTGGAATGGCGGCAAAAGTCTCAACCCAGAGCCCCGACTTTTTCCGAGAAGCCGGATTTCTTTGCAGAAGGACGCCGCACCGGGTGAGCCGGCTGCGATGGCAACATTGCCAAAAAGTGGCAACGTTGCCAAAAAGTGGCCACCTTGGAATTTCAACATTGCCAAAAAGTGGCAACGTTGCCAACCTGCCACACCGAGGAAAATTGGCACATCGTGACAGCCCTTCGCACAAGTCCCTTTGCAGAAAGGCTTTGCGATTTTCCTGTCCGTGTCGCCAAATGCCGGAGATTTGGCGCACCGATGGCGTATTGGCTCGCTGGGCCATTTTGCAACGCACCACTCTCGTTATCGCCGACAGTGTGGTACGATGCAACCAATTGTTGATCCCTGATGATAGTTTTCTGACCTCTGTCCCATGCTTCCCCTCCTGACCGCACCCTGGGCCTTGGCAGCGCTGGCGGCTTTGCCGGCGCTGGCGGCGCTGTACTGGCTGCGCAACACCTGGCGCGAGGTGCCGGTCTCCAGCCTGATGTTTTGGCTGCACCAGTCCGAATCGCAAGCAAGCGGTTTGCACATGCGCCGGTTGCAGACTCCCCTGCTCTTCTTCCTCGAAGTCGCCGCCTTGCTGCTGCTCGCCCTGGCCGCGACCGGGCCGCGCGTCGATATCGGGCAAGGTCGCTGGCCCCTGGTCGTCGTGCTGGACGATTCGTTTTCGATGCAGGCCGGCGGTGACGAATCGGCCCGGCACTTGGCCCAGGCCGCCCTGGAGCGCGAATTGCGCTGGGGCGACGGCCATCCGGTGCGCTTCATCCTCGCTGGTGAATCGGCGCAATTGCTCGGCGACACGATCGGCTCGTGGGCGGAGGCAAATGAGGCTCTCGAAGGCTGGCGCTGCCGGGCGCCGACGGCCCGCTTGCCGCAAGCGACCGCGCTGGCAAGCGAGCTGAGCGGCGACAAGGCGCGTATCCTGGTGATCAGCGATCATGCGCCCATACCCCCCGGCTCCCCCCCTTCGGAAGGGGGGGCATGGGGGGGTGGGGGCCGCGTGCAATGGTGGTCGTTCGGTAAGCCGCGCGCGAATCTCGCCTTCGTCAATGCGGCGCGCAGTTCGCGCGAGGGCTTGGATCGCTGTCTGCTCGAAGTCGCCAATTTCTCACCGCAGCCGCAATCGACAACGCTGGTCCTGAAAACGCCCGGCGCTGGCCAAGAACTGCATCGTGAGACGCTGACACTGTCCGCACATGAAATTCGCCGTGTAATCTTGCGACTGCCGAACCCCCCCATGCCCCCCCTTGCTAAGGGGGGGAGCCAATTGTCGCCCCACCTTTCGAAGGGGGGGGACGGGGGGGTAGTTCAAGCGCAACTCGGCGACGACGCCCTGCCCTTTGACAATCAGGTCATGTTGGTGCGCGAAGAAGCTCCGCCGGTGCGCGTGCTCGTACAAATCAAAAACGATGCGATGCGCGTGCCGATGGAGAAAGCTCTGCAAGCGACGGGAAGAACTGCCCCGCCCGGCGACGCGCCACAACTCTTGATCACCGATGACGCCGATTCGCAGCCGGCCGCGGCGGATACTTGGATGGTGCAACTGCTTGCCGAGAAGGACGCCGATGCCTTCGTCGGCCCGTTTGTGCTCGACCGCACGCATCCGCTGACCGAAGGGCTGGGCCTGGCCGGCGTCATTTGGGGCGCGGGCGCGGCGCGGGAATTCCCCGGCGCTCCGATCGTCCTGGCCGGCAGCGTTCCGCTCGTCACCGACACCGAAAACCTCGCCGGCCAGCATCACCTGCGTCTGCGTTTGCGGCCCGATTTGTCCACGCTGCTCGAAGCGCCCGCCTGGCCGATCTTCGTGTGGAACCTCGTCAACTGGCGCGCGGCCGAATTGCCTGGTCTGCGCCGCGTGAATTTGCGCTTGGGCGAGTCGGCGCAGGTGACCTTGCCGCTGGGCGTCGAGTCGGTGACGCACATTCCGCCGCACGGGCCGACGCGCCTGTTGCCGGTCCACCATCAGCGCGTGCACGTGATGCCGCCCGAAGCGGGCCTGCACGAGATCGAGGCCGATACGATGAAGTACACGTTCGCCGTCAACGTGCTGCGCTCGGAGGAATCCGACTTGACGAAATGCGTCACCGGCCGCTGGGGCGCATGGACCGAAGATCTCGCGACGGCGCCGGCGATCTATCATTTGGCATGGATACCGTTGTTGATAGTATTGGGCGTCTTGACGCTGTACATGGCGCTGGCCGTGCGATCAGGGAAATAGCGAAGATGGTTTACCGTGACTAAACGTCGAAAGGGTGTGCCATGTCGTGGATCGTCCTAGGCGCGGCGGCACTGGTCGTCGCAATCGGCGTCTTTGTGCTGATCTTCTGGTCGCTCGGCAAAGGCGGCGATGAATAACCCAAGGAGGCAGTAATGATGGACTTTCTCTTGGCGCCGAGAATTTTGGTGTTGATCATTCTCGCCATCGTTGCGCTGGGTGGCTTGGCCTTCTTGATCTATTGGTTAACAGGCCCAGGCGGAGGTGACGGCGGCGATGAATGACGAAGGAGCTGACCATGGATGTCTCTTTGCTTGCGATTATTGTCCTTGGCGTCGTCGTCCTGGGCGGCGTGTTCTTCCTGATCTACTGGTGGACCGGTTCGGACAAAAACGATTAAGGACTCGGAAGAATTTAACTATCCCGGCGAGCCGAGCCGCGTCAGCGGCCGGGTTACGGACGCGAACTCACCCGGCTCCTTACGGAGCTCGGCTCGCCGGAATGATTATTTTTTTTCCGAGTCCCTAAGCAAAGGAGCCCATCATGCTCTTTGGATTCTTCGGTCTGGGAATTGTGGAATTCGCCATCCTCGGCACGATTGGCGGGGCGATGGTCGGAGTCATTGTCTATTTCTTCCTAGGCTCCGGCAAAGGCGACGAATAGCGCTGCCATGATCTTCCTGCATCCCATTTACCTGTTGCTCGCAGTGCCGCTGGCTATGTCGCTGCTGGCGTGGGGATTTCGCACGCGCTGGCTGTTGCTGCTGCGGATCGGCACGCTGTTGTTCGTCGTCATGGCGCTGGCGGGGCTGACGGTGCGGCTGCCGAGCCGGGCGGGGACGGTCGTCGTCGTCGCGGATCGCAGCTTGTCGATGCCGAACGATGCCGACGGCCAGCAGAAGGAAGCCATCACGCTGCTGTACGACACGCTGGGCCCCGACGATCGCCTGGCCGTGGTGTCGTTCGGGCGCGCATCGGCGGTGGAGCTCGCGCCACAGGCCGGCAAATTCGCGGGCTTTGCGCACGAATTGGGGCGTGATGCTTCCAATCTGTCCGAAGCGATGGACACGGCGCTGGGCCTGATTCCCGCGGAGGCGCCCGGCCGGCTGCTGGTGTTGTCCGACGGCCAATGGACCGGGCGTGAACCCGCCGCGGTCGCCGCCCGCGCCGCCGGTCGCGGCATCGCCATCGACTATCGTTGCCTGGAAAGGCCGCCGGCGAACGACGTGGCCATTGCTCGCATGGACGCGCCGTCCACCGTCGGACCGGGCGAATCGTTTCTAATCACCGCCTGGGTCTACGCGCCGGCCCGGCAAGAAATCGCGTATGATTTTCGACGCCACCCCCCCTCGCCCCCCCTTGCGAAGGGGGGGAATGGGGGGGTTCTGGCCGGCGGCGCACGCCAGGTCGAACCCGGCCTCAATCGCCTCACTTTTCGCGATCAGGCCGGCGAGCCAGGCACGCAAGCCTACCTGCTGACCATTGCGGCAAAGGAAAACGACGCGGTGCCGGAGAACAATCAGGCCCGGCTGCTCGTCGGTGTCGACGGGCCGCGGCCGGTGCTCGTCGTCACTTCGACGCCGCTGTCGGGCTTTCCCAGCTTGCTTCAGCAAGGCGGTCTCAAGGTCAAGTCGGCGTCGCCCAATCAATGCGCCTGGACCCTGGAAGAGCTTGCCAAATACTCAGCGGTCATCCTCGAAAACGTGCCGGCAGAAACCATCGGCTACCACGGCATGGAAACGCTAGCCGCCTGGGTCCAGCAGACCGGCGCCGGCCTGATGATGACCGGCGGCCGCAACTCGTACGGACCCGGCGGCTACTTCAAATCGCCGATAGAGCCGATCATGCCGGTGTCGATGGAGCTGCGCCAGGAACATCGTAAGCTGTCGCTCGCCATCGTCGTTGCTTTGGATCGTTCCGGCAGCATGACGATGCCGGTCGGCGGCGGTCGCGTCAAGATGGACCTCGCCAACCTCGGCACCGTGCAAGTTCTCGATCTCTTGGCGCCCACCGATGAACTCGGCGTCATCGCCGTCGATACCGCGCCGCACATCATCCAGGAAATCGGCACGATTCCAAACAAAGCGCCGATCCGCGAACGCATCCTGCACATCAATTCCCAGGGCGGCGGCATCTATGTCGATGTGGCCCTGGAAGCATCGTACAAGATGTTGCAAAGCGCCAAGTCCGGCACACGCCACATCATCCTGTTCGCTGACGCCGGCGATGCCGAACAGCCCGGCGCCTACAAGGATCTGGTCGCCAAGTGCCGGGCCGAGAACATCACCGTGAGCGTCATCGGCCTGGGCAAGGAAACGGACAAGGACGGCGAATTGCTTAAGGACGTGGCAGCGCGCGGCGGCGGCCGTGTCTTCTTCACCGATCGCCCCGAAGATCTGCCGCGGCTGTTTGCGCAGGACACATTCGTGGTCGCCCGCAGCTCGTTCCTGGATGAGCCGACGCCGATCAAGACCACGCCCGGCCTGGTGACGCTGGTGGGCAAAGACTTCACGCCGCCGGAGCTAGGCGGATACAACCTGTGCTACCTTCGCCCCAGTGCAAACCTGGCGACGCTCACGGTCGATGAATACTCGGCTCCCGTCGTGGCGGCGTGGCAGGCTGGCGCCGGCCGGGTGTTGTGCTACACCGGCGAAGTGGACGGCAAATACACCGGCGCCATGGCACGCTGGAAGGACGTCGGCGATTTCTACGCCAGTCTGGCGCGCTGGACCGCCGGCCGTGCGGTCAACCTGCCGCGCGGCATGGTGCTGACCCAGAACGCGAAAAAAGGCATCGCGACGGTGCAGCTTCATCTCGATCCGCAGCGCCAGGCCGACCCCTTCACTGTGCTGCCGGAAGCGGTGACCTTGCGGGCCACCTCCGAGAAAAAGCCACGCGTCGAAAAGGCTCGTCTCCACTGGATCGGCGCCGACACGTTGGCCATTGAAGTTCCGCTCTACGGCACCGAGACGGCGCTCACGACAGTCGATATTCCCGGCCACGGACCAGTCGCGCTGCCGCCGGTCTGTTTGCCTTATTCGCCGGAGTTCGAACCAGCCATTCTCCCCTCTTCCCTCGGGGGAGAGGGGCCGGGGGTGAGGGGTGCAGGGGTCGCTTCTCCGTCGTCCGCCCTGCCCCGCGAAGCCGGACGCGCCGGCTGGGGCTTGGCCGCGCTCGAACGTCTCGCCCGCAGCACCGGCGGCAAGGAACGCATCGATCTCGCCGGCACGTGGAAGGACATTCCCAAACACCCGCGCTTGATCCCGCTGTCCGCGTGGCTATTGATCGCCGCCGCCATGGTCCTGCTCATGGAAGTGCTCGAGCGTCTGACCGGTTTGGTCTCACGCGGCGGCCGGTTGGTTGGGCGCGTCGGCGTGGCGCATGCAGCATCGGCCCAGCGCGGCCCAAGCGCCGCCGCCCCTTCCAGCGTTGGGCGCGGGTCTCGTGACCCCGCCCCCGCCGCGGCCGCACCGGAGTCGACTGTGGCGGCTGGCGAACCGTCGGCTGCGTCGGACGTCCACGTGTCTGGTGTACTCGAAGCGCTGCGCAAAGTGCAGAAACGCCGGCCGAAAAGCTGAATCAAGTACCCGATGCGGCTGCGTACCTCAAACGGACTTCCGCGTGCTAGCACAGTAAACGCCAACTGCCGATGGCACGCGTCCTGGATCACCTGGGCCTGACGACGCGGTACGGCTGATTTTCTACGGCGCGACCAGGAATCTTGAACGTGGAATAGGACTCCGGGAATCAGGTGGCAGAAGGCAGGTGGCAGACGGCAGCAAGAAAACCCAGTTCTTGCTGCCGTCTGCCTACTGCCGACTGCCTACCCTCCTGGTGCAGCCCGCGTTTCGAAACGGGGACTGGCCCGTTTGCCTTGGAGGGCCTGTCCCCGTTTGGAAACAGCTTCTTTGATCCGACACCCTGTGCTGGCAACCACGAACCATGAAAAATACCGACGCAGCCAGACCGCCATCCCCGTGTCGCGTCTTGAGAAAACCGCCAGGATGAAAATTCCAGAATTCTCGTCCCCGCTCAGCGTCCGGCCCTTGACAAGGTTGGCCCTAGACGTGTTCGGCTTCGGCACTAATAGAGCTGGCGAGCGTATCAGGGTGCGTCTCATGACTGTGCCTCGCGCACGATCTCCGCCGCGGTCATGGGTTGGCATTGCCCAGCGGCGAACTCGCGCCGGGCTTGCGCCACCACGGCTGCTACATGCTCCCGCCCACGCTCGGCGAGGCGGCGGCTCAAGACGGCTACCAATTCCGCTTGGGCGTCGGCATCGAGTCGTTCGGCGGCATCCAGGGCATCCGCAAAAGCGAACTGCTGACTCATGGCGACCTCCTGAATCAAGGACAATACCATCAGGGTACTTGGCCCACAACCCGCAGTCAACTAGCCGCCGCGGGTCGGACCCAGGAGTTGTCGATCTCTCGGTTGGCGCCGCCCAACAAGAAAGAGAATTTGCCGCGGCCGCTGCAAGGACTTTTCGCCGCGCGAAACCAGAATGCGGCCCCGGGCAAGTTGAGCGTCTGGTTAGCCCCCGCCTTTGCTCCGTCGATGTCAGTCCGGGCGCCCAAACAGACCTCGCCATAGACCCTTGAAAAAGTCATCGACGAGCCTGAACGGGAACGAGATAGTTTCCCCCAACTGTCGCGCTATTCGATATACAGCCTCTCGGCACCATCTCATGAAGGAATTCCGAGTCACCGCGATAGCGGCGAGTTTCTCTTCTTCCATCTCGTCGATGTAGGATGCAAGTTGCCGCTTGAGGTATTCTCTGTCCATACTAATTTCCCCTTTTCCGAGCGTTCGCGAACTCACGGAGTTCGGGGTCAGTGATAAGGGCAGTGTAGTCTGCAAGCGTTTTCCTGCTTTCGAGGACCCAAGCGCGATCTCCAGCACAAGCGCGAAGCATCGACGTGAACAGATTCTCGAGCCGGAATCGGCGAGTCGCGGAGTATGGAACGATACTGTTGGCAGTTAGTTTCGGGCAGATCTTCGCGAGCTTCTGCTGGACATCCTGGACCTTTTGCTGGATGCTGGCCAATTGTGGCTCGGAGGGGCAATTCGCTTCCTCAACCCATTCGCCAGGCTGAATGAGGTCAATTTGGTTCAGGCCAACCACTAACCGATCAGCGACTGTCTGGCTCGCGATGGCCACCACGTCACGGATCATTGCTTGGTCGTAGGCCAACGTGCGGGTATCCGCCTTGACTATCCACACGCCGATGTCGCATTCGGCAAGGACGCGAGTGTAGGTTTCCTTGTGGCGGAGGTCGGTGTCAACGTCTTCTCCCAAGCCGGGCATATCGTAAACGATAATGCGGCCCTTCGCCCCTTCGAGAATTGCGACCTCATGCTCTTCCTGCGTGGTTGCTTTGACGTGGCCCACAATAAGGCTGGTTCCGAACAAAGCGTTGATTGTCGAAGTTTTTCCGACGCCAGTGGTTCCGATCATTGCGATTCGGGGCGGACGGTCGAGTTCCTCTTGGGCTGCTGTATCAAGTTGTTGAACGGCTTGAGGAGCGTTCGGCCCGAAAGCTTCGGTCATCACCTCAACGATGGTCTTGCCGGTGCTGTTTCGGACGCTGCCAAACAGCCAGCTCAAGAAACCGCCACGATTTGAGGACATGCGGTGTGCTCCGAATAGGGGCTAACTATAGTAATTCGGCCGATTTCCAGCTGCCCAAGTCGATGCCAACGCAGCGCGAAAGCGGCCTAAGTCGGGAATGGTCATGACAACCGCCAGCGTTTGCGCATCCATGCCCGCGTTCCATTGCAATCCAAAACCATCGTCATGACGGCATTCAGGTCGGAAGTCGGAAACGGCTTTTGGTCGTATCCGGTCCGCGCACGTCAAGCAAGCGCCGAATTTTCTCAATCCCTTTTCATGACGGCCAAGCCGGAAACGGTCGCGCCTACCGACACGCTCAATTTCGTCCTGCGCAAGATGGACGGCGGCTGTTACAACTGCTCCAGAAGTTTGTCGTAGTCTGCGTGCGACCCGATCCAGTACCAGATCACGGTATCGCCGTCCATGCCGCCCGCGGCACGGTAGCCGATGCCCACGCGGGCCGAATAGGTCGGCGGGTCCAGATACACCTTCTTGAAGTGCAGCCCCGGGTGCAATGGGTTCTGGCGAAATAGCTCGTAGGCGTCCCGTGCTTGCGCGCGCACGTGAGCCGGGTGTGCCGCCAGCAGGTCGCGGAAGCGCCGCGGCGTGCGCGAATTCACAACCGCTCCGGATCCAGTGCTTCCGTCTGCCCGGAGCGGTATTCGGCGAGCGCCTCCCGCGTCCGGGCGGCCAGCTTGTCCGACGAGCGGCCGATGGCGCGGTCGAAATCGTCTTCGGCGGCCAGTTCAGCGAGCAGTCGGGAGGCCAGCACCTCCTGTTCGGGCTCAGGGAGCTTGGCGGCCTCAGCGAACGCCTGTTGCAGTAATGCGGTCATGGCGGCACCTCCTCGCTCTTGATTGTATCGCGCCAACAAAATCAGGATGAAGCCGTGCCGCCGAAATAACCAAGATAAGTTGCCGGGGCCACGGCACCGTCGTAGTGCCGCGCGAAACAAGAATGCGGCCCCGCTGAATTTGAGCGACTGGCTCGGCGTGAGTATCCTGAATGTCCCCGTTTCCGTTCCCGCCTCGCCGCAGTCGAGGGCCTGGCAACGGGACCTTGGCAGACCCTGAAGATGTGTTTGGTGCAGCCCGCGTTTCACAACGGGGACTGGCCCGTTTGCTTTGGCGGGCCTGTCCCCGTTTGGAAACAGCTTCTTTGATCCGACACCCTGGGCTGGCAACCACGAACCATGAAACATGCCGACGCAGCCAGACCGCAATCCCCGTGTCTCGTCCTGAGAACACCGCCACGATGAAAATTCTAGAATTCTCGTCCCCGCTCACCGTCCGACCCTTGACTTTCCTGGCCATAGACGTGTTCGGCTTTCGGCTCGTCCGCCCTCGACCTCGTGCCCGCTCTGCGATAGACTGCGAGCATAGGAGGAACTCGACCATGAATGCCGCTACCTCTGCCCCGTCCGTTGCCGTCGATGTCGCCGTTATCCTCACCGCGATTGTCCGCCCAGAACCCGACGCTGGCGGCTACTCCGCCTCCATCCCCGCACTTCCCGGCTGTCACACCCAGGGCGAGACCCTCGACGAGGTTCGCGCCAACCTCCGCGAGGCCGCCGAGGGATGGCTCGCTGTTGCCCACGACGATGCCCTCGCCAGGGACGCGGCGGGGGGAGCCGCGTGAAGATCATCTCCGGCAAGCGGATGTGCCGCGTCCTCGAGCAGCGCGGCTGGACGCTCGCCCGCATCAACGGCAGCCACCACATCTATCGCCACACCGCCACGGGGCGGCGGACGGTGGTGCCCGTCCACGCCAACCAAGACTTGAAGCCCGGCACTCAGCGCGGCATCATGCGCGATGCCGGATTGACCGACGACGACCTCTGACCCGTCGATTGCTGCAAACTTGCCGTCGTCCTCGGTCTTGAGTTGGGGGCGGATGTCCTGCTCGAAAATGGCGTCGCCACGTCGAGCGAATTCTTCTTTGCTGTGCCGGCGCTTGGTGGTTGCCATGGAACGGTCTCCTTGCATGCCTGATTCGACGCACTTCATTGTATGCAGCACCGTCGCGCTGCGCGAAAGCAGAATGGTGACCCGAGTAAAGTCAACGGCAGCCGAGTTCGGCTCCGTTTGCCCTCAATTCGACTTCCGACCTCCTCCACCCCACTTTCTGATCCACTCATGGTACGGGAGCCCGCGATCTGCTCCCCACGTCCAGTACCCGTGATAGTAATCAAAGGAATTCAGCCTTATTTCAACTAGGTATGGCTCATTCGAGAAAATCTGCAACACAACATCGGAAGAATAGACCCTTCAGCAATGACGGATTGTTGGCCATGGAATCGAGCTTTCTTTGCGTCAGGTGTTGGAGTTCTTCCTTCGTTTTCGCT
>Ga0209726_10002419_pt1 | contig 27675 bp, 34 predicted proteins | sample Subgrocontami54m_FD_187453 | JGI IMG/M metagenome (GOLD analysis project Ga0209726, IMG submission 187453) | Subsurface groundwater microbial communities from S. Glens Falls, New York, USA - GMW46 contaminated, 5.4 m (SPAdes) (version 3) | ecosystem: Environmental > Aquatic > Deep subsurface >... | reverse complement strand
TGGACATTCGCGCCGCTCAAGGTGTACTCGAAAAAAGGATCCATGAAATCATCGATAATTTCGCAAAAGGACAAAACTAACGAAGTCCTTTGGTCGGAAATAGAACTCCGTGCATGGCAGAGACCTCGTGAAATTTCGGTTTCCGACTGGGTGGATGAACACCGATACCTCGATCCTTTGACCTCGGCCGAGCCCGGGCAGTGGATGACGGACAGGACGCCGTATCTTAAAGGGATTATGGACGCCTTCATCGATCCCATGATCGAGGATATCACGATCATGGCCTCAACCCAGGTCGGAAAAACCGAGGCCATGTTTAATATGCTGGGTTACGCAATTGATCAAGATCCAGCGCCGACACTTTGGGTCATGCCCCGCGAACCAGACGCCAGGGCGATCTCATCCGACAGGATAGAACCCATGATCAAGCTCTCACCGGCTCTCCGAGCGCACGTGACCGAAAACGAGGATGACATCACAAAGCTTGAGATAAAACTCGACCGGATGGTTATTTATTTCGCCGGTGCCAACAGCCCCGCCGCTTTGTCTCAGAAACCTATCCGTTATTTATTCCTTGATGAAACCGACAAATACCCGCGCTTCTCAGGCCGCGAAGCCGATCCCATAAAGCTCGCAACCGAACGAACCCGCACTTTTTGGAACAGGAAAATCGTCAAGTGTTCCACACCGACGACGCGGGAAGGCTACATTTTCCGGGAATACGAGCGCACGGATAAATGTCGTTATTTCGTACCCTGCCCTCACTGCCGTTATTATCAATCGTTTGTTTTCGGGCAGCTTAAGTGGCCGGATGAGGAGCGCGATCCGGAAGCCATTAAAGACTCGAAGCTTGCCTGGTATGACTGTATAAATTGCAGACAAAAAATTAGAGACACCGACAAACACAAGATGATGCTTGAGGGCGCATGGATTCCAGAAGGTCTGCGCGTCGATTCAAACGGAAAAATAAAAGACAAAATCCCGCACACGACGAAAAAAGGGTTTTGGGTGAACGCCATGTACTCGCCTTGGATTTCCTTTTCGGAGATCGCGGCCGAGTTCTTGAGATCCCGGGAAGCCATAGAGCTTTTGATGAATTTCGTCAACTCCTGGCTTGCGGAGATCTGGGAAGAAAAAACCGAGGAAACGAAAGAAGAGCGAATCTTTGAAAAACAAGGCGACTATCCGGAAGGCCTAGTGCCGCCCGGGGTAGTGGTTTTGACGGCGGGTGTGGACGTGCAAAAGGATCATTTTTATATAGTCATCCGCGGATGGGGCATCGGCGAGGAGTCCTGGCTCATCCGGGCCTGCAGGGTAGAGGCCTGGGAGGACGTGACGGCCGTTCTTTTTAAGACCGAATACAAACGCGCCAGCGGCGATCCTTTTAAGGTGCGGCTCGCGTGCGTTGATTCGGGATACCGCACCGACGAAGTCTACGAAATCTGTCGCCGGTGGCGCGACGTGGCGCGTGCCATCAAAGGCGAAAATCATCTCTCCGGAGTTCCATATCGACCGACAAGAATCGACCGGAACCCGAAAACGGGATCTGTGATCGAAGGAGGTCTTTCTTTGTGGCGGCTTGATACGTCGCTTTACAAGGACAAGATCACGCGCATTGTGAATTCCTCGCCCGGTGATCCTTCCCAGTGGCATGTGTTTAAGGACGTTTCGGAGGAATACGTCCGGCAGTTTTGCGTCGAGCATAAGGTTCTAGTCCGGGACAGAAAATCGGGAAGAACCTGGGAGGAATGGAAAAAGAAATCGACAGGCGCCCCAAACCACTACTGGGACGCCGAAGTCTACGCCGTCGCGGCCGCGGATATGCTTCGCGTATCGTCTTTGCGAGAGGAAGGCCAGAGTTTGCCGTATGTGCCGAAAAAGACGGACGACATAAGATCCGGCGCGTGGCTTAAGGCCAGGAAAGGCTGGATCAATAGGTGAGTCCTTGGTCGGAGAAAAAACGCGGATGGCTTTCAGATTATCGAACGAAAAAAGAAGAAAGAATTCATCCGGCTGGATCCGCGCCTGAAGAAACGCCGGAGAACCGGCACGCCGTTTATTACATCCCGCTCCGGTGCCCCAATAAAAACTGCCGGTCAAAAGACCTTAAGTGTTATGCCTCGAATCCGCCCGTGCGGTATCACTTTTGCAGAAAATGCGGGCTTCGTTTTAAATCCGTCGAAAAGTAGGGTCTTGCCTTCTTAACAGGGTAGATTTAATTTTCTCCGAAATGACTTGATAACTACAACCGTTATGGCACCCTCCCCCCGAAAACGAAAGAAGGAGACAAAAACAAAAGGGGGTAAAAATGACAAACATCGAAGTGGTTGATATTCGGAAAATCGTAAGCGAGGGAAATCTCAAGGCCTTCGCGGACGTGAAATTCAGCAACATGATCATCGTGAAGGGCTTCAACGTCATGATGGGGAAACGCGGCGTGTTCGTGGCGATGCCGCGCAAGGCGTCTAAGGATGGCCGGTGGTTCGATATCCTGACGCCGGTAAATGATGAAGTCAAAAAAGAGATCGAGGATAAGGTACTTGATGCTTATGAAAAGGAGTCAGAGTGATCACCTCGAACGATTTGCTGACGGAGTCTGTTTTCCACATGCTTGTGATGCTCGGGTACAAGATACTTCTCAAGAATTACGAGTGCAAAATCGGCACAGTCGATTTTGTGGCCAAAAAGAACGGGAAGCTTTTCTTCGTTGGCGTGAATAGGCCCCGCCCCGAGGTTCAGCAGGTCTCAACCTACTATCTGAAGCGGTATGGGATCAAGGACATCGAAAGCGGGGAGATTATTCTATGAAAATAATCCGAGTTGATGAACACGTGGCGCGTCTCATTCAAGCGCACCAAAAAGAAGGCGAATCTGTAAATGATACGGTTCGTCGGCTCATCGGACTTGGCGAAAAGAAAGAATCGAAGGGAGCATAAATCATGAAGCTTAAGTGGCGCGTTGTTTGCGTGGTTGCAATCGGGCAGACGTGTGAAAGAGATATAGACGACTTGGCGGATCTGACAAAAGTAATTGATACGCTTCCGGCCTTGCCTATATCCGTTCATATTTTTGCAATCGGTGAATAAATGAAATACTTCAGCCAAAATCACGATGTCGTGATTAATGCATCCGGCGGTTATGCCGTATTGGAGCGGCTGGGGTTTAAAACAGAGGGGGATGAAATGGCAAAGAAGAAAAAAGCAGCTTCTGTAAAAACGGCTGCTGTGAAGTCGGGCGCTGTAAAAAGCGCGAAGGCTGAAACCGAGGGGCTTACTCGTAATCAGCTGATGGAAGAGGTCAAGAAGCGCGGAATCAAAAACTTCCGCGTGATGAATAAGGCCGAGCTTGCCGAGATCGGCGGCGGGGCAAAGCCCGAACGCATCGAGGCGATTCAAAAAGAGGCGGTTTCGCGCTGGAAATCCGGCTGGACGAAAAAGTAAGCGGAGTGGCCGGGAGCTTGAAAAGGCTTCCGGTTAACGCGACAGCCCGGTCACAAGTCCGGGCGTAAGAAAGGGGAGGCAATATGAAACTCATTTACTTGAAATACGAAATCACACCAGCCATGCGCGTGGCGCTCGGGTTAAATCAGGTGCTTCGGGATCGCTTGGCGGCCGCCAAAAGGTGCTTGAGGAGACTCGAGAAAAGTGAACGGTTGCAACGTTTTCTCCACATTTAATCCTCTTTTTCCTCCCCAAAATCCTAAATAACCCCGAAATTCAAGACCTCTTTACTACAACGTAGTAAATTTTACTACGTTGTAGTATCGACCCCCTTTTCAAAAAAGTTTTTGGGTGTAAGTTGAAGACAGTCAATTGACTGTCTTTTTTAATGCTCGAAAAAGGGTGAGAGATGTCCGTTTCAAAACAAGTGCTACTCGATAAGGTCGAAGCCGCGATTGAGGCAAGGCTTTCCGGTGGAGCCGTTCAGTCCTACTCCATCGGCGGCCGCAATCTTCAGTACGTAACACTCGAAGAGCTTCGAAAACTCCGTGATCAATTGAAACGAGAAATCGCATCCGAGGCAGGGGGCGGCACGAGGACCTACGCAAAATTCACGAATCCGACATGACAAAAACCGTTAACCCGAAAGAATCCTTAAGTAACCGCATTGCCAAAGGCATCGACGATTTGGTCGGCATTTTTTCGCCCGGCACTGCTTACAAGAGAAAAGCATTCCGCAAGGCCGAGGCCATGCTCGGGTCGTATCGCGGCGCTGACAAAACAAGGCTCCGGGCGAGCTGGTGGCCGGGGTCGGGATCCGCAGATGAGGATTTGCTTCCGGATCTTGCGACGTTACGCGAAAGGAGCCGTGACTTAAACCGAAACGACGCACACGCTGTTGGCATCACAACGACCGTGACCTCGAATACCGTTGGCACCGGCATCAAGCCCCAGTCGAGAGTCAAGATAAAGAAGCTCGGCATTTCCGATGAGGAAGTGGCGACTTTTCAAGAGGTGGCGGAGGACAACTGGGAGAAGTGGTGCCCTTACGCCGACGCGGGGAACCGTATGGATTTTTACGAGATTCAAAACTTGGTCGACAGGCAAATCCTCGAAAACGGTGAGATTATTCTTTTGCCCTTGATGCTCGACGACAAGTCCCGGCCTTTTTCTCTCGCCTTTGACATTATGGAGGCAGACCGCCTTGAAACGCCGCCAGATAAAAGAGCCGATAGGAATATTCGCTACGGCGTCGAGATCGGCGAGCGCGGAGAGCCGGTCGCTTATCACATCCGCGAAACGCACCCGGGCGACTTAACTTTAGCCAAAGACCGAGGCGTTAAAAGATACGTGCGGATCCCGGCCGTAAGCGAAACAGGACGAAAAAACGTCATCCATCTTTACTGGGTGAACCGCCCGGGTCAGACGAGAGGCGTTCCTTTCTTTGCGCCGGTCATGAATTATTTCAAAGACCTTGCCGACTACATGGAAGCCGAGCTTGTGGCAGCCCGTGTCGCCGCGTGTTTTGCGGTGTTCGTCAAAAAAGACGACAACTACGCGGCAGCTTTAGGCAACACCGCCGAAACGAATGCAAAAGGGCAAAGGATCCAGGAACTCGAGCCGGGCATGATCGATTATTTGGGACCCGGCGAGGACATCTCTGCTTTTAATCCCAACAGACCCGGCGGCCAGTTCGAGCCGTTCGTGGATCGCATCTTGCGGGCGATTTCAACGGGCTTAAATCTTCCGTATGAGATTGTCGCAAAAGATTTCTCGAAAACGAATTATTCAAGCGCCCGGGCGGCGCTTCTTGAAGCCCGGCGATATTTCATGGTGCGTCAGGCCTGGCTTTCAAGAAAACTCTGTCAGCCCGCCTGGGACATGCTCCAGGAGGAAGCGTTTCTAAAAAATCAGCTTCCCGCAAAAACTTTCTACGAGAAAAAAAGCGACTGGTGCCGTGTCCGGTGGATCGCGCCCGGCTGGCAGTGGGTGGATCCGGTGAAAGAAGCGAAATCTTCCGAGATGGCGATTGATATCGGGATTTCTACTTTGGCCGATGAGGCAGCTTCTCAAGGCAAAGACTGGGAAGAGGTCTTGGAACAGCGCGCCCGCGAGGTGGTGAAGATAAAAGAACTCGAGGATAAATACGGGGTCAAGATTCTAGGCGCTTCATCCGGGAGCCCAGATCCGGAACCTGAAGAAGAGTTGGTCGGCGCGGGTGAGCGAAGAGGCGAGGGGAGTTCTTAAAGAAACATGAAACGCGAGCTTTTGAGGACGGAAATCGCAAGGGGCATCAAACAAGGTTTCGGCGTTGACCGCGAAAAAGGGATCATCCGCGGCTTTGCAGTCATGACGAAGGGCTTTATTAAAGACCAAAGAGGCTGGGAGATTGACGACGCAACCCTTGATCAGGTCGCGCAGGCTGGAAACAGCATGAAAACCGGCCTTAAGTCCCGCTTCGGTCATCCCATGATGTCAAGCGAAGCGCTCGGAACATTCCTTGGAAGGGTCAAGAATTTCGGGAAGGAAGGGGATGCCGTCCGGGCTGATCTTTACTTTGACGAGTCGGCTTATAAAACGCCGGACGGGGATCTTGCCACTTACGTCATGGACTTGGCCGAAAACGACCCGGAGGCTTTCGGGGCATCCGTTGTTCTTCTGGAATATGACCTGGAAGAGCAATTCGAGGCAGACGGTAAAACGCCGAAAAAGGATGCGAATGGAAATCCCCTCCCCGAGAGACTCCGTGTCACCAAGCTTTCGTCAGTTGACGTAGTGGACGAACCTGCGGCGAACGACGGATTTTTCGGGAAGTTTTTTCCGGACAACGTGAAGCTTTCAGCCGGTTTTGCAAGTTTCCTCGATGGTTTTGTCCAGAACCCCGAGGCGGTGGAGAAGGCCACGGCGTTTCTTAAACGGTACGAAGACAACAGACAAAAAGATAAAAATAAAAAGGAGGACGAAGCAATGGATCTTAAAAGTCTCACAATCGAAGTTTTGAAGGCCGAGCGGCCTGACCTCGTCGAGGTCTTGTCGAAAGAAGTAAAAAGCGCAGGTTCCTCGGATGGCGCCGCGTCCGAGAGAAAGCGTGTCCTGGGGATTCTCGCCAAGGCTGATCTTCCCGAGTATCAAAACATGCGCGCCTTAAGTAAGGCGTCCATCGAAAACGGAGACAGTCCGGAAGCAGCCGAGGGGAAGTTCAAGGATCAAAGAATCAAGGATCTTGAAACACAAGCCCCCAAAACCCCGGGCCCCGGCGACGGCGACCAGGCGGGTGACGCCTCAAACCTTTCGGTCGAGGATCAGTGCAAGCGTGACTGGGAAACAAAGCCCGCGATCCAGAAAGAATTTTCGTCGCTCGGCTCTTACACGTCGTATGTGAAAGCCGTGAAGCGCGGCCAGGTTAAGGAACTGAAGAAATAAACCAATAAAATCAAAAGGGAGGAAATAAAAAATGACAACGCTCGCTCAAGATAAACCAAGGGCTTACGGCGTAGGGGATATAAATGAACTGCCCGTTATTGCCAGCCAAGTGATTTTTGAAGGTTGCGCGGTCGGTGACAACGGAGCAGGTCTTGCGCGAAAGCTCGTCGCGGCCGATCCGTTTATCGGTTTCGCAAAGGAGCAGTGCGACAACAGCCTCGGCGCGGCAAGTGCCCGGAACGTGAAGCTCTGGGAGCGCGGGAAGATCGAGATTGACGTGACGGGTGTGGCATCGGCCGCCGATGTCGGCGAGGCCGTGTACGCCTCGGATGACAACGCCTTCACGCTCACCGCCGCCGGAAATTCAGCCATCGGGAAAGTGGCACGCTGGGTCTCAGGCACGCGCTGTGTCGTGTACTTCGAGGGCGTTCAACTCAGGTCACTGTAAATTTTAACTTAAAAAGGAGGACATGAAAATGGGTCTTAAACAACTTTCAAGCCGTGACGTCATCGGCCAGTTTTTCGAGGCGCTTGAAGCCGCGACCGGGGTCACGTGGATCCCAAGAATCAGTATGCTTTTCCCCTCAAACCAGCAGTTTGAGAACTACAAGTGGCTTGGGTTCTCACCGGCTTTGAGGCGCTGGATCGGAGAGAGGCAGGCGAAGGGCATCCGGGTGAACGGGGTGACGATTGAAAACCTGCTTTATGAATCCACGCTTGGGATCGATGTGGATGACATCCGCCGCGATAAGACAGGGCAGATCAGAATCCGCATCAAAGACCAGGTGAATGAGGCTATTTCGCATTGGGTGACGCTTTTGACGGCGCTCATCCAAAACGCGGAAACCACAGCCTGCTATGACGGGCAGTTTTTCTTCGATACGGATCACCAGGAAGGTGACAGCCCTACTCAGAAGAATAAACTCGTCGCGGCCGATTTTGGAGAGCTTAACGTCGTTACTCCCACAAACCCCACGGCGAACGAGCTGGCTGACGTCATCCTAAAGATGATCCAGCATCTTTACAGCTTGAAGAATGACCAGAACCGTCCGATGAACAGTTTTGCCAAGGAGTTTCTCGTGATGGTGCCGGTCGGGATGTGGGGGAATGCTATGCAGGCCGTAACGAAAAACAACCTCAACACCGGCACCGGCGTGCGGGATAACCCGCTTATGGGTTCGGGGCTTCGGATCAGCGTTGAAATGAACTCTGAGCTCACCTGGACGGATAAGCTTGCGGTTTTCCGCACGGACGGAAACGCCAAGCCCTTTATCCGGCAGGCCGAGCTTTTGGACGGGGCATCCCAGGCGAACGATGAATCGCTCGGCATCCAAGTCCAGAGCATCGCGGAAGGCTCCGAGGAAGAGTTCAAGAATAACCAGTGGCTTTTCGGCATCAAGGCCAGCCGAAACGTCGGCTACGGTTACTGGCAGCACAGCGTTCTGGCCACGTTATCTTAATCGGTCGTTAATAAAGGAGCTTTCCAAGCTATGGCAAAGGGCAAGGTATGTCTTATTTTGATCGAAACGAAAAAAATCCGCGGAGAAAACGTGCTTGCGGGAACGATCCTTATGGAGGGGGCTTGCGGAAGAAATCTCATCCCTGAGGATATTACAAAGGCGGTGCAGCTTGGCCAGGTACAGGTGGAGATCCGCGAGGGAAAAGACGAGAAATAAACCGTGACACTCAAGTCTCAACTTCCAGAGGACGCGAAGGCCGCGTTTCTCAACAGCGATGAGTTTGCGGAGCCCGTTACTTATACCCCGAACGGCGGATCTCCAAAGGTAATCAAAGCGCTTGTCGTAAGAGAAAGGCTCCAGGCCGATGGACCTGACCAAGGCCGGGTGTTAAACCGCCAGGCCGAGATCTACATCGCCAGCGATGCCACGCAAGGCGTGACGTCCGTCGACAAAGGAAACGACACAGTATCTTTTCCGGTGTTTGTGGAGGGATCTGCGGTTTCCTGGAAAGTGGTCGAGGTCTTGGGAAAAGACGAAGGCATGTGGCACTTGGCGGTGATGAGATGATTAAAGTCATCCGTGATTCATCGCGTTTAAAAGAGGCGGCCGGGAAGCTTCCAAGGGCTTTAAAGTTCAGCTTCGGGGACGCCCTCGATCACATAAGCCGTAAATTCTTAAAGAAATTCCGCGCCGAACGTCTTTCCGGTCCTTTCGGGACGCGCATTGTCGGACGCCCGCGGGGGATTTTCTCGCAGTTTAAGAGAACGTTTCTTGTGCCCTCAAGCACTCAAACCATGGGTGTTGAAATCCGCTCCGACTCCGAAATCGCAAAGCTCCATGAAGAAGGAGGCACCGTCACAAGCCCTTCCGGCGGAAAACTCGCGGTGCCTTTGCGGGCAAGGCAGGAGCTTTTCACGTCAACCGGCGCTTTGAGAAAACAGTACAAAAACGTCCGCGCCTTAAAGAACATCGTCCCGATCCGCTTCAACAATCAAACCTTTTTGGCAAGGGTGAGAAAAAAATCACGCGATGTGCTTCCTTTGTTTGTTTTGAAAAAACAAGTCAAGATCCCGGCGCGTCTTGGCTTCTACCAAACTTGGGAAGAAATGGAAGCCGAGGCCTTTTCGATTGTCGACAGGGCGGTCATCCGCGCAGCCAAGGAGGCTTGGGCTTAAATGGCTGACACCGTAAGAGAAAAAATATTCGCAAATCTTGTCACGACTTTAAACGGGATCTCGGTCGTCAATGGTTACGACAACAATATCGCCTCGGTCGAGCGTTGGAATATGAACGGGAACAACAAGGCAAGCGTTCCCGCGGTCATCATCAACAGCGGTCCTGAGAAAGATAGCGACGGCAAAGCCTATAACCTGACGCACTGTCTTCTCATGGTGTTCCTCGAGCTTTGGGTAAGGCAAAACGAAACAGAAAGCGCCGCGACTCCGACGGACAAGATTTTAAACAGTCTCTTGGGCGACATCAAAAGGGCTCTTCAAGCGGATGTCACAAGAGCCGGTAACGCAGTCGATACGGAGATCACCGACATCGAGACTTTTGAAACAATCGAAGGCCAGCAGCACGCAGGCTTAATCATCACGGTCGAAATTGAATATCGCCACAAACAACAAGATCCGCAAGTAGCCGGATAGGAGAAAAAATATGAGATCAAGAATCGGAGTAGTTTTAGCGGAAGTTGAAACAACCTATGGCGTGGATCCGTCGCCTTTGGCGACGGCGGACGCGGTGCAGGTCTTTGAGCCGGAGGTGGATCCGCAGACAGACACGCTTGAGCGTTCGGACCTTGCCCACGGACTCTCAAAGCTAAAAGAGCTTGGCGGAAAAAGAAGGATTAATTTTTCTTTCATGACGGAGCTTCGCGGGAGCGGCGCGGCCGGAACGGCACCACGCGGGGTCTCGGCACTTTTCAAGGCCTGCGCCATGAGTGAAGCTATCTCGGCCGGTGTCTCGGTGACCTACGCGCCGGTGTCCTCAAGCTTTCAGTCCTGCACGATTTATCTTTACATGGACGGCAAGCTTTATCAAATCCAGGGTTGTGTCGGGACCTTTGAAATCGTCCTCACCGCAGGCGAGCGCGGGATGGTGAAGTGGACGATGTCCGGGCTATATGAGACGCCGACAGACGCCGCGGTGCCGGGAAGTCCCACCTACGACACGACGGTTCCGGTGGTTTGTAAGAACCTTGTAGCCACCTTTGACGCCTTCGCCGCTGTCATCCGCGAAATCATGCTGAAGATAAATAACAAAATCACCGAGCGTGCGGATCTGACGGGAGTTCACGGCGTAAGAGGTTTTGACGTCGTCGACAGAAATCCTGATGGGGAAATCTCGCTTGAAGCGACAGTCCTTGCCACAAAGAACTGGTACACGAAGTACGAGGCCGACACGGTGCAGGTCTTAAGCGTCGCGGTGGGAACCGTGGCGGGGAATATATGCGCGATCACGGCCAACCAATGCCGGATCCGGCAGGTGCCAGAAAAGGACGAGGACGGGATCCGGGTGCATCCGATTCCGTTTCAGCTTGCGCGTTCAAGCCAGAATGACGAGCTTTCGATTGTGTTCACATGATTTTAAGGAGGGTTTAAACCGATGAATATCCGGGAGCTGGAAGACACGCATGTGGTTCTTATCGACGGGGCGGAGTTTCTTTTAAAGGTCATTGAGCCGAAAACATTCCGGCGTCTTTCGGCAAGGTTATCCCGGTCAAGAATGTTTTTAAACGGAGGAAAGCCCGGACTTTCCGTGGGGGACGTCGAAAAAGTAAAGCTCGAAGATGAAGGAAAGTATCTCGAAGCCGAGGAGATGCTCCAAGAAGCTTTCCGGGATTTTGTAAGACACGGCGTTTCAGGGCATTCGGGGATTAAAAGAAAGACGGGCGAGGAAGTTCTTTTTAAGGCCGATGACGGCGGACTTGTTTCAGATGAAACAATCGCTCTCTACGACCTTCAGCGCTGGATCTTAAGGCTCGGGAACGAGGTTATCAGTTTTAACGCTTTGAGCGAGGACGAAAGAAAAAACTGATAACGGCTGTCCTGCAGAATGAGCTTGTAAAAAGTCATGACTGTGAGACAGCCGGGCCCCTCATCCGAAAACAGCTTGGCTGTGACGAGCCGCTTCCAAAAGAGCTTTCCTTTTCAGTGGACGGTATCTTTATCGACCGCTGCCCGGCTTATTACCTAAAAAACTCTGATTTTGCATTTCAAGCGCTTGAGATGCACGCTTGGCGCGAAAAGGGGATTCTTCCTTTCGCAGGAGGGTATTTGAGCCAGCCGAATAAATACGTGGAGACCATGAATTACTTGGATTACCTTTTTTCTCTGAAGCTTGAAAGATTTAAAACATGAGCAAAGAACTCTCGATAAAACTTTTACTTGATGACAAAGAAGCTTTGTCGAAGCTGAATAAGGCTCTTAAAACTATCGACGACGATTCCAAGCGTTCTGTCGATTCGATGAACTTAAGCTGGGCGGGGTTTGCCTCTCAGCTTTTTATTATCGAAAAAGCCCTGCAGCCGGTCATCGGTTTTATGACGGATGCCGTCAAGGCCTCCATCGCCCAAGAAGACGCGGTGAGACGCTTAAACACTGCTATGGAGCTTCAGGGCACTTTCACGGAAGATCTCTCGGCCAAGTATCAAGCCATGGCGGACAATTTTCAAAAGAATACGCGTTTTACAGATGACGCGATTCTCGAGACGATGCAAACGCTTGTCACCATCGGAAACGTGGCTCCCGAGAGCATGGCTCGTGTCACGCAAGCGACCCTTGACCTTGCGACGGCCACCGGCAAGGACTTGCCTTCTGCGGCGTCTCTTATGGCCAAAGCCGCGATGGGCAATGTGGAGTCGCTCGGAAGGCTTGGGATCAAGATTGACGAGAACACCTTAAAGTCCATGAAATTCGAGGAGGTTTTAAAACTCATCGAACAACGGATGGGTGGCTCGGCTCAAAAAGACGTTGAAAGCTTCGGCGGGGCGGTCGCGCAGCTTTCCAATTCCTGGAATGAGGTTCTGGAGGGTTTCGGGGATCTTATTACGAAGACCCCGGAATTTAGGGGAGCTGTGAAGCTTCTTACTGACCAGCTTAATAGTTTGAAGACGGCCTTATCGAGTATCGAGGTGCAGAACGCGGCAAGATCCGCCATGCTTGAACTTCAAAAGGTTTCGGTCCTGGCGGCCGCGGGAGTAACGGGCCTCATGATCGCCCTTGAGAAAGCAAATGAGCGGATCCAAGCGATCAAATCAGGCGCCGCCAAGATCGACCCTTTGCGCGGAATCGTAGGAGGCGTTGACACCACAAAGTCAGACGAGCTTAAGGCGACGTATGACGAGCTCATAAGAAAGGCTGTTGAACTTGACGAAAAGCAGCGGGAAATCCGCGAGAATCAAGGCGCGAGGCTTGCCGAAGAGCGCGGGATCCGGCTTGACGAAAACGCTCAAGCCGCAGTCGCGGCTTTTGAAGCGATGGAACGCGAGAAGATTGCCCAAATCGAAAAAGACAGGATTATTCTTGAATCCTTTCTAGGTTCAGAGCAAATCAAGATTGACACGATTTTACGAAACACTACCGTTGCAACCCAACTGCGCGAGCAGGAAACCTTAAAAGCGCTTGATTTAAAACAAAGGGAGCTCCAAGCAAAAGGCAAACTTTCGGATCTTGAGCTGAAGCAACTTCAAGCGATTGAGGAAGCGAAAAGTAAGATCGTCCATGAAGCGGCGAAAGCGCGCTTTGAAACGCAGAAGCAAGCCGCCTTGGCAACGGCTGATCTTTTAGATGCAGTTTCCGTGGCGTCCGGCAAAGGCATTTTAAAAGGCGTTGCAATTGTCCTTCGTGCGGTTGTCGTGGCCGTCGAAGTCATGCAGTCTTCGGTGAATCCTTTCCTCAAACTTCTTAAGGTTGCGGTAACGGTTGTCCAGACCGTCAATGCTTTAAACCAGCTTGCTGCGGCCGAGCGGGCTCTCGAAGCCACTCGCGGAGAGTCCGTCCAGGCCGTCACGAATGTCCAGGGCTTGGCTGGTGGAACGCCAGAGGTTAGCCGGGCAGGCGTATTTCAAGTGGGCGAGCGGGGTCCTGAGAGGGTAATTCTACCGAGAGGCTCGGCGGTCCTTCCAAACCAAGGCTCGGGCGGGAATGTCTACCACATTCAGGTCGTGATCAATAATCCTGTTTTTACCCCGGACAATTTAGCGGATCAGGTCGTAAGGAATATTGGGCCCCGGCTTTCGCAGTTTATCGACGTTGAAAGGGAAAGGCTTTAGAAAATGGCTGATGAAATCGACATAAATATCGGGACGTTTGATTTAGACAGCGCGAACAATATCGCCGTCGAAGACATCAACGTCAGCGTCGCAAAAAGTATCCAAGAGTTTGACCTTCCGAAGTTTCACGGATCGGTGATCCCCATCGGCAAGCGAAAAACCTTGAGTGTCAGGATCCGCGGTACGATTACCGGCTCAAACTACGACAGCTTGCGCTCAAAACTCGACGGCTTAAAAGCCGCGTTTGAGTCCTCATCTGAACAGAACCTCGCGCTTGACGATGACAGAATCCTTAAAGTTCAGTATCGGAACTTCGCTTATTCATATAAAACGCTTCGGACGTTCGCGGACTTCTCGGTCGACCTGGTTGCTTCGGATCCTTTCTGGTATGCGGCCGCAACGACTACGAACGATCAGAACCCAGCCACCAGCGGCCTAGCCTATGTGGTCAATAACCCAGGCAATGCCAAGGCCAGGGTTCAAATTACGGGTTCAAACTCAGCTGGAAGCATAACTGATAATTTTAAGATTGAGAATAAAACCACAGGCGAAATTCTACAATACCGTGGAACAGTTTTGACCGCCAAAAAGTTGATAATAAATAACCGACTTGATATCACCAAACAAAAGTTTGGCGGAAGCTCTCTTTATCTTGACGGCAATGTTTCTTATATAACTACGCCTAACCACGCGGATTGGGCGTTTGGCGCAGGAGATTTTACGATTGATAGCTGGGTCTATTTTAACAGCTTGTCAACCAACGGAACTATTTACAGCAAGCGCGCCGCGGGCGGTAATTTGGATAATTTCGTATTTGCCCAAGTAGGCACTGATATCTTAGTTGCAGCTTCTTCTAATGGCACAACTTTTGATATTTTAAACAGTGTTTCCTTTGGAGCGTCGCTTGTTACGGGACAGTGGTATCACATCGCCGTTGTTAGAAGCGGCAATAATTTTTACGGATTCTTGAACGGAGTAAAGGTTAATCTTGGTTCAAGCGCCGCTGCCATTTTAGCCAATTCACAAAATGTAAGGATTGGTGGAGATAGCGATGCTTCATGGGTTAATGGTTACATTGATGAGTTTCGAGTTTCAAACACACCACGGTGGACAGAAGGATTCACGCCACCCACTTCCCAGCACGTAGTCGACGCGAATACTCTTTTTCTTCTTCATTTCGCCGGCGCCCATGATGCCGTAACATTCGTAGAAACTGTCAAGAATAAGGTTATAACAGCAGTTGGATCCGCGAGAATTTATGCTGAGGGCGTAAAAGACCTATCGGTTCAAAACGATTACGTTGATGATGTGAAGAATTTTGAAGGAGATTTCATAACGCTGGACCCCGGGGACAACACCATTGTTTTCACTGGGGCTGCCAGCACAAGAGTCCAATTAGTCTTTAGGCCAGCTTGGTGTTAAGGAGGAGGATTTGAATGAAACTTGTTGACGAAATCATGCAGAGAATCAAGGACGAAGTTAGTGACGATCCGGCAGGACGGGGTTATGACGGAAAGACGGATTCTGAAATCATGTCTTTGCTCAACGAACCGTATGAAGTTGAGCTCATTGTTAAAGAAATAAGGCCTGCGCGTATTCATGAAATTTTAATCGGGATTGCTTCATCGCCCAATGTGATCAAAGTTGAAGACGTAGTATCTGTAAAGGCAATGCCAATCAAGGAGGTTCCAAATGGCTAGTGCAGTTCAAAGAAAGTTTGATACAAAAGCAACGTTTACGTTAACCCTTGCCTCGCTTGCCACCGCAAGCGCTAGACAATCCACCATGATTGCCAATACAACCAATCGTCCGGCGGTGATAGTGCACTTGAAAATAAAATCAGGAGCGGTTGCTCCAACGGCTGGCACGGTATATGAAATCTATCTTCTTCGTGGGGATGATGCCGCGTCAAGCACTTATCGCTCGGATGCCGCAGGAGCGGTGGATGCGGCAATCACGATTGAGAACGCACAACTTCTCGGGACGATTGTTGTCACAGCAACAGCCGCAAAGGTTTTTTACGGTGAATTTGACACCGCGCCTCTCGGGCCTTTGGGGCCGGAGTGGGGCGTTGCCATTAAAAATTCAAGCGGGCAGGCTTTGGACGCGACAGAAGGCAATCACTTGAAAGGGTATGAGACTTATTACGACGAGGCGCAATAAATGAATAGAGGGCAGTTAAGATATCCAGCTTCAATCAACTGGGGTAATCCGATAACTCGAAAACTTGAGATGTGTGTAATTTCGCTTCGGGGTCAAGTCTTTGACTTGATCTCGAAGCAGTTTCACAGTTCGGGGGATTACCCCGAGTTCGACGTCCACGAGAGCGGCATTCGTTGTTACGCTTGGAAAGGCGCCAATAGCGGCATTCAAAGGGTCAAGTTCACTTCTGGGCCTTTTACCGTAGCGACTTTCATGAGGATAACGAACTTTACTGACCTCAATTATGGTTCATATCTTTCGACTGAAGGCGCGGGAAACGTGGGTTGGATTGTCGGAGCGTATGGAGTTGCCGGTGGAAGGTATCGTTTTGTCGTTAATGGCTCGACGCTACAAACCACTAACCCTGCTCGGTCTAATGGCGATCATTCAGTAGTAGGAATATCTAACGGAACGAGTTCAAGAGCCTTGTGGGTTGATGGAAAGCAAGTAGTAACATCAACTTCCAATTTAAACTGTTTGGACAACGTTACCACAGGTCTTTTGTCTCAATATGGCGCAACAGAAGTTGGCGGGATTTACATAGGTTACGCTTGGTCAAGGCGTTTACTTGATTTTGAACTTAGGAAATTAGCTTATTGCCCTTTTGGCATTCTTAATCTGAGTCATCAAAGACTTCGTTATGGAGTGGTGAAACCTGCAACTGTTTCAAGTGTTAATTTCAGAAAAACTTTGACGCCTTTAGGAACCGGCGTCGGCAAACGTCAAGTTTTGGGGGCTATCTAAAATGAAAATTTTGAAACAATCCACAGCATACAATTTGACGGTTTTAATGATTGATTCGGCCGATCATATCAGCGGAAAAACAGGTTTAACCTTAACAATCAACGCTTCGAAAAATGGCGCGGCCTTTGCGGCAATCACGCCGACCGTTACCGAGCTTTCCTATGGTTGGTATAAGCTCGCTTTGACGAGCTCACACACCGACACCTTGGGAGATTTGGTTCTTCATATCACTGGAACAGGCGCCGACGCGACGGATATTTCGCTTCAGATGGTCGATTATTTAGCCGGTGATGTTTATTCCAGAATCGGCGCGCCAGCGGCGGCAAGCGTTTCTGCCGATATTGCGACGGTGGCCGGTTACGTTGATACAGAGGTCGCGGCAATCAAGGCCAAAACCGACAATTTACCTCCTGACCCGGCGGACGCTTCGGATATTGCCGCGGCCTTTGACAAGATCGCGTTCAATAAGAATACGGCGTATTTAAATTATATGTTTCTCATGGTCGACGACACAGACGGCAAGACGCCGGAAACAGGTCTTACCGGCATAAGCTGTACGCGCAGTATTGACGGCGGGGTTTTCGGTGCTTGTGCGAACGCCGCGTCTGAGGTGGGTTCGGGGTGGTACAAGATCGACCTTGCGGCGACTGATCTAAACGGCGATGAGATCGTTCTTAGGTTCACGAAGGCCGGTGTTGCCAGAAACTGGGAACACAAAATAAGGACAAACGCGACTTAAGATGTCGGCCCGGATCGTTTCTCCATCGAGTGTTCAAGTTTCGCCTGATCAAGGCGTCATCGGACATTATTCGTCTCGTGCGCCGATTGTTACCGTTTCGCCGTCACGATACGCCATTGAGATCCGCGACAAAAATTTTACTCTCAAAAGAAGAATTGAATCAAATGTGACAGCTCTTTCTTGGGAATGGAACCGCATCGGAGGTTGCGGCCGGGCGACCATCAAAGTCGACGGAGATTATAAGAATTTTCAGGTCAATCCCGATGATGACGTAAGAATTTATCTGCCGAAGGCGGGATCGGGAGCCCTGCTTTGGTACCGGGGATACGTGGAAGCCGTGTCGCCCACAATCCAAGCGGGAAACTCAGGCTCCATCACGATTGAATGCACCGGCTACTTCGGCTGGCTTGACCGGATCATCGTTCATGACTCAGGGGCAGGCAAGGTTTACACCAATCAAGAAGCGAGCGCGATTGTTCAGGATATCGTCGACAACTTTATCGTCGGAAACTCAGGGATAAGCCGCGGGACGATTCAAGGAAGCAGTTTTTCTCCGGATTCGATTTCATTTAAAACGACGGCCAAGGAAGCGGTTAGAACGCTCTTTGATTTAATCGGCACGGTCGAGTACGGCATCAACGAGAACTTAGAGTTTTTCTGGTACAACCAAGACCCGATTTTAAAGCACGTGTTTTATCTTGGGGACAAGGTCGTAAAAATCACCGACCGGGTGGATTTCAAAAACATCGTGAACAAGATTTACTTTGAAGGGGGCGAGGCAAGCCCTGGCGTTGTTTTCCAAGCGACAGGGCAGTCGCAGTCGAGTATCAACCGCTACGGCAAGCACGAGGAGATTATTTCAAACGGATCCATCTACACCACAAACGTCGCAAGTCAGTTCATCACAAGCATTCTTCGTCAGAGGGGCATTCCGGCGCGTCAGCTTTCCATCGGTTTGAAGAACACGACGAAACGCTTTGAAGCGGTTCTACCGATTGGAGCTGCTTCCGTGGTGGATCAAGACAATAACCAAACGGGCGCTTTATACGGCACGACAGCCGCAGGCGGGTCAAACAAGTATTACGGATCGGTTTTGAATGGCGGGTCGGGTCAGCTTTACGGCGGTGTCGCAAAGCATCAAGTCGACCGCGTGCAATATCAGATGAGCCCCGAGGACGGGCGGGTTCATGCGGAAGTGCAGTTCGGCACTTCCATCGGCTATTCCAGGGCCTCGGCCGCGTTACGAAAACTTGAACTCGAGCAAAACGCTCTCAGGCTTCGGAGTCTTTAAATGGCGGGATCCACTTCTTATCCTACAAGCGTAGACAATAAAACGGCACTTCAAGACGGCGTTGATATCATCCAAGCAGATGATGTGAATGACGCCTACGTGCCGCTTGACGCCATCGAAACTTTCATCGGTCCTTCCGGTAAAAACCAGTCAAATAATATCGACATTCTGGATTTCTTGAGATATATCCTGAATCCAGACAATCACGTGAGGGTGGAATACGTCGACGCGAATACCCTTAAAGTAAAGGCCGGGATTATTTTCTGCGCGAGTGCCGACGGGTCAAAGCGCGTGATGAGACGCCTTACCTCGGATCAGAACGTTACGTTTGCGGACCTCGATACGGGATCTGAACAGGCTAATACGCTTTATCATCTCCATGCGGTCGCTGACGCGGCAAACACTTCAGTAACATTTAAGATTTCGACGAGCGCATCAGCGCCTTCCGGCATCACGACATTCACCAAACTTTGTGATTTTATAAACGATGAGAACTTCAATATTGTCAAAGGCTCGATAAGGAATCTTTACGGCTCCAAAAAAACAAAGACCGGACGATTTGGCATTCATTGGGGATCTATTGCCGGGATAGATGAGGGGAAACTGCACTGCGACGGATCCGCCATCTCGCGGACTCTTTATGCCGACCTTTTTGCGTTCCTTGGGACGAAGTATGGATCGGGTGACGGGTCGACTACTTTTAATCTCCCGCAGTCAAAAGACTTATTTTTAATAGGGGCAAAACAGGACGACTCCGGCGTTGCGAAGTCAAATATAGATGGGTCGCTCAAAGTCACGGGCGGCGATACAAATCAACCTCCGCACACGACCGACGCTTCGGACGAACCGCAATTCCAGCCGGATGGCACCTCAGGCGACAGCTGTACTCGCCAGACTCATGATCATGATTTTGTGCCGCCGTTTGTTGCGGTCGTTGTAACGATTGAACCATAAATAAAGGAGATAAAATTTATGTCGCTTCGCAAAACATCTTTAAAGGCATCGCATGAGGAAAACGGGTTGCCGGTTTTGGCAACGATTTATGAGAAAGATTTTGTCGTGACGCGGAGAATCGACATCGTCTCTCTTCGAAAGAGAAAAGTGGAGCTCGAAAAAGAGCTTGATGAGATAAACCGAACAATACTTGAGATTGTATCTTTCGAGGCATGAGTCACATAGCCAGCGCGGAGACACTTCCGCAGGGAAAAAAGACCTTAAACGGAGAAGCGATCAAGATCTTATGGTGGCTTCTTGCGACGGTGACGGGGGTCCTCATCACCGGGACCTTCTTTTGGGTGACGGGCATTACGACAAGGCTAAATACGGTCGATGCCGCACAGGTCTCAAGCGTTGAACGGGTCACAAGGCTTGAGGAAGCTCTTAAGGGCTTATCGAAGGATATTTCAAAGATCGATCAGAAACTTGAAACCACAAACGAAAAGCTCGACAAGCTTTTGGGTAGGCAGCTGGTATGAAAAAATTGGTTATCACGGCTATTTGTTTATTTGGTCTGTGCGGATGCGCATCCCTCACGCCGAAGTTTCCCTCGCTTGCGCCACCCGAGAAACCGAGAACGGTTTACAACTGGAACGAGGAAGTGATCACCGAGCCGAAGGTGATCAAGACCGGCGAGGGGGAGTTCATTGTCCAGCGAACCGAAAAGAGGCTGTCAGCCGGTCTTGATACGACGCCGAAAAAAGTTGGCCTGGCCGAAAGAGTCGGGAATTTTATTGCAGGATTAAGTTTCTGGATCTTTGCCTTGATCGTTCTCGGGCTTATCTTGGCACCGGGTGCCACGATAGGATTTCTTTTCAAGAAATACGCGCAGTACAAAAACGCCATGAAGCAGACCGTTGCGGCGATCAAAGAAGCCCGGGCGGTTGATTCCCAAGCTCTTCATGACGCGCTCAAGGCAAGGCAGACCGTCGAGACGAGAAAAATCGTCGGACGCATAAAAGCGGGTTTATAGCCTTCTTAAGGGGTGAAAAAATGGGGTGCTTTCCTTATATATACCCCTTGATTACTCCGGTTGCGGAAGGTACTATCCCCTCGGTTTCAGGTTGGGCTCATTTTTTTTGGCGAGGAACACTACCAAATGATAGTGATTTTTAGATGAACGGCACACCGCTTTTCGTAAACGAAGCGTTAGAGAAAAAAGAAGAACCCAAGCTTCGGCATCCCGCGCTTGTCGAGGGAAGCCTTGGTTTCCAGGAGACGCTTCATAAATTTCTCGGGCACTTGCGGGTTAGGAATTACTCCGAGCGGACGCTAGAAAAGTATGAAAAGGATTTAAGCCATCTATTTTCGTTTCTTGAAAAACGCGGGATCGAGCGTCTGGACGATGTCTCGAAAAAGGATCTCATCGAATACGAAAACGAGGTCTACGCGAGTGTAAGGATTAAAGACGAAAACCCGCTGGCGCAGTCGACCAAAGTCGGAAGAATCTGCGCCTTAAAAAGCTTCTACAACTTTTTATCGAAAACGGAACTTATTCCCTATAACCCGGCCGCGACAATCGAGATTCCGGTTGTCCGCAATAAAAAGCTCCGCGAGGTTTTAACCGAAGAAGAGACTTTTAAGCTTCTTGAATCGGCCAAAGGCGATAACCCCATCGACATCAGAAATCGCGCGATCTTAGAGCTTTTGTATTCTACGGGCGTCCGAGCGGAGGAGCTTATCAATATCGGCCTTCGGGATCTTGATTTGGATAAAGAGGAACTTAGGATCCGCTACGGCAAGGGCAGGCTTGGGAAATCCGAACGCCTTGTGCCGGTCGGCAGGGTCGCCGTGGAATGGCTTAAAGTCTACGTCACGCATATCCGCATGACCTTGCAGAAGTCCGACGACGCGGGGTATCTATTTGTCACCCGGAACGGCCGAAAGCTTCTCATAAACGACCCCAACCGCATCGTCAAGATGCACGCGAAGAAAATCGGGATCACGCGGCGTATCGTTTGCCACTCGCTTCGGCACAGCTGTGCGACGCATATGCTTAAGCGCGGGTGCGATATCCGCTTTATTCAAGAGCTTCTGGGGCACGAGTCCATCGAAACGACCGTTATTTACACGCGACTTGTCATCGACGATTTGAAAGAAGTCCACGATAAGACGCATCCCAGGGAGCAGAAGGAATCATGAAAGAGCTTTGGGATTATTTGGACGAGGTCTCAAAATCCGGTGTGAAGCAAAGAAGCGTCGATTTATACCGAAGGGATCTCGGGCTCTTTGGGCTTTTTCTTTTGAAGAAGAAAAAGAAGGGGTTTTGCGAGGCGATGCGCGATGACATCGAGACGTATCTTTCCCAAAGGAAGGCCGAGCGAAGCGGAAGCGCATATTATTCAAGTTTTACCCGGATCAGGGCTTTTTATGAATCACTTGTCAAAAAAGGCGCTATTGCGGAAAACCCGGCCGGATCGATTAAGGACGTGTATGCATCCTCTCTTAAGGGGTCAGGGTCAAAATGAACGAGCTACAGGGGTATCTCAAGCATCTTTACGACCGCGGTCACCGAGCCGGGAGTATCAGAACCACAAGAAAAGACCTATCGCTATTTTTTCAGTTCCTCGAAGAGCGTAAAAAAGAGATTCGGGATGCGGTGCCGGACGATATCGAGGCCTATCTTTTAATGATAAAGCCCAAGGTGAGCGATCACACGTATTATCACCGCTTCTCGACCGTGCGGTGCTTCTACAGGTACATGGAACGGGCGGGTCTTATTGCTGTGAGCCCCACGGCAAAGATCGAAGGCGTGAGAACTCCCGGAAAGCTTCCGAAACATGTTCCAAACGAAAAAGAGGTCGTGGAGTTTCTTGATAAGCCGATTTTTTACACGATCTACGGCATGAGGGATCGGGCGATGTTTGAGCTTTTGTATTCCTCGGGGCTTCGGAATAAAGAACTTCGCGATCTTAAAGTGGAGGATCTGGATTTTGCGAAAAGGGTCGTGACCGTACGCGAAGGCAAGGGTGGGACGGGAAGGCTCGTGCCTTTCGGGCGCAGGGCTAAGGAAGCGATTGATCTTTATATTTCCAAATCCCGGCCCACCCTGAAAAAGAAACCGACGAATTATCTTTTTTTGACGGATCATGGCAATCAAATAAGCGCCTGTATGCTCCGGTATACGATGAACCGTTACAGGGATCCCGATAACAGGACGTCAACGCCGCATATTTTAAGGCACGCCTGCGCCCTTCACATGCTTCGGGCGGGGGCCTCGATTGTCCACCTTCAGAAGCTTCTCGGCCATGAGCGGATCACGACGACCACGATCTATACGCGGCTCAACCCCGAGGACTTGAAAAAAGCCGTTAAAAAGTACCATCCGCGGGAACTCGCCGCCGAAAACCCCGAATAAGCGTTCGTCAGCTCGCCTCCCGGTTAACCGGCAACCACTTTTCATCACCCTTGTGATTACTAACACTATGTAATCGTCACCGGAATGACGGCGGATACGATCACGTATATTGATCCGGGGATAGGTCAAGACAAACAAAATGAGTCCTTAACAGTCGCAAAAGACGGGTTTTTGAAGGCCTGGAAGGGGAATGTTACCGCTGATTCTACCTTAGTGAACGCTGTCAAACAGCGTGTAGGCGCCCAAACCCAGATACTTACCGCTACTCAAATGCAGAATATAAGGGGTGCGTTTTGGGGGAGTTTGTTGGGGATGCTTTCATGGGTTGTAATCTTTACTCCTTTAGCTTTTCTTAGCCCATTTCTTCGCATTGCCTCTATTGCCGTAAGCCTTATCGAGGGAGACTGGCTATCAGCAATCGCATCCACGCTTGCGGTTCAACTCCCCGGAGGCGGCACCATCGGAAGCGCTATCCAGACCGGTTTTGCCAATGCCTTTAACGGAGTTATGAATGTCCTGGGGTCTGTCGGTAATGCATTGAATACTATAGGACAGGGGATATATAGCGTCTACCAATCCGTCAAAGGATTTATTGACACAGCGATCAGTTTTCTTCCTGGAATCGGTCCCGCCCTCGAGGCTGCTGCCTTCAAAGCGGCAGGCGCGTCCATCGGTGCACAGATTGTAAACTCAGCTATCTCTACAGGCATCCAATTGGGCGTCACAAGGGGCCTTGAATCTTTGGGCATCAACCCTACGATTTCTAACCTTGCCGCAAGTTTCACAGCAGGCCTTGCACTTACAACTCTACAGGGAGGCTCTGCCGCCAAGGCCGCCGCCGATCAAGCCACGAGCATTCAAGACTCACTCCAGAAAACCGTCACGATAAACACCATCGCAGAGCTTGGGCTTAAGATGAAACTTGATCCGGCATTCACCAACATCGTAGGGCTTTCGCTGGCGACGATTCAGGGGATGCAGATTCAGAATCCAGGCGGGTATCAATTTGGAATAGCTTTTTCTCAAATCAAGCCACAGTTGTTTTCATCCCTGGCGCAATATGGCATAGATAAATTGGGAACATCCTTAGGGCTTGATCCGAGGATCTCAACTCTCATTGGAACACCCATTTCGGGAGTGATTAATGCCGGGTTTAAAACCGGATGGGATAGTGGAAACGCGATTATTGCAGGCATCAATGACGGAATCTTGAGAGGAGCGACATCTCTTGGGATTGAATATCTAACTCAACAAGCAGATCTTGATCCACTCCTTGGTTCTCTTACCTCCAGAGCCATCACAGGGGCTATTGAAGGGGCTTTGAATGGAGGAGATATCTTTGGGGGAATCTTTGAGGGCTTCAAGAGTTCAGCCCTCAATGTTGCGAGGCTTGGAGTCTCAGGCACTGATTCTTGGAGTCAAGCGCAGTATTTGCAGAGAGTCATAAACTTCTCGGATATCATCAAACAAAAGGGCCTTGCCAAAGCCATTGAAGATTCTGCGACCCAGATCTTCCATGAAGACGCTATCTCCTCGATACTTAAATCCTTCTCTACCGTGGGAGCCTATATCCAAAATGCCATCGACCAGAACAAATTTAAAACCATTCAAGTCGGCAACAACTTCTTTAAAGAGCTTGAAGTTAAACCCGGTACTTCTATCCGAGCCACTGATAACTATTCGGGTTTAGTTAGAATCCAAAACGGCAGTGAGGTGATAGACGCTACCTATGGTGGCAGTTTCGGGAAAGTGGATGATGTCTTCGGTGCCATTAAAGCTGATTATCAAAACACGCTTGGTGATGGGTTTAATTCTTATGAGCAGTTCCAAAAGATCGAGAACGGGCAACAGACGTATGCGGAGATCAAGGATTCGACCGGAAAAACAGTTTTGATAATTACTCCAAGCCAAGCGGGAGGGTTTAATACATACAATTCTTTTGGGGATTACGTCAATGCTGTTATCCAGAACCCCAAAGTCAACGCTTCTTACACTTTGAAAGACTCAAACGTCATAAATGAGCGGGTGAATCTCAATGTTTTCTTTGGAGGTCAAAACCTAAATCTAAATGACTACTTTGAGTTTGATATAAGCTCCGGGGAAATCAAGTTCAACCTTGAATCCTTGAACCCTGTATCGCCGACCGGTGCGTCTATCAATCCCTTACAAAACAAAGAACTCCAAAACTACATCTCCAACTTTTGGATGCCGAGCGCCTTTGCCCAAGAAAATGAAACTAAGATTACGGACGCAAAAACAGTTTTCAATAATCTTTATCAGGAAATAACTTCGGATCCCGACTATGTTCATGCTAGGGATCAAGGCAATGTCCGTGCGATAGATTTTCTATGGGACAAAGCCAAGGCTTACGCTGGCGGAAATACCGAAATAGCTCTAGAATATTTTTCCTATATTGTGAATTTTCGAGATAAGACTTTTCCAGAGGCAGACATTGACAGATTGAAACGATTACAAAATATTCCTAGTGCTCTAGACGGTCAATTTAAAAATTTAACGGAAAGTTACGACAACCGTGACAAACTTCAACACTTTGCTGTTTCTGCTGTGCTATCATACAAATACGGGAGTACAGTTGCCGATACCTTGGGAATTACAAATGAGGTAAGGGATGGATTGAAGCAGGTTAGGACGGAATATATTGACCCAAGCTATCACAACAACGGCGGCTATGAACAAGCTGATGTTAACGCTAATCGCAAGGGCCAGAGTTTCGCGGATCTTTTAAGGAGTAATCCAAATGCCAAACCGTCAGATGTTCTCAGCTAAGCATCTTAAACGTTTAATTTTATTTTTATCTTTTTTGCCAATTATTCTAATGGCGCCATCTTGTTCCGCGGATAATTCTTATTTAGATACGCATACGATTATTAATAAAACGGACAGGAAATTGCTAGTTACTTTCTTCAGAGGATACCCGATAAATAAAGTTGTTAGCCAAGAGCTAGCCACAGGCGAAAATCTGAGGGTCGAAGATATGGTGTCTCAGCCAGCAAAGATTTATCTGATAACGGCGGTTGATCTTGGATTGGAAAAGAAATTAGTTTACAAAAAGTTTGTCGATTTGGATGGGTTGATGAAGCTTTATGAAGTGGATACTGAAAAGAAAGGTATTCTTATTCGCACTGAGGATATCGAATAAACACGTACATAATGCACCGATTTTGGACACCACCGATTCCGGGGACAGTACTTAAATGTTTCGGAGCAAAAGCTAACGCGCCACAGCCGGCTAAAGCCGTCTGTATCCCCGCCGCCTCGACATAACAGACTTTATCCGACAAATTTTCGACAAATTTTAGGTGTCAGTCTTTGAATCTTGACACCCTTCTTGTTTCTTGGTAGTGTGCTCGCATGACTAGGCCTCTAAGAATTGAATACCCAGGCGCTTGTTACCATATATAAGGTGTCAGTCCATGAATTATGACATTCCAATAAATAGACATGCCTAGACCCTTGCGTATTGAATTTTCAGGCGCTTTTTATCATGTTTTCTCGCGAGGCAACGATAAGCGGGATATTTTTCTGTAAAAGGTGTCACTCCATGAAGCACATATATAAGGTGTCAGTCCATGAATTATGACATTCCAATAAATAGACATGCCTAGACCCTTGCGTATTGAATTTTCAGGCGCTTTTTATCATGTTTTCTCGCGAGGCAACGATAAGCGGGATATTTTTCTGTCTGATGAGGATCGTGAACTTTTTCTAGCTGCACTTAGTGAAACCTGCCGGCGTTTTGATGTGTTGATTCATTCTTATTGTTTGATGTCAAACCACTTTCATTTTCTTCTTGAAACAAAGAAACCAAATCTTTCTAAGTTTATGAAATATCTTTTAGGTATTTATACCCTTCGTTTTAATAGAACTCATAAAAGGGTGGGCCATCTATTCCAAGGCCGTTACAAAGCCTACTTAGTAGACCAAGACTCTTATCTTTTAGAATTGTCACGGTATATTCATCTTAACCCTGTTAAAGCGGGTATGACGGATCTTCCGGAATCTTACCCATGGTCCAGTCTAAAGCTTTACCTATCTCAGGCCAAAGAGCCACATTATTTATTTAAAAGTCTAATCCTGGGTCAATTTAAATCAAAAGAAGCTTACCTTCAGTTTGTTAAAGATGGCATCGATAGGGAAATCCCTTTAGAAATTAAAAAACCCTTAGGTGGAATGTTTGTTGCCTCAAAAGATTTTGTAGATACGTTTAGAAGTAAACTCGAAGAAGAAAAAAGTGATTTTAAAAGACGGGAATGTCTTGAAATTCCCTTGGATATTCTTCAAGAGATTTTGGAATTTGAACAGACCGACCTTTATGCCTACATACTTTGGGAGATTGGCAGAAGAAGTCAACGCGAAATTGCTCATTTGACATCAAGAACTCAATCCGCTGTGAGCCATAATATTACACGATTTAAAACTAGGCTTAATCAGGATGGAAAGCTAAAGAGTAAGGTGAGGGACATCGTGTCTAAGATTTCATATTTCATGGACTGGAGTTCACCCGCTTTAGTGGACACTTCAAAAAGGGTATAATCATGATACCCAGAGAGGTGTCCTATGACAAGGAAAGACCGAAAGAGATACAGCCGGGAATTCAAGCTTGAAGCCGTTCGAATGGCTAATGAATCCGGTAAGCCCGTAGCCGAAGTAGCCCGAGAACTCGATATCAGCGTCCATCACCTCTATCGCTGGAGGGATGAAGCTTCTAAGCAAGGCAAAGAAGTCT
>Ga0209726_10002415_pt1 | contig 27703 bp, 26 predicted proteins | sample Subgrocontami54m_FD_187453 | JGI IMG/M metagenome (GOLD analysis project Ga0209726, IMG submission 187453) | Subsurface groundwater microbial communities from S. Glens Falls, New York, USA - GMW46 contaminated, 5.4 m (SPAdes) (version 3) | ecosystem: Environmental > Aquatic > Deep subsurface >... | reverse complement strand
TGAAGGTCTGCGGTCTTCGTCGAAAGGATGACGCGGGTTCCCTGGGGGAACGGGGAGAGCGTTTTTAGATAGCATCCGCCCAGGCTGAGATCGGTGAGAATGCAGCTCACGGGCGGGTCGTCCTGCTCGGGCTCGGGCAGCTGGCTGCTCAGCCACTGGCGCAGCGTCTGGAGTTGCTCCTCGGAGATGGTCTTGAACCGGACACCGGCCTGCTCGCGCTGACCTTCCCACGCCAATTCGCCTTCGACTTCGAACTTGCGGTCCATGCCGGGCAAGTCGAGTGAAAAGCGGAGAGAGCTTTCTTTCGGAATCGAGCCGGGAAACTGGATGGCCATGCCCCCTTCGCAGAGGTCGATGGTCTTGGCTTTGTACCGCATGGCGCTGCCAAAGGCGCGGCATTCAACCGAGATCTGTACGGCCACGCGTAGCTGGCGCCTGCGTTCGCGTTTCATCAAGGCGCGGACAGCCCGGAAGCTGGCTTTGGCACGCTCGCCCGAAAGAGGCTTGTGGAGAACAAAATGGGCGCCCATTTCGAAGCCGCCTCGCAGTCCGAGTCCGGACTCAACCAGTATGATCGCGATGGCGCGGTTGTTCGCTGGAGCAGACTTTGTGGCCCGCAATACGGCGCCGGCTTCCTCCGGATTGGAACAATCCACAATAATGGATTCGAAACGCTGGCGGGTGAGTTTGCGAATGGCGGCATCGGCGGTGTCGCAATGCTCGATTGCGATCTCAAGGTCGCTGAGAACGCGGCGCAGGACGCGCACCGTTTTCTCGTCGCAGCTCACTAGTAGAGACTTCAGATTCATACGCTTCGAATCGGATCGAACTTCTGCCAACGCCGTGTCAGTTGGCCAAGGCGGTGGTGGAAACGCGTGCCTTTCGTCTTGCCGCCCGGCGGAGAGGTCAGTGTCTCAGGGTCCGATCAAAACACGCCTTACTTCGCACTCTAAGTCTATGGAATTTCACGGTCAACGCCATGGCCTGATCTTCCGGTTACTCTGGTCACCCATGTGCCAAGGCTACGATAATTTCATCGGCAGTGGAGATTGGGTTCTTGAGGCGGAACGTGGTTCGCACCGTGAGGCAGAGACGGCTGGAAGTGACTGGATGGAAAGGGGATACGCACAACGGGACGTAACGGCCCATTTTTCTGTTGACTAACAACAGGAAACCCATTATTATCAGTAGTTTCCGTAGGTATCAAGAGACGGTGAGGGCAGCAGGCCGTTGCCGATTTCCTGGGCGGGGTGTGAATCCCCCGGACGTTTTTTGGAATCAAACTCAAGGGAAAGACTGTAGTAGCCATTATCTTACGCAAGAAAGGGCATATTTTTCATGGCCAAGCGACGCGGAAACCCCAACTGGGGCAAGCCCGAGCCGATCGGGCCCGTTACTCCCACGATCACCGAGTTCGAACAGGTGGTGCGGGAGTATAAGCTCTCCCCCGACCAGTACCTGCGGTCCACGCGGCTGCGCGAATGGGCGCGCCGGAACAAGAACTCGAAGTACATCCCCGAGCCGTTGCTGGAGGCCTGGGGCTTTGAAATCGAATCCACCCTGTAACCCGGGGATTGGGTTTGCCAGAGGGTCGCCGCGTGCGACCCTTTTGCTTTTGGTGCAATGGACTGGCGGCGGGTATGCTGGCGGGCATGAAACTGGGCGGGACGGAACTGGTCGGCCTGCTGATCGCGACCAGCTTTGCGGCGGGGCTGACTCCGCTTCGCGCTCGGAGCGTTGCTAGCGGCTGGGGTGTTGCCCTATTTCTGGTGCTAAAATCCTAACTTTATGCCTCCTGTAACCCCATTTACCGATGTCGCCACCGCAATCGAAGAGGTCCGCGCCGGGCGGATGGTCGTCGTGGTGGACGACGAGGACCGCGAGAACGAAGGCGACCTCACGCTGGCCGCGGAAAAGGTCACGCCCGAGGCGATCAACTTCATGGCCAAATACGGCCGCGGCTTGGTTTGCCTGACCATGACGGAAGAACGCCTGGATCATCTGCGAATCGGCGCCATGACAGCCGAAAACACCTCGCAATATGGGACTGCCTTTTGCGAGGCGATTGATGCGCGCGAAGGGGTTACGACCGGCATCTCGGCGTATGATCGCGCGCACACCATTAGAGTTGCCATCGATCCAGCGACGCGGCCGTCTGACTTGGCGCGTCCGGGCCACGTGTTTCCGCTGCGGGCGCGCAAGGGCGGCGTTCTGGTGCGCGCCGGACAAACAGAAGCTTCGGTTGACTTGGCGCGGCTGGCGGACATGGTTCCCGCGGGGATCATCTGCGAAATCATGAAGGACGACGGCACCATGGCGCGGGTGCCCGACCTGATCGAGTTCTGCCGCACGCACGACCTGAAGATGCTGACGGTCGCGGAGTTGATCCGCTACCGCATGCAGAACGAGCGTTATGTGCATCGGGTCGGCGAAGCGATGGTCGAGACCAAGCATGGGGAATTCCGCCTGATCGCGTACGAGAGCGAAGTGGATGGAGGGGGATCGCACCTGGCGTTTATCCGCGGAGATATCAGCGACGCGTCAACGCCGGTACTGGTGCGCATGCATGCGCACTGCCTGTTGGGCGATGTTTTCGGCGCCACTGGATGCGACTGCCGCGCGACGCTGGAGGGGTCGCTCGAAGCAATTGCGGAAGAAGGCCGGGGCGCGCTGATTTATCTGCACCAGACTTCCAAGGGTTTTGCGGCGGAGAAAATCGGGGAGCAGTCGTTCCTGACTTTTCATCGCGAACGGCGGTTGCCTACACTTCCGGAGAGTGAGCGCAAGACGCAGCGCGAGATTGGGCTGGGCGCGCAGATTCTTTCGGATCTGAATTTGAAGCGGATTCGCCTGTTGACCAATCACCCGCGCAGGGTGGCAGCGCTGGAAGGTTTTGATATTGAGATTGTCGAGCAGGTGCCGGTGAAGTTGCTAGCCTCCGAAAGGCATCGTTAGCACGCTGCGTACCGCGTGGGTTTAAGCCCCTGTTTATCGTGCTAGAATCAGTTCGTGAAAAGTCAACGGAAATTCACGGTCGTCATTGAACGGGATGAAGAGGACTACTTCGTCGCTACCGTGCCTGCCCTGCGAGGTTGCCACACGCAGGCGAAAAATCTCGACACGCTCATGAAGCGGGTGCGGGAAGTCATTCAGCTTTGCCTGGAAGACAATCAAGCCGCCCCATCGCTCGAACTCGTCGGTATCCAGCAAATTTCTGTATGACACGCCTTCCCCGTTTGAAGGGCAAGGAACTTGTACGCCTTCTTGAGGAATCGGATTTGAGATCGTACGAACCCGAGGTAGTCACATCTTCCTCAGGCATGCGGATGGGAGGGTGACCACGGTGCCCGTACACTCTGGGGAAATCATTGGCCCCGGTCTTCTGCGATCTATTCTCCGGGATGTCGAGTTGTCGGTTGAGGAGTTACTCGGTGATCGCTGAGCGTTCGACCGTCCTATTCCTTGCAGTTGCATGAGCCGCTACGGCCAAGATCAGAACGGTTTCCGCGGCATAATCTCTTCTTCGTTGATGAAGAACTGGGCTGAGCAGTGCGACGAGCCGCAGATTACGGGCAGCAGGCCGGCCATCTGCTTGCGAGTAATCAGGCCGAGAGTGCCGCACGACGGACAGGACAGCACCGCCCAATAAGGGTCTTCTTTCTCTCCTACCGCGCCCGCATTTTCCAGGACGAATACGGTTCCGGGTTCCATTTGCTCGGGAATCCACTCGTTGAGAATGCTCAATTCGCCGATCATCATGCCTCCCCCCGTTTCCGCTTACGCTCTCTGAGCCCGGCGCCATGGCCGAGCACGCTCCGAAGCTGCGTTTTTCTTGCGAGCCTGAATTTCCGCCCTTACCCGGCGGACTTCGTCGCTCAGGCAGATGTCGAACATGGGCTGGCGGGCATTTTTCAGAAGATCCACTACCTGCCGCGCCGATGTCCGCAGATAAAGATGAGTGCCGTCGCTGAGAAGGTGATACTCGGACGCGGCGCCGACGGTGGCCGCCAGGCTGGTACCGAATTCCTGTTGCAAGAAGCGAATCACTTTGCGCACGCGTTGAAGCGAAAAACCCCGGCGGCGTAACTGGCAGATCACGGCAACCGTCACCAGTTCGTCCCAGGCATAGACGCGGCGATGTCCCTGGCGTTCGGGGACCACAATGCCGCGCTCGTCCCACCATTGCAACTGGCGAGCCGTGATCCCGGTCAGGTCCATTACTTCGTTCGATGTGAATTGCCGCTGCATTCTGGTGACGTCCTGTTTCAAACAAACCAGTGCTGAAATGTTTGAAACATTCTAGGCGCGCGCGGGCAGAAGTCAACCTGCGTTTCGCAACCAGCTGTGTTGACTATGCGGGTTCACGTTCGTCGAACTGAATGCGCCCTGCGCCAAAAACGAATATGGGATTGCCGGTTTGGCGGCTGAGCTTTACCATTAGGCGCAGTAATTCTTCCCCCGGGAGACCTGTTCATGATGCAGCGGGCCCTTTTGCGTATGGCAGCGTTTTTGCTGCTGATTGTTTTATTTGCCCCCTTCGCCCTCTCGCAGCAAAGCGAGAGAAACCGCAAGCAGCAAGCCGAGCAGAGCACCACGACTGCGGCGCCTGCTCAATCCACCGACGATGCCAAGAAGGACAAGAACGAAGGCGATCCACTGTTTAAGGGAATGAAGTACCGCGCAATCGGTCCCTTCCGCGGCGGCCGATCGTTGACGGCGTCGGGTATTGCTGGCGATCCGACCACGTACTACTTTGGCGCAGCTGGCGGCGGTGTGTGGAAGTCCACCGACGGCGCGATCACCTGGTCACCAATTTTCGACAAGGATGGCGCTCCTTCCATCGGCAGCCTGGCGGTGGCACAGGCGGACCCGAATGTGATTTATGTAGGGACGGGCGAAGCCTGCATTCGCGGAAACATTTCCGACGGTGACGGCGTGTGGAAGTCGATCGACGCGGGGAAATCATGGAAGAGCGTCGGCCTGAAAGATTCGCGCGCGATCGGCAAGGTCATCGTGAATCCGCGGAACCCGGATCTCGTTTTTGTGGCGGCGCTCGGCCATCCTTTTGGTCCGAACGCGGAGCGCGGCGTTTTCCGTTCTACCGACGGCGGCAAGACTTGGGACAAAGTGCTTTACAAGGATGAAAACACGGGCGCAATTGACATTGCGTTCGATCCGCGGAATGCCAACATTCTGTTTGCGTCGTTGTGGGAAGCGCGCCGCACGCCGTGGAGCCTTTCGAGCGGCGGACCAGGCAGCGGTTTGTACCGCTCGACCGATGGCGGGACAACCTGGAAGCATCTGGAGGAGCACGGACTTCCCAAGGGACCTTACGGCCGCATTGGGTTGGCAGTGGCGGCGAACTCCGATCGCGTGTACGCGCTCATCGAAGCGAAAGATGGCGGCTTGTATCGCTCCGACGATGGCGGCGACAGCTGGAACCTGGTGAACGGCAGTCACAGCCTGTATCAGCGGCCGTGGTACTACATGCACGTGATCGCCGATCCGCAGGATGCCGAGACGGTTTACATCCTGGATGTGGAGTTCTTCAAGTCCACCGACGGCGGACGCACCTTCAACAAGATCAAAGTTCCGCATGGCGACAATCACGGGTTGTGGATTGATCCGAAGAATTCGAAGCGCATGATTGCCAGCAACGATGGCGGCGTAACCGTGAGCCTGGACGGCGGCAAGACCTGGACACGCCAGGACAATCAGCCGACGGCGCAGTTCTACCATGTCATCACCGATACCCGGGAGCCGTACTACGTTTACGGGTCGCAGCAGGACAACTCCTCGGTTGCAATCGCCAGCCGCAGCGATGACGGAGCGATCGGGCGCGAAGACTGGTATCCGGTCGGGGGCGGGGAAGCAGGCTATATCGCGCCTTATCCGCCGGATCCCAATATCGTGTACGGGGGAGAGTATGAAGGCAATCTGACGCGTTTCGACAAACGCACGGGACAGGTCAAGAACATCGCGGTATGGCCCGATCTCTCCGACGCTCGCGGCGCGGCCAACCTGGAACACCGCTTCCAGTGGACGGCGCCCATCGTGATCTCTCCGCATGACCCGAACACGATCTACTACGGCGGCGAGCGGCTTTTCAAAACGACCGATGCTGGAACGCGCTGGGAAGCGATCAGTCCCGACCTGACGCGCAACGACAAATCGAAGCAGCAGCCTTCGGGCGGGCCGATCACCATTGACGATACCGGCACGGAGTATTACGACACAGTCTTTTCGATTGCGCCTTCGCCGCTCGCGAAGGGTCTGATTTGGGTGGGCGCGGACGATGGGTTAATCCACGTCACCCGCGATGAAGGGAAGACGTGGACCAACGTCACTCCGAAGGATGTGCCGGAGTGGAGCCGCGTCAGCCTGATCGAAGCTTCTCCGCATGACGCCGGAACCGCGTACGTGGCGATCGACCGTCATCAAAACGACGATCTGCGCCCGTACATCTACAAGACTGGCGACTACGGGAAAACCTGGAGCCGGATCGTGACCGGCATTCCGGATTCCGCGTTTGTGAGGGCCGTGCGAGAGGATCCAAAGAAAAAGGGGTTGCTCTACGCGGGAACCGAACGCGGCGTCTTTGTTTCCTTCGACGACGGCGCCCACTGGCGTTCGATGCAACTCAACCTGCCGATCGCGCCCATTCACGATCTGGTGGTGAAGAACGACGACCTGGTGCTGGCCACCCACGGACGCTCGTTCTGGATCCTGGATGACGTCTCTCCGCTCCGGCAGTTTGCCGATTCGGCCGGCAACGAAGAGGCGCACCTCTACCAACCCGCGACGGCGTATCGCGTGCACACTGGCGAGGCCCCGGTGCGGGCGGTGTTTACGGGACAAAATCCGCCCGCTGGCGCGGTGATTTATTACTACCTGAAGCAGGCTCCGAAGCAGGAAGTCAAAATCGAAATTCTGGACGCGGCCGGCAACACTATCCGCAGCTACTCCAGTACCAAGATTGAGGCGCCGGATGAGCCGCTCGATCCGGACGACAAGAAGCCGGAGAAGCAGGTTAAGGCCGAAGCCGGCCTCAATCGCTTTGTGTGGGATCTGCACTACCAGGGCGCGAACCGCGTCCCAGGCTACCACCTGTGGGAATACAACGACGGGGCGCGAGGCCCGCTGGCATTGCCCGGCAAATACCAGGTGCGGCTAGCGGCTGAAGGCAAAAGCCAGACGGCGCCTCTGGAAGTGAAGCTGGATCCCCGGGTGAATGTTTCACAAAGCGATCTCGAAAAGCAGTTCAAGTTGCAGTTGGATGTGCGCGACCAACTCAACCGAGTCTATGAGGTTGTCAACCAGATCCAGGATGTGCGCGAGCAGATGCAAGGGCTCAAGAAGCGTCTGGGTCCAGGCGACTCCTACAAATCTCTGCTCGATGCGGCCAGCGGACTGGACGCCAAGCTGATCGCGGTTCGCGACCCCCTCATCAACCTCAAGATCAGCGCCAACGAAGATTCACTCGCGTATACGCCTGGCCTGGACGCAAGACTGGCCTTTCTGTCCATGTCGGTGGCTGGGTTCTCCGACTCCGCACCCACCGAGTCACAGTACCAGCTATTCGACAAACTGAAGAAGCAGACGGATGAAATCCTGGCGCGCTGGGAACAAATGCGGAACGCGGACCTTGCCGCGTTTCAAAAACTAGCGGCCGATCAGGGAATCCACGCGATCCATGTCCCGGATGTAAAGAGCGAGCGCGTGCAGGGAGGCGGCGGAGGAGCGGAGCAGGAGCAGGATCAGTGAGCGCGGCGGGTTCGACCCGTCCTCGCGTGTTAGAATCCGGCCTAAGTGAGAACACGCAAGCGACTTCTCAGGTGTCCATGGCATCTGACTGAGAGAGCATTGTGATTCTTTCCGGCGGCCATTTCTCCAGCTCCAGCGCCTTTGTGCGGATACTCGTTGTCGTGGTGTGTCTCGCGCTGGCGTTGCAGGGCGCGCACGTTTGCCGGCCCGCGGAGTCCTCCGCGCCGGGGATTCGGGCTGCGCTTTCGCTCGCCACTCCGATATGCCCGGTGTGCGCACTGGCACACTCTCTGCTCATCACGCTGCTTCTTATCCTCTTCTCATTGGTTCCGACTTGCTCCCGGACTCTCCTGGTTTCCGTCCAGGCGAGGCCGCTTTGGCGCGGGGTGCGGTTGGATATGCGCGCTCCACCTGTCTTCCAGGTTTCGCGCTATCGGGGTTGAGAAGGCCCCGCGATCCTTTCATATCTCCGCCCTACAGGAGTTTGGCATGAAACCGTTGATCGGTTTTTGCGTTTTTGCATTGTTAGTTCCGGGCCTGGCGTTTGCGCAGCAGGGAAGCGCCGCGTCTTCCGGAGAGGATACGGCTGCGCTCGAACAGAAAATCCGCGATCTGGAAGACCGTCTGATCGCGCTCGAAGGACAGGTGCGAACGCTCAAGGCTCAGGCCGGTCAGGCGCCAGCCGCTGCGCCCGCTCCCGCTTCCGCCGAGGCGGCGACCGGTGCCCCCGCGGAAAGCATCGCTTCCACGCCCGTGAGCCTGGGCGGCGCCGGAGGTTCCGCGGCGAAGGCGCTGAATCCCGATATCAGCATGATCGGCGATTTTGTTTCGGTGGCCGGGGGCAATTCGATTCGGCCGTCGCCCGCGCTCGAGATGCATGAATCCGAACTCGGAGTGCAGGCGATCATCGATCCCTACGCTCGCGGCGACTTTTTCCTGACCTTCGGGGAAAAGGGCGTCGGAGTGGAGGAAGGCTTCATCACCTTCACGGCGCTGCCGGCGAGTTTGGTGGCGCGGGTCGGCAAAATGCGAGCGGCGTTCGGCAAAGTCAACACCATGCACAACCACGTGCTGCCGTTTGTGGACCGGCCACTGGTCACGCAGAACCTGGTGGGCGGCGAGGATGGAATTGATGACGCCGGCTTCTCGGTCGAGCGCATCATTCCCTTTCCGAAAGGAATTTTCCTTTCCGCCACCGGACAGGTGTTTCGCGGCGACTCCGGCGAAGACGACGAACTTCTGTTCCAGTCGCACAGCAAGGGCGACGTCAGCACGGTGGCGCACCTGCGCGGATACAAAGACCTGACCGAATCCACCAACCTCGAATTCGGCGCTTCCTATGCCCGCGGACACAACGAACTGGGCACAGATTTCATCACCAGTCTTTACGGGATGGACGCAACGCTGCGCTGGAAGCCGTTGCGGCGGGCCATTTACAACTCGTTTGTGGCGCGCAGCGAGTTCGTCTGGAGCCAGCGTCACCAGTCCCCGTTCGAGCAACGCGCCTTCGGCATGTACGCCTCGGGTGAATACCAGTTCAAGCGGCGCTGGTTCCTGGGCGGCCGCTACGACTGGTCGGACCGGGCGCGCGAGGCCAACCTCACAGACAAAGGCGGCTCCGTGATCCTGACGTATTGGCCGAGCGAGTTCAGCCAGATTCGGGGACAATATCGCTTTACCGACTATGCGGGCGATCACAAAACCAACGAGCTTCTGTTGCAGGTACTGTTCTCATTGGGAGCGCACGGCGCGCATCCTTTCTAGGACTGGTTGACTGCTTTCGGGAGGGCACGACTTTGAGTCGTGCCGCAAAAGCCGCTGAAAGACCGGGCTTTAGCCCCTGCGGGCCGCTTTCCGGAACTCTTGAAGTATTTTTGAACGAGCAATTAGGAGATTCGATGAATCGCTATTTCTCAAGGTATGGACTCCCGCTGGCGGCCACCGCCGTTTTCTTTTTTGGCTTGCTCTCTCCCGGCACCGCGGCCGCGAAAAAGCTGAACGTGGTCACGGCCACCACCGACCTCGCGGCGCTCGCGCAGGAAGTGGGCGGCGACCGGATCAGCGTGGAGTCGATCGCCAAGGGCTATCAGGACCCTCACTATGTCGAAGCCAAGCCCAGCTTTCTGCTGAAACTGCGCCAGGCCGATCTGCTCATCGTGGTTGGCCTGCAACTGGAGATCGGCTGGCTGCCGCCGCTGATCACGCAGTGCGGGAATTCCCGCATCCAGGTCGGGGCGAACGGATATCTGGACGCTTCGCAGTTTTCGGAGATCCTGGAAATCCCGCAGGGCTCCATCACGCGCGCCATGGGCGATGTGCATCCCCTCGGAAACCCGCACTACTGGCTCGATCCGGACAACGGACGCCGGATCGCCAAAGGGATCGCAGCCAAACTCGGCGAGACGGACCCGGAGAATGCGGCGTACTTTCAGCAGCGCTTTCAGGATTTCGACCGCCGCTTAACCGAAGCGGAAAAGAAGTGGGATGCGGATATGAAGCCGTATCGCGGACGGAAGGTGGTCACCTACCACAACTCATTGCCGAACTTTGTCAAACATTTCGGATTAGACGTGGTGGGCTTCGTGGAGCCGCGGCCGGGTATTCCGCCAACCCCGAGCCATACTTTTGAACTGACCAACATGATGCGGCGCGACCACGTGAAGGTCATCATGGTGGAGCCCTATTTCGATCGCAAGACGCCCGATTCGATTGCGCGGCAAGCCGGCGGAGTCGTCGTCGAGTACCTGCCCTCGGTGGGAGGCCAGAAGGAGGTTACAACCTACTTTCAGCTTTTCGACTACGATATCGCTTTGCTGACCAAGGCGTTTCAGGCGAATCAGTAGTTCATAAATAGTTCATAAGTCGTTCGTAAGGAGATTCATGGATATACTCCCGTTTCTAATCTGGCCTTTTGTTGCCAGCCTCATCCTAACCGGAATTCACGCCTATCTGGGCGTCCACGTCGTGGAGCGCGGGGTAATTTTCGTGGACCTGGCGCTGGCGCAGATCGCCGCCCTGGGCGCGACCATTGCCATCCTGGCGGGGATGGATCCGCACGGGCGGGGCGCTTACTTTCTCAGCCTGGGCTTCACCTTTCTCGGCGCCGGCATTTTTGCCCTGGCGCGCACGCGCCGCGGACACATTCCGCAGGAAGCCTTCATCGGCATTGCCTATGCTGTCGCTTCGGCGACCGCCATTCTTGCCATGAGCAAGGCCACCGGCGAAACCGAACACCTCAAGGACATGCTGGTTGGCAACATCCTGGCCGTTTCCAGGGCGGAGGTGATCAAGACGGCGCTGCTCTACGGAGCGATCGGCGTGTTTCATTATTTCTTCCGCAAGAAGTTCCTGCTGATCTCCACCGACTCCGCGAAGGCCGAGGCCAGCGGTCTGAACATCCGGTTCTGGGATTTTCTGTTCTACGCTTCGTTTGGATTCGTGGTGACTTCCTCGGTAGCGATCGCAGGCGTGCTGCTGGTGTTTTGCTATTTGATCGTGCCCTCGGTGGGCGCGATGCTGTTCGCCGACAAAATCGGAAGGCGGCTGGCCATCGGGTGGACGATGGGCACCCTGGTTTCGGCGCTGGGAGTTTACTTTTCGGTGCTGCTCGACCTGCCTACCGGCGCCACCATCGTTTGTACCTTCGGAGGCGTGCTGATTGTGATGTTCTTTGTCCACCTGATCTTTTTCCACGGCGGACGCGCGCGGGCTCTGGAAGGGGCGAGTTCGGTGGAGAGCCCGAAGGAGGCGGTTCTACAGGGCCGGCGTTGATCCGCCGCTCCGCAGGGAAGGATTTTGTAGCGCACAGGGTAGAGTCAAAGTAGGTGAGAGTGCTTCGGCGGGCGAGGCGCCCGCCGGACAGCCGGCAAGGTGCCGGCGCTACGGTATCAGATAAACATCTCGTCCTGCGGGACGCCCATGCCATTGCGCGGCTGGCGCCGTTTCTGGCCGAGGAAGACTTCCACTCCCGTGCTGATGGCGCTCATCAGGCCCGAGACCTGGCGCAGCGGCGAGAGCACCGTCTTGTGGACCACTTCGGTGGTCTCTTCGACTTTGTCCATCGTGCGATTGAGGAACTCGTCGGCACGTATGACCTGGAGACGAGCGCGGTCGAGGACATCGCTGAGCGTGGCATCCAGGCGTCCCAGCTGCACGCGCAGGATGGTGGTCGATTCGGCCGCGTTGGCGGTCAGCGTCTCAATTTTCGGACGCAGTTCCAGCAGCATGCTGTGCGCCGTTTCCAGCGTCGGCAGGGTCTTGGTCGTCACTTCGGTGGCGAGCGCCTCCATCCGAGCGGTACTCTTGCGGACCGCCAGGTATAGGGCGACCAGAATTCCCGCCTGAATCACGACTGCGAACGCGGTCAGCGCGATAAACACCCTGAGCAGATTGTCATCCATGGGATCTCCCGCCGGTGCGGCTGTTTTCCTTAGACGCCGCTGGGCGGTTCGGTGCCCGCGGCGGTGGTCTCACGATAGGCCTGACGGCCTGCCTCATAGGCGGCCCGGAACTGCTCTTTCTGCTGACCGACCACGTCCCGCCCGCGGTCCATCCAGTCTCCCGCTTGTTCCCGCGCCTTGCGAGCCTGGTGGCGAACTCGCTCGCGTCCTTCCTGAGCCTTCGCGAGCAGCACTTCGCGTGTCTCTTCTCCGGAGCGCGGCGCGTACAATACGCCCACTACGGCTCCAATCCCGAGACCCGCCAGGAACCACACAAAGCTGTTGCCGTCACGATCCGACATAACTTCCTCCTCGTTCTTGCCCATATTGAATGGTAGCACCGGCCCTATGTGAAAGACAATTCACGGTACTCGCCCACAGGATTAACTTTATTTTGAGCTGGGACTCGCACCGCAAAGCGGCCCAGGAGGGGCAGTTGACCCATTTCGGTCCGTGCCAATTTGGGACTCGAGCGAGTTCTTAATCACAAACATCGGTAAGCCACATCACAGACCGGATCCGCCGCCTCGGATTATTTTCGGATACACGTTAGCCATCCTGGCTCCGATTCCGCGCTGGGAATACAGTGACTCGCCGGAATCCCCGCCAGCGCTGCGCAAAGCACGTGTGGAGCATACCAATGGGAGAGGTCTATCCTGCTGCGAACGCTGGCCCTGACCTGGCCGAATCGCTGACCTTTGTTCAGCACGAGGTACTGGAGCGGGCCGTCGCCAAGCTGGTTTTGTTGGGCAAACGAGTGGGAGTCAGTGCCGACCAGATGATCCTGTTACTCGAATCTGGCCTGACTGTGGTCGAGTTGGTGGAGTACCTGGCCGCCCGGAATGGAGAGCGTTTCTGAGACCAACACGGCAGGGAACGCCTGCGCGCCCGGGTCCGATCAGGCCGTACTGGCAGCTTGCCGTAGCCCCCCAAATGATTCCCAAGCAAAGTATTTGCTTAGTCGCGCGGCATTCGCTAGCCTGATCGGATGCCATTGAGCCAACGCGCCACCCGTCAGGTCCAGAAACCGCGGAGTAGCCCCAAACGCCGGTGCGAGCCGATTCCTAAATCCTCGATTCGACCCGTCCGCCTTCCTCGGCTGTTTCAGGCAGTTCTCTTGCCCGCTGCGATGCTTGTCTGCTCCGCGGCCGTGCTCTGCGCCCAACAACCCGCGGCGGGCCAGGATCGTCCCGACGCTCCTTCCGCCACCCGGAGCGCCCAGTCCTCTCCCCGGAAACCCCCGGCCGGATTTGTTACGACCCTGAACCGGAAGTCGATTGTCTTTCCCGACATTGCCACTACCGAGGGCCCGCTTTCGACGGGAGAGAAGTTCAAGCTGTTTGTAGACAACAGCGCATCTTTGTCTGCTCTGGCCGGCTCCGCCTTCAACGCCGGAATCGGGCAAGCAGAAGACTCGCCCCGAGGCTACGGACAGGGCGGAGAGGGTTATGGCAAGCGCTTCGGCGCTTCCATGGCGCGCAACGCTTCCAGCAATTTTTTCGGAACGTTCTTGCTGGCATCGATGCTGCGCCAGGACCCGCGCTTCTTTCCGCAGAGCGATCCGACGTTCGGCGGCAGCGTACAGTACGCGCTGACCCGAGTGGTCGTCACTCGCAATGACGACGGGAACGACGTGGCCAACTGGTCGGGCCTGCTCGGACCCCTCATGGCGGAGGGCTTGGCCAACGCGTACTGGCCCGAAGCGGACCGCACCGCCGCCAAGACCTTCCAGCGTTACGGAGTGGATTTGGCCAGCCGCGCCGGCTTCAACATGTTTCGCAACTACTGGCCGGTGCTGTTCAAGAAGATGCGGCGCTCACCTCATCCTTGAACCGGCGGCAGTTGACGCCGGGCCGAGGGGCGAGATTTTCCTTCGTCCGCAAGCCCTTCCGGCCGGGAACAAGAGATAATTAGTGGGAACCACTCCGAATCGGAAACAGGAGATCGAGATTGCGTAAGCGAATACTGTTCCTGCTTGCCTTTTGCGGACTTGGCATCGCCGCTGCTTCCGCTCAAACTTTCCACCGCTTCAACTTCAACGTCGGTGGCGGATTTGGCGGCGCCCTGGGGGATGTCGGCAAGTTTACGGACGCCTCCTATCACGGCGTTGCCGGTGGCGGAGTGAATTTCAGCCGCGCCTTCGGACTCAAGGCCGAGTACATGTATTTCAACCTCTCGTTCAAAGACAGCGTGAAGTTGCAGCAAAGCCTGCCCGAGGCCACCGGACATCTGCAATCGGCCACCCTGAACGCCTTTTTCAACATTCCTGTGCCGGGCAAGTTGGGAGTCTATGTGATCGGCGGCGCCGGATGGTATCAGCGCAACGTGGAAGCGCGCAGTCAGGTGCTGGTGCCGGGCACCGTGTGCCAGCCGGCGTGGAGGCTGTGGGGCATCGCCTGCCCCAATGGCCTGATCGTCACGAGCCAAACTCTGTCTTCCAATACCGTCAGCGCGGGCGGATACAACTTCGGTGGCGGGTTTACCTACCGGCTCAATAAGCAGGCCAGGATTTACGTCGAGGGCCGTTACCACCACGCGAACACCAACGACGGCCGTACCACTGTTTTCCCCGTGACCGTCGGGTTGCGCTGGTGAGAGCCGCGAGATTTCTGTAGCGGCACCGCTCCCCGTTCGGAGCAGTTCGTTCCGAGACGCCTCTTCGGCAGTGCATCGGCAGAAACCTCAAAAAACACCAGGCCGCCAGTCGCAACGCGGGCGTTGTTGAGGTCCTTGAGAACCTCGTGCTGGGCGTAAATCGTAATCCCTTTTCCGCCGGTGAGTTCCTGGAAGTCAATGCGGTGACCGTGGCCCGCGAAGAGTAACTCGATCCCGTAGTGGACCAGCCCTTCACTTTTCATCCGCTCGCCGACGCCCATTTCGGTGAGCAGGTCAACCGTCCCTTGCTCCAACACGCCGGCTCGAACACGCTCCTCTACGTATTGCCGACTGCGATTGTCGACCACGATCGAGTCAATCCCGTGCAAATACAAAAGGTGCGACAAAACCAGACCTGGGAACGAAGTGGTATAACTTCCCACAACTCGATCGGAGCCGGAGCACACCGTGAGCACGGTACGAGAAGTCACATACCAAGTCTTGCGCGACCTGGGGATGCCCCTGATCTTCGGCAACCCTGGTTCGACCGAATTGCCTTTTCTGCGGGACATGCCGTCGGATTTCAGGTACGTCCTGGCGCTGCACGAACGCGCTGCGGCGGGTATGGCGCTCGGATATGCCTTGGCCAAGGGAAAAGCCGTATTCGTGAATTTGCACTCTATTGCCAGCGCCGGCAACGGTCTTTCCGCGATCCAGGATGCCTGGTACCTCCACGCGCCGCTGGTAATCACTACCGGGCAGCAGGACCGCCGGCATCTCCTGGCGGAACCGTTCCTGGTCAGCCGTGCGGTTGAGACGGTCCAGCCTTACGTGAAGTGGGCCTACGAGCCACTCCGAGCCGAAGACGTGCCCGCCGCCATTGCACGTGGCTACTACCTTGCCATGCAACCGCCCATGGGACCGGTATTCATTTCCATTCCCATGGACGACTGGACTCACGACTGCCAACCTCTGGCTGCTCGCCAAGTCAGTCAGACTGTCCTGCCAGATCCCGAGGCGCTCGACCAGGTCGTGCGCGCGCTTGATTCGAGTCGGAATCCAGCGCTGGTCGCTGGTTCTCAGATCGAAGAGGACGGAGCATGGCACGAAGTAGTGGCATTAGCAGAGCACCTCAACGCGGACGTGTATCAGGAGCCGATTCCGCCCCGATGGACGTTCCCGCGAAGTCACCGGCTATTTCGCGGAGGCTTGCTTCCGGCCCAGCAACCACTCGCGGATCAGTTGGCCCAACATGACGTTGTCGTGGTGCTGGGCGCGCGGATTTTTCTCTATTACGCCCACGTGCCGGGCCCTCCCATCAAACCGGGAACGAAGCTCTTCCAAATCACCAACTCACCACTTGACGCTGCGACGGCCCTCGCCGGAAATGGCGTCGTGGGCAACCTCGCCGCGGCGGCCAAGTATATTCGCACCCGCACCAAAGCGAGGCAACGCGCGACAGAAACGTCCGCGCCGCCGCCGGAACCGAAGCCCGAGCATCCCATAACGCCGGCTTATTTGTTCAGTGTGTTGAACAAAGTCATGCCGCGCAATGCCGTGATCGCCGAGGAGTGTCCGTCGTCGAAGGGCGACCTCGACCGTTATCTCGTGTTGGACGAGCCAGGTTCGTTCTACTCCGTACCGAACGGCGTCCTGGGATTTGGTTTGCCCGCTGCTGTCGGCCTGCAAATGGCGCATCCTGACCGGCGCGTCGTGTGCCCGATCGGCGATGGTTCGATCCAGTACTCGATCCAGGCGCTGTGGAGCGCGGTGCAGAACAACGCGCCTGTAATCGTTATCGTGTTGCGCAACTCCGACTACTCGGCCTTGAAAGGGTTCTGCGACTTCACTCAGGTTGGCCGCAATGTTCCTGGCATGGAAATCCCTGGTATCGACATCGTGAAGATTGCCGAAGGCTATGGAATGAGGGCGCAGGAGGTGGATCGACCGGAAGAGCTTGAGCCCGCGCTGAAAGCGGCGTTTGCGTCGCAGGAACCTCGCCTGATTAGCGTCAACGTTGCGAAAGGCGGACAGAAGTGCATGGGAATGGACCAGTCGGTAAATCCGCCCCACTACCGATGAGAGTCTCCGGGATCTCACAAGATTCGAATTCAAAACCGGAGTCCGGTAGGCCCGCATGAGCACCGATCCGCGTGATTGTGTCACCAACGCCTGGGGCCAGACTCACGACATCAAGAATCTGTTCATTTCCGACGGCAGCGTCTTGGCTACGCCGGGCGCGGCCAATCCCACCTTGACCATCGTGGCTCTTGCGCTGCGGCAGGCAGAGTACATCAGCCAGCAGATGAAAGCGGGGAATGTGTGATGGCGCGCAGGTGCCCAATGAGCGTGCTTTTGGGTGGCGCAGCGCTTCAGCGCTGCATTTAGCACTGAAATAGAACCGGCTTTAGCCGCTGAGGGGTGGCCTTGGACTCACCCTGCTTCGGCGACCCCGCCCCGACGCCTGACGACCTCTGGGGCTAAAGCCCGATCCAAACAAAGCCTGAATGCAGCGCTGAAGCGCTGCTCCACCCAAAGGCAGACTTTTTCAGCACGATGTCCAGCAACCTAAACTGTTCAGCCGCTCGCCCGTTCGGCCCCTAATCCTGTATTCGCCCGCACGATGAGCTCGTCAAACTTGGCTTCCGCGCTGGGCGCGTGGCTGAGGAGAGACCCTACAATCGACGCCAAGAATCCCAGCGGCACGCTGACAATCCCCACATTCTCGTACGGGAACCAGGGCGCGGCCTGAATCAAGTGCCGCGCAGCGCCCGGCGGGTCGATGCCCATCAAAGTTGGTCCCACAACGATCAGCCCGATGGTCGCCAGCAATCCCGCGGTCAAACCCGCAACTGCGCCGGTGGTACTAAATTGTCTCCAGAACATCGAGAGCACGAGCACTGGAAAATTTGCCGATGCTGCCACTGCCAAGGCGAAGGTTGCCAAAATCAAAACATTCGATGCCGGTCCCAAAGCAATCGCGATCAGGATGGATGCTGCACCGACTGCCAGTGCCGCAATCCGCGCGACCAGGACGCTTTCACCCGGCCTACGCTCCACTCCCCGATGAATCACGTTTGTCCAGAAATCATGCGCGAAAGATGTAGACGCGCTGATCATCACTCCCGCCACCACCGCCAGGATGGTGGCGAAAGCCACGGCGGACACCAACGCCAGGAAAAAGTCTCCCCCCAGGGCCTGCGCGAGTCGCGGACCCGCCACGTTCGTTCCGCCGTGCGCGACAATGTCATCCGGTCCGAGCAGCACAGCGGCGCCCAGGCCCAGGATCGACGTCATCACATAGAAGCTGCCAATCAGAATCATCGCCCACACCACACTGTGGCGCGTCGTTTTCGCGTCGGGGACGGTATAGAACTTCACCAAAATGTGCGGGAGTCCGGCGGTTCCAAAAGAAAAGATCAGACTCAGGGAGAGCAGGTCGAGCGGGCCGTGCGGCGGCCGGTAACGCAAACCCGGCTGAAGAAAATCCTTCACTACCAACTCGCCCTTCTGGTGGTATGCGACCTGGCTGGCCGCGGCAAAGAAATCCAGAAGATGAAAATGAAAATGTCGTAGCACCAAAACCGTCAGGACGACCGTGCAGGCCATGAGCAGCATGGCTTTGATGATTTGCACCCAGGTGGTGGCCAACATGCCGCCAAACACCACGTACACCATCATCAGCACGCCCACGCCGACTACCGCTGTGTTGTAGCCGATGCCGGAGTCAGCGAGCAGCAGGGCAACCAGCGCTCCCGCGCCCACCATTTGCGCAATCATGTAAAGGGTAGCGATCGTCAGGGTGCTGAGCGCGGCCAGGGCGCGCACCGGCCTCGGCCGCAGGCGGTAGGCCAACACGTCTCCCATGGTGTATTTCCCGGTGTTGCGCAGCGGCTCGGCCACCACCAGCAAGATGGTCACGAAGGCCACAAACCCGCCCACCGAATAGAAAATGCCGTCGAATCCCTGCAATGCGATCAGGCCGATGAGCCCGAGAAACGACGCCGCGCTCATGAAATCCCCGGCCACGGCAAATCCGTTTTGCCAGGCCGTGATCCGGCGTCCCGCGGCGAAATAAGCGCTCGCCCCTCGCGACCGTTTCGCCGCCCACCAGGTGATACCCAGAGTGCTCGCCACAAACGCCAGGAAGACCGCCAGCGAAACGGACACTTAATGGCCCCCGCGAGGCGTGTCGATTTTTGGGAGATCGTTTTGCGCGAGATCGTTTTGCGCGAGGATGTCTTTCGTGAGCCGATCGAACTTTGCCGACGCAATCAGATACAGGCCGGCAATCGTCCATCCCAGCACGAATTGCGCGAGCGCAAATAGATAGGCGACGTTCACCGTCCCAATCACCCTGGTAGACGCCAGTTTCGGCGCGTACCCAACCAGAACTGCAAAGCCGATGAAGTTCAAGAGAAAGAAAATGAAGGCGGGGACGATGAACATCCTCTTGACCGCGAGCAGGTCTTTGAACTGTTTACTGGCGGCGATGCGGGTGCACTCGGTGGTTGTTTGCAGCGGAGTGTTTTCCGGTGTGCTGTTCATTCCATTCAGGGTTTCAGTGGGAAAGCATTGTATCCGAGATGGAGAGTGGGAGAAGCGAGATGGTCTGCGTGTAGTGCCCTAATTCGGTATAGTGGGACTGGTTATCCGTGGCGAAGTTGGGACAGCCAGAGATGATAAGCCAAGTGGTTGAAAGAAATGGTAGGCACGCCGGGACTCTGACCCGGGCCTCTACCGTGTCAAGGTAGCGCTCCAATCAACTGAGCTACGTGCCTAGAACGGGTAGTGCCGAGGCGTTGTCTGGATCGTGATCGAGCGCAACTCGCTGCCGTGACTGCTAACGAACTTTGTTGCCGGTCGCCGGATTTTTCAATCGCGACATCCTAATACCAAACCGAGAAAAAATCGAATCAAAGGTCCCCGAATCCACCATGTTTTGCAGGATCACGTATGGGTCTTTTGCGTCGCCTTCTTTGCGGAGAGTCTCCGAGATGAAGAGAACACAAATACGCCGCATTCGCGAGGACGCAATCCAACAGATCCGCATCCGGCCCTTGCGCAGTCGAAACACATTTGAAAGCTGGCCTCGGAGCGCATACTTCTTGTTGAGGGGATCGGCCGGAATAGCGTGTTTGATGGCGTCTCGGACCATGTTGAATGTGGTGCAGTGCATACTGCCATGGTCCCCCGCGTTCTCCGCCTCCTGCGCCTTGCGGTACAACTCCCTATAGACCGCCTCGGCAGTTGCGGTCATGTCAATGGAGTAGGGAGAAAGAGACGGCGCGCTTTGTTGTGGAACGCGCGCCTTGGCAGGTTTTCGGGCCACGGATTATTTCTTCTTCAGTTCAGCCTCAATCTCATCCAGAGAGCGAACCCGTCCAGCGCGAATGTCCTCGAATGCAGCCAACAAGCCCTTGTGTTCCGATTCATTGGCAAGCAGCTCAATCATGCTGACCATCGCGTCAAACTCCTGCCTGATTTGCTGGAATCGCTTGTAACTCAAGAGCACAGCCAGCGGAATATCGTTCTCTTGAATCACCAACGTTTCGTCGGTTTGCTCCTTCAACTTGGTCGCGTTGAGGTCGCGCAGCTTGCTAACCCCGACGTGCTTGACGTTCGGATCAATGTTCGGGATTGCGTACGTGGCCATCGGTTCTGCTCCTTCTAGAGGGTCATTTTCTAGGTTAGATGTTTGTCCACAGAGGGGAGGTTGTCAATCAACAGTGATTATGATAGCAACAATATATCATATATCAAGCATAAAATGATGCATCCTAGTGACGATATATTGTCAATATATTGACAATATGGACACCGACGGTTGGCCCGACCGTAGCGCCGGCAACTTGCCGGCAGTCCCGAGGGCGCCCTCGCCCTCGGCGCGGCGGGCGGGGCGCCCGCCGGACAGCCGCCGAGGCGGCGGCGCTACGTTTCGCGGTGCGGGTCAGCGCGGCTAGAACGGGTAGTGCCGGGGCGTTGTCTGGATCGTGACCCAGCGCAGCTCCGTGAATTCGTCAACTGCGGCTTTCCCTCCAAATCGCCCGTAGCCGCTGGCTTTCACGCCGCCGAATTGGAAGTCGCGGTTGAAATCCATGGTCGCGGCCACGGCCCGGTCCTCGTGTTCATCCCCGAGAACTGCACGCCGGATTGTCATGCCCTGGGCGGGGCTCCACAGCTACTCCCAGCCCAGCGTCTAAGGCTTGAAAACCGGCATACCCGAAAGGGTATCGGGGGCTCGAATCCCTCCCTCTCCGCCAGCGTCTTGAGCAGTAGCAATCGTCAAAGAATACCGATACGTTCCTGTTGCGTTGTCGCGAGTGAATTCTTCTGGAACTGCATTGGCGATTGGATTGTCTCTGCGCCCTCAAGGGGTACTTCGCTCATCCGCGTCGCCCTGGGGGACGCGCTCCCCAGTCTGTGATTGCTGCGCACGTAGCTTGAAGCGCTGAAGCTTCCCGGTCGCTGTCTTGGGGAGTTCGCCTACGAATTTAATCCACCGTGGTCGTTTGTAACCGCCCAGTCTTTGGGCTACCCAGTCGCGGAGGTCCCCGGCGAGTTTGTCGGTGGGATGGAAATCCGGATTCAACACGACGTAGGCCGCCGGCTTAAGAAGCTGGGTTCCATCCTCGCGTGCGACAACTGCCGCTTCGCGGACCGCGGGGTGCGTAATCAACGCGCTCTCAACTTCGGCGGGACTGAGCCAGCGCCCGTTTACTTTGAACAGATCATCGGAGCGCCCCGCGTACCAAAGGTAGCCGTCCGGATCCTGGTGGTACTTATCTCCGGTGCGAAACCAATGCCCCTCGATCGTGTCCTTGGTCTTTTCGTGCTGGTTCCAGTAGGTCACGCAGATAGAATCTCCCTTCACCAGCAGATTGCCGATCTCGCCCTGAGCGACTGGCTTCCCATCTTCATCGACGATCTTGGCTTCGTAGCCCGGGATTACCTCACCGCTCGACCCTGGTCTCACGGCACCCGGGCGGTTGGATAGGACCATCTGTAGGGTTTCGGTCGAGCCCCAGCCATCCAGAATCTCCACGCCGAATCGCTGCTTGAAACGCTCAAACAGAACCGCAGGGAGGCCTTCGCCGGCGGAAATGGCATGGCGCACACTGGAGAGATCAAACTCGGTTCCATCCGCTCGGCGGTGGGCCAGCAGCGCTGAATAGTTCGTGGGAACCGAGAAAAACAGGGTTGGACGGTGGCGTTCGATGTTGGCGTAGATGCCTTCGGGGGTTGGGCGGTCCGGCGAAAGGATGCTGGTGGCGCCAAATGCCAACGGGAAATAGCCGGCGTTCCCCAGTCCGTACGCGAAGAATAGCCGGGCGACGCTGTAGCAGCGATCCTGTTCATCCATCCCCAGAATGCCTTTCGCGTACAACTCGGAACACACCACCATATCGTGATGCAGATGGACACAGCCCTTCGGGAATCCAGTGCTCCCCGAGGAGTACAGCCAGAACGCGGCGTCATCTTTGCTGGTGGGTGCGGCGGCTAATTCGGGAGATGAGTTTGCGACCAGTTCCCTGAAGCCCAGGCACTCTTCGTCCGCCTTCCCAACCACCACCATCTTCCGTAAATACCTGAGGCGCGCTCGGGGAATCAGGCGCAACTGCGGCAACAGTGCGTCGCTCACAAAGGCTACGCGCGCGCGCGTATCGTTCAACAGGTATTCGTAGTCTGGAGCACTCAGGAGTGGGTTCGTGGGGACCGCGACCGCACCGATCTTGATCGTGCCGAAAAAGCAGTACAGGAATTCGGGGATGTCTTCCAGTACCAACAAGACGCGCTCTTCCGGGCGCACATCCAGGTCACGGAGCGCATTCCCCACTTGGTTCGTCTTTTGCAATAGCTGCTGATAGCTAACCTGCTGATCGCCACACTCGATCGCGATTCTCTGTCCTCTGCCTTCAAGGACATTGCGATCCACGAAATACGTGGCGACATTGAATGTTTCCGGCAGGGTGATCAACGTAATCTCTTATGGCTTTACCGCCTCGACCTGAGGCTTCGCGCGCCCCCCGGACCAGACTGGGCTATCGGGGAGCGGAGTATAGCACGGGTAAATTCGCTCACCCTCGATCGCACCCGTTTTAGCGCGCTCGACCATGGTACCGAACAAAATCGCACTGTGCATGCGTTTCGGGAGCGCGTCGACGCGCCCTACAGTGACAAGAGCCTCTTTCTTCTTCGAATTGCAGGCATGCAGTTCAAGACGGCCGCCGCAATAGGAATTCGTAGCTTCGTCAACAATTAATACCTAATGAGTATCACTGTTCGACGAAAGATGTATTGGACAAGTATTTTGGTTCCGCTCCGTGCTCTCGCGGCAATGGCGGGGGGAATCCGCGGCGCTCGCCCGTCGTGCGTCATCCCCTTCACGAAGTCGTAGCTCCACACATGGGTTAGCAATCCAGTTGCGAATGTGCGGATGCCCGGCACAAAGGCGAGGTAAGAAAAAAAGAAGCCCTACCAAGCGCCGCAGCAATTCACCCGCCACCGCAAGCCTGCTGCCCGGAAGATTGGGCTGCTAGCGCAATTGGACTGCCTGGAAGGCGATCTGGGCCTCCGGATTGGTCATGAACGTATTCCAGACGAAATTGCTGCGCTGGTTCTCGGCCATCAGCATGGTGCTGCCCACGTCAATCCCGATCACGTCCGGATCGTACCAGCCGCTCAGGGGATTGAACGCATCCACAAACCCGTAACGCTGCCAGGTCTTGGGAAACTGCGTGCGAATATTTCGCAAAACTGCCAGGCAGTCACCTGGCGCAAACGGGATGGAGCCGGCGGCGGCGCAGGGAACGATGCTCCCGTCAATGGGGCCCATGGACGGCGGTCCGCCCCAGGCAACGTATCCCTTGACGGAATCGGACGCGCTGATGCCCCAGAGGTTTGGTTGATAGTCATTCCACTGGCTTTGCAAGGAAAGGCAGAACAGCTTGTGCGCTTGCGTTGCCTTCACGGAGTTGTCGAAGTAGTTCGCGTATTTGTCGCTCTTGTTACGGAAGTCGAACCAGGCATGGGAATACTGGTGAATGAACAACGGCGCGTCCAGGTTGGTGATGTAAGTAATTCCCTGGAAGGTGAAGAGCGGGCGCGTGAAGGCGTCCCAGGATGAGGCGGGAACCGGGTTCGTCGGAGATCCGATGGCCAGCAGGTAGATCATCATCAGTTCACTGTAAGTATCCCAGCGCGAGGGGATGAAGCCGTTCTCGGGAGTCCACCCCATGGAAAAGGCCGCGCCGCCATTGAGCATCCAGGGCCAGTTCACGCGGTTGTAGATCTGGGTGGCCAGACTCTGAATCTGCGCGTCCTGGAAATACTGGCGGCAGGTCAGCACTCCGCAGAGCAGGATCGAAGTATCAATCGACGAGACCTCGCTGTTAAAGACGCGGGCCCCGGTGTTCATGTCGATGAAGTGATAGAAGAAGCCGTTGACGTGGGTCAACTGATTGAGCAGGAAGTCGAGCGTGGTGGTGACGCGGGCCTTGATCTGTGCGCTGTCTCCATATCCGCGCTTGTGCCCGATCGAGAGCGCGGTCAGGCCAAATCCAGTCGCCGCGATGCTGGAGATGGTGCGGGTATCGTTGCCCGCGGCGAGAGCCCGGTCTTTGACTTGCCCAGTAGTGGGACTGGCTTGCTCCCAAAAGAACTGAAAGATGGCACGCTGGATCTGGTCCAGGAACTCGTCATCCGAGACGGGCGGGGGCGGGGGTGGAGCGGACGAGCCACCGCCGCAAGAGACCATCGCAAAAGCGAAATTCAATGTCGGATACGCCAGCGCAGTTCTTGCCGACAAACCCAGAAATTCGCGGCGTGTAGGAGTGCGACTGAACAACGGTTTCATGGATATGACAGTCGGCTTAGTGCGCGCTCTTCAGCTCGAGAAGCACGAGCCCGTGGGCGGGAATCCGGATCGTGACCGATCCGTTCTTCAAATCGTACACCTCAGGGGCAGGAAGCTGAGCGGCGGCGCGGAGTTGCCGGATTTGAGCCTGGGTCGGATAGCGTGGCGAGCCCATGGCCTGATATGCGCTGTGTACATCTCCATGAGTTGGATCCACTCGCGAAACCTCGACCTTCGAGACACCGTTTTGCCGGAAAAGAAATCTCACATCCTTGGGAGCGCCCGGCGCTCCCGGCGGAGCCATGTTCCAGGCAGCCACCACCAGGGTTCCATCCTGGCGGCGGGTTGCCAGAACCGACTCAGAAGCGACGGCCAGGCGCTGCTCTCCCAGTTGGTGCAGAAGCCGGAACGCGTTGTACGCGGGCTTGGGAATTCCGCCGGCTGCCATCAAGCCGAATCCGCCATAGAAGGGCTGTTTGACGACTCCCTGTTCCTCAAAGACGTCGGAGAAGGTCCAGTACGACATCTCGTTAACCAGGCCATCGCATTGGCGGATCGTGTCGGCGAGCCACGGACCCATGTAGGCGGTGTCGGTGACCTCGGGCTCGTTCATGTAGCTGGCGTTGAATTCGCTCCAGAACAAAGGCAGGTCGGGCATAGACGACGCCTTGATTTGCTCGTGAACCTTTTTGACGGCCCGGCAGACCATGCGGTCGCGAGGAATCTCCTCGTGAGTGCCAAAGACGTCCTCCGACTTATCGTTTCCGTAGACGTGCGAGGAGACGAAGTCCACGGGGACGTCGTTGTCCGCACAATGGCGAATGAAGACATCGGCCCAGGCTGCCTGGGCAGTTGCGGGACCGCCAACTCGAAGGCGCGGATTCACGGCCTTCAATGCGCGCGCCGTGTGGTCATAAAGTTCAAAGTAGGTTGACTGCTTGGGATCTCCGCCCCAGAAATCAATATTGGGCTCGTTCCAGACTTCGAAATACCACTTGCTGACTTCATCGATGCCGTAGCGATCCACTAGATGCTGGGCGAACAGAGTGATGAGGTGGTTCCAATTCTCCCAATTCCTGGGCGGCGAGACGTTTTGCTTGTACCAGAAGGCATGCTGAGCATTTTTGTCGGATGCCAGCTTGTTCGGCATGAAACTCAGTTCAACGAAAGGACGAACGCCGCTGGCCAGCAGGCCGTCATAAACCTGGTCGATGTACGAGAAGTTGCAGATGGGATGGCCTTGGGCGTCTTCGTCGTATACGCCCATCTCGTCATGAAAGACCGCATGGAAGCGAACGTATTCCATGCCGGTGATCTGCTTCACCTCGCGCAAATCCTGGCGATAGCTGTCGCGCAGCGAGAGCACGGCGCGCCCGGAGCCGAACATGTGCTCCCAGAAGTGGGGAAGCGGGTGGGCCGGAGCCGAGGGATCGATGATAACGGTTTCCGCGGGCGCGGATTGTCCGGTTGCAAAAGGAAGAACGAACAGGAAAAGCGCAAGAACGATTATGCAGGAAGCCCACCCGTGGTTCTTCATTGTTGGTCCTTCATTTCTGCCGAGCTGTCCGGACGAGAGGTTATGCGGTAGCTCTCGTCCGGTTCGGGATCCCGCGTGGGGAAGCAGGACCCAGAACATAAGCCGTGTCTGAACTTGACGACGCGTACGGCCAGCGATTCGGGCTCGCGCGCTTGCCGTCATAGCCCATAGTTCGTTGGCTGTCTGCTGGATATGCGCCAACACAAATACCGGGCCCCATCCACGAAAGACGAACCGGTGCCGTCGAAGACGGCTGCGCCACCCCAGAAGAAGGCTGCTGGAGTACTCTTCTTGAAGTTCCCGGCGCTTCCTTCGATCGTGGACACGCAGGCGACCGGCGCCGAGACTCGACAGAACCCGGAATCGGTTCCGAGACAGCTCCTGGAATTGTCTACAGAAAAAACCATAGGAATGAGTGTTGATTACTAAACTGATTTAGTTGTAGTATCGGCTTATAGCACTCGTTGCGGGATGTGTCAAGGCGGCGAATCGAATTAGAAAAAACATTCTTGCACGGCTCCCGGCCTCTATGCGAAACTGCACGCGTGCCCCCGCGCAAGAAGACCGGTCGATTCGCGCCGGGAACCGATGGCCGACCAAAGCCGCGAGTAACACTGAGAGTCCTGGCCGAACACCTCGGCCTGTCGCCCGCGACGGTGTCCCTCGTCATGAATCGGGCCCCGGTGGCGGATAGCATCCCCAAGGCGACCCAGGATCGCATCTTCGCTGCCGCGCAAGAGCTGGACTACCGTCCCAGTTTTCCGGCGCGCCAGGCCCGTACCCAACGCAGCTTCACCATCGGCGTGATGGTTCCGGAAGTAAGTGAGGGGTACGCCGCCCTGGTCATGAGCGGCATTGAGGACCATCTTCTCAAGGAAGGTTATTTTTACTTCGTCGCCAGCCACCGCCACCGCGACGATTTGATTGACGAATATCCCAGACTGCTTCTGGGACGTTTCGTGGACGGGTTGATTGCCGTGGATACGCCTTGGCGGCACCAGCTGCCGATTCCCGTGGTCACGGTCTCCGGCCACAACCGGTCGGATGGTGTCACGAACATCCTGCTCGATCATGAGCGCGCCGCCGAACTCGCTCTCCGCCACTTGCAGCAGCTCGGTCACGAGCGCATCGCCTTCATCAAGGGACAGAAATTCAGCTCTGATACCGAGGTTCGCTGGAACTCGATTAGCGACGCGGCCCGGCGCCTCGGTCTGCGGTTGCATCGTAACCTCATCGTTCAACTGCATGGCGACCTCGCCGGCCCCCAATTGGGCTATCACATGACCAAGCGCCTGCTGGAACGCAAAGAGCGCTTCACGGCCCTGTTCGCTTTTAACGATATTTCGGCCATCGGCGCGATTAGAGCTTTGCGAGACTCGAAACTGGAAGTCCCCAGAGACGTCTCCGTCGTCGGCTTTGACGATGTCCAGAGTGCCGCTTTTCAGAACCCGCGGCTGACTACGATCCGGCAGCCGCTGCGGAAAATGGGTGTGATCGCCGCCGAGACTTTGC
>Ga0209726_10002413_pt1 | contig 27725 bp, 35 predicted proteins | sample Subgrocontami54m_FD_187453 | JGI IMG/M metagenome (GOLD analysis project Ga0209726, IMG submission 187453) | Subsurface groundwater microbial communities from S. Glens Falls, New York, USA - GMW46 contaminated, 5.4 m (SPAdes) (version 3) | ecosystem: Environmental > Aquatic > Deep subsurface >... | reverse complement strand
CCTTGGCTGAAGCCAAAAAAGAGGTGGTGGGGTGATCTCAAAAGCATCGGCCAGTTTTGTAAGGATCTCACCCAGAAAAGTGCGGTATGTGATCGACCTGATCCGCCGTAAGAGGGTGGAAGAGGCACAGGGGATTTTGAACGGTTCTCCGCGCCGGGCGGCCGATATCGTCCGTAAGCTTTTAAACCAGGCCGTGGACGCGGCCGTCAAGAATTCCAACGCGCAAAGCGCGAATCTCGTGATCTCGAAGATCATGGCGGATGGCGGCCCGACGATGCGGCGTTTCCGGGCGGCGAGTATGGGCCGCGCGTCGGTTATCCGCAAGCGCACCAGCCATATTACGATTGAGTTGGATCAAATCAAAGGATCCTTGCCTTTGGATCGATCTAAGAATTTAAAGAAAACCAAACATCACGCGGGGACGCCGCTTAAAAAGAAGCTTGTAGGAGCCAAATAATGGGTCAAAAAGTCCATCCGGTCAGTTTCAGATTGGGAGTCGTTAAGACATGGAGCTCTTTGTGGTACGCGAATAAAAGGGATTTCGCGAAATTCCTGCACGAGGATATCAAGATCCGCAAGCATGTATTGAAAACGTTCAATCAAGCGGCCATCGCCAAGGTGGATATCGAGAGGGCCAGCGAGAAGATACGCGTCAATATTCATACGGCTCGTCCCGGGGTGATCATCGGGAGAAAAGGCGCGGACATCGACCGTTTGCGCGAAGATCTGCAGGGCATCACGGGGAATAAAGAGGTGCATATCAACATTCGCGAGATCAAAAATCCTTCGATCGAGGCGCAGCTGATCGCGGAAAATATTTCTCTGCAGCTTGAGAAAAGGATCGCGTTTCGCCGCGCGATGAAAAAGGCGATCCAACAGGCGATGGATAGCGGCGCGAAGGGCATCAAGATCCAGACCAAGGGCCGTCTGGCCGGATCCGAAATCGCCAGAACCGAAGGGTACCATGAAGGGAAAGTTCCTCTGCACACGCTAAGAGCCGACATTGATTATGGATTTGCCGAGTCGCTCACGACTTATGGAAAAATTGGGGTCAAAGTGTTGGTGTATAAAGGGGATATCATCAAGAAAAAATCTCCGGTCACTCAAGCCTTGACCGAGAATAAGGACGCCGTAGGAGTGTCTCATGCTGTTGATGCCTAAACGAGTCAAATATCGGAAGACTCAGCGCGGCCGGCGGAAGGGCATGGCCCAACGAGGGAACCGGGTCAGTTTCGGAGAATACGGACTGCAGGTTTTGGAAAACGGTTGGCTCACTAATATTCAGATCGAGGCGGCGCGCGTTGCGATTTCGAGGAACGTCAAACTCGGAAAAGTGTTCATCCGTTGTTTTCCCGACAAACCGGTGACCAAAAAACCGGCGGAAACCCGCATGGGCAAAGGCAAGGGAGCAGTGGAATTTTGGGTGGCGGTGGTCAAGAGAGGCAAAATTCTTTTTGAAGTGGAAGGATTGCCGGAGGAGATCGCCCGAGAGTCGATGAGACTCGCCGCTTCCAAGCTCTCGCTTCGGACTCGTTTTATCTCGAGGAAGGAAGGGCGCAATGAGTAAATTTAAGGTCGCTGATTTAAAAGCGCTTAGCGCGCAGGAATTGGACCAGAAAATAACCGCGATAGAAAAAGAACTCCACGATTTAAGACAAAAAAGGATCACGGGACAACTGGATAAACCGCATCTTTTTAAAAGGTCGCGCCGTCAGATCGCTCAGGTGCTGACCGTGAAGCAAGAGGCCAAAAATGTCTAATGCGGTTGTTCCTCAGAAATTAAGGAAAGAAAAAGTAGGCATCGTTCTTAGTAATAAGATGCAGAAGACGATCGTCGTGCAGATCGGGCGTAAGTCACTACACGCTCGCTATCGAAAGGTCATTGAGCAATTTGCGAAATTTAAAGTGCACGACGAGAAAAACGAAGCGAAGGTAGGGGATCGCGTCAGGATTGTTGAGACACGCCCGCTCTCGAAAGACAAACGGTGGCGCCTTATTGAAATATTGAGTCATGGGCATGGCAAGGCCACCGATGATATTAAGGATGCTTTGGCGAAATAGGGAACACCCATGATCCGAATGAGAACGCTTTTAGAAGTCGCGGATAATACCGGAGCCAAGAAGGCCTCGTGCATCGGCGTCATCGGCCGTTCGGGGCGATTGACGGCAGAGGTGGGGGATATTATCAGCGCCAATGTGAAAGAAGCGAGCCCCGATGCGACCGTTAAGAAGGGAGAGGTCGTCAAGGGGGTTGTTGTCCGCACAAAAAATAAGATCCGGAGGCCCGACGGTACCTCCCTGCGTTTTGATTCCAACGCGCTCGTGATCATTGACACTCAAAAGAATCCGAGGGGGACCCGTATTTTTGGCCCGGTGCCCCGTGAGCTGCGCGACAAAGGATTCATGAAAATCATTTCACTCGCGCCGGAGGTCATTTAGAAATGAGTCTAGGGATCAGACGGGGCGATAAGGTGGCGGTGTTGGCGGGCAAAGACAAGGGCAAATCCGGGAAAGTGCTTCATGTGTTCCCTCAAAAAGAAAGAGCCCTTGTGGAGGGGATCAATATGGTAAAGAAGCATGTAAGAAAAAGCCAGAAGAACCCGCAAGGCGGCATTATTCAACAGGAGATCCCGATCCATTTATCCAATTTGAGCTTATTGTGTCCTGTCTCAGGTAAACCATCGCGCCTCAAGACCATGACCGCGGCCGATGGGTCCAAACAAAGAGTCTCGGTCAAAAACAAGGCAGTGATGGTTTAACATGACCCAGAAGCCGACATTGATGGAAACCTATAAAAAAGAGATTGTACCGCAGATGATGAAAAAAATGGGCTACAAGAATCCGCTCCAGGCGCCGCGGCTTAAAAAAATCGTCGTCAACATGGGAGTTGGCAAAGGCGCTGAGGATATCAAAATCGTTGAGGCCGCGCAGGCGGAGCTTTCGCTCATTACCGGCCAGCATGCGGTAATCACGCGCGCCAAGAAGGCCATCTCCAATTTTAAGATTCGCGAGAATTCGCCGGTGGGTTGCCGCGTCACGCTGCGCCACTACGCGATGTATGAGTTTTTGGAAAAGCTCGTGCGCGTGGCGCTGCCTCGGGTCCGGGATTTCCGGGGCTTGAGCCCTCGGGGATTCGACCAGGCGGGCAATTATAATTTTGGCATCCAGGAACAAAATATTTTCCCCGAACTCGAAACCGACCGGGTCCTCCGGGTCCAGGGAATGAATATTACAATCGTGATAGATTCGCGGTCCAAGGAAGAATCGTACGAACTCTTGGCGTTATTCGGCGTGCCATTCAGGATCAAGACAGAGAAGGCAACTAAGGAAACTCATGGCTAAGTTATCGTTGATGTTGAAACAGCAGCGCCCGGCTAAATTTAAAACCCAGGCTTATCATCGCTGCATGAATTGCGGGAAAACAAGGGGTTACTACCGGAAATTTAAACTGTGCCGGATTTGCTTGAGAGAGCTCGCCTCGAAAGGCGAGATCCCAGGCATGATCAAGGCTAGCTGGTAAGAAACGAAAAGGAATAAGCAATGGCTTTGACTGATCCGATCGCGGATGGGCTGACGGTGATCCGCAATGGCAATAGAGTCCAGAAGGAAAGAGTGGATTTGAAATCTTCGTTTTTGATGACGGAGATACTGAAGATTTTACGCCAGGAGAAGTTTATTTACGATTACCGCCTGATCGAAGACAAGAAACAGGGGATTTTGAGAGTGTATTTGAGGAAGACGAACGAACCTTTAAGAACGATCGCAAAAGTGACGAAAATTTCGAAGCCGGGCTTGAGGATTTACGCGAAAAAAGACAAGATTCCCACCGTGTTGAACGGCCTTGGGATTTGCATTTTATCGACACCTCAGGGCGTCATGACCGGCGAAGAGGCCAAACGCCGGGGTATCGGCGGCGAAGTCTTGGCGAAGGTCTGGTAAATTCATGTCACGTATCGGTAAAAAACTCATTGAGGTCCCAAAAAATGTGAAGCTTGCGCTTGACAGCGGGTTTGTCCATGTCGAGGGGCCTAAAGGCAAGCTGCAGTTCAAAATCAGCCCGCGCATCAAAGCAGCGCTGAAGGACAACCATTTGTCCTTTGACCGAGTCAGCAACCAAAAAAGCGACAAGGCCTTGCATGGCACGACGCGCAGCGTGATTTATAATATGATCCAGGGCGTGACGAACGGCTTTTCAAAAGAGCTCGCGATCGAAGGTGTTGGTTTTAAGGCGCAGATCCAGGGAAAAGTTTTGAATCTACTGCTTGGGTTTACGCATCCGGTTATTTTTGACGTTCCTGAAGGATTGACCGTGGAAACGCCGAAGCCGACTCAAGTGTTGATCAAAGGGGTGGACAAGGTACAGGTGGGGCATTTTGCGGCCAAGATCCGGAAAGTGTACGAGGCGGAGCCCTACAAAGGAAAAGGGGTGCGATACCTCGGTGAAGTGGTGAGGCGAAAGGCCGGAAAAACGGTGACCAAGTAATGAAGCGTAAAAATAAGACAAAATCCAACCGTATCATCAGGCATCTTAGAACCAGAAAAAGGGTTCAGGGAAACTCCGAGCGGCCGCGTCTATCGGTTTATCCGAGCATTCAACATTTTGAAGCGCAGATGATCAATGACTATGATCAGAAAACGCTGGTCGGTTTTACTACCAAGAGTAAGGAGTTTAAAAAGCAGTCCGGTCTTAAAACCGGCGGAAATGTCAAAGCCGCCGTGCAATTTGGAAAATTTGTAGCCGGGAAGGCGAAGGAAAAGGGGATACAGAAAGTGGTGTTCGACCGTGGCGGTTTTTTGTATCACGGCCGAATCAAGGCCTTCGCGGATGCCGCGAGGGAAGAAGGACTTTCGTTCTAAATAAAGGAAAATAGATTGGACAATAAAGAGTTTAAGCCAACGGCAAAAGGAAAAGCAGTCGAGAAGTCAGACGTCCTGGACGTCCCTTTAGACAAGGCCGCCGTGGTTGCGGTGACGGAAGAGGTGGTTGAGCAGGTCAAAGGGCGGGAGGCCAGACGGCCTTTCAAGCGACAGCCCCGGCATGAGGGCCCGCAGGAATTTGTGGAAAAGGTTGTGGCGGTCAACCGCGTCGCCAAAGTCGTCAAAGGCGGAAAGAGATTTTCATTCAGCGCGCTTGTCGTCGTCGGGGATTTAAAGGGAAGAGTCGGTTTTGCTTTAGGCAAGGCCAACGAAGTGCAGGATGCGATCCGCAAAGGCATCTTTCAGGCCAAAAAGAATTTATTTAAAGTAGCGCTCAAGGGGACCACCATCCCTCATGAGGTGATTGGGCATTTCGGAGCCGCGAGAGTCTTGATGAAACCGGCGATGCCCGGGACCGGGGTTATTTCCGGCGGGGCGGTGCGCGCGATATGCGAGTCGGCCGGTATCAAGGATATTTTGACCAAATCCTTGGGGTCGGACAACGCCATCAACGTCGTGCGGGCAACCTCAGAAGGACTCAAAAAATTGATAGGGACCGTCAACAATGCTTGATCGATTGAAACGGCCGCATGGCATCAGGAAAAGGAAGAAAATCGTCGGACGAGGCCGCGGCTCTGGCCACGGAAAGACTTCCGGGCGAGGAGAGAAGGGCCAGAACGCGAGGGCCTCAGGGGGGGTCCGTCCCGGATTTGAAGGCGGACAGATGCCTTTGATCCGCCGGGTACCCAAGCGCGGTTTTACGTTCACGCCCAAGGCAAAATATGAAATAGTGCCGCTCGAACGCTTAAGCCGTTTAGCGGCCGGCACCGAAGTGACGCCGGAATTCCTGCGGGAAAAAAAATTCGTGAAGAAAAAGCACCTTCCGATAAAGATTTTAGGGGACGGAGACCTGAAGCATCCGTTATCCATCAAGGCCCATGCGTTTTCCAAAAGCGCGCTTGAGAAAATAAAAAAGGCCGGTGGTTCGGCGCACCCGGTAGATCGCTGATTCCTGATGCTTCAGGCATTCGCGAACGCGTTCAAGATCCCGGATCTCAGAAAAAAAATCCTGATCACATTTGGGATCATCGCGGTCTATCGTTTGGGGACTTATATCCCGACCCCCGGCATTGACGGGTCAAAGCTTTCATTGTTCTTTAACAATTTGGAGAGAGGTCAAGGCACTTTGTTTGGCGTGATGAATCTGTTTTCGGGCGGTGCGATCCACCGCCTGACGATCTTCGCGCTCGGAATCATGCCGTATATTTCAAGCTCCATCATCATGCAGCTTCTGACCGTGGTCATCCCGACGCTCGAAAAACTCGCAAAAGAGGGTGAGATGGGCCGCAAGAAGATCAATCAGTACACGCGGTATGGCACGGTGGTGTTGTCGCTCATTCAATCCTTTTTCATCGCGCTATGGCTTGAGAATCCTTCCCGTTTTGGAGGGCTCGAGATCGTCGCGATGCCGGGGTGGCCTTTCAGAATTCTGACAGTCATCACGCTGACCGCCGGCTCCGCTTTCATCATGTGGTTGGGAGAACAGATCCAGGAGAAAGGAATTGGCAACGGGATGTCGCTGATCGTGGCGGTTGGTATTCTTTCCCGCGTTCCGACGGCCGTTACGCAAATCGCGGCGCTTCTGAGACCCGGACACGCAGCCGGACAGGGCCAAATAGACCCTTTGACCGTGATTTTTATGTTAGCCATTATGGTGGCGGCGATTGTTGCGGTCGTGCTATTGACGCTTGGGGAGCGCAAAATCCCGGTGCAATATCCGAAGCGGGTGGTGGGACGGAAGGTCATGGGGGGGCAGTCCGTTTTCATTCCGTTTAAGGTGAATAACGGCGGGGTCATGCCGATCATCTTCGCGCAGTCCATTATTTTATTTCCGGCGACGATCGGTGTTTTTATCCCGAATCATTTTATTCAACAGGTATCCATGAGTCTGACGCATGGCAGTGCGGTTTATACGCTGTTGACGATGCTCCTAATACTTTTTTTCAGTTACTTTTATACGGCCATCGCTTTCAATCCCGTTGACCTGGCCGAAAATCTTAAAAAATACGGCGGATTTATTCCGGGAGTGCGGCCGGGAGCGCCGACGACGGACTATTTTGATTCTATTATTAATCGCATCACGTTGCCCGGAGGAATTTTCCTGGCTATTATCGCGGTCGCGCCGGATGTGATCGGCAAACTATTGAACATCCCGTATCAAGTGGCCGATTTTTTCGGGGGCACGGCGCTTTTAATCGTGGTCGGGGTGAGTCTGGATACGATCAAGCAGATCGAATCGCAGCTTTTGATGCGGCATTATGAGGGTTTTATGAAGCGAGGCCGCATTCGCGGACGGCAGAGAAGTTTTGGTTAAAAAAATCGAGGACAGGCATTGCGATTAGTGTTACTAGGGCCGCCGGGGGCCGGCAAGGGAACGCAGGCGCAGGTTCTTTCAAAAGATTTAAATATCCCGCATATTTCCACTGGCGATATGTTAAGGGAGGCGCTTAAGGCCGCTTCGCCGCTGGGCCTCGAAGCCAAGGCCTACATGGAAAAAGGGGCGCTCGTGCCGGATGAGTTGGTCATCGCTCTAGTGAAGCTGCGTTTGTCCAAGAGCGACGCGAAAAAAGGATTTATCCTGGATGGGTTTCCGAGGACCCCGGAGCAGGCGAAGAGTCTCGACGAGTCGCTTAAAGAACTCAAGATGCCGTTGGACGTCGTTCTTTATTTTAAAACCAGTCTTGCGGTGATTATCGCGCGGTTGTCAGGCAGGAGAGTCTGCGGCCAATGCGGGAAAAATTATCATCAGGTTAATTTTAGGCCCAAAGCCGAAGGGATATGCGATGTCTGCGGCGGCAAGCTGATCCAAAGGCCGGATGACAAAGAAGAGACGATCGAGAAGCGCCTCAAGGTTTATGAGGATCAGACGGCTCCGCTCATTGATTATTATAAAAGGAAGAACATTTTGAGCGAGATCTCAGGCGATCTGGATGTGCAGGAGTTGAACACGGAGCTTCTCAAGCTCTTCAAGAAGAAAAACTGGAACTTATCGCCTGTGGTGGGAAATTAGAGCATGGGTTTGAAAACCGGCAGCGCGTTTGTGAAGACAAAAGAAGAGCTCGAGGTGATGCGCCGAGCCGGGTGTATCGTAGGCAAGCTCTTGAAGTTGATGGAGAGAGAAGCGCGGCCGGGGATCAGCACGAAACGGCTGGATGAGTTCGCGGAGAGTTTTATTCGATCGGAAGGCGCCGAGCCGGCATTCAAGGGTTATTACGGCTATCCGGCAAGTATTTGTGCTTCGATCAACGAAGAGGTGGTGCATGGGATTCCGGGCCCCCGGATATTGAAGGAGGGGGACATCGTCGGGATTGATGTCGGAGCGAAGCTGGACGGCTATTATTCCGACGCGGCCAGGACTTTCCCGATCGGTCGGGTAGACCCGAATAGTCAGCGGCTCATTGAAGTGACACGGCAGGCGCTCTTGCGCGGGATTGGCCAGGCGGTGGAGGGCAATCGTTTGACCGACATCTCCTGGGCGGTCCAGAGCTTCGCTGAGAAAGAAGGTTTTTCCGTGGTCCGCCAATATGTGGGGCACGGGATCGGAAGAAAGCTCCATGAAGAGCCGCAGGTTCCGAACTACGGCAAACCCCATCAAGGGCCGGAGCTGGTCGAAGGGATGGCCCTCGCGATCGAGCCGATGTTGAATATGGGGACGCCTGAGGTCGAGGTGCTAGAGGACGGGTGGACGGTCGTCACGAAAGATCGAAAGCGTTCCGGCCACTTTGAACAGACCATTTTTGTGGGGAAAAACGAAGCGGAGATCGTGACCGGATAAGATGCCAAAAGAAGAGGCGGTTCAGGTAGAAGGGGTCGTCATCGAGTCGTTGCCCAACGCGATGTTTCGCGTGGAGCTGACGAACCAGCATAAGGTATTGGCGCATGTTTCGGGTAAGATGAGAATGAATTTTATCCGTATTTTACCGGGAGACAAAGTAATGTTGGAACTCTCTCCGTACGATCTCACGCGCGGGCGGATTATTTACAGGGTGAAATAAGATGAAAGTACGGTCCAGCGTTAAAAAGATATGTGATCACTGCAAAATCGTCCGGCGTAAACGCGTTGTGCGGGTTATTTGCTCAAATCCGAAGCATAAACAAAGACAAGGGTAAAACCAATGCCAAGAATTGTGGGAATTGACATTCCGAAAGAGAAAAAAATTTGCGTCTCGTTAAGTTATATCTATGGGATCGGGCGTTCCAATGCCATGAAAATCTTGAATCAGGCGAGGATCAGTCCCGATGTGCGGGCGAAGGATTTGACCGAGGACGAGGTGTCGCGGCTGGCCACCCTGATTCAAAAGGAATATCGTACGGAAGGGACGCTACGGCGCGAGATTGGCGCCAATATCAAGCGATTGATGGACATTCAATCTTATCGCGGGATCCGGCATAAAAGAAGCCTGCCCGTGCACGGACAAAGAACCCGCACCAACGCCAGGACCAGAAAAGGGCCGAAGAAGACGATAGGCGCCCAAAGGAAAAAGGAGGAATCAAAACCCAGTGCCCAAGCAAAAAAAGTTTAAATCAAGAAAAAAAATCGTCCGCAACGTTTCCGAGGGGATCGCCCATATTTTAGCGACCTTTAATAATACGATCGTGACGATCACGGACCGCTCAGGGAATGTGCTGAGTTGGGCTAGCTGCGGATCGGCCGGATTTTCAGGTTCAAAGAAATCAACGCCGTTTGCGGCCCAGATCACGGCTGAAACGGTGGCAAAGAAAGCCGTCGAGCACGGAATGAAAACCGTTGAGGTTTTTGTGAAAGGGCCTGGTTCCGGCAGGGAATCCGCAATCCGCGCTCTTCAAGCGGCGGGGTTGGGGATCAGCGTGATCAAGGATGTGACACCGATTCCCCATAACGGGTGTCGTCCTCCCAAGAGAAGGAGGGTTTAACCATGGCACGTTATACCGCCTCCGTTTGCCGACTGTGTCGGCGGGAAAAGATGAAGCTTTTCTTGAAGGGCACCCGTTGCTATACCCCGAAGTGCGCGGTAGAAAAAAGGGAGTATGTGCCGGGCATGCACGGGCAAGGGCGACAGAAGCTTTCCGATTATGGAGTTCAGCTGCGAGAGAAACAAAAGGTCAAGCGCATCTATGGGGTGTTGGAGCGGCAATTTAAGTTTTATTTCAGGAAAGCCACGCATTCGAAGGGAGTGACCGGTGCGGCGCTTTTAGCCACTTTGGAAAGACGATTGGACAACGTGGTCTTTAGAATGGGAGTGGTCACTTCAAGAAACGAGGCGCGGCAGGTGGTCAGGCACGGTCACGTGATCGTGAATCAACGCCAAGTCAACATTCCCTCGTCCCAAGTCAGCGTGGGAGACGTGGTATCCGTTAAAGGGACCGAAAAGATGATTCAGCGTTTTAAGGCCGTGCTGGAAGAAGGCAAAGATCAAAAGAAAGTCGAATGGCTCGAAATGGATGCGGCGAACATGAAAGCGACCGTGAAAAAACTTCCTGAGCGTTCGGACATCCAGATGCCGATCCAAGAGCAGTTGATCGTAGAACTTTATTCAAAATAGATACTGACCAACGTATAAGTTTCACAAAGGGGGAGTCAACATGGGCATTGTCTTAAGGTCGTTTGAAATACCCAAGAAACTGGAATGCGATGAGGAATCGCTGACGGACAATTATGGCAAGTTCGTGGCCGAGCCGTTTGAGAGGGGCTATGGCGTCACGATCGGCAATTCGTTGCGACGGGTCCTCTTGTCTTCTTTGGAGGGAGCCGCCGTGACCTCGATCAAGATCGAAGGGACCTCTCATGAATTCGCGGCGATTCCGGGAGTCGCGGAAGACGTGACCGAGATCGTTTTGAATCTTAAAAATTTAGTTTTGCGATCGCATACGCGGTCCACGAAGACGCTTCGCATTGAGGTGAATGAGAAAAAAGAGGTGACCGGCGCCGATATTATCACCGATGATACGGTGGAGGTCATCAACCCGAACCTGCATATCGCGACCTTGACGAAAAAAGTCCCTTTTCACGTGGAGCTTGAGGTGCAAAAGGGACGCGGCTTCGTGCCGGCGGACCGAAACAAAAAAGAAGGTCAACCGACCGGTGTCATCGCGATCGACTCCATTTTTACTCCTGTGAAAAAAGTGAATTTTCATGTGGGGGATACCCGCGTGGGGCAAATGACCGACTATGACAAGCTGATCATGGAGGTTTGGACCAACGGGAGCATCAGCCCGAAAGACGCGATGCTCTATGCCTCGAATATCCTTCAGAGACATTTGGATGTTTTTGTGAATTTTGGCAAGCTGCCGGAGGAGGATCTGGCGCCCGACACCACCGATGGCAAGGAAGGTGAGATGTACAAGCGCCTAGCCCAGCCGGTTTCGGAACTTGAATTATCGGTCCGTAGCGCCAATTGCCTGCGGGAGGCCCACATCAAAACGATCGGCGAGCTGGTCAAAAAGAGTGAGATGGAAATGCTGAAATACCGCAATTTCGGCAAGAAATCCCTGACCGAGATCTCCAACATCCTAAAAGAGATGGGGCTGAATTTTGGGATGGAAGTGGACCTGGAAAAATTGAAGCCCTACGTCGGAGAATCCGAATGAGACACCATCGCCGCACCGCGCGCTTAGGAAGAAATTTCAGTGAACGACGGGCGCTTCTTGAGAACCTGGTTGGCAGTTTATTGTCTTATCAAGAGATCAAGACCACGCTTCCGAAGGCGAAGGCCGCGAAGCGCCTGGCGGATCACGTGATCACATTGGGAAAAAACGATACGCTGGCATCAAGACGCCAAGTTTTTTCATACCTTCAAGATCACCAACTGACCTCGAAGCTGTTTAAGGAAGTCGCACCCCGCTTCAAAGAGCGGAAGGGCGGTTATACGAGGATTCTTCAATTGCAGCGCCGGAAAGGCGATGGCGCGCAGCTGGCCCTTTTGGAACTGACAGAAAAAGAGATCGTCGTCAAAGAGCAGAAAAAACCAAAGAAAAAAGAGTCAAAAGCCGCCGCGGGCCATGCGGGCCACGAGCATGAGAAGAAGCTGGCGAAAGATCACGCCGCGCGCGAAGAGCGCTCGAAAGCCGAGGGCGACGCGCCGAAAGAGGCGCATTTCCCGAAGCATCCCGAGAAAAAACAAGAGAAACCGAAGATGGGTTTCTTCAAGAACTTAGGGAGGTTTTTCAGGAACAAAGGAGGCGGTTAAGCGCCGGGTTTTTTTTCAAGCAGGATTTTTTCGAATTGCCTCTTTTGAATAGAAATACAAAAGAGGCAATTTTTTTGTTATAATTCATCTCTTATGAAAATAGCGGATCGATTGTCCAAAGTGTCGCCCTCGGCGACTCTGAAATTGACCTCCAAAGCCAAGGAAATGAAGTCCCAAGGGCTTCCGGTGATCAGTTTTGGGGCTGGAGAGCCGGATTTTGATACGCCTCAAGGCGTAAAAGAGGAGGCGATTCGCTGCCTCCACGCGGGTTTTACCAAATACACGCCGACCTCCGGGATTCCGGAACTTCGAGAAGCCGTGTGTCAAAAATTCGCGGAGGACCAGGGCTTGAAGTACACGCCGGAGAATGTTGTGATCTCCTGCGGCGCGAAGCATTCGCTCTATAATCTTCTGCAGGTACTTTGTAATCCGGGCGATGAAATACTGATTCCCTCGCCGTATTGGGTCAGCTATCCTGAGATGGCGTATCTGGCGGGGGGCGTTCCTAAGCTGATCGAAACGGTTCAAAGCGAGAGTTTCCGTCTCACACCCGAACGATTAAAAAAGTCTTTGAGCGCTAAAAGTAAGATTTTAATTTTAAACAGCCCTTCCAATCCCACCGGCTCTGTTTTGGAGGAGAAGGACCTCGCCGCTTTGGCGAAGCTCGTCGTTGAGAAAGACCTGATCTGTATCAGCGATGAGATCTACGAGTATTATGTTTTTAACGGTTTGAAACACGTTTCGATCGCCTGCTTGGGCGATGAGATCAAAAAACGGACCTTCGTCGTGAGCGGCGCTTCGAAGAGTTATTCGATGACCGGACTGCGCATCGGCTATTTGGCTGGTGACCCGGAGGTTGTGAAAAAGGTGGGTATTTTGCAAGACCATTCTACCTCGAATCCCGTCTCGATCAGCCAGAAAATGGCGGTAGCCGCGCTTCATCTGCCGAAAAGCTACCGCGCCGGGATCCGGGATCTTTTTCAGAAAAGAAGCGAGCTGATGACTGATCTTTTATCGCGCGTCAAGGGGTTTCGCCCGTTTAAGCCGCAAGGCGCGTTTTATGTGTTCTGTGACATTACAGGCACCGACGTGTCGTCGGAAGATCTTTGCCAACGGCTTTTGGAAGAAATCTATGTGGCAGTGATTCCCGGAAAGAGTTTTGGTTCGGACAGCCATGTACGTTTTAGTTTTGCCTGTAGTGAAAAAGATATCGAGGAAGGGGTCAAGCGCGTGGCGGCGTGGGCGGAGAAATTAAAATGAGTAAGTACCGAGTGACCTTGATCCCCGGCGACGGGATAGGGCCGGAAGTTTCACTGGCGACCCAGCGCTGTGTTGAGGCGACCGGTGTGGCGATCGAATGGGAAACGGTGCAGGCGGGCAGCGAGGTCATGGAAAAGAAAGGAACGCCGCTTCCCGAAGAGGTGCTTGAGTCCATCCGGCGGAACAAAGTGGCGATCAAAGGCCCCGTCACGACCCCGATCGGTTCGGGGTTTCGGTCGGTCAACGTTGCTTTAAGGAAAGAGCTCGATCTTTACGCGTGCCTCCGGCCCTGCAAACTGTACCCGGGCATCCGGAGCCCCTATTCCATGGTTGATCTTATTATCGTGCGGGAAAATACGGAAGATCTTTATGCGGGGATCGAGTTTGAGGCAAAAACGCCCGAGTGCAACGCGTTGCTTGAGAAGATCAAGGCGCTGGACCCCAAGGCAAAATTTAACCCCGATCCCGCCATCAGCATCAAACCTATTTCCGAGAAGGCGTCCGCGCGGATCGTGCGGTACGCGTTTGAAACGGCCATTAAAAATCATCGCAAGAAAGTCACCGCCGTCCACAAGGCCAACATCATGAAATGCACCGACGGGCTGTTTCTCAAAACTGCCCGGGAAGTGGCCAAAGCGTACGAAGGAAAAATTTTATTCGAAGACCGGATCGTGGATAACATGTGCATGCAACTTGTCCAGCGGCCCAATGAATACGACGTGTTGGTTTTGCCGAATCTTTATGGCGATATCTTATCCGATCTTTGCGCGGGGCTAATCGGAGGTCTTGGCGTCGCTCCAGGGGCCAATGTTGGAGATGAAGTGGCGCTATTCGAGGCGACTCACGGCAGTGCCCCCAAATATAAAGGGATGAATAAAGCCAACCCTACCGCGATGATCTTGTCCGGCGCGCTGATGCTGAAACATATCGGCGAAACCAAGGCGGGGGACCATTTGGAAAACGCGGTCGCGACGGTATTAAAGGAGGGCCGCTTTGTCACCTATGATTTGAAATCCGATCGAAACGATCCGACGGCCATGGGGACAAGCCAGATGGCCGACGCGATCATTAGAGCGCTTAAATGACCTCTTCTTTCGACCTTCTGGTGTTGGGCGGGGGTCCCGGAGGGTATGTCGCGGCACTTCGCGGCGCGCAATTGGGCCTCAAGGTTTGTTTGGTTGAGAACGAGTTTTTGGGAGGCGTTTGTCTCAATAAAGGGTGTATTCCTTCGAAGACGCTATTGGCGGGCACGGAGTTTTATTCCAAGCTGGAAAAGGCCTCCGATTGGGGCATTGAGCTTGGGCAGCCCCCGCGATGGAATGCCCGTAGGCTCTTTGAGAAAAAAGACGAGGTCGTGCTCAAGATGCGGCAAGGCCTTGAGGTGCTTTGCCAAAAAAGAAAGGTCTTTCGGGTGAACGGGTTTGGCCGGTTTATCAGCCCGACCCAGGTGCAGGTGGGAAAAGAAATTTATTCCGCCTCGAAATTGATCCTGGCGACAGGTTCTTCCGCAAAAAAAATAGATCTCGGAATAAAAGACAATAAAAAAGTTCTTACAAGCGAAGAAGCGCTTTCCCTTCAGACAGTCCCGGGGTCGCTTTTAATCCTCGGGGGAGGTCCGGAGGGTTGTGAGTTTGCTTTGGTTTTTCGCGGGCTTGGCTGCCGTGTCCTTTTGGTGGAAGCCCAAGACAGACTCTTGCCGGGAATGGATCGCGATGCCGGCTCCGCGATCAGAAGGACTCTTATCGCGAAAGGAGTGGAAGTGTTCACCGCCGACAGTCTTCTTAAGACGACGGAATCCAAAGAAGGTATCCATCTCGAGCTGAAAAGCGGAAAATCGGACACGGTGGACGCGATCCTTCTTTCGGTGGGACGGATCGCGAATACTTCCGGGATGGGGTTGGAAGCTTTAGGGGTTTCGTTGAACGAGAAAAAAGCGGTCGCGACGGACGCCTCTTTAAAAACCAAAGCGGATTCGATTTATGCGATCGGAGACGTGACTGGAAAGCTGATGATGGCGCATGCCGCTTCTTATGAGGGCTATATGACGGCGGCGCGGTTGGCCGGAAAAACGAAAGAGCCGTTGGATTACAGCACGGTCCCGTCGGTGGTTTATACGTATCCCGAGGTCGCGGAGGTCGGTTTGAATGAAGAGAAGGCCGCAGCCCAAAATATTCCCTATGAGATCGGCCGGTTTTCGTTTGCGGCGCTTGGCCGCGCGCACGCCAAAGCCGAGACCGAAGGGTTTGTCAAAATCATCGGTCATGCGAAAACCAACAAGGTTCTGGGCGGTGTGATCGTGGGAGACGGCGCTTCGGATCTGATCAACATGATTTCTTTGGCGGTTAAACACGGTTTAAGCGTGGCGGATCTTAGAAGTCACACGGCACCGCATCCAAGCGCTTCCGAGGCCGTGGTAGAAGCCGCGCATCTCTTTTTTAAGGAAGGGCTTCACTATGCCTAGTAGGCGTCTCCCTGAGTGGCTCAATAAACGCCTGGTTCCGGGCCATGAAGCGGCTCGAACGGATGCGTTACTGAGGGAACTGGGGCTCCACACGATTTGTGAAAGCGGGAGATGCCCGAACCGCGACGAGTGTTATTCGCAAAAGACGGCGACGTTCATGATCCTGGGCGATGTCTGCACGCGCAGCTGTGGTTTTTGCTCGGTGAGCACCGGCCGCCCTGAATCGCTGGATACGAATGAGCCAAAACGGGTGGGGGAGGCGGTTCGACGGCTCGGACTGCAGCATGTCGTCATTACTTCCGTCAATCGGGATGATCTTGAGGATGAGGGGGCTGGGCATTTTGTGGACGTGATCGAAGAAATCAAAAAGGTCTCACTAGGCATCCTCATAGAAATTTTAACGCCTGATTTCAGAAAAACTCAAAAAACAGCGGTCCGGTTCCTCGTGAACGCCGGCCCCGATATTTTTAATCATAACACCGAAACGGTCCCGCGCCTTTACAAGCGCGTCCGACCCCAAGGGAATTATGAAAAAACGCTTCAGATTTTTAACGAGATTCGGGATTTATCAGACAAGATCCTTACGAAAAGCGGACTGATGCTGGGGCTCGGGGAGACCGAGGAAGAGGTTTTTTCGGTTTTACGGGATTTAAGAAACGTCGGATGCCAAATGCTGACCTTGGGGCAGTATTTGCAATCGAGCGCTCTCGGGCTTCCGGTCGAAGAATATATTCATCCGGACGTATTCGAACATTACAAGAAAAAAGCCATTCGCATGGGATTCACGTGGGTCGAGAGCGCCCCTTTTGTGAGAAGCTCCTTTCACGCCAAAGAGTCTTTTGAAAGACTCAAAACTTTATTACGGGAGGAAACAAAGGAATGCAAGAAGCAAATCGCCTAAAGCGTCTGCCTTTATATTTATTCACGATCATTGACGAGTTGAAAAAACGTGCCCGTGAGAAGGGCGTTGACGTGATTGATTTCGGAATGGGAAGCCCCGACCAGCCCGCCCCGCGGCACGTGGTGGAAAAATTATGCGAGGCCGCTCACCTCACGGAAAATCACCGCTATTCGAGGCCCGATGGGGATGTGGAGAGGCGGCTGCGGGAGGCCATCGCCCGTTGGTATCAAGGAAGGTTTGGAGTGACGCTCGATCCGGATTCCGAGGTATTGCCTTTGATCGGGTCGAAAGAAGGCATCGCGCATCTATGCCTGGCTTTTTTAAACAACGATGATATCGCGATCGTGCCGAGCCCCGCTTACCCGGTTCATTTTAACGGCGTCATCATCGCCGGAGGGATTCTTTACAACATTCCCATTGTCCCCGAGAAAGGGTTTTTGCCGGACCTTGAGTCGATCCCCAAAGAAGTGATCCGGATGGCCAAGCTCATGTTTATCAGCTATCCGCATAATCCGACGGGAGCGGTCTGTGATATGAAGTTTTTCGAAAAAGTGAGCAAATGGGCGCACGGAAAGAAACTCATTGTCGCGCATGATTGCACCTATTCGGACATTGTGTTCGACGGGTATAAAGCGCATAGTTATCTGGAGGTGAAAGAAGCCAGAGATAATGGCATTGAATTTCATACCTTGTCAAAATCTTACAACATGGCGGGATGGCGGATCGGCTTTGTCGTTGGAAACGCTGCGATCTTAAAAACCTTGGGCAAAACCAAGAGTTATCTTGATTTCGGTATTTTTCGGGCGGTCCAAGAAGCGGCCATCGCGGCTCTGGAAGGGCCGCAGGATCATGTGGCAAAGATGATCAAGCTTTACCAGGAAAGAAGAGACGTGCTGGTGGATGGCCTGAACGAGATCGGATGGAAAACCGAGAAACCCAAGGCTACCTTTTATGTGTGGACGAGGATTCCGGCGAAATACTCGGCACTGACGGCGCTTGAGTTCGCGACTCTGCTGGTGGACGAAATCGGCGTGGCGGTGGCGCCAGGCACCGGCTTTGGAGAATATGGCGAAGGGTTTGTAAGATTCGCGCTAGTGGAGGACACGGACCGGATCAAGACAGCGCTCAAGAAAATCAAAAAGCTTTTGGATACAAAGGACTAGATCGCCTGACCCGGCGCCCCGCTTCAATGGCCGATTTGACCCACAACCAGCTGTTGGTTTTGATCCCCGCCTACAATGAAGAAAAACATATCCTCCAAGTTATTCAAGAGACGCGGCGTCTCGGTTTCCCTGTTTTGGTCGTGGACGACGCTTCAAGCGATGGCACGGTTCAACAAGTCAGGGCCCTCGAAGCCCCTATTTTAACGACCGTCACCAATTGTGGTAAGGGCAGCGCCATCCGACGGGGCTTTGAATGGTTTCTCACCAAAAACTACTCAGGCCTGGTCATGATGGATGCGGACGGCCAGCATGATCCAAGCGACCTTGAGGCGTTTGTCCAGGCGCTCAATAAAAATAAATACGAGGTGATCGTGGGAAACCGCATGCGGGATCCAAAAGACATGCCCTGGATCCGCCGCTCTACCAATCGTTTGATGTCGTGGATGCTTTCTTCTCTGGCAGGACAATGGATTCCGGACAGCCAGTGCGGTTATCGCGCGATGAAGCGCGAAGTATTGGAAAAAATGGAACTTCATACCACTCGCTTTGAAATCGAATCTGAAATCCTGCTAGAAGCGGTCCGGTGCGGTTACCGGATCGGCTCGATCCCCATTCAATCCGTTTACGCCGCCGAGAAAAGCAGCATTCGTCCTTTCAAAGACACGATTCGTTTTTTCCGGTTTCTTTTTTTGTATCTTTGGTTCAAACGCTAAAGGTTTTCATTGGAAAACGCAGAATTTAAGTAGTGGCCATGTAGTTTAAATGGTTCTAAAAACCACAATATATAGTATTTTCCTTGACAGCTATTTTTTTCAGGTTTATACTGAACTCGCAATTCTAAGAAGTAAGCTCAAGGAGGAACACGTGGAGCCTGTCCTCAAGGAAAATAAAGACCGTTTTGTCCTTTTTCCGATTAAGCATGAAGAAGTGTGGAAGATGTATAAGAAAGCCGAGGCCAGTTTCTGGACGTCTGAGGAGATTGACCTGTCCCATGATCGGAAGGATTGGGAAAAGCTGAGCGACGGTGAGCGGCATTTCATCAAGCATGTGCTTGCGTTTTTTGCGGCAAGCGACGGAATCGTCAACGAGAACCTCGCAGTCAATTTTATCCGGGAAGTGCAGATCCCTGAGGCCCGTTGTTTTTACGGCTTTCAGATCATGATCGAAAACATTCACTCGGAGACCTACTCGCTTTTGATAGATCATTACATTCGTGACCAGGAGGAGAAAAATCGCCTGCTTCATGCGATTGAGACGGTTTCCTGCGTGAAGAAAAAGGGAGAGTGGGCGCTTCGCTGGATCCAGAACGGTAGCTTCGCCGAGCGCCTCGTGGCGTTTGCAGCGGTTGAAGGGATTTTCTTTTCCGGCAGTTTTTGTTCTATTTTTTGGTTAAAGAAAAGGGGCCTCATGCCGGGCCTTTCATTTTCCAATGAACTCATTTCTCGGGATGAGGGTTTGCATTGTGATTTTGCGTGTTTGCTGTATTCGATGCTCCAAAACAAGCTTTCTGTGGAGCGGATTCATGAAATCATCGGCGACACGGTAGCCATTGAAAAGGAATTTGTGACGGACGCGCTGCCGGTGGATTTGATTGGTATGAATTCAAAACTCATGAGTCAGTACATTGAATTCGTGGCGGATCGGCTCCTCGTGGCGCTTGGATATCCTAAACTCTACCGGGCCACGAATCCGTTTGATTTCATGGAGCTGATCTCGTTGCAGGGGAAAACCAATTTCTTCGAGAAACGGGTCGGTGAATATCAAAAAGCCGGTGTCATGAACGGTCACAAAGAGGCTTATACATTTAATCTGGAGTCGGATTTCTAATCTTTACTGAGTGACGTGTCAATCAGTAGTAAAATCTAAAAAGAGAAAGGCCGCCAATGTTAGTCATCAAAAGGGACGGGCGACGGGAGTCGGTAAAATTTGACAAAGTCACCTCACGGATTGATCGGCTTTGCTATGGATTAGACCCCACGCACGTGGATCCTGCGGATGTTGCGAAGAAGGTCATCCAAGGAATTTACGATGGTGTCACGACAACAGAGCTCGATAACCTGGCGGCTGAGATAGCCGCTTCGCTCACCACCAAACACGTGGACTACGCACTGCTAGCATCGCGTATCGCGGTCTCCAATCTACATAAGAGCACTAAAAAATCTTTCTCAGAAACGATGCATGACCTTTACACGTATGTGAATCCAAAAACCGGTCAAAAAGCACCGCTCATCGCAAAGGATGTCTACAAGATTATCGAGAAAAATGCCGAAGTCTTGGATTCGACGATTATCTATGACCGCGATTTCGACTATGATTATTTTGGGTTTAAGACGCTTGAAAAGGGATATCTTCTGAGAATCAACGGCCAGATGGTCGAGCGGCCCCAGCATATGCTGATGCGCGTGGCCGTCGGCATTCACCGCGAGGATATTGATGCGGTGATTGAGACTTATAACTTGATGTCCGAGCGATGGTTTACGCACGCGACACCGACGTTATTCAATGCCGGAACTCCGAAACCCCAGCTTTCTTCCTGCTTTCTTTTAACCATGAAGGACGACAGTATTGAGGGCATCTATGACACGCTTAAACAATGCGCAAAAATTTCGCAATCGGCCGGCGGCATTGGCCTCAGTATCCACAACATTCGCGCCACTGGTTCCTATATCCGTGGTTCCAACGGCACGTCGAACGGGATTGTTCCGATGCTTCGTGTTTTCAACGACACCGCTCGCTACGTGGACCAGGGTGGCGGGAAGAGAAACGGTGCTTTCGCGATTTACATAGAGCCCTGGCATGCGGATATTTTTGAATTCCTGGATCTCAAGAAGAATCACGGGAAAGAGGAAGCCAAGGCGAGGGATCTATTCTATGCGCTGTGGATCCCAGATCTCTTTATGAAGCGAGTGGAGCAGGATGGGATGTGGTCGCTTTTTTGTCCGAATGAGGCGAAAGGGCTTGCGGACACTTGGGGCGAAGAGTTCGAAGCGCTCTATGAGAAGTACGAAAAAGAAGGAAAGGCGCGAAAAACGATCAAGGCCCAGGAACTTTGGTTTACGATTATGGAATCGCAGATTGAAACCGGCACCCCTTACATGTTGTACAAAGACTCTGCCAATCGAAAATCAAACCAAAAGAATCTCGGCACGATCAAAAGCTCCAATTTGTGTACGGAGATTATGGAGTACTCCTCGTCGGATGAGGTGGCGGTTTGCAACCTCGCTTCGGTTGCGCTGCCGCGTTTCGTGCAAAACGGTGAATTTGACCATCAAAAACTGTATGAGGTGACAACGGTCGTCACAAAAAATCTCAACAAGATCATCGACGGCAACTATTACCCGGTTGAGGAAGCGCGCCGCTCGAATTTCAGGCATCGGCCGATTGGGATCGGCGTGCAGGGCTTGGCCGACGTGTTTATTATGCTCAAAATGCCGTTTGATTCCGAACCGGCACGCAAACTCAATCGTGAGATTTTTGAGACGATTTATTTTGCCGCGTTGACCGCTTCCAAAGATCTTGCGAAAGTCCACGGTCCCTATGAAACATTTCAAGGCTCGCCGCTTTCGCAAGGCATTTTCCAATTTGACCTATGGGATCAGACGCCCTCTCCGCGCTGGGATTGGGAATCCCTGCGTGAGGAGGTGAAAAGAGTCGGGGCGAGGAACTCGCTTCTTTTAGCGCCGATGCCGACGGCCTCCACTTCTCAGATTTTGGGCAACAACGAGTGCATCGAACCTTATACATCGAATATTTACAACCGCCGTGTTTTGTCCGGTGAATTTATCGTCGTGAATAAATATCTGATGAAGGACCTTATGGGGCTTGGCCTTTGGAACCAGAAAATCAAGGACAAGATCTTGTCTGGCCACGGCTCGATCCAGCATATCGAGGAAATCCCGGTCCCACTCAAGGAGATCTACCGCACGGTTTGGGAAATTAAGCAGAGGTCCTTGATTGACATGGCCGCCGAACGGGGCGCTTTCATCTGTCAATCCCAGTCTCTCAACCTTTTTATCTCGGAGCCGAATTTCGCAAAGCTCACTTCGATGCATTTTTACGCGTGGAAAAAAGGTTTAAAAACAGGCATGTACTATTTGAGGACAAAAGCCGCCGCTGAGGCGATCAAGTTCACGGTTGAAAAAGAAGAAACACTGCTCTCGATCCCGACGCCTGATCTAAACGGGAATGGCAGCAGTCATGATTTGGATGCGAGCCAAAAAGAAGAGAAAATAGCCGAAATTTCCTGTTCGCTTGAAAATAAAGACGACTGCCTTGCCTGTGGGAGTTGAATCCGTTTTCGAGCCCCCGAATGGGGAGCGAAAGGTTCTGCTTCATTCCTGCTGTGCCCCCTGTTCAGGTCCCTTGATCGAAAGGATCCATGAGGCCGGCATTGCGCTCACGATATTCTTCTATAACCCCAATATTCATCCTCAAAAAGAATACGAGATCCGTAAAAACGAGAACATCCGCTATGCTGAAAAAGTCGGCATCCCGTTTGTGGATGCCGATTATGATGTTGGACGCTGGTTTTCTTTGACCAAGGGGCGCGAACAGGATCCGGAGCGCGGGGAACGGTGTCGTATGTGTTTTGAGATGCGTTTTGTACGAACCGCCGAATATGCGGTCGAGCATGGGTTTAAGGTGTTCACAAGCTCGCTGGGCATTTCGCGGTGGAAGGATTTTGAACAGGTGACGAGGGCCGGTATCAAGGCCGCGTCGCTTTTTCCGGAACTTTCGTACTGGAATTTTAACTGGCGAAAACAGGGCGGCTCGAATCGTATGATTGAACTCGCTAAGGAAGAGCAGTTTTACCAGCAGCAGTACTGCGGGTGCGTCTATTCTCTGCGCGATACCAATGAATGGAGAAAAAAAAGTGGTCGTCCGCCTGCCGCCATCGGAAAGGACTTCTACACCCTCTCGCCTTCCCATTGATGTCCGGTCTTATTATGATCTATAATAACCAGGTATGATTCCATCCAAAGGGCCACTGATCGCACTTACCGCGTCGCTTCTCGTGCACGCCGCGGTGGGTGCGCCTTTTTCCGCGCACGGGTCAAAAACCAACCGCGCGGAAAATGAGGCGGTGATGATTTCCTACGTGATTTATCCCAAAATGGCGGCCCCGGTTCAGCCGAAGCCCGCGTCTAAGTCCGCCGTCTCCGCACCGATTAAAGGAATAGCCGTCGCGACGCCCAAGGTTCGGCAAATCCAATACGCACGTCCTGAAAAACCAAAGCCGGCGGTTCGAAAGAGCGCCGAGCTTTTGGTGGATCCGCAGAACGGCAAGATTTTTTTAGGGTATTTTGAGAAGATCAAACAGAGAATACACGAGACCGTCCAAAAGAAATATGCTCATGAGAATCCCGGAGAGGGGATCGTCTCTCTTATTTTTATTTTAAGGGCCGACGGCGGCTTGGAAAATGTGGCGATCGTTCCAAAAGAATCAAACGCAAGCCCGGTCGTTCAGAACTTTGCTGTTGAATGCATCAAAGAGTCGCTCCCATTCGCGCCGTTCCCAACGGAGCTGGGGCTTCAGAAGATCTCTTTCAGCGTGGCCGTCTTATTTGATATCGTCCAGTAACCGTCCTCTGCAGCCTTCTTTTCTTTGGCCGATTCTCGGCCTCGGATTTTTTATTAAAATTTTGTATCTCATTTTCAGCCGGCAAAGCCCGTTTTATGAGCCGCTTTTGCTCGACCCAGCTTATTATCATCAATGGGCGCTTAAAATCGTGAACGGAGATTTCATCGGCGATCCGGTTTTTTACGGGCTGCCTTTGTATCCTTTTTTCGTCGCGCTCTGTTATAGGCTGTTTAACAGCTCCGTATTTGCGGTGAAGCTGATACAAGTATTTCTGGGGGTCGTCACTTTATTTTTGATTTATAAAATCGGCGAAAGCTTGAGCTCCAAAAAAGTCGGCCTCTTGGCGATGATACTCGCGGCATTTTATGGGCCATTGTTCTTTCACGAACAGATCTTTATCCCGGAGGCACTCAGTTTGCCGCTCTACGCGGGCAGTTTTTATGCGTGTTGCCTTTTTATGGATCAACCCAGCATTAAAAAAGGACTGATCCTGGGGGGGCTTTTCGGTTTAGCGGCCCTGACAAAGGCGGGGATTCTATTATTCATCCCGGTTTTTTTTATCGCTGTGGTCATTAAAGAAATCCGTTCAACGCACAGGCGGTTTTTGCCGTTGGGAGTATGCCTGATTTCTTTTCTGTTGATCTTAGCGCCGGTATCGGCCCACAATATGATTTATGGCAAAGATAGGGTATGGTTGACCTCCCATTCGGGCTTTAATTTTTACATAGGCAATAACCCGAAATCGGAAGGGGTCTTTGTGGCGCCGGAGGGGTCCGGAAGCAACGTGGAAGCGCAGATAGAAGATTCAAAGGCCATCGCGCAAAAAGCACTTGGGAAAAGTCTTAAGGCCTCGGAGATTTCCCGCTACTGGTCGGAGAGGGCATGGGAGTTTATCCGCCAAAATCCTGTGAAATTTGCGGAGCTTTGCGTGAGGAAGGCGCTATTATTCTTTTCGGCGGATGAGATCTCCGACGTCGACGATTACCTGTTCGGAAAAAATTTTAATCCGGTCTTAAAATTTCCCTGGCTTGGGTTCTCGATCCTTGGGCCGTTCGTGATTTTGGGACTCGTGGTTTCGATCAAAACAATTCGCCACCGCTTTCTTACGGTCGCGTGGATTGTTTCGTATTTGCTGGGCCTGGCTGCTTTTTTTATTAATGCCCGGTACCGTTTGCCGCTTTTAAGCATTTTCTTCGTGATCGCCGCCATGGCGGCGATTGATCTTTTTAATCGGATTAAAAACAGGGCTTGGCCTCAAGCGTCTTTTTATTGTTTGATTTTGGCGCTTGGGGTCTGGTTGACCCAACTGCCTTTGGTCGGAACGGATTGGGTCAGAGATTATGTTAACGCGGGCGACGTTTATCAGCAGAAAAAGGACTTTGAGCAGGCGATTGAGCTGTATCAAAAGGCGCTCGCGATCGATCCAAATTCCTATAAGGCGAATCTTGCGATGGGGATCGTTCAGACCAAACTCGGCAATGATGACAAGGCCAAGGATTTTTATTTTAGGTCTCTTGCCGCCAATCCGAATAACGCCCAGGCCTATAATAATTTAGGATTTTGGTATAACCAACAAGGAGATCTGGAGCAGGCGAAAGATTATTTCTTAAAAGCGATCGAATTAAAGCCAAATTCCTCGCAGGCTCACAATAACCTCGGCATGATTTATGGGAAAATGGGAGACGATCAGAAGGCCTTCGAGGAGTTTGAGATATCTCTTAATCTAAACCCAAGAAGTGCAAGAGCTTATACTAATTTAGGGCTTATTTATTATCGGTTAAAAGAGTTGGGTAAGGCGGAAGATTGCTGGAGAAAGGCGCTTGAAATTGATCCGAATTTCCCGGAGGCTAAGCGCGCTGTGTCGCTTTTGCACAAAGAATACTGACGCCCAGGGTTTTCTTTGACACGATTTAGTAGAAGGGCTATAATCAGGGGCTAAATTTTCCACTAGGAGGTTTTTGTCATGGCAATCAGAGTCGGGATTAACGGGTTTGGCCGCATCGGGCGCAATATCTTCCGCGCGGGCGTCAACAACAAGGAGATAGAATTTATCGCGGTGAATGACCTGCCCGTGCCCTTGGAGGCACACGCCTATTTGTTGAAATATGACTCCATTTTAGGGGGTTTCAACGGCCAGGTGAAAGCGGAAGGCGACTCACTGAATGTCAACGGCAAGCTTCTCAAGATTTTAAATTATAAAGACCCGGCGCAGATTCCCTGGGGGGATTTGGGAGTGGATATCGTGGTGGAATCGACAGGCGTTTTTACCGATAAAGAAAAGGCCGAGGTTCACCTCACGAAGGGCGGCGCCAAAAAAGTGATCATTTCCGCACCGGCTAAAAACGAGGACATCACGATCGTGTTGGGCGTGAACCAGGAAAAATACGACCCATTGAAGCACCACGTCGTCTCAAATGCTTCTTGTACGACCAATTGTCTGGCGCCGGTCGCGAAGGTGCTTTTAGACAAGTTTGGAATCAAGCGGGGTTTTATGACCACCATCCATTCCTATACGAATGATCAGCGCGTGCTGGATCTCGCGCACAAAGATCTCAGGCGTTCCCGTGCCGCGGCGCTTTCCATGATTCCGACGTCCACGGGCGCCGCCAAAGCTATCGGTCTTGTTATTCCGGAGCTGAAAGGCAAGATGGACGGTGTCGCGATCCGTGTCCCGACCCCCAACGTCTCGATCGTGGATCTGACCTGTGAACTGGAAAAAGACACGACCAAGGAAGAGATCAACGCGACGTTCAAGGAATATTCTCAAGGTAAGATGAAGGGGATTTTGGAGCTTTGCACGGAGCCCCTCGTCTCAAAAGATTTCGCCAACAATCCCAAGTCGTCCATTGTCGACGCCGAGCTCACCAATGTCATTGACAAGCGGTTTGCCAAGGTATTCAGCTGGTATGACAATGAATGGGGCTATTCAAACCGCGTCGTGGACCTTTGCGTGTTTATCGGGAAAACCCTTCCGGTGGAAGCGCGCCGTTAAGCAAGCCATTGAATGACCCCACCACCTCTTTTTGAGACGATATTTCGTGGGAGTCAAGTTCGAGGCGTATCGTCTCGACGCGCATTGTTATGCGCGTCTAAGCCGAATGGCTTAAAAGAGGTGGTGGGGTGAAGAAGACCATCAGAGATTTCGATCTCCGGAATAAAAGGGTCCTGATTCGCGTTGATTTCAACGTCCCGCTCGATAAGAATCTAAACATTACCGACGATAACCGGATTCAGGCGAATCTGCCTACGATCCAATACGCGCTGGACCATGGCGCGAAGGTGATTTTGATGAGCCATCTCGGGCGCCCGGAGGGGAAGTCCGTTCCCTCGATGAGTCTGGCGCCGGCGGCGAAGCGGCTTTCAGAATTGTTGAAGAAGGATGTCCTGCAATGCTCCGATTGCGTCGGCCCGCGGGTGAAAGAAGAGCTTTCCAAGTTAAAGGGCTCGGACTCGGTCGCGCTTTTGGAAAACTTGAGGTTTCATCCGGAAGAAGAAAAGAACGACCCTGGTTTTTCCAAGGCGCTTGCCGAAAACGGTGATCTTTATATCAACGATGCTTTTGGCTCAAGCCACCGGGCGCACGCCTCGATCGAGGGGATCACGAAGTTTCTGCCTTCGGGTGCCGGGTTTTTGCTTGAGAAGGAGATTCGGTACTTAGGCGAGGCGATGCGCAGTCCGCGCAAGCCGTTTGTCGCGATTTTGGGCGGGTCCAAGGTGTCCGACAAGATCGGCGTGGTGGAGAATATCCTGCCAAAAGTGGATAAGTTATTGATTGGGGGCGCCATGGCCTATACCTTTCTTAAAGTCCAGGGCATCGAGATAGGCGGGTCTCGATTTGAAAAGGATAAATTGGATTTGGCCAACGTCATTTTGCAAAAGGCCAAACAGAGCCAAGCGGAAATTTTGCTGCCGGTGGATCATGTGTGCGTTCAAAAGGTGGATGAGAAGGCGCCCGCTCGGATCGAAGGCCCTTCCATTCCGGCCGGGTGGCTGGGGGTTGACATTGGCCCCCGCACGATCAGTTCGTATAGCAAGGCATTGGACGCCGCGAAGACCGTCGTGTGGAATGGGCCGATGGGGATTTTTGAAATGAGGCCGTTCGCGAGAGGGTCGTTTGAGATCGCCGCAAAACTTTCTAAGTTAAAAGAGGCCACGACCGTGATCGGCGGCGGAGATACGGCGGCGTGCGTGATCAGTTTTGGTCTTGCGGACAAGA
>Ga0209726_10002411_pt1 | contig 27734 bp, 29 predicted proteins | sample Subgrocontami54m_FD_187453 | JGI IMG/M metagenome (GOLD analysis project Ga0209726, IMG submission 187453) | Subsurface groundwater microbial communities from S. Glens Falls, New York, USA - GMW46 contaminated, 5.4 m (SPAdes) (version 3) | ecosystem: Environmental > Aquatic > Deep subsurface >... | reverse complement strand
GATCTGTGTTCTTCGGAAAGGGGGTACCGCCCGGGGTTGTTCTCCGCGACGCATCGGTGGCGGGGCGGCCGGCACACTGGATCGAGGGCGGGCCGCATATCGTACGCCTCTTCGACGATCGCGGCGAGTTCCCGGGCTCCGAGCGTACGGTCGCCCGCGACACGCTCATCTGGCGGACGGACTTCGCGTTCTACCGCATGGAGACGACGCTCCCGGAAGCAGCGGCGATCCGCGTGGCGGAGACGCTGCCGTAGACCGGGAACCAGACTGCGGCGTGCGGTGTATCAACTCGGAAAGCGAGGTGCATCATGTTCAGCCGCTTCATCATCAGTCTCGTGATCGTAGCTGGAATCGTCGTCGGAACGTCGCCCATCGCGCGCTCGGCGCAGGCGGGTGGAGGGGGCTGTCGCGAGGCCGCGACCGACGGACACGGCACGAACGTCGAGATCAAGGATCTCTGCTTCATCACGACGGTGCTGCATATTGCGCCGGGCGACACGGTGACCTTCACCAATCATGACGTCATGGACCACACGGTCACTGGCGCCGGCATCCGTTCGGGCAACGGTTGGGGCAATTTCGAGTCCATACGCGTGGGCCAGTCAGTCAACCAACGATTCGACAAGAACGGCGTCTACCCGTACTACTGCATGTTCCATCCGGGCATGATCGGCGCGGTCGTGGTGGGCGACGGGTCGGGCGCGGGTGCGGCGGCTGGTGTGGCGCTGCCGAAGGGCGGGGATGCGGCACCTGCCGCGGACGCCACGAGCGGCGTGACGGCGAACACGCCGGGCGCGGGGCGCGCGACGATCGCGCTCGCGGCGGGCGCGGGCGCGTCGGTGCTGGCGCTTGCCGCCACCAGTATCGCGCTCGTTGTAAGGGCCGCCCGACGGCAGGGGCGACGTCCGATGACCACGTAGCCGCGCCGGCGGGACCATGCCATGTATGATCGCGCGGCGATCAACACGACGACGAAGAGCCCCGGGATTGCTCCCAGGGTTCTCGTCTTCGTTCGCGAAGCGTCGCGGGCTGAAAAGCCCGCGCCACGAGGCGGCTACAGGCGCTCGATGATCGTCGCGGTGCCGATGCCGCCGCCGCAGCACATCACTTCGTGGCCGTAGCGGCCGCCGCTGCGCTCCAGCTCGAACAGCAGCGACGTCATGAGGCGGGCGCCGGTGCAGCCGAGCGGGTGCCCGAGCGCGATGGCGCCGCCGTTGACGTTCGTCTTCGCCGGGTCGTAACCGAGTTCCTTCTGCCAGGCCAGCACGACGGCGGCGAACGCCTCGTTGATCTCGACGCGGTCGATGTCTTCGAGCTTGAGTCCGGCCTTCTTGAGGACGGCGGGCGTCGCGGTGATCGGACCCGTGAGCATGAGGTGCGGGTCGGAGCCGACGACGGCCTGGGCGACGATGCGGGCGCGGGGCCTGAGCCCGAGCTCCTTCGCCTTTTCGGCAGACATCATCAGGATCGCCGATGCGCCGTCGGTGATCTGGCTGGAGTTGCCGGCGTGGTGGAGGCCGTTCTCGCCGAACGACGGCGTCAGCGAACCGAGTTTCTCGAGCGTGCTCTCGCGGATGCCCTCGTCGACCTTGAACATCCCCTTGACGCCTTCGTGCTCGACTTCGATCGGGAGGATCTCTTTCTCGAACTTGCCGGAGTCGCTGGCGGCCTTGGCGCGGCGCTGGCTTTCCACCGCGAACGCGTCGAGCTGCTCGCGGGTGATGCCGTACTTGCGGGCGATGTTGTCGGCGGCAACGCCCTGCGACGTCAGGTCGTACGTCGTGCGCATGTGCTCGGTGAAGGGGAATCCGGCGACCTTGAAGTTCGATCCCATCGGCACGCGCGACATGTTTTCGACGCCGCCTCCGATGGCGATATCGACGACGCCGGCCGCGATGAGGTTCGACGCGAAGTGGATCGCCTGCTGGGCGGAGCCGCACTGGCGGTCGACGGTCGTGCCGGGCACTTCGATCGGGAAGCCAGCCTCGAGGACGACGTTGCGTCCGATGTTCGCGCCCTGCTCGCCAACCTGCGAGACGTTGCCGAAGACGACATCGCCGACGAGTCCGGCGTCGATGCCGGCGCGGTCGACGACCTCGCGCAGCACCTTCGCGCCGAGGGTTACGGCGTGCGTGCCGGAGAGCATGCCGTTGCGGCGGCCCATGGCCGAGCGGACGGCCTCTACGATGACTACTTCTGTCGCCAAGACGACCTCCTGTGGTGAATGATGAGAAGTTTGCACATCATTGTACCTCCGGTTGCGGATTTCAACTACCCCTGTGGGTGGAAATGCGGAAATCGAAGCGAATGGAGTGGGCTTGCCGCGCGTCGCGGCGTGGTTCGTAGACGGTCGCGCAGGTATGGAGACCGGGCGGGGCTCGCCCCGCCCCTTGTATCGCGGCCACCGGGCGAAGGTTGCACGAGTGTTCCGGCAAGGTGCGCCGCGGGTTGCGCACGCGTTGGGGGTGCGTCGTCGCGGGAGAGTACCGCGTCGATCCCCACGGGCCGTAGGCCGGCTGGGCCGAACTCACAGCACAAGGGCGGCTGTGATCCACGCTTCGCGTCGCCGTCGTTCATCTGAGTGCGCTGCACAAGACGCTTGTCGCTAAGGGGGTGCCCGATTACCTTGCGAGCATGAAGGATGCTGACCAGAATCCCGCCACGGCGCCCGCCCCCATCGACCCGATGGCCTATTACTTCCAGGACCTGCTGCTGCTCACGAAGGGCGCGACGCGGCTCTACCTGATCCGGCACGGGCAGTCGGGCGGGAACGTGGCGCGGCAGGAGGGACGGCTGGCCGAGTACGACCCGCCGCTGACGCCCGTCGGCCTCGAACAGGCGCGACGGCTCGGCGAGCGCATGGCGACGTACGGCGTCGATGTCATCTACTCCAGTCCGCTGCAGCGCGCGTACAACACCGGCATGGCGATCGCGCGCATCACGGGCCACGAGATCACCGTGATCGACGACCTTCAGGAGATCAACGAGCCGCTGAAAGACGGCGGTGACGGAGTACCGGATCCGAACAGCCCACTCCCCGACGGCGTGTCGCATCGCGAGATCAAAGCGAAGTTCGAGGCGGATCCGGTCTGGGACAATCTGCCCGGCAGCGAATCGAGTGCCCATTTTCGAGAGCGCATCGTGCGCTCGATCGACCAGATCGTCGCCGCCAATCCGGGGAAGAAGGTGGCCATCACGTGCCACGGCGGCGTCATCCAGTCGTACGTCGCGCAGGTGCTGGGGTTGCGCAGCGACTTCCCGTTCTACTGCTTCAACGCATCGATCACGTCGGTACGCGCGCAGAACGACCGCCGCGCGCTGTGGCGCCTTAACGATCTCGGCCACCTTGATGGCATGGCGATGACGTGAGCACGATCTCCGCCGTTGCACGCACCTCCCCCCCCAGCCCCCTCTCCACGATGTGGAGAGGGGGAGTTGTTGCGTGATGGCCGAGATCGCATCGGCAAAGCTCAGCATCCGGCCCGAACTACTGCCCAGCGGCGCCTCGACGCGCGTAATCGACGTGGGGTGCGGCGACGGGCGGCACATCGTCGAGGCGGCGCGGCGGGGCTGCTTCGCTGTTGGGCTCGACTATGACGCACATGAGCTGCGCGCCGCGCGCGAGCGGATCGGCGCTCAGCGCGTCGATCTCGTCGTCGGCGACGCATCGCGGCTGCCATTTCGCGACGGCGCCTTCGATACCGTAATCTGCACCGAAACGCTGGAGCACCTGCCCGACGACACCGGCGCGATGCGCGAGATCGCCCGCTTGCTGCGGCCCGGAGGGACGCTGCTGGGTGCGGTGCCCTCGCACTTCACCGAGCTGTTGTTCTGGCGGCTGTCGTACGGCTACTGGCACACGGCGGGCGGCCACCTGCGCATCTACCGGCCGCGGCAGCTCGTCGAGGGACTTGCGTGCTCCGGGCTACGCGTCGTGGATGTGCGTTATGTCCATTTCGTCGACTCCCTCGTGTGGCTGCGGTTCTGCCTCACCGACTACCTGCGCCTAACGCCGAAGCCCGCGACCGGCTTCGAAGCCGCCGTGATGCTCGCCATCGCGGCCGAACGGCCCGTTGCCACCTGGCGGACGCGGTTGCGATCGGCAGTCGCCCGGTCGCGATTCATCGCGGCGCTCGATACAGCGGGCGCGCTGGTGTGGCCGAAGAGCTTCACATTCGTTGCCATCAAGTCCGAGCGCCGGGCGTAGCCGCCGCCGTCGCAGGCAGGGGAGGATTTCCGACGAGCCCGCGCGCTCGCCGACCTGCCGCGGCTGGTAAGATGGATCGATGCCCGCACTCATCGCACCCTCGGAGGCGCTCGTTGACTGATTCTGGACGGCTGGCCGAGGCGTTCTTCAACGACCGCTACGGCATCGACAGCGGCGTCGCGGCGGATCTGATCGGCGTGGCGATGAGCCGCGGCGGCGAACACGCGGAGCTGTTCTTCGAGCACCGCGAAGGTTCGAACATCACGTTCGAACAGCAGGCCGTGAAGACGGCGAGCCGGAGCACGTCGCAGGGCGTCGGCATCCGCGTCATCCAGGGCGACGCGATCGGCTACGCGTACACGGAAGATCTGGGCCGCGACGCCATGCGGCGCGCAGCGGACACGGCGGCGCGCATCGCGTCGCGCGGCGACTCGGCGCCGCCCGTCGACGTCATGCACTACGAATCGGCCGACTACTACCGGCCCGAGGCGAGCACGATCGCCGTTGCGCCCGCCGACAAAGTCGACCTGATCCGGCGCGCCGACCGGGCCGCGCGCGCGCACGACGCGAGCATCGCACGCGTGGACGTCAACTTCATCGACGAACTGAAGCACGTGATGATCGTGACGAGCGACGGGCGGATCGCAGGCGATGTGCAGCCGCTCGTGCGATTCAACGTCGCCACGCTATCGGAGCGCGAGCAAAGCCGGCAGACGGCGCGCTGGGGCGGCGGCGGCCGCATGGGCATGTCGTACTTCGAGACGCACACGCCGGAGATGCTGGCGACCGAGTCGGCGCGACAGGCCGTGCTGCTGCAGTCCGCGATCGAAGCGCCGGCGGGCATGTTCCCGGTCGTGCTGGGCGCGGGCGATAGCGGCATCCTGCTGCACGAGGCGGTGGGGCACGGGCTCGAAGCGGATTTCAATCGCAAGAAGACCAGCAACTACACCGACCAGATCGGCAACGTGGTCGCGTCGGAGCTATGCACGGTCGTCGACGACGGGACGATTCGCGATAGCCGCGGCTCGATCAATATCGACGATGAGGGCAACGCGCCCGGCTACAACACGCTCATCGAGAACGGTGTGCTGCGCGGCTATATCCAGGACCGGATGAGCACCAAGCACTTCGGTGTGCAACCGACGGGCAACGGGCGGCGCCAGTCGTTCCGCCACTACCCGATGCCGCGCATGACAAACACGTACATGCTGGCGGGGCAGACGAGCCCGGAGGACATCATCCGTTCCGTCGATCGGGGCATCTACTGCGTGTCGTTCAGTGGCGGCCAGGTCGACATTACCAACGGCGACTTCGTGTTCAGCGTGACGGAAGGGTATATGATCGAAGGCGGCAAGGTGACCGCCCCGATCCGCAACGTGAACCTCATCGGCAACGGGCCGGACGTATTGCGCAAGGTGACCGCCGTCGGCAGCGATTTCGCGCTGAGCGACGGGCGCTGGACGTGCGGCAAAGACGGCCAGTCGGTGCCGGTGGGCGTCGGTATGCCGACGGTGCTGATCAGCGGCATCACCGTCGGCGGCACAGCAATGGGATAGGCGCGCGGCAACGAGGCAGCGCGTGAGCAGAAAGGAATCGCCATGAAGAAGCTGATTATCCTGATCGTCATCGTCGGTCTCGCCGCCTTCGCGTTCTCGAAGCTGAGCGGGTCGAGCGAAGAGCACGAGTTCGGCGCCTAAGCGGAACCTCGCCTCACGGCGCCGGAGAACATCTTGAATCTAAACGGGGCGCTCTTCGACGCCATCAATGACCTGGCCGGGCACGTCGCGTTCGCGGACAACGCGATGAAGTTCGCGGCGCAGTACGTGATCTTCGGGCTGTTCGCGCTCGTCGCCCTCTCGTGGTTCATCCGAACCGGGACCGATGAGTCGCGCCGGCTGGCGGTCTACTCGGCGCTGCTCACGGGTGCGTTCGCGTTCCTGGCGCTGATCACGATCCGGCAGTTCTACGAGCACCCGCGGCCCTTCATGGACCGCACCGATGTCGTGCTGCTCATTCAGCACAGCGCCGATACATCCTTCCCCTCTGATCACGCGACGGCAGCGTTCGCGCTCGCGGCGGGCATCGCGATGTACCGAGGACGCCTCGGAGCGCTTCTGCTCGCGCTCGCCGCGCTGATCTCGTTCGCGCGCGTGTATACCGGGCTGCACTACCCGTTCGACGTGCTGGGCGGCGCGGCGATCGGGATTCTCATCGCGTTGGCGTTACGGACGGCGCGCCCGGCATTGGAATGGCTGGACCGGACGGTCGTATTGCGCGTCTTGCCCGCCGCGCTGCGGTAACCACACGGAACCGAGGACGCATGAAGGAAGATCTGCTTTCGATCGCCAGCGACATCGTGGCGCAGGCGCGCGCGCTGGGCGCGGACGAGGCGGACGCCTATCTGCGAAGCGGCGTCGAATCCACCGTCAGCATCCGCAAGCAGGCGATGGAGAAGCTGATCGAGGCGGGGTCACAGTCGGTTTCGATCCGCGTGATCAAAGACAAGCGCACGGCCGTGTGCAACACCTCAGACCTGACGCCGAAGGCGCTCACGGAGATGGTGCGCACGGCGGTCGAACTTGCGAAGATCAGCGAACCTGACGAGTTCGCGGGGCTCCCCTCCCGAGAGGATCTGGCCACCGACATGGGCAGCGCGCTCATGCTCTATGACGAGCGCATCGAGTCGCTGACCGTCGACGAGATGCGCGATATCGTCATGCGGGCGGAGCAGGCGGCGTTCGACGCCGACAAGCGGGTGACCAACTCGGAAGGCGCCGAGTTCGGCGCCGAGCGTGGACTCGTCGTGCTGGCGAATAGCATCGGGTTCGCCGGCAGCTTTCCGTACACGGCGGCGAGCTTCTCGGTGTCGGTGCTCGCCGACGAAGCGAGCGGCAAGAAGCACAACGACTACTGGTACAGCGCGAGCAACATGTTCCATCGGCTAGCGTCCCCGGAGGATGTCGGGCGGCGGGCTGCAGCGCGCGTCGTGCGCAAGATCGGCGCCCGAAAAGTCGAGACGCGCGAGGTGCCGGTGGTGTGGGAATCGACCATGACCGGCGCGCTGATGGGCATCGTGGCGGGCGCCGCCAGTGGCGAGGCGCTGTTCCGGCGCTCGACGTTCCTGACGGACGTGGAAGGGCAGCCGATCGCATCGCCGCTGGTGAGCATCATCGACGATGCCACGCTGCCGGGGCAGCTCGGCTCACGCCCCTTCGACGGCGAGGGCGTGCGGAAACGTCGGAACGTGCTGGTCGATGCCGGCGTGTTCAAGCAGTTCCTCTTCGACAGCTATTACGCACGGAGGACCGGGCGGCGGACGACGGGCAGCGCATCTCGCATGGGCGACCAGATCGGCGTCGGCACCGGCAACCTGATCTGGGAGGCGGGCGAGACGGAGCCGGCGGCGATGATCGCCGGGATCTCCGACGGCCTCTATCTCACCGACCTGATGGGGTTCGGCGTCAACCAGACGACGGGCGACTTCTCGCGCGGCGCGGCCGGGCTCTGGATCGAGAACAGCGAAGTCACGTATCCGGTGGCGGAGATCAACGTTTCCGGCAACCTCAAGAGCATGCTCAAGGACATCGACGCCGTCGGAAGCGACCTGGAGTGGCGAGCCGGCACGGCTGCCCCGACGATCCGGATGGCGAAACTGACCGTCAGCGGCCTCTGAACGCGCCAAGGTGCGTGCCCTCTTTTCCCCGGCCCGGCAGCCGCCGAGAGTAGATACGGACGCGCCGGTTCGGGGCCTCCACATTGAGCATGGAAACACGCTTCCAATTCGCTGATGCGTTCTGGTTCCGGGTGCCGCTGAAGGCGCTGGTGCTCGGTGTGGCTGTGTTCGCGTTCCTCTCGTTGTATCCGGCCCTGTCGAGCGGTTCGACGCGAGACCACGAGCGAGCCTTGTTCGGGCTCACCGTGCTGGCCGGGTTCATGGTCGCCGCGGCGATATTCGCGGTCGCGATCAACGACAGCCACGTCGAGATCGACGATGAGTTCCTGCACGTGCGGTTCGAGGCGTTCTTCAGCGCGCGCATCCCGCTGGCGGACATCGTGGGCGTGCGCGTCATCGATCCGCGGCCTCGCTGGCGGTACCGCTTCGGACTGGGGACGAATTTCGAGGACCGGGTCTCCTGCAGTCACGGCGGGACCATGGTCGAGATCGAGCTGAGCCGGCCGCAGATGACGCGGCTGTGGCCCCGCGTCCTTCCCGTGACGCGGTTCTGGTTCGCCGTCGGCCAACACGAGGCGTTTGCCGATACGCTGCGGCAGGCAGCTGCACGCCTGGCTGCCCGTGAGCTTCGCTCCGCGGCCTGACGTTGCGGGAACCCTGTTATCATGGGCGCGAAGGTACATCATGCTGAGCCGCGGCAAGGCGCGCCCCATCTCGCTGATCACGACCATCGCATTCGGCACAGCGCTGGCTGCGCTGCTGCTGATCGCCCTCTTCCCCATCTTCCCGAGGCAGTTCACCGTGCACGTCGGCGACATCGTGTCGCGCACGGTGAAATCGCCGCGCAGCGTCTCGTTCGAGAGCACGTACCTCACGCAGCAGCGACGCGACGAAGCAGCGAAGGCGGTGCGACCGTCACTGGTGTTCGACGCCAGCATACGGACAGCGCAACTCGCGCAGTTCGACAAGACCACTGGCCAGGCGACGCAGATCCGAGCCCAGGTCACGGATATCGCGCGCCGCCGCGACGCGCTGGCGGCGCTCCAACTCTCGACGAGGAGCGTCGATACAGCGCTGGCGCTGACCGATGACCGATGGCAGGCGGTAGTTGCCGAGGGGCGGCGGGTGCTGACGCAAGAACTGAGCGTGTCCCTCGACGACGCGAACGTGACAGCGGCAAAGGACAGCGTGGACTCGACGATCGCGCCGGCCTTCAATGCCGACGAAGCGCTGTTGACGGCCGAATTGGTCCGGCCGCTCATCGTGACGACCGTGCGAGAAGATGCCACCAAGACGGAGCAAGCGCGCAACGCCGCACGGGCCGCGGTGGCGCCCGAACGGGTGAACGTCGCGAAGGGTGACGTCATCCTGCAGGCGGACACGTCCGTCGACCAGGTGGCGATCGAGAAGCTGACGGCGGCGAAGCTCGTGGCGAAGCGCGTCGAGTGGCGGAACGTCGCCGCGGCCGCGATCCTTGCGGTCGTCGCAGCGGGCGCCGTCGCGGGCTACCTGTTTGTGCTGCAGCCCCGCGGCATCACGTCAGAGCGGCACATGATCGCGCTGGCGCTGATCGTCGCGGCGCCACTGCTGATCGCGAAGTTCTACCTGCCCCTGGTGTTGCCGGACGATAACCGCCAGTTCCTGCCGTACATCCTGCCCATCGCGGCGGCGCCGATCCTGATCGCGGCGCTACTCGAGACCGACGTGGCCGTCGTCGTTTCGGCCGTCATCGGCGTGCTGATCGCGTTTGTCAGCGCGTTCCTGCCGGACATCTCGCTCGTGGCGTCCATCTCGGTGCTGGATACGCTCCGGTTGCTGCTCGTCTACGCGCTCGGCCCCGTCATCGGCGTGTACCTGGTACACCGCGCCGACCGGCTGAACCGCTACCTGACGGCGGGCTTCGCGGTAGCGGCAGCGTCCTACATGATGCTCATGGCCACCTGGTTCATCGACAGCGACCGGCAACTCGCCGACCTGGGCTGGATGGCGTTTGCTTCCGGGATCAACGGCGTAACGTCGGGCGTCATCGCCGCTGGCGCGTTCGTCACGGTCGGGGTGCTGTTCGGCGTCACGACGCGCGTGCAGCTGATGGAGCTGTCGCAGTTGAATGCGCCCTTGCTCCGCCGGCTGCAGGACGAAGCGCCCGGCACGTTCCACCACAGCATCATCGTCGGCAATCTTGCCGAACGCGCCGCGGACCTCGTGGGCGCCGACCCGCTGCTAACGCGCGTCGGCTGCTACTACCACGACATCGGCAAGGTGCTACAGCCGGGCATGTACATCGAAAACCAGTTGGGCGGCGAAACGCCGCACGAGGAGATGTCTCCGACCGAGAGCGCGACGATCATCCGCCAGCACGTCACGGGCGGCGTCGAGCTTGCCAAACGAGAACGCTTGCCGGCGCGCGTCCAGGCGTTCATCCCGGAGCATCACGGGACACGGCTCGTCGCCTACTTCTATCGCAAGGCGGCGGAACAAGATCCGGGCGTCGACCCGGCGCTCTTCACGTACGAAGGTCCGCGGCCGCAGTCGAAAGAGACCGCGATCGTCATGCTCGCTGACTCCACTGAAGCGATGGTGCGCAGCAGTCCGGATCGTTCGGCGGAGCGTATCGACCAGCTCGTGGAAGAGGTCATCGCGGAGCGCGTGGCAGAGGGACAACTCGATGACAGCGACCTGACGCTGCGCGATCTGCGGACGATCGCGGAGTCGTTCAAGGCGACGATGCGCGCCGTGTACCATCCGCGCGTCCAGTATCCCGCCCCTTCCGTGATGGAGGAGAAGCGCCGCCTCCTGCGCATGCCGCTGCGCGGACCATCAGCGGATAATCGCGAACCGGAGCCACCGCGGCGCCGGCGCAAGTACGAGCGGTAGACGCGATGGTCGAGGACGGCTGGCAAGACGCGACGATTGAACAGCTCCACAAGCTGCTCGAGCCCGACTCCGGTGTAGCCGCGTTGGTGCTCTTCGGATCGCTCTGCGCGACGCCTGAAGCGATCGACTGGTGGAGCGATGTTGACGTCATGCTCGTTACGAGAGACGGAGCGCGCGATCGTTTCTTCCCATCGCCAGCCTGGCTCGAAGCGCTGGGCGATCTCTACGCGTGGGAACGCTCAAGTTACGAGCGAAGCGGCGCGATCCGCGCCGTGTTCGCTGATCTCCGCCGCGTCGATGTCGTGGTTGTGGAAGAACATGTTGTCGCTGACATCGCAAACTGGCCGAACCATCCGTTGCGCGGAGCACGGCGTGTGGTCTTCTCGCGCTCGCCTGTCGTCGACGATGCGGTTGTGACGGTGGCGGCCGAGCCGCCACCCGCCCGGCCGGCGACTCCGGAAGCGTTCCAGGATATGTGCCGCGAATTCTGGTTCGCCGCGCATATCGCCCTCAAGAAAGCGGTGCGCGGCGACCTGCTCATCGCGGCGCACCTCGCGCTCGGGCTCGTGCGGGAGTGCATGGTGCTCTCGATGCTCCTGCGTGACCGCGATACAGGTACCCGCTACCACCGCGATGGCGGCGCCGGCAGTGAAGCGGTCGCCGCGCTCAGTCCCGCCGCCCGCCCGTTCACGTTCGACGGTATCGTCGGCACGATCGAGCACGCGGCGCGGAGCTTCGATGCGCTCGGCCGCGCATGGTCGGCGTCCTATACATCGGGCCTGAGCGAGCTGTTGCAGTTCGTCGATGCGGCGCGTGTATACAAGAAATGAGAGGGCTGCACGATCTGCAGCCCCCCTCCTACTGGTGATTCCACTTGGATTCTTGTTTTACGTTTCTTCGGACAGCCTGATTTCCACCACCGCGCCACAACCGGCGCAGATCACCACATCGATCGCGTTGCGGGCAGCGCAGACCAGGCAGCGGAGCGGCGCCGGATCCAGCTCCAGGCCGGCATTGGCGACGAACTGGCGGATCATCGGATGTGTCTCGTCGAGTTCGCTGATCGTAACTTCGCGTACGTCTGTGACGGTCTTGTAGCGGCGCATCAGGCCGTTCTTGATCATGTACGAGATGGCGTTTGATTTATCGGGGTCGTTACCGGGCACGCCGTTGCGGCTGTCGCGCGCCCACTGGTCGATCAGCCTGATCGTCCAGAAGCCCGTGGGCGGCGTTGCCCGCTTCATCATGATGGCGATCGCCTCGACGGAGCCGAGCAATGCGTCAGTCGCGACGGCATGATCGGCTTCCAGATGATCCGCCTCGCCGGCGGCGGCGACGAGATCGGCGCTAATCGTGCCGGGGACGCCGCAGACGATGACACGCTTGTCGAATCGATTCTTGATCCAGGTGATGACGCGAATGTAATCGGAGTCGCCTGTCATCAGCACGTAGGTGCTGACCTGCGGCCGATCGAGCGCGGTCTCCATGATGTCCATCAGCATGTGCAGATCGGCGCTGCTCTTCAGCCGCTCGTGGCCGTCGCGGACGAAGCGGCGTACGGGGATGTCGCGCGCGGCGATGCCTGCGACATCGAGCGCGCGGCGCACCCACTGGGGGTGCTCGTTGAAGTCGGCGTAGGCCATAGCGACGGACACTCTGCCGTGTTTCCTTGCTTTCTCGATGAATTGTGCGACGTTCGGTTCTATCTGGTAGACGTTTAGAAAGCTGTATCGAATGTTCTCAAGATCGATGAATAGTCCTACTTCTCCTGTGCCTGCGCCTTGCATCTGCCCTCCCTTCTACGCAGGAACCACCGCGGTCATGCTACCACGGTGGCGTTCGCCCGCAGCCCACTGAGCCGTATCCGGCGACGCTCTCGCCTTCCGAGTGCCGGCGCCGAACGGCACGCGCATGCGCTGGGACGGTCTTGTTACACTGGTATCGAGGGCCGGAGGCACCGGCCTCGCAAGAGAGAGGGAACCACGACATGGGCGCAACCGCCAAGACCGTGCTGCTGATGGGGCTGCTGACCGGCCTTCTCGCCGGGCTGGGGTATTTATTCTTGGGCGGCTGGCCGGGGGTCATCGTCTTCCTGGTCATCGCCGGGGCATTCAACATCTTCGCGTACTGGAAGTCCGACTCGCTGGCGCTGCGCATGGCGGGCGCGCGCGAGGTATCGCCGGAGGAGGCGCCGCGGCTTCACAAGATCGTCGACGACGTGACGTCGATGACGTCGCTGCCGAAGCCGAAGGTATACATGGTGGACAACCCATCGCCGAACGCGTTCGCGACCGGCCGCAACCCGCAGCACGCCGTCGTCGCCGCTACGACGGGCATCATGGACCTGTTGGACGACCGGGAACTGAAGGGCGTCATCGCGCACGAGCTGGGCCACGTCGGCAACCGTGACATCCTCATCGGCGCAATCGTCGCCGTCTTCGCCGGGGCAATCGGCATGATCGCGCAGGTGCTCGGCTTCCGGATGATGTTCGGCGGCTTCGGCAACCGCGACGACAACAACGGCAACCCGCTGCTCATGCTGGTCGCCATCATCCTGCTGCCCGTCGCGGCAACGATGGTGCAACTGGCGATCTCGCGCACGCGCGAATACGAAGCCGATCGCACGGGCGCGAAGACGACGCACGACCCCGACGCGCTGGCCGATGCGCTGTCGAAGCTGGAGCAGGGCGCTGCACAGCGGCCCATGCAGGTGAACCCGGCGACGGCGCATATGTACATCGTGAGCCCGCTGGCGGCGCTGAAGGGCGCGAACTTCTCTGGGCTATTCAGCACTCACCCGCCGATCGAGGAACGCATCGCGCGGCTGCGCCAGATGGCGCGCACGGGCGTGTAACGGTTCCGGGTACGGGAGGCGAAATCAGAGGCTTCGCTTGATGCGAAGCCTCTTCTGTTGCTGGGGGATCGCGATGGAACGAGCACCTCACCCCGGCCTGTCTCCTTCGGCGACTCGAGATCGGCCACCCCTCTCCCCTACGGGCCGTCGGCACGATGTGGAGAGGGGACGATGTGTACATCAGGTCTTCGAACGGAGTCTGCTACGCCAGCGCCGGAACGGCGGCGATCCGCCGCAGCCCTTCATCGACGCGATCGTCGGGCAGGGTGAGCGAAAGGCGCACGTAGCCTTCGCCGTGCTCGCCGTAGCCGTTGCCGGGCGTGACGATGACGGCGGCCTGGTCGAGCAGGCGCTCGGCGAACGCGGCGGACGTCATGCCGTCGGGTACCTTCGCCCAGACGTAGAGGCTGGCTTTCGGCGGCGTCACCCGCAGGCCGAGGTTGCGGAGCGCCGCGACGACCTTGTCGCGGCGGCGCTGGTAGATGGCGTTGTGGGCGGCGATGGTGTCCTGCGGCCCGTCCAGCGCGGCGATCGCCATGCGCTGGATCGCCTGCGACGCGCCCGAGTCGATGTTCGACTTCACGCGCATCAGCGCATCGATGATCCGCGGGTTGCCGACGGCCATGCCGATGCGCCAGCCTGTCATGTTGTAGCTCTTCGAGAGCGAGTGGAACTCGATGCCGACATCCATCGCGCCCTTCGCCTGCATGAAGCTGACGGGCACATACTCGTCGTACGCGACCTCGCTGTACGGGCCGTCGTGACAGATGGCGATGTCGTAGCGCTTCGCGAAATGCACAGCGCGCTCGAAGAAGTCGATATCGGCGACGGCGCCTGTCGGGTTGTTCGGGTAGTTGAGCCAGAGCAGCTTCGCGCGATGCGCCACGCCGGCCGGGATCGCATCGAGATCGGGCAGGAAGCCGCGGTCTTCGGTGAGCGGAATCTTGTACGACTCACCGCCGGCGAACATCGTGCCGATCTCGTACACCGGGTACGCCGGATCAGGCACCAGCGCAACGTCGCCGGGATCGATGAAGCACAGCGCGACGTGGCTGATGCCTTCCTTCGAGCCGATCAGCGATAGCACTTCCTTCGCGGGATCGAGGCGCACGCCGAAGCGGCCCTCATACCAGCGCGCCACCGCCGCGCGAAAGTCGGGCAGCCCTTCCGTCTCGGGGTAGCGATGGTTCGCGGGCTCGCGAGCGGCCTCGCAGAGCGCGTCGATGATGTGGGTCGGTGTCGGCAGGTCAGGGTCGCCGATACCGAACGAGATCACGTCGATGCCGTCGGCCTTCTTCGCGGCGACCTTCTTGCTGATCTGCGCGAAGAGGTACGGCGGCAGCTTTTCGATGCGGTCGGCGAATTTCATGTGCGTCCTCGCTGTTAGCCGTGGATATCCAAGTTTAGACGGGTTCACCACAGAGGCACAGAGGCTTGGCTGGGACTGGGACAGGTCTGAAGACCTGTCCGTACGGCACCACTGTTCATACGACATCAACCTGCCGAGTTCACAACCGCCAGGTGCGGAGACCGTCTTGTGGCGACGTGACGTACATGACGGCGGGGAGGCCCGTGCGCTCTCGGTAAGGGGCGATCACGTCGCGGGCGAATGCGTCGACGGCGTCGGTGCGGACGAGGTTGACGGTGCAGCCGCCGAAGCCGGCGCCGGTGAGGCGGGCGCCGAGCACGTAGTCCTGCGCCGTCGCCAGGCCGACGAGCAGATCCAGCTCCTTCGAGCTGACTTCGTAGTCGTCGCGGAGGCTGATGTGTGACTCAACCATCAGCGCGCCGAGCGCGGCGAAGTCGTCGCGGCGCAAGGCCTCGGCGGCGGCGGCGACACGCGCGATCTCCGTCACAACGTGCCGCGCGCGCCGCATCGGCACGGAGTCGATGGCAAGCCGTTCGAGGTCGGCTGCTTTGACGTCGCGAAACGACTTTAGCTTAGGACGGACGAGGCGTACGCGTAGATCGGCCACGGCTTCCGCGCACTCGCGGCGGCGGTCGTTGTAAGCGCTGCTCACGAGTTCGCGGCTGACGGCGCTGTTGGCGATGACGATCGAGAGTCCGGCGGCGGCGAGGCGCAGCGGCACGGCTTCGTGCGCGAGCGAGCGGCAGTCGATGAGGAGAGCGTGGTCGCGGACGGAGAGCGTCGAGGCGAATTGATCCATGATGCCGCACTGCACGCCGACATACTCATTCTCGGCGCGCTGGCAGAGCTGCGCGAGCGCGACGTTGTCGATCGGGATGTCGAACGCGGCGCGGAACGCTCCGGCGACCGCGACTTCGACGGCAGCGGACGACGAGAGGCCAGCGCCCTGGGGGACGTTGCCCGAGATCGCGAACGTGAGACCCAGAACGAGGCGTTCGCCGCGACCGAGCGTGTCGCACACGCCGCGAACGTAGTTTGCCCAACTGCCGGGTGCGGCATGCGTGACGTTTGACAGGTTGAAGCGCGAGTGCTCGTCGAAGTCGATGGAGTACGCCCACACTGCCTCGTCGTCGCGGTGCGCCCAGGCGACCATCGCGCTGCGATCGATCGCGAACGGCAGCACGAGGCCGTCGTTGTAGTCGACGTGTTCGCCGATGAGGTTGACGCGGCCGGGAGCCTCGGCGATGCCCTCAGGGCGGCGCTTGTACTCGCGCTCGAAGCCTGCGATCAGCGTTTCGACGCGCTGGTCGTGCAGCAATGGCCGGTCGATGGGATCCGTCATCGTACGCGCACCTCACCTCCGGCCTCCGGCCACCTCCTCTCCACGCTGTGGAGAGGAGGCTTGGATGAGGTGTTGGTGCTGCCTCGGGAGTGGGTCATGTGCTTGGCTCTGCGGCGCGGAGTTCTGCCGCCTTCTCTTCGGGCGCGGTGTCGTTGATGTAGGTCCCGGCGCCGGTCTCGACGCCGGCGAGGTATTTCAGCTTGTCTTTCGTGCGGTACGGCGGCACGAACTCGATGTGCAGATGCTCGCCCGGGCGCTCGACGCCGTCCGTGCCGCGCTGGTGCATCGACATGGTGTACGGCATCGGGAAGCCCCAGAGGTTGTCGTATTTCGCCTGCACGATGCGCAGCAGACGCGCGAGCCCGTCGCGCTCGGCGGGCCCGAGCGCGAGCAGCAACTCCCGGTGCGCCGTCGCGGCGATATGCACCTCGTACGGCAGGCGCGCGGCGAACGGCACGTAGGCAACGAAGCCGCTTGACGTGGCCACGATGCGCTCGCCGAACGCCAGCTCCTCGGCGACGAGATCGCACATGAGGCAGCGGCCGGTCGTGGCGCGATGCGCGGCAGCGGATATCCGCTCGCGCTCGATACGCGGCGGAGCGAAGGGGAAGGCATAGATCTGGCCGTGCGGGTGCGTCAGCGTGACGCCGATCTCCTTTCCGCGATTCTCGAAGATGAACACGTACTGCACTTCCGGACGCGCGGCGAGCTCCGCGTAGCGGTCGCACCAGACATCGACGAGGCGGCGCACCTGCGCTTCCGGCAGCGAAGCCAGCGTGGCATCGTGCTGGGGCGAGTAGACGACGACTTCGCAGATGCCGCCAGCGACAGCGCGGCGGTTCAGTGGCGACTCGTCGGCGACGGCGGGCGCGTCAGGCCGGAAGCTGGGAAAGCGGTTTTCGAAGACGGCGATCTCGTAGGACGCGGATGGCAGCTCGGTGGCAAAGGCATCGGCGCTCGCCGTCGGGCACAGCGGGCAGTACTCGACCGGCGGCAGGAACGTGCGCCCCTGGCGGCCCGTCGAAACGATGACGTGCTCGCCCAGCAGCGCGTTCCAGCGCAGCTCGACGCGGTCGTGCCCGCGCACCTGCTCCTCGACGCCGATGATGGCGGGCGGCGGCTCGTCGAAGGAGTAGAACAGGACGTAGCGACCGTCGGCGCGGTCGAAGCGCAACTTCTGCATCAACGGAATTGTAGTTGGCCGAAGCGCCTGGCGTGAGGCAGGATGACCTACGACTGACCTACAGCGGTAGCCCGGGCGCATACTCGGCGAGCACTGTCCGGACAGAGCAATCAGTCCGCTTAAGCGCCTCGCACAACCGGCCAAGCGCTTCAAGCGCGTGGACCGTCTCGGAAACAGAGATCTCGCCGGCGGCAAGCCCTTCTGCTAGCTCGTGCGCGTCGTCGAGATGGTAGCGGCTCCCCTCCCATACCTCGAGATCGAGGTAACCGTCCCGCACCTGCCAACACTGACCGTCGATCGAGGTGAAGTCTGTCTCGATGTACCAGTCGAACGCGGCCTCGATGTGAGGATGGAACCTGGGGCGGCTGAACACGAGGCCGCGAGCCGGAACAAGCCAGCGTTCGTAGTACGAGAAATGGAGAGAGTCGTCCACCGGGCGCGCGTAGTACAAAGCGTCGCCGGAGACGATCAGATCGCCAAGCGGGTGCCAGCCGCCGTCGCGATCACGGACATGTTTTGTCGCCAGGTCGACGGAAAGCCCAGGATTGCGTGGCACCTCGTACCTCTCGTGTTGCAAGCGGCGACCGCGCGAAAATAACCATAAGTCACGATAATCGTCAATCATTGATACATGACGGCGCGTTATGCGGAAACATCAATGAGCGTTGCGGGTCACACCCATTGACAGCCTTCGGAGCTGGTGATAACGTAGTTCTTGTCCCGAGTAGCTAAGCGCGGCCCGGTGGACGAACCCGGAAGTTTGAAGTAGGCGACGGGCGCAAGCCCTAGCCGAACAAGGATCCGGGGGAGGACGAAGCCGGGACGGCAGCGAGGTTACTCGGGGCATTTGCGTGCCCGAAAGGTCATCACACCATCAGGCTAGCGCGCGGTCGCGGCTACAGACGGAAGCTCTCCCTTGCCAAGGAAGGTCGCCGAACAGGTCACTCCGTGTCCATTCGCGTGAACACGCACATTATTCACGAAGATATCTGCTTCCCGACCATCCTCAAAACGGATGTGGTACGCACCCGGATCCATCGGCGGAAGCGCATCTTTCGTATCGAGGCTGCCTCCCCAATCGGTCAATCCATTTCGCGTAGTCCTGATCCAAATGGTCGCGATCGCTTTCGCAGCCACGCCACCCGCATCATTGATCAACTCCGCAGCCAAACGTTCTGACATGAGCCTATTCCTCGCGCAGTACTCTGGTCAGTGCCAGCAGTTGCTCGTCGAGTTCGAGTGCGGCCAGAATCGCTGGCCTGATCTCGTAGCGCCGACCCATGAATAGTACCTCTTTGAGCCCTTCGTCATCTGAAGTCGTGGCCACGTCCCAAAGACCTTGATCCCACCAAGTAGGAGCTACCACACGCTCTTGGCTGCCCCCGAGTCCCCTCTTAAGAATAAATTCCTCTTCGTGCTCGAAGGCATTGCGAACGTCTTTGATTCCTGCCCAAGCGGCTTTGAGCTCCTTGAAGCCTGTCAGCGGAGCGCCAGCGCGCCGGAGCGCGGACACGCACTTGTACAGGTGTTGCAGCGCGAGCATCAGCATGTGGATGTCATCACGCGGCAGGATCGACGCGAACTCAGTTCCCTGAACCTCCGGTCGTGCCGTGTGCGAGCGACGGATCGTCTGCACCCATCGATAGCCTCGGTCGGCGAGGGCGCGCTTCTGCTCGTTGGATACGCCGGAGCGCGCCAAGCCTAAGATTCCCCCGCACGACGCATCGCGTGTCGCCGCACCTAGTTCCCGAAGTCCCAGCTCTGGCCGGCGTGGTAGCGCTTCAGGACGTTCTTGGCGATGAGGATCTTATGCACCTCGTCCGGGCCGTCGGCGATGCGCAGCGTGCGCGCGCCCTGGTACATGCCGGCGAGCGGCAGGTCGCCCGATACGCCGGCGGCGCCCCAGACCTGGATCGCACGGTCGACGACGCGGGTGTAGGCCGCCGGGACGAAGATCTTAATCGCCGAAATCTCGGTACGGGGGTCGCCTCCGCTCTCCATCATTTCGGCGCAGTGGATGGTCATGAGCCGGGCGGACTGGATGTCGATGTAGGACTCGGCGATGAAGCCCTGCATGAACTGCTTGGTCTCGAGCTTGCCGCCGTGGACGTCGCGGGACATCAGGCGCTCGACCATGAGGTCGAAGGCGCGCCACATCTGACCGACCGAGTTCATGCAGTGGAAGACGCGACCGGCACCGAGGCGGTCCTGCGCGGCCTGATGGCCGGTGCCGGTCTGTCCGAGCTGATTCGTGACCGGCACACGCACGTTGTCGTAGATGATCTCGCAGTGGTCGCTATCGCGGTTCCCCCACACCGGCACGCCGCGGATCACGTTCACGCCGGGCGTGGCTTTCGGCACGATGATCTGCGTCATCTTGCCGTTGCGGTCTGCCGGGCCGTCAGGGTCGTCGGTGCGGCACATGACGATGAAGAAGTCCGCGCGCTTGCCGTTCGACGTGAACCACTTGTGCCCGTTGATCACCCACTCGTCGCCATCGCGCTTCGCGGTGGTCTTGAGCGAGCGCGGGTCGGAGCCGGGCTGGTCGGGCTCCGTCATTGAGAAGCCGGATTCCATCTTGCCCTCGATGAGGGGGATGAGCCACTTCTTCTTCTGCTCCTCGGTGCCGTACTTCACCAGGATCGACTGGTTGCCGGAGTTCGGGGCGACGACGCCGAAGAGCGCCGCGGCGCCCTGCGCGTAGGCGAGCACCTCGTTCATGTACGCGTGCTCGAGGAAGTTGAGGCCGCTGCCGCCGTACTCGATGGGCAGATGCGGCGCCCAGAGGCCAGCCTCCTTCACCGTCGTCTTCACGTGTTCGCGCAGGCGGTGCGACTCCGCCAGCTCGGCCTCGGTCACGCGGGGGTCGCCGCGCCAGGCCCAGAGCATGTTCTCGTTGGGAAGGATCTCCTTGTTCACGATGGTCGCGGTCAGCGAACGGATCTCGTTGATCCGTTCGGCGACGTTCGGAATCGGCTGGACGTTCATCTTCATCGCTTGCTCCTTCGGCGCCGGAATGACGGCGCGCTTCGATTCTAGGCCAGATGCGGCGGAAGGGGAACTTAGCCGATGCTATCGGCGGGCGACAAAGGCCGCGGTCTGCTCAAGTCCGACCCTGAAGCCGCCGATACTTCGCTGCAGCCGTAGGGACACGCACCGATGCGTCAGGGGGAAGCCACCGACGCAAGAGGAGGGTCCAATGCGACTGATAACCACGCTCGCCCCGCTCCTACTGCTCGTCGCCGCGGCCGGCTGCTCCAGCGGAGCGCCCGCTCGCAAGACACCCGCGCCCGCGCCGACGCCCGACCTCACGGTGATCCGCCGCGACCTTACGGACGACCAGCTCGCTGGCGTCACGCTGACGCTCGCGGACTATAGCACCCGGTACGCGGCGTTCCGTCCTAGCCCGGCATCGGGCGTGCAGACGCTGGCGACGCGCGCGGACCTCGCGTGCGATGCGGCGCGACAGAGTACCTCGCTGAACAAGCACGGCTGGATCAAGGCGTACGCGAAATTCTTCGCTTCGCCCGACCCCGGTCAGCCGGAGACCGTGGCGGTCGGGACGAACGTCGATGTCTTCAGCAGCAAGGAGAACGCAGCGAACAAGGTGAACAGCGACGCCGCCACGGTCGCGGATGACGCGCGCTCCACCCACGGCTGCTTCGGCTACGCGATTGAGGGCGTCGAGCAACTCGCCGTCACTGGTATCGGCGATCAGAGTTGGGGGGTGCGGGAGCGCATCAACATCCACAGCCTGCGCGGATCGATCAACGTGGTCACATTCCGCAGATCGAACATCGTGGCGATGGTCGAGATCGTGCGATTGTCGTCGGAAGACTCCACCGAAGAGTTGATGCGCCTTGCACGTGCCGTCGACGCGCGGATCGCGGCGCTGCTATCCGCGCCGCTCAGCCTCGCGCCGCCCGCGCCGGCCGCCGCGCTGCGGAGCTAAGCCGTTCAAGACGCGGCGCCGTGCCTGCGCGGCAGGTGCCACTGCGGAGACACAGACGCTCCGCAGGATCAGCGCGCGTTTCGGGGTAACCTGGCGGCGCAATCCGTCCAACGATGGCAAATCTACGCATTGGCGACGTAGAGCGCGATGAGCGCGAAATGCAGCGCGCTGCCGGCGATCACGAACGCGTGGAAGACTTCATGGAACCCGAAGACGCGGGGGTACGGGTCCGGCCATTTACGCGCGTACACCACCGCACCAACGGTGTAGAGGGCGCCGCCGAGCACGAGCAGCGCGAGGCGCCCGTAGGACATCGCCGATACCACCTGCGCGGCCGGGACGATGCCGATCCAACCGAGCGCGAGGTACGGCGTGACCGTGAACCAGCGCGGCGCGTACGGCCAGAATACCTTCGAGAGCACACCGATCGTCGCGAGCGTCCAGACCACAGCGAGCATCGGGATGCCCCAGGCGTAGTCGAGCACGATGAGGCAGAACGGCGTGTACGTTCCCGCGATGAACAGGAAGATCATCGAGTGGTCGACGCGCTTCATCACGCCGCGCAGGCGAGCGGGCCACGGCACCAGATGGTAGCTGGCGCTTGACGCGTAGAGCAGGATGAGGCTCGTCGCGAAGATGGCGGCGCCGACGTAGCGCCGCGGCGAATCGGCGATGAACATGAGCGCGACGAGCCCCGCGGGCGCGAGCAGGGCTGCCGCCAGGTGCAGGGTCCCGCGCATCAGCGGCCGCGGTTCCTGAGCATCTGCGCGCGCCGAGGTGTTCGAAGCGCTCACGGCACGTCCCCACCTTTGTCCTGGCTGTCGTCGCGTTGCGGCGGACGCATGAACGATTGGATGATCGTATCAGGGCGCAGACTGAGCAGCGCCTCGGACCACTGGGTGTAGCGGCGGAAGGCGTCACTGCCCATACGCATCAGCTCGACCTGGTAGCGCATCGACTCGGCTCGGCCGCCGAGGAACTCGCCGAGCCCAAGCGTGGCCTTCGCCTCGCTCTCCCAGACCTTCTGGTACTTCTCGGCGAACGTGATCATCTCCTCGCTGATATCGAAAAGATCGCTAATGCGGGGCAGCCCGGACCGGCGGGGGCGGGACGATGGCCGTTCGCGCGCTTCGGGCATGAAGGTGCTCCGTTCGGGCGTCTTTGACGACGTACGCTACGCCTGTATCGTACGCGATCCGGGCGCGGCGGTGATCCCCGGCTCATGGAGCGCCTCGCTCCGGACGGTTGCGATGAACGGCAGATTGCGGAAGGCCTCGCGGTAGTCGAGGCCGTATCCGACGACGAACTCATCCGGGATCTCGAAGCCCACGTAGTCGATCTTCGTTTCGACCAGGCGGCGGGCGCGCTTGTCGAGCAGCGTGCAGACGCGCAGGGTCGCCGGCTCCCGGAGCTGCAGCTGCTTGATGAGGTGGTGCAGCGTCATGCCGGTATCGATGATGTCTTCGACGATCAGCACATCGCGGCCATAGATCGTCTCGCTCAGGTCCTGGACGATGCGTACGGCGCCGCTGCGGTCGCCCTCGTACGAGGAGATGGTCATGAAGTCGATGCTGACGGGCAGGGCGATGTGGCGCATCAGGTCGGCCATGAAGCACGTGACCCCTTTGAGCACGCCGATGAGCAGCGGCGCCTTGCCCGCGTAGTCGTGCGTGATCTCCGCGCCCAGTTCGTTCAGGCGCCGCTCGATCTCGGTGGCGCTGATCAGCACCTCTCGAACGGCCATATGCTCGTGCTCGTTCACGGTGCCGATCCCGTACTTCGCCAGCAGGCTGAGGTAGTCGCGCTTGTACAGCAGCTTCACCTGCACTTCAGGGTACAACTCGACGAGGCGGCGCATCTTGCGATGTTTGTCGGTGACGAGCCCCTGCTTGAGCGTCGTCAGCTCGATGTACAGGTCGAGATCGGAGAGATAGAAATCGGGTGAGAACGCCTCGATGATGCGGCCATCGCCGTCGTGGCGAAGCGGGAAGGTGCGCGGCTCGTACTGCCAGCGGACGCCGTAGAAGTCGAGGATGCGCGCGAACTCCTCCTCGCTCTCGTGGGCAAAGCGCGCATCATCGACGGTGGTTGGTGCGGGCGTCTTTGCTTCGAGTGGTCGGATGTTCATACGCCTCTCAGGTAATGCCCTGCACGATGTGTTGCATGGCCACTTCAATCTGGCGCATGAGTTCGGGCGGCGGCGTCTCGGACGTCGTCGCGGCCGCGGGTTTCATCAGGTAGTCGGCGAAGATGCCCAGCACCGTGAGCACTAACTGCGCCGCCAGTTCGTCGATCGCTTCGGTACGGAGCTGGCCGTGCTCGGCGTAGTGGCGCAGGATCCGCGCCTCGGCCTTCTCCCAGCGTTCGACGAGAATGCGATACTCCTCGGCGGCGACTGGATCCTGCGCCATCGCTTCGACCATCAGCACCTTCATCAGGTCGCGGTTGGCGTAGATGAATTCGAGCGCGCCCAGGGCGATGCCCTGGATGGCCTCGCTCGGGCCGACGGTGATCTCGGCGCGCTCGAGATTCTCGAGCGCAGCCGTGAAGCCACGCTCATCGATGAGCGCTTCGAACAGATCGCGCTTTGAAGCGAAGTGGTAATAGATAGCGGCATCGGTGATCCCGGCCGCCTGGGCGATGTCGCGGACACTCGTGCGGGCGAAGCCCTTCTCCGAAAAGAGCTTCAGCGAGGCGTCGAGGATCTGCTTTCGGGTGAGAGGGCCGCGCCGGAGCTTGCGCGGCGGCGGTGCGGCGACTGGTGGCGATGTGGTTCTGGCGACTGCCAACGTGAACGACCTCTTTCCAGCTTGCCTAAGCGTACGCTCAGTTAGCAGCCGGTGTCAAACGAATGCGCATAGGCGGGTGCGCGGTTCCGCCCGATACGGCGACTTTCGCACGGCTCGGCGCCAGCGTACCATCACGCGCGATTGACTGCGCCGGCAAGCACCAACGCCCGACGAAGGAGGCCGCATCATGACCGATGTTCCGCTTGAGATAGGCGACCGCGCGTCGTTCACCAAGACCGTCAGCGAAGCCGACATCGTGGCGTTCGCGCAGGTCACCGGCGATGACCAGCCGCTGCACCTTGACGACGCATTCGCCGCAAAGACGCGCTTCAAGAAGCGCATCGCCCACGGGATGCTGTCCGCCGGTTTCATCTCCGCAGTTTTGGGCACCAAGCTGGCGCCGAACAACGTCGTCGTGTACCTGAGCCAGCAGATGCGATTCCGGCTGCCCGTCAACATCGGCGACACCATCACGGCGGAAGCGGAAGTGACAGCCATCGACCCGGAGAAGCGCATCGTGACCGTACGCACGGACTGCACGAACCAGAACGGCGAGACCGTCGTGAAGGGCGAGGCGACGGTGCTGCTGGATCCGGGGGTGGACTGACGTCTCGGTAGCTCAGAGGCCGGCGGGAGGATGGCGGAGGAGTTCGTTTGGCACTTTCGTTTGGCACTTGAAGAAATACCGATCCGCCTCGATCGCGTCGCAACACAGATTCGAAAATTCGACCGATCGGGCTCAGTTTCGGAATAAACTCACAGCCTCTCGGGATGACAGCGAAGCAATAGCTGCTGCAGGCGAGACGCCTGCGCCACACGTTGGTGCTTGAGAACGGGGCGGCATCTTGGGAGGAAGGCGTGACTGAATCACGACGGGATGAGGACGCTGGCAGCCAATCGCTTGACGATGCGGACGTGGCGCAGGCGTCCTCGCCTGCTGTCGCAGGGATAGCTGTAGGCGAGACGCCTGCGCCACACGCGTTGGTGCTTGAGCGCCTCGTTACTTCGACCCGACGCGGTTGCGGGCGACGAACTTCCGCATGCGCTCCATCGCCTGCTCCAGCAGGTCGTAGCTCTGGGCGTAGCAGATGCGGACGTGGCCGGCGCCGGCCTCACCGAAGGCCGAGCCGGGGATGACGGCGACGCGCTCTTCCATCAGCAGCCGCTCGGCGAACGTCTCGTCGTTCATGCCGGTGCTGCCGATGTTCGGGAACGCGTAGAAGGCGCCGCGCGGCTCGAAGCACGGCAGGCCCATGCCGTTCAGCGCGCTAACCACGAACTTCCGCCGGCGGTCGTACTCGGCCACCATGCCGCGCACGTCCTCCTCGCCGGAGTTCAGCGCCTCGAGCGCGGCGAACTGCGCCGGCGTCGGCGCCGACATCATCACGTACTGGTGCACCTTCATCATCGCTTCGGTCAGCTCGCTGCGGGCGCAGGTGTACGCCAGGCGCCATCCCGTCATCGCGTAGGCCTTCGAGAAGCCGCCGAGCAGGATCGTTCGCTCCCGCATGTTCGGGAGCGTCGAGAAGCAAACGTGCTCGGTCTCGTAGACGAGGCGGTCGTAGATCTCGTCGGAGATGACGAAGAGGTTGTGCTTCTCGGCGATCGCCGCGACGGCGAGCATCGTCTCGCGGCTCATCACGGCGCCCGTCGGGTTCGCCGGGTAGCCGATCAGCAGCGCTTTCGAGCGCGGCGTGATCCGCTGCTCGATCTCGTCAGGACGGAGCTGGAAGCCATCGGCGGCGCGCGTCGGCACCTGCAGGTATTTGCCGCCCGCGAGCAGCACGCAGGGCATGTACGCGACGTAGCCCGGGTCCGGGCTCAGCACCTCGTCGCCGGGATCGAGGATCGCTTCCAGGGCGATGCTCAGCGCTTCGCTGACGCCGGCGGTGACGATGATCTCGGTGCCGGCGTCGTATCGCACGCCGTAGAGCCGGTTGAGGTGGCGTGAGATCGCAGCGCGCAGCTCGACGAGCCCGTAGTTCGACGTGTAGAACGTCTCGCCGCTCTCGATGCTCTTGATCGCGGCCTGGCGAATCTGGTTCGGTGTGACGAAGTCGGGCTGGCCGACGCCGAGCGAGATCACGCCGTCGATGCTGGCCAGGAGGTCGAAGAAGCGCCGGATGCCCGATGAGGGGATCGCCTGCACGTGTTGCGAGATGTTGCCGCGCTGCGTCGAACCGTCACTCATCATACGCCCGCCGGTCTCCCGTCGGGCTCACAGCCTCCTGCGGGCGATGTCCTCCACCCCGCGCTCCGGCCAGACGCCGGACCACAGGTCCAACTCCGGCACATAATACAGCACGAGCGACGAGCCGTCCGTCAGGCGCACCCTGAATCCGAGTCGCTCCTCCTCGCGCCACGTCGATTCTACTTCGGCGATGTCGCCGCGGAGGCCATCGCGCTCGATCCATAGCGGGCGCTCGGGGTAGCGCGCGCCAGCGTAGGCGCCGACCGTGAGTGCGAAGGCGCGCAGCCCCTCCTCCTCATGGCTATCCATGGCGAGCCGTGCGCGCGCCGTCCCACGGCTCGATCTGGATGAGAATCGTGGCGGTGGCGGTGTGCTCGGGTGACAGCTGGCGGCGATACGACTCCATCGGTTGCAGGATAGCGCGGACGCACAGGAGGCGGCCGCTACAGCGGCCGCCTCCTGCATGAATCGTGAAGCCTCGTACGTTATGTTACGGCTTCGCCACCGACCAGATGCCGGCCACGCCCTCACCGTTCGTGTCGCCCGCCGCTTTGTCGCTGGCGAAGCGGTACAACGGCGCGCCCTTGTACGCGACCTGCTTCGAGCCGTCGTCGCGCGTGATCAGCGTGAATGCGCCGGTGGCTCCCGCCACCGTCGGCGCGGCCGAGGCCGTAGCGGGCGGCCAGTTTGTAGCGCAGCCGCCGTTGCACGCGCTCTTCCCGGGTGTCGTGTCGTTCTTGAATACGTAGAGCGTCATGCCCTTGTCGTCGGTCAGCACCTTGCCCAGCTTCGTATCGCCGACCTTGACCCCGCCGACGGTGCCCGACGCCGCCGTCGTAGCAGCCGTCGTTGCTCCCGCTGCGGGCGTCGTCGCGGCCTTCGTCGCTGCGGCGGTCACGGCGGGCGTTGTGCCGCTCTTCGCCGCGGTCGCCGTCTTGTCCGCGCTGCTCGTGCCGCCGCAGGCGGCACCAATAAGCGCCACCCCGCCAATCAGCACTGTGGCGCCGAGCGCCCATGTGCTCAGTCGAAATCGTCCCTGATTCATCTACTCTCCTTCTCCATGCTCTTCTCAGGCCGTTCGGCCATGACTCACAACATTGAAATGTACGGCGGCGCGGGCGCATCGGATGTTAGGGAGGAGTGAGAGGTATCGCGGATTCGGCCTGCCAGGGGCGACTGAGCGACCCTACAGCGCCGGGCGCTTCGTCCCCCAGGACGTCGTCTGCTCGTAGGCGCGGGCGACGCGCAGCACGGTCGCCTCGTCGAACGGCTTGCCGATCACCTGCAGGCCGACGGGCAG